>Ga0114934_10000274_pt1 | contig 32738 bp, 27 predicted proteins | sample 4SBtaG_2_FD_99695 | JGI IMG/M metagenome (GOLD analysis project Ga0114934, IMG submission 99695) | Deep subsurface microbial communities from Kolumbo volcano to uncover new lineages of life (NeLLi) - 4SBTROV10_white metaG | ecosystem: Environmental > Aquatic > Marine > Volcanic ...
GGCTCGGCTATACACCGCAACCAATCGGTACTCTCCCTGCCAATCACGAGTCGTGTCACTGCTCGAACCACTGAACTCGTTACCCAAACCAAAATCATAGCTCGCATTCCAGTTCGAAAAATCTCCGCCTATGGTCGTGCTGTCCTCCAACACTCCATCCACATACAGGGCCGCCGTTCCATCCGACGCTCGGGTAAACAACACATGCGTCAAACTGTTACTCACTATACTGCCGCTGCTGAATAATCGTACCGAGCTACCGTTGTCTCCGTTCGTGCTCGTACGTATCCGCACTTCAAATATATCGCCATCCTGACCCAAGGTGAAATTACGATTTAGCGGATCCAATGAAAGCGTCGCCAGGCGTGCCGGACCTCCCTGCGTAACCGAAGAGGACAGTACCCAGGCTTCAACGGTCAATTCGTTACTCGCTGTAGCCGATGTATATATTTTATTATTATCCAAACCATTGGATACCCGCGTTGCCGCAGTCAATAAAAGCCCATCATCAATTGTCCGATTACTGTTGCCCAAATCCTCTATATTTAGATCCAGACTCGCTCCAACACCAGAGACATCAGTAACATTCGCTCCCGTACTTTGATCAAAGGTATAAAGTACTTGCAGGTCACTCACCACTCTCGAACTCGCATCCACGGTCACAGTCAGTTCATCAAACACGGTTTCCACCGTATCATCAACCGTTAGACGCAACACATAAACGCCCTCAACACTGAACGTGGCATTGGTATCCACTGCATTGGCATCCGTGAAGGTCACCGCTCCAGGTCCACTTTGTTGACTCCAGGTGGTATTCAATACCCCTGTCGGTAAACCGTCATCGCTGACCGTTCCATCCAGATTCGCCGCACTCGGCAGGGTCACCGGCTGATCCGGGCCCGCATCAACAGTCGGTGGCTGATTGGGCGGTGCCGGATTAACGGTCACAGTCAGTTCATCAAACACGGTTTCCACCGTGTCATCAGCGGTCAGACGCAACACATAGACGCCCTCAACACTGAATGTGGCATTGGTATCCACTGCATTGGCATCCGTGAAGGTCACCACCCCCGGGCCACTCTGTTGACTCCAGGTGGTATTCAATACCCCTGTCGGTAAACCATCATCGCTGACCGTTCCATCCAGATTCGCCGCGCTCGGCAGGGACACCGGCTGATCCGGGCCTGCATCAACATTTGGCGGTAAATTCACACTATTATCGTCGCCAGTTGAAATAATCAGACTAACGGGTTGAGAAATTCCTCCTTGTAGAGATCCTTTGTGGCTAATATCAACGCGATATATACCGGCTACCCGTTCAGTTAAAACTATCTGTTCCACCGGATCGCGTATATTATCACCCGTGACAGCAGCCAAACTCGGATTTAAGCGATCCAGAATCCAGGGTTGATGCGTCACGCCGTTGGGGTCAATCAACCTGACATCCAGATCATTAACCAACATCGACGTCGATGGATCAAGACTAAAGGGCGGAGGAGTTCCGGGTGGATCTGTCCAAACGATAGTCACTTTAATAGCCCCAGAACTACTGGAAGCATCAAACAGCTGAGTCTCTACAACACCATCATCCAGAACCAGCTCATGAATTTCATTGCTTGGTTGACCCAGTGAATCCTCAGTCATAATCTGGGCAGCCACTGCTGTATTCAAAAGACCCCAGCCATAAACATAATCAGGACCGACTGTTCCGGCATCATCGGCAGTATGTATCACCAAGGCTCGCATAGTAGCCGCCGACAATGGGTTCACAAACAAATTTTCAGCATGCTGGCGGAGTAAAGCCAGTGAACCCGAAGTATTGGGCGTTGACATCGATGTCCCGGAAAAATTGCTATAACTACTATCACTACCGGCAACAGAAGAATTCAGGCTAATTCCGTTTGCAACCAGATCGGGCTTAATACGACCATCGTCGGTAGGGCCCCATCCGCTGAATGAAGAAATGGCTACACTACCTGATCCCGCATAACCTCCCGGTACGTCATGAACCGCACCAATAGTCAGTATATTCTTGGCGGATCCGGAACCGCCACCAATTGAATCGTAACCAGTCGTTCCACCGTCCCCCGGATGACTATCAGTAGAAATAACATAATTGCCAACACTACCGTCGAAATGCCAATGTGTTGCCCCCGCAGAGGGCCCAGATTCATTTCGATCATTACCCGCTGATTTTACCATCAGGTAATTGGGCGAATCATAGGCTAGCTGATCCCAATCACGTGCAGTGGCAGAATAAAATCCAAACATCCAGTCTTCCTGGACACTCACTGATACATCGCCAAACCAAACCCACAAACCGTCTCCAAAAAAATTGAAAAACCAACCGGTAATAAATCCGTAGGAATGATTAGAAATACTTACGGGGCTGGCAGACAGCTGCTCGTTTATCATTTCTGATAGGTCGCTGTTGAAATCCCAGGCCTGTAAAGACCCGGCAAATGCCATACCACGAGCCGCGCCACTGACTCCCGAAGCAATCATTGTGCCTGCCACATGAGTGGCATGGTTACTCAATGAAGCGGCATCATTGTTTGTGACTCTGCCAACAAGTTCCTGATGAGTATCACGAACATTACCTCCATCCCAAATTCCAAGCAATTGTCCTGAACCATTGAGGGCCAACCCAGCACTACCACCCGAATAGACTTCATCTGTAGAAACCGTATCTGCAGCAATCGCATTATCAGTCAAATAATAAATGGGTCGATTGCTTAAAAACTTTTGCAATTCCGCATGTCGACCGCCAGCATCCATAAAACGCAGTGGCAGTCCCATACCGGCCGCCCGATTCATTGCACTAATACGCTGTTGTTCGAAAACCGGGATCCTTTCGGCACTCATTTGTTCAAGGTTCTGGCGCCTTGCTTGAGCGGCAAGAGGCTGGGTGATTACAGTGCACAGGATAAAAACCAATACTAACCAAGCCTTGCTTGAAGCTGACACAAAGCCGTAGAATTTTGTTCCGAACATACCCACTCCCCATATATTTCTTCAAAGCCACTATCCAGTATTAGTAAGCTGTCGGTAGCCCTACTGGTTTGTATTTTACATTTTGCTTCAGAAAAGTATTAAGAGGGCAATAACTATACCGAATATTAAAATATCTTTTTTATCATTTAGTTTAACGACAACGAAAGCAATTAATACGGTATTAAAAGAAAAATGTAAAAATAACTGACAAATTTAGTCAGTAGACAAATAGATATATTGGAAGTATATAAGGACGGTTATTTAGTTCTGATCAACGCAAGTATATAACCCAGGAAGGAACAATCTAATAATCACGCCACCTTTTGGATTATGTTCTGCCCATATTTTGCCATTGTGCGCATCAACAACCTCTCTGCAAATTGCCAGACCCAAACCTGTTCCACCCGCTCCATTTTGCGTCATACTACTTTGAACAAATTTACCGAAGACTGTTTTCAACTCATTATCTGGGATACCTATACCCTGATCAATAAAGGACAGCAAAACCCCTCTGGTTTTATTCGTATCAGTTAAGCGCTTACCCAAAACCATTTCAGTTATATCAAATTCGACACAAATAGAGGAACCTTCCAGTGAATATCTTATCGCATTGCTAATAATATTACTGAATACCTGTAATAGCTTGTTTTTATCGCATAGAATAACTATAGGCTTTTTTGGTTCAAGGACTTTAAACTCTATTCGTTTAACTTGAATATTAGTTAAATTCTCACTCTCTATCTGGCGAACTAAAGAATATAATTCATGGTTCTCAAAATTGAGTTCTTCATTACCCGATTCAAGTTTTGACAGATCCAATAAGTCATTCAGTAGCAGTAACAAACGTTGACTAGCTGTTTCAACTCTGGATAGAAAACCATGTACCTTATCTGCTTGGTTATCAGTAAGGGGCAAGGTTTTAAATTGTTTTAAAGCGAGTTTGTTAAAACTGATTATTCCATGCAGAGGTGTTCTCAGTTCATGGGATATATTCGCTAAAAATACAGATTTTGCTTTGTTAGCATGCTCAGCTTCTTCTTTGGCAAGCTTTATATCTTTAACTTGTTCGTCAACTAATTCCTGTAAATGATCACGGTGGTTTTGTAATTGTTCCTCGAATAATTTTCGATCAGTTATTTCAAAATAAATACTCAGGTACTGATAGGGTTCTTTATCTTCACCTATAATCGGTGTAGTACTTTCTGTAAACCAGATCGCTTTTTCTTTATCGTCTAAATAACAAGCATCTCCAACCCAGGGAGTACCTTGCGACAATATTTCTCTTCTTTTTCGAAGTTGCTGCTCGCAATCAGACCGCCCACTGAACTTTACCTGAATATATTGCTCACCAATAAAATCACTGGGTTTTCTTCCCAGAGTATTGCAAAAATGATCATTTACCTCTATCACGCGAAAATTTTTATCGCGTGTAATAACCCCGGCCGCAAAATCTAAAGCGTGTTTTCGATTCTCCCGATCCTTTTCAAGTTGTTTATTAACAATATGATCACTGAAAAAATAAACTAATCCGCAATTCTTATTTTCTAAATCAGGAACATTATTTTTCGACGGAGAATTTTTACCATTACTTTTATTTAAAAAAGCATTTTCATGCTGGATGGGCTGAACCACTGAAACATCGAGTAACAGATCATAATTCGTTCTATGTCTGGCCAGCAAATGAATATCTGGCGAAACACGTGAGGAGATAAAATAGCGAAGATAAGAATCAACATTACCGTCAGCCCAATCTGGACAGGGAATAAGATCCGGAATTTTACGGTTGACAACCTCATCTTCGCAGTAACCGAAAATATTTTGGGCCGCAACGTTAAAATGTTCTACTTCTCCTTTATTATTGAAAACAATGATGCCCTTCGATGCACTAAGCAATAACGGATCCAATTTCGTTTTAGCATCAACGAGTTCAGAATCAGTCAACGTTGGCTCTGAATTTCGGTTCTTTAAAGCATTGACGGTATAAACCAATTGAGTAATTTCTTCTAATTCACTAACCACGTATTTTCCATAGAACATTCAAAATTCGTAATAGCGCGATGGTTTTTTGTCTAAACCGTTAGAAAAACAAAGAAGCGCCAAACAAAAACGGAGAGCTTACTGCAGAAAAGTATAGTAGAGATATTAATTTAGAAGTTTTAACTTAATTAAAAACGATACTTAAGTTTTAGGTATTCATCGGGGTCACAACTAGATACTACAAATCAAGGATAGCGTGTAATCACGCTACATTCAGGAATTCCAACAGACCCTGTTTTTTTACTTCGGCCAAAACCAATGGTGGCGCTTCAACAAATTTCAATGTTTTATTTTGCTTGTCGGCAATTCCTTTAATTAATAGCAACAAAGTAACCATTGATTGAGGCGATTGATGTGCCAACCTGGCCAAGCCACAAACAAAGTCGTCAACAGGCACACTAAACACCGCCTCCTCAAGACTCTCCAGGTAGTCCATGATGGTTTTACTCTCTATCGATGATTGATGATCGCAGCCTAGTTCCATTTTCAAGCCACCCTCAGTTTCACTGATACCAATAATCAATCGATTTTCATCAGTATAAACCTGGTTTTCCTGAGTTAAGCTATCGATCTGTTGGTCAAGACCCAATAGTGGCCCCTTATCCTGAAATAAATTTCGCGTCTGAGATAAAAGATCCATAGCCTTCCAAGGCTTAACAAGAAAACCCATTTGCATGGTTTTATCTGAACTTCGTGCAATCTCGAGCACTTTTAATATAGTGGCTTTTTTACTATCGGAACTGGACACCAGAACTCGAGTCCGTTGTTTTTTCGTCCTGGCGATACTCGCGACCTGCCGCAAAAACTGATAGCCATTTAAGTTGGGCATATGCAGATCGGTTACGATAAAATCAAAGTCACCCTTAATATAATTCTGCATGGCTTGTGCTCCATCACTCGCTTCTACAGTTCGAAACCCAGATTCCATCAGCAAATGAGAAATAAGCTCGCGCATCGATCGACTGTCTTCAGCGACCAACGCTTTTAAACCATTACTGTTCTTTACAAAACCTTCTTCTCCATCAACCTCGAATAACTCTATGTCCATGCTCACATGAAAACTCCCTGCATAAATAACTTAATACTTCTAACATCTATAATATAGACAATATCAGCTATATTCCTAGTTTCGCTTGGAAATAAATATTTGCTAAACAAACCCTCTGCACATATATAGCAGTTACATTACAATTCGTATTTCCATTGGAAAACAGAATCCACCCCTACCGATTGCGGCACCGTAAACACCGAACTGACTGAGTGGATAGCAAGTATCAAGTTTCACCTGTTGTTACAATTTGTTGTGAATTCAGGAACGAAAAAGAGGTTCAAGATTAGAATCTGCGGGCTTAACCGACTGGTTTTTTTTTGCAATAAAACCTTGAAATGCCACCCAACAATCCGAACCAGACCAGTCTTCAGAACCGGTACTGTAAAGAATATTACTTAAATGGTTTATTTGCGATTTAAGACCCCCACTACACCGCTCGGCCAAGCCCGCTAAATGAAAAGGTGGTGATTCCGGCCAACGCACACGACCCCATTCAAGCAACGCGTCTTTGGTTTGTTGTGGATCGTGTTGCTTACAGGCCAATTTTATTTTTCGGACTCTTTTCCGCTCACTTTCAATTTGAATTGAATTTATTGGCTCTGGACTGGCTTTCTTAGAACTAAAGCCCATGTATATCAGCGTTGCGATCCAGCCCATCCCCAGAAACGCACACAACCATTGCCAATAGGTCGATGTTTCTGTTGAACTTGGCGTTTTGTCTATCGCTGCACTATCAAGGGTGGAGGGCTTTCGCTCCACTTGAGCCTCATTCTCCACAGTATTTACCTGACTTTTTGTGGGGGATTTTGCTAGAATATTGATTGCAGGTATACGTGCAATTTCCATCTTATCCGTTCGAGTGTTCCACCAAGGAATTTCGATTGCTTCAATCTGATATTTTCCTCCCTGCGATGGAATCAAAGCCGTTTTCTGTTGCCGCAAACTAAATACCCCATCGTAGCGTTTTTCTTCCTGTAGCACGGGTTGATCCGGATACGTCTGAAGGTTTCCAGACTGACTGGCATCGACCTTAATAGCTTCGATTTCCGGCAACTGATTCACCGGTGCGCCCTGTGCACGAATTGTTAGAGTATGAGTCAGTGGTTCTCCTAACTCTACCGAAGGCGGCGTTTCTGACCAACTTTGCTGGACACTCACAGATGCAGCGGGAAACCAATATTTACCTGTAAAACCAGTGGGTTTTCGACGCACATTCAATTGTATCGATTTCGACCGAATTCGTTTACTCTGGGTTCCCTGTCGGCCAAAGAAACCGCGACTACGCGAAGTATAAATCTCTGCAGTCATTTTCAGTGCGGGTAACAATAATGGCCCACTTTTCTGTGGAAATACGGCATACTTTCGCTCCGTTACCCGGTATTGCACTCCATTTCTCGCAGTCATGAAGTGTCGATCATCGCCCAATTTTTCTATAATTGCTTCGTCAACCGCCGGTTCACTCAGACTGGCCTGGGCAAAATCAATTCGATGCAGAACAGTGACTGTATATATTACCTGCGCCTGTACATAGGGGTTTTCAGGTTCTGCCGATACCTCAAGAACGATGTCTTCTTTGACCTGAGAAGCAGCATTACTCACAGGTAGAACAGTTATCGGATACGGCTGGCTACTATCCTGACCAAAAGAAATCCCCGGTATTACCAAATTACCCTGGGTTTTGGCTAATACCGTCAGTGTCCAACTAACCGATTTGCTGTAGTTGCCATTAATCAGCGAAACGTTACTGCTTTGACTTTGATTCAATATCTCGAAACCCTGCTTAAGCGGTGTGAAATCCGGCTCACCGTCCGGCGACTGAGTTGCACTGAACACCAACTGAAAAGATTCGTTGAGCTTCACCGGGTTTCGGTCAGGTCTAACCCCTATTTCTACTGCTCCAGCTGAATGCATCAACGCAATTAGAGTGAAGCCAATCAGCCTTGATATAAAAACAGGGCACTTTTGCATACGTTTATATTTCACAATGGATTCAATTTTCTATTATCGCAATTTTGAAATTATTCTGGATGTACCACAAAGGATACATGTTACAGATCTACCCTGAACGCTAAACTGGTTGACCATCACCAGGCATCACTAACCGCATCTCGCCTCGAATTTCTTTGTTTGTATTGGTATTTAAATTTACGTCTCAGCAAGCCCCCAGGGTCATCTGGAATTCGACGCAACCACTGTTCATTGGCTTCCTGAATCTCTGTTGCCTGTTCGTCCACGTCTGCTTGTTGCACTGCTGCATTTTCATCCTTACCTTCTTCAGACTGAGTGCTATCGGGTTGCTGTATCGATTCTGCCTCATCAGTTTGATCATGCTTATCAGATTCATTTTCATCCGAGTGCGACGCCTGCTCTGGATTTTGCTTTGATTCAGAATCACGGTCAGATTCTGATGAAGTCTGATCCTGCTTGCCTCCCTGCTGTTCTGATTGTTGGTTATTTTCAGAACTGCTATCCGTATCATTTGACTCTGAATCCTCATCTTGTCTAGAATTTTCTCCGGATTTCTGCGACTTATCCTGCGACGATTCCTGCTCCTGCATTAATTTTTCAATGAGTTCCTTATTGTACCTGGCATCCTTATTCTGGGGATTCTTTAGCAATGCAGACTGGTATTCTTTTATTGCCTCTGGGAAATTCCCCATACGAGCCAAAACATTGCCTCTGTTATACGCAGAACCCGCAGCGTCCATTCCCTGAAGAGCCGCCAAAGATGATTTGTAATTTCCTGACGCATATTCAGATGCAGCCCTCCATTCAGAATTCTCGAACTTTTTTCGGGCTTCATCTATATCGCCACGTTGGAACGCAGAATAACCCTGTTGATCTGGCGTACGCCATAAATCTTTCCACTGTTGAGCAAATGCCGACTCGGGTAGTGACAGAAAACAACAAAGTAGCACTGCCAGATAGCCCCGTCTGAAAGCTAAGGCCGCAATTGGCAAAATAAACAGTATTAACCAGGGCCCTGTTTCGATCCATTGATCGATATGAGATAAATTCTGTTCCTGCTGATCTGCTTCCGGCTGACTGGAAAAAGCATCTATAAGCAATCGGATATCACGATCATCTGTCGTAATCTCCTGGTAAATACCGCCCCCTTGTTTCGCTAAAGATTGCAAGGCTACACTCGGCAATTTAGGCACCACGATATTGCCCCTGGAATCCTTAACAAAGCCGCCGCTCGCTTGGGAGATAGGCGCCCCATCTCGCGTACCGACACCCAGGACGAACAATGTGTGACTATTTGTATTCAACTCTTTAGCCGTCTGTGCGGCATTAGAATCCAAACCATCGGTAATCAAAAGAATATTGCCGGATTGTGTGCCGGATTGCTCCAATAAAGATTCTGCCTGCTGTAATGCCAGCGATGCGTGACTTCCCTGAACCGGGATAATTGAGGATTCCAATGCCGACAACTGGTTACTGATGGTCTCTGTGTCATCTGTCAGCGGAGCCACAGTAAATGCATTGGCTCCATACACTATTAATGCGGTCAAACCCTCTTTACGTTGTTGCAATATGTCAGTGATTTTAAAGCGTGCCCGTTGCAATCGGCTCGGCTTGATATCCGCTGCATCCATCGACCTGGACAGATCCAATACAATAACTAAAGCGGACTCGTTTCGAAATACTGGCATAGGTAATTTCTGCCATGTAGGTCCTGCCAAGGCTACGATACTTACAACAGAAACTGTCGAAAACAGTATCAACGGCCAACGTGAAATCCGTCCCTCTCCATATTCCAGAATATGAGGTAAAAGTTGTTCATCGCAAATAGTCATCCAGTTACCGCTGGCCAATCGTTGGCGGTACCAGAGCACAAAAAGGATAAAAAACGGTAGTAACGCCCAAAACCAGTCAGGACGAAGAAAATGAAACTCGGAAAAATTAAATTGGCTAAACACAATCAATGAACACAGGCGATAAATTTAATTTGATGCATTCATTTTTCTGCGCATCAGGTTTTCTAAAACCGAAGCAAAGAATAGTTTGTAAGCAACAGCGATTAAAGACATAATCAACCCTGCACCCAAGGGCCAAAAGTATAGCGCGCTTTTGGGTCTGAAATAATGGCGATCTTTCTCCACGGGTTCCAGACGATCAAGCATTTCATAAATTGCCTCTAACTCCTGACTATCGCGCGCGCGAAAATACCGGCCACCGGTCTTTTCCGCAATGGCGGTCAGAGTTGTTTCGTCCAGATCCACCGATGGATTTACCCGCCTCGCTCCGAAAAAATCCCGAATGATCATTTCGTCCGCACCGATACCGACAGTATAAATCTTAAGCTTTTCGCTTGCTGCCAGTTCAGCCGCTTTAAGTGGCGTAACCGAGCCCGCGGTATTGGCGCCATCGGTTAATAAAATTAACACGCGATGGCCATCATCATTTTTCCTCAAGCGCTTAACAGCAAGTCCAATCGCATCACCGATTGCTGTTTTTTCTCCAGCCAAACCAATCGCAGCTTCATCCAAAAAGGTTAATACCGTTTGTCGATCAAAGGTTAGCGGCGCCTGCAAATAAGCCTTATCTCCAAAAAGTATTAAACCGATCCGATCTCCAGTACGACGTTCGATAAAACGACTGGCCACTGCTTTGGTTGCCGCCAAACGATCAACAGCTTGATCCTGTATAACGAAATCTTTTTCCTGCATACTTCCGGAAAGATCCACAGCCATAAGCAAATCGCGCCCATTAACCGCTTGCTCAATCGGTTCCCCCAACCAAACCGGACGAGCACAAGCGACTATTAACAAACCCCAGATCAAAGCTGCAAGCCATAAATATGCAGAACTTTCCTGCGGATTTCTGCTGCCAGCAGAAAAATGCTCGAAATCTCTAAAAAAAGGAGTTTTTAGTGCTGCGGAATACTCTTCTTTGACGGTCGGTAAACTGATGCGGACCACCCACGCCAACGGCAATGCAAGAAACGCCCATGGCCACTGAAATTCAATCATTTACAATCAACCTATAATAATTTTGCATCTAATCAGTGTAGTTTAGTGATCAGGGTGCGAGCCATAATTGTGGAACGTGGGAAACCATATAGGTATGCTCTGCTACAACAAACCTGTTGCAGAAACCCGAACATTTTAAAGCACGCACACCGCAATAAAATTCAAGCTGAAAGTGACCTGATTTCTTACAAAAAACACGAAATATTGGGTATTAATCTTTGTCGACTCTATTACCGACAGATGCCATAGAAACCTGATGGCCCGGCAAACATTTTGGTAAGCGGTCAACCCATTGATCACACAAATCAAACAACTTTTCGGTCTCTAAGTCTGTATTACGACTATACGGCGCCTCGATAAGCGCCCTACCCAAACCTTGAGAAAAATCTGTCCTTCCCATAAGCTGGTCAAGAAACAAAAGCCAGGCCTGTCCTGTCAAACTCGCCATTTCTACTCGAAGAAATACGCTTAAGCAAATGCGTCTGATTAATATTGACAATTGTTGTACACGTTCAGTTTCCGAGAAATCCTGATTTTGTCTTAGCCGTGCCATTTCCTGTTTAGCCTGCTTTTTGATCACGCCCCGCTTAATCCACTTCCTTAAGAAAAACACCCCAAAACCAACAACCAGAAGCAAAGCCAGCAAAACCCACCATCCGAGTGCGGGAGGCCACCAACTTATGGCTTCCGGTAGTTGGTAATCGCGCAATGGAATCTGTGTTGGATCCATTGATTATCCACTCGCCCGGCGTTGTTCGGACACCAGCTTAGGTAGTATTTCTACGGTGTCTTCTGTCGTACAGAAATCTACAAATCGCATTCGGCACTTAACAGCCAGAGTCTTTACGCGCGAGTGGCGTTGTTTAAATATTTCCGAGTATTCTGCAACCTTCGCATGATCTGATGCATTTAATGTCATTCTGCGCATGCCATTACTAATTCGATAGCGGCCACTTTTCGGCAATTCTCGTTCAAAACTATCATAAACCAGTATTAAAACCATTTCGCAGTGACGGGCTATACGAACCAAAAGTGATTCGGCTTCATCGTTGAAACCACGAAAATCACTAATCAAAAAAATAACACTGCCCGGCTTGGCATGCCGATTAAGATGTTCCAGCGCTTCGACCAAGCTTGTAGCAGGGAGACCGGCTTTTGATTTAGCCCCCCCTTCATGATGTGTAATTCCCTGCCAGCCCAAACGACCCGACAAATCAGCCAGGTTCTTCAAAAAGTGTAATATAGCCTGATTGCCCCGCCGTGGCTTAAAATCCACTATTTCATGGTCAGTGAAAATCTGTCCACCCACCCGATCACTGTGTTGATTACTGCTCCAGGCCATCAACGCCGCCAATTTAGCCGCCACCACCGATTTAAACGCGCCCTGCGTGGCAAAAAACATCGGTGAACGATAATCAACCGAAAGAAAAACCGGACGTTCTCTTTCCTCTCTGTACAATTTTGTATGCGGCTTACCCGTACGGGCCGTTACCCGCCAATCCAGGCTACGAACATCATCACCCGGCATATACAGTCGAACTTCGTCAAACTCCATACCTCGACCTTTTATTTTTGACAAGTAACTGCCGCTAAGAATCGCGCGTATATTCATATGTTTTAGAGAAACGCCCAAAACCTGATACCGCAACTTTATCAAGTCCTTTAAACAAACCTGGACACGCTCGTTTACTGATGGATTGTTTTTCACAGATGCTAAAGAATCAGACATGCCTATTACACAGCTTATCGACTGGAAAAATGAAAACCCACTCAAAAATTACGGTACAGCAATTCTGGATATCAGTTCCTCAATAAACCGATCCGGCGTAATACCATCGGCTTCGGCTTCGTAAGACAAAATGATTCGATGGCGCAAAACATCAGCCGCAAGAGCTTGAATATCCTGCGGCCCTACGTAATCTCTTCCATCAAGCCACGCGCGAGCTCTTGAGCAACGATCCAGAGCAATACTTGCACGAGGACTTGCGCCATATTGAACCCACTGAACCAAATCATCTCCGTAGGGTTTGGGGTCGCGAGTCGCCAGTACGATATGTAACAGGTAGTCTTCCAGCTGTTCAGACATATACAGATCAAGCACCTGAGCTCTGGCCTCAAGTATGGTTTTTTGCACTAGGGAGTCAAACTTATACTCTGTACTATCTGCCAGACTGATGGCTTCAGACCTTGCAAGCCTTAAAATTTCCCGCTCATGGTCAGGGGCCGGATAATCAATTTTTATGTACAAAAGAAAACGATCCAGTTGCGCTTCCGGCAATGGATAGGTACCCTCCTGTTCGATAGGATTCTGCGTCGCCATTACCATAAATAACGCTGGAAGTGGATAAGTGGTTCCAGCCACGGTAATTTGCCGTTCGGCCATAGCTTCCAGCAAAGCAGCCTGTACTTTAGCCGGTGAACGATTTATTTCATCGGCTAAAACCAGATTATGAAATAAAGGCCCACGTTGAAAAGTAAAGCTTCCCTCCTGTGGTCTGAAAATTTCAGTTCCCGTCAAATCCGCAGGTAACAAATCCGGGGTAAACTGAATACGATGAAAATCAGCTTCCACACCTTTGCTCAGTACGTTAATAGCACGTGTTTTTGCAAGTCCCGGAGCACCTTCAACCAATATATGACCATCCGCCAATAAGGCTATAAGCATACGATCAACCAAATCATCCTGGCCGATAATATTTTTTCTGATATATTCCCGTAATTTCTGCAGTTCAAGCAAGAGGGGACTGGTCGTCGAAACAGTTTCGGATTCCGTTGTTGTCATTTGGCTCTCTGAATAACGATGGAAGGGAATTTTAACCCACTTTTTCCAGACATTGAAAGCTTATCCCTTAGGCAAAGAGGTATTTTACCAGGCAATAATTTCGAACAGATTAAGGTATCGTTAGTTTCCGGGTAAAGCTTCGCTGTTAAACATTCGGCCAAAGCCCGCTATGATCGAAACAACCACCCACGCGATAAAAAATCATCAATTATCTCTTTTCCACCGGTCATTACAGCATCCAGACCCACATGTGTCATTTCACTGGATATTTGGGACAGGTGATCTTCTACGGTAAAACTGTCGTTATCTTCCAGTAATTGCATCAGGCGGAAAGTTATCGCATTAATTTCGGTAAACTTTACCAGATCCGATTCGTCCCGATAAACCGATAAATAAGTGACCTCTTCCGGCGCGTCTACGGGCAAATATGATTCCGATATCAGATGGACTGGGTATTGGTAATGCAGGGGCCACACTAACGGTGACAAGGTGAAAACCTCGGACATAACATCCTGTGTCGGATCTTGATTGACAACTGGCGAAAAACTAACATCCATTGTCTCCAAAGCCATTTCCACCCATTCATAGTGGGCAAGTTCAAACATGAACGGAAAATCCCCCTCAACGTCACCACGCTCGTCTTGCAGGTATTCGAGAAATTCTTCAGGAACCTCAGAAAAATACGGTGTCTCACACGAGTGATCCACGTAAAAATCCCGAATCAAAGAATGCCAACGGGCGTCACCTAGAAGTTTTCGCAACACTGGGAAACACGTCTCCACCAAGCTTTCCATGTTATTGATGAAGAGGGTTTTATAGATTTCCATACGCCGCAGCTCAATATCGTCCGGCGGTGGATTATCAGTAGGATTACGGATATAGGCTGAAAATAAATGCTGAGTTTCTCGAAAATTCTGTTGGCCGGTAGACTGCCCGGGAATAGAGGTCGCTCTAACCATATCGAGCAAAACCGGTGCTCTGATATTCAGCTTGAATAATCGCAATCTGTCGGACTTCAGTTAACAATTCCGGTAACGGCGGAATATTAAAATCCCGCTCAAGAAGAGTTGGAAATATTCCAAATTGCGCATAGGCCAACCGCAGTAATTGCCAGACGGGGTCGATCACATCCGCACCATGAGTATCAATGAGCAAATCCTCTGCTTCATTGTAATGACCTGCGATATGAGCATACACAATGCGTTCAGAGGGCAACTTCATCAGGAACGACGCTGCATCATATTTATGGTTTATACTATTTACATAAATATTGTTAATGTCGAGCAACAAGTCACAATCCGCCTCCTCCAACACTGCATTCAAAAAGCTTATTTCATCCATTTCCTGACCGGGCGCCGCGTAATACGAAACATTTTCTATCGCGATTCGCTGTTCAAGCACATCCTGGACTTTTTTGATCCTGCCCGCCACATAGTGAACGGCTTCTTCGGTGAACGGAATCGGCATCAAATCATACAGATGCCCACCGTCACTACAATAACTAAGGTGTTCACTGTAGATTCGGATCTGATGTTGCCGGAAAAATTTTTTCAGCTCCGACAAAAAATCCATATCTAACGGCGAAGGACTGCCTATTGATAGAGACAGGCCGTGACAAACGAACGGAAAACGTTCCGTTAACTGGCCTAAGCTTCTACCCGCTTTACCACCCAGGTTTATCCAGTTTTCAGGCGCTATTTCATAAAAGTTCACGCATTCAGGCGAATGATCGGAAAGCGGGCTTAGAAAAGCCCGCCTTAAACCGAGACCCGCACCTGCGACTGTCTTTTGCTGTTTATTCATCGAGCAATCAACCACGCAGATAATAGGCTACTGTATTAAACATGGTGTTTTCTCGGCACATCCACATCATATGCAGTGCTATTCAGCCGGAGCATCTGCGGCTGGAGCTGCATCAGCTGGGGCAGCTTTTTTGCCACCGCATTTGCCTTCACCACATTTACCTTCGCCACATTTGCCTTCTGCCTTTTTCTCACCGGCACATTTACCTTCCATTTTTTTGCCATCTTTATTCGCGCCACAGGATCCCTCACCTTTCTTCATATTCGCGCCACATGTCGCTTCCCCTTCGGAAACCTGCATGTATCCGGACGAAAGATCATTAACGGTGAAAGGGTTCTGTTCCGCGTTGGCGGCGGGTAGAACGGATAAACTTGTAACTACTGCTGATCCGATTGCTATTGCCAAAGGCTTTTTAGAAAATTTTTTACGCATGTTTATTTCTCCTGATCCTGTATTTGTTGAATAACAAAAATAACTAGGCTATGCCCATATTTGCACACCCTCCTACCTAAGACCCTGGACGATTAGAATATCTTACAAACGGGCTACTCCACAGTATCAAAACCAATTGTTTTTGTATACCAATGCTATCAGCTAAATGATTCTTACATACGAGCCTCTTAGGTCCCGGATTCCGTTACACCCGATCCAGGCTATGATGAGCGTTTTACAGACCGGATATAACTTGCAATTAACAAGGTGGAGAACGCTCTTTCTGCAAACCTCGATCAATCCAAAATTTTCTCCTTAAATTCGCATAAATCCTCAATTACACAGCTACTACAGCGTGGTTTCCGTGCAACACAGGTATATCTGCCATGCAAAATCAACAAATGATGAACGTTTTTCTTATAAATTGCCGGTACCCATTTTTCAAGCAATCTCTCGACCTCAACCACATTCTTTCCTGATGCCAGTTTGGTACGATTACAGACACGAAATATATGCGTATCCACCGCAATTGTTGGCTGGCCAAATGCAGTATTCAAAACAACATTCGCGGTCTTGCGACCTACGCCCGGAAGCGCTTCCAATTCAGCTCTTATTTCCGGCACCTCGCTCTGATGCCGTTCAATCAATATTTTGCATAACGCAATAATATTTTTCGCTTTATTATTAAACAAACCGATGGTCTTAATGTATTCTTTTAACCCGTATTCCCCTAATAGCAATACTGCCTCGGGAGAATTCGCCACTGGAAATAACTTTGCAGTGGCCTTATTGACGCCTTTATCCGTAGATTGCGCGGATAATACAACAGCAATCAGTAATTCGAACGGACTTGTGTATTGTAGCTCGGTAGTAGGATCTGGTATCGCCAGGGCCAATCGGTCTAAAATTATTTTACGTTTTTGTTTATTCAATGGATAAACGCTTAACGGTCGCTTTGAATTTGCATTTAGGGCAGGCTTATAACAATCAGAATCACAGAACCTTTGCCAGATTCATGGGGGAGCTTAGTAGACAAAAAACTTCTGAATTTCAAACAACCCAAGTTATTCGTCAAACTAATAATTGCGAAGCGCTAACGCCTCAACATCAAAGTCCCAACTCCCTGGTCAGTAAATAGTTCCAACAAAACAGCGTGTTTTGTCCGCCCATCAATGATATGTGCCGAGTTGACACCCGCTTTGAGTGCCTCAGTTGCACAATTTGTTTTGGGGATCATTCCACCCGAGATGGTTCCATCCCAAATAAGCTCGTCTATTTCGGACAATGATAATCCAGTCAGTAAATTTTCATCTTTATCCAATATTCCCTGAGTATTGGTTAACAGAATTAACTTTTCTGCCTGCAGTTTTTCGGCTACCTTACCCGCCACCAAATCTGCATTAATATTGTACGAATGGCCATCCTCTCCAACTCCAATAGGCGCGATAACTGGAATAAAATCACTGTGCCCCAGCATATCAACGATCTTAGGATCGATGCTTGTTACTTCGCCAACATGTCCTAAGTCGATAATAGCTGAACTATCCAATCGGTTATCGTGTTTTGTTACCTGCATTTTTTTCGCACGTATAAAATCCCCATCTTTCCCTGTCAAACCCACTGCTTGCCCACCATGGCGGTTAATCAAATTGACTATTTCTTTATTTACCAATCCGCCCAACACCATTTCAACAACATCCATAGTCTCCTTATCGGTGACTCGCAATCCTTCGACGAATTCACTATCTTTGCCCAAACGATCAAGCAATCGACCTATCTGTGGTCCACCACCGTGTACAACCACAGGATTAATACCAACCAGTTTCATAAGCACGATATCTTTTGCAAAACTACTTTTCAACGCCTCGTCAATCATGGCATTTCCACCATATTTGATAACGATAGTTTTGTCTTTAAATCTTTGAATATAAGGCAAGGCCTCGCTTAAGACCTGGACAATTTCCAGCGCTGCGCTTTGATCTCTCATGGCTTGTTGATCCATGTTAGAATGGCACCTGAATATCGGCTTTGACTTTTTGCATTGCTATTTTAAATTTCTCCTGAATTCTTTTTAATTCTTCATCATTATCCGCTTCAAATCGAAGCACCAAAGACGGCGTAGTATTTGAGGCTCTCACCAGCCCCCATCCGCCAAGAAAATCCGCACGTATGCCATCGATTCCCGTAATTTTCGCTTCAGGAAACGGTTGGTCGGCTAATAACTGCTCAACAAAGGAAACATTTTCTCCTTCTTGCAGAGGAATATTTATTTCGGGTGTATTAACACTATCTGGAATTTCCTCAAATATCTCACTACTTGGTCTTGGATCGGCAGAAATAATTTCAACCAATCGTGCTGCTGCGTACAGACCATCATCAAAACCAAACCAACGTTCACCGAAATATATATGACCACTCATTTCACCTGCCAGTGCTGCATTGGTTTCTTTGATTTTTTCCTTAATTAAAGAATGTCCGGTTTTCCACATCAGAGGTCGACCACCAAGGTTGACGATTTCTTTGGAAAGATTACGCGAACATTTAACGTCAAATATTATGTCCGCACCCGGCTGCCGAGACAGTACATCCGCCGAATACAACATCATCTGTCGATCCGGCCAAATAACCTTCCCAGACGAATCAACAACACCCAACCGGTCACCATCCCCATCAAAAGCAAGGCCCAGATTTGCCCCTTCCTGTTGCACTTTCGCTATAAGGTCTTGCAGATTTTCTAGTTTACTTGGATCCGGGTGATGATTCGGAAAATTACCATCGATATCACAATACAGTTCTACCACCTCACAGCCCAGAGTGCGAAGTAACACAGGAGCCAATTTACCCGCAACGCCATTGCCACAATCCACAATCACTTTTAGTGGACTTCCCACCTGGACATCATCGACAATTGTTCCCACATAATCCGGGATCAGATCACGCGAATCGCGGCTACCCTCTCCCTCTACAAAATTACCCGCTTCGATTTGCGCCCGTAGCTGCTGAATTTGCTTCCCCGATAAGGTTTCTCCGTCTATGACAATTTTTAACCCATTGTATTCTCGTGGGTTATGGCTTCCCGTAATGACTACTCCACAATTTGAATCCAAAAAGTGGGTCGCGAAATACAACAGTGGTGTCGGCACCAAGCCTAAATCTATAACATTACAACCGGTAGACAACAAACCTTGAGAAAGTGCGTCACTCAGACGCGGGCTGGATTCACGCCCATCGTGCGCGATCACCACACTAGTCTGACCAATTTGATGCGCACTGGTACCGACCGCCCGACCGATCAGGCCAATAACTGTTTCCGTCAGCGTTTCATCTACCACGCCACGGATGTCGTAAGCTCTGAATATCGAAGCAGGAACACTGGAATGACTGGTATTTTCAACTTGTACACCCGTATCCATATCTGTACCCAGAAAACTGGCTGACGGTATGGCTAATTCTTGGTCCAGATTGTCATCCACTGCCAACGTAGGCGTCGCGACGGGATCAACCTGCCCCGTGGAGCCCCGCTTTAGCTGAATCAAATTGGCAATCAACGGCTCAAAATCTCTAATTTTTACCGGATAATTGCCCTGGATTTTGCCCGCCTGCAGTGCTCGAACGACAGAAATGATAATAGTCTGATCACTCACAAACTGATCCATAAACCAACGGTGCAGAAAAAAAACCAGGCACGCAACCAACAATATTGCAACCACAGCGGCTGACAGAATATAAATTAATTGCGAGTCCCATTGTGAATTTGCCCAGTATCGAATTTGCCAATTTGTGCCCGGTATTTTTAAAGTACCCAGAGGCGCATCTGTTTTAAGTTCCGAATTACCCATAGCACCCAGACTTAATTGCCCCTGAGTCATTTCCATCATTCCCGGTAATGTAGAGCTACTCAGCAAACCAGTAAAAATTTTTGTAGAAATACTCGCAAGAACAACACCAACAACCTCGCCATCGGCCAAAACTGGACGCGCAATCGCAATGTGTTTATTGGCTGTTTTAAATTCATGAACTGCAGGTAACTGCTTTGATTTTACTGCGGCATGTACCATCTCTAAATCCGCATAACCCATATGAGGCTTATGCAGCAAATCCGGTTCACTTACATCCGCGCTTAAGAAACGGACTCTCAACGCACCCACCATTCCACCCGAAACATTTTCCGCTTCCGCCGCGAGTTGAAGAAGATTTCCTGTTTCCATCAACATCGCTATTCTAGGCCGCCTGGCAACATTATCGACGGCCACAGACAATCCCTTCAACTGCAATTGCACTGTCCGCGAAAGACGTTTTGCAATATGCTCAACAGACTCTTTCTCCGCTTGTTTCGATGCATTCCAGCCGATCAGATAAAATGCAAGTGTATTCAATATGATGATCAAACACACGATCAACGCAAATACCGTAAAAAACCTTTTCAGATTCATAGTCAACTGACCCCTAATTTTGCTAACGACAGTTAATTTCGGCCAGTATGACCAAAGCCGCCTTCGCCACGGATACTTTGCGAAAATTGCTCCACAAATTCAAATTCAGCCCTCACAATTGGCACAAATACTAACTGCGCAATCCTGTCTCCGATTTCCACGATAAAATTTTCCTGTCCCCGGTTCCAACAGGAAACAAACAATTGTCCCTGATAATCCGAATCAATCAAACCAACCAAATTGCCCAATACAATACCGTGCTTATGCCCCAATCCAGAACGAGGAAGCAGTACTGCAGCAAGACTCCTGTCTGCAATATAAATAGAAATACCCGTCGAAATTAGCTGACAATCACCTGGCTTAAGCGTCAAAGGAGCATCAATACACGCTCTCAAATCCATTCCCGCAGAACCGTCAGTTGCATAACAGGGCAAAGGAATCTCGGTCCCTACCCGCGGATCTAAAACCTTTAACTGTATCCTCTGCTTCATTTAACTGGCACTTTATTGGAATTATTAAATTTATCTGCAATTATTTCCAGGAGCCCACGTGCCACCTCCAGTTTAGGCCCAAATTCCAGCTTCTGCTGGCCATCAGACCAAAATACGTGAAGTGCGTTATGGTCACTGTCAAAACCACCGTCGCAGCCGCCAACCCAATTGGCCGCAACCATGTCTATACCTTTATTCTCAAGTTTCTGGCGGGCATAACTTTCCAGATTATCGGTTTCCGCCGCGAACCCGCAGGTAAAAGGGGCATTATCAAGCGCTGCAACGCTGCTGAGAATATCGCGGGTTTTTCTCAATTGCAGATTGATACAATCAGGATTTTTTTTTATTTTACTGTTTACAGAATTCACCGGTTCGTAATCCGCAACCGCGGCAGCTCCTATGTAAAGCGCCTGAGAGGGTGCTTTTTCCATAATTGCATCAAACATATTGGACGCAGACTGTACGTGGACTATCGCATCGACCCGGGGCTCAATCAAATTTACAGGCCCGCTTACCAAAGTAACCAAAGCCCCCTGTTCCACGGCAGCCTGGGCCACCGCGTACCCCATTTTTCCAGAACTGCGATTGCTAATATAGCGAACCGGGTCGATCGCTTCCTGAGTCGGACCTGCGGAAACAAGCACACTCACCCCTTGCAACAAACGTCTGCAAAACAACCGAGTCAATTCCGAGCCAATTGCCAAAGGCTCCATCATCCGGCCATAACCCTCTTCACCACAGGCCTGAATTCCTTTATCGGGGCCCAAAAGAGTAATACCGCGCTGAGAAAGAATGCCAATATTTTCTTGCGTTGCAGGATTGATCCACATCGCTCGATTCATTGCCGGAGCAACTACAATCGGTACTTCCGCAGCCAGACATAAAGCCGACAATAAATCATTCGCGACGCCCAACCTCATTTTAGCAAGAAAATCAGCGGTTGCAGGAGCAATAACGATAAAATCCGCCCATCGGGCAAGACGTATATGGCCCATTGAAGCTTCTTCGCTAATATCGAGCAATCCACTATGGACAGAATTATCAGAAAGAGCCTGAAAAGTTAAAGGGCTGGCAAACAATTTAGCAGACTCGGTCATAACCACTCGGACCGAGGCTTGTTGTAAAGTTAATTGGCGTACAAGTTCTGCTGTCTTGTACGCAGCAATGCCGCCAGTAACCCCAATAAGGATATTTTTTCCCGAAAACATTCCCATTTTCAATATTCGTTATAAAACAAAAAAGTAACTATTCGTCCCTCTACCGAAACAGCTCTCTATGGGTGATCTGTGGAGAAAGTGTATGCGGAAGGGAAGCCGCACCCAAGCCTTTATGGATGTATTTACGGCGTCTTCCGGAACAGACCTACCATAGAGGCGGTGACCAGTTACCAAAAAAGATCTCTATTCAGCGATTTCCGTAGTGGCGGTGTAAGCGATTCAAAGGTCTACGTCAAAGGAATAAACAACGACTTAAAACACCTACTTCTATTCTCAGAGGTCATCCCAATTTAAGAATTATGGCAAGGTTTTTATTAACGATCTATGCTTTTTATTAGTTTCGATAGAACAACCCATAGAATCTACTATAAAAATACACAACCCTATAGTGATTCAAGTATCAGCAAAAGAGAGATAAGAACCAGCGATTGCAGAAAGATCATAACACACTCCAAAGAAATCAAAGACTTGAAATCTCACCGCCGAGAAAACTGAAGCTTACTATTTTACACTTAATGGCCCATGAAATTTTCCAATGCCTATTACTGATTGGCCGATTAACGAACGCCCCAGAGAAAAGCTCATAAATTTAGGGGCAGAATCCTTATCCGACGCAGAATTGCTGGCGATATTTTTACGTACCGGTGTAAAAGGCAAAACTGCTGTTGATTTAGCTCGGGAACTACTTTCTGAATATGGCTCATTACGTGCGCTCATGAACGCTGACCGAAACCGGTTCAACCAGTCCCATGGGCTTGGAAATGCCAAATTTGTTTTGTTACAAGCGGTTCTTGAAATGTCAAAACGCCATCTAAAAGAAAACATCCAAAGGGGCGACGCATTGTGTAACCCTGACGCCAGTAGAAAATACCTGATATCAGAACTCAGAGCGTATCCGTACGAAGTATTTGCCTGCCTGTTTCTCGATAATCAACACCGAATCATAAAATTTGAAGAAATTTTTAGAGGGACCATCGACAGTACCGGAGTGTATCCCAGAGAAATCGTACGCAGAGCACTACAACTAAACGCTGCCGCAGTCATTTTCGCGCATAACCACCCATCGGGTGCAAGCAATCCAAGCGATGCAGACAAAAATATCACCACAAAACTTATTAGCGCTTTGTCTTTGATGGACATACGCGTTTTGGATCATTTTATCATTGGTGATGGAGCACCCTTTTCATTCGCGGAAAACGGTCTTTTGTAAAAAACAACTTAACTATATATTCTGATGTTATTAATTAAAGGACTTGCGCGCCTAAGAATACTGCCATTGAATAGAATATAAATTCTCCACCAATTAAGCCGCCAATATCGACAGCTCATAACCAACCAGAAACAAATAAAAACCAAACAATGCCACCAGAAAATGTGGCATTGTTAATGTTTTCAGAACTCGAAACCTGATATGCACCAACACAAAAAACAAACCTAGCGAGGTTATACAAAACTTTGTGATAAAAAATGATTGACTGCTAATCTCCAGCAACCAGATCATAACCGGGTTCAGTTCCACACCACCTTTTTCCAAAATCAACAAAGTCAAACCCGCATCTGCAGCACACAAACAGACGATTAGCAGGATCAGTGCTAATAATCGAACATCGTACACGTCTTTGTAAAATGGCCTGGATTTTTCGACTGTTCGCTGTGGCCCTCTGCGCTTGCCAAAGAAAACTGAATACACAAAAGTGCGCAGATTTTTTTTACGTCTGTCAGCAAACACTCTCCGATCTTCTGATCGTTCACTTTTTATCTCACTATTTTGCATTGAAGGCCCTGTTTCTTGTTATTGTTTTACAAATATTCGCATATTCAGTACCACTAACTCATACTTGCCTAAACGATAGATGACTAAATTCCATCGACGATGCATCCTATGCAACAGTTGAACCAACTATTACCGCTCAACTCAGAACGTAGTATTAACAACCCATACCAATTCCGCTATCTTACTATTACTATTGCTTTTTTTTTCATATTGCACGATGATTTTCTAACCATTTAAAATTCACCCAATTTTTACCAAAACCAGTCACTCACCAACCACTCATACTTTGTTAAATATTTTGACACAGTTGCCTCTTGGCCCTCCCTTGAATGATAAAGCGCTTCTGTATGCGAAATCTGACCCATTATGAACGTGTCAGACGTTCTTCAGCTTCTCTGTATTTATCTGCACTGCGCTGGATAATTTCCGCTGGCAGATTTGGCCCGGGAGACATTTTATTCCAATCCAGAGTTTCAAGATAATCACGTATAAACTGTTTATCGAAACTGGGTGGACTACCTCCTACTTCATACTCATCAACGGGCCAAAAACGTGAAGAATCCGGCGTTAATACTTCATCAATCAAATGCAATTCTCCCTTTTCATCCACACCAAACTCAAATTTGGTATCAGCAATGATAATACCGCGCTGGCGAGCAAATATTGCCGCCTCGGTATACAAGCGCACACTTATACGACGTACTTTATCAGCTAATTCAGACCCCAGTAAACCGACAGTTGCCTCATAGGAAATGTTTTCATCGTGTTCGCCAATTTCAGCTTTAGTAGAAGGCGTATAAATGGCAGCAGGTAATTGCTGCGCCTGACACAGCCCCGGAGGCAACGCCAAACCACAAACCGAACCTGTGTTCTGATAGTCTTTCCACCCAGAGCCAATTAAATATCCGCGCACTATCGCCTCTACAGGTAGCGGTTTGAGTATCTTAACGATAATCGTCCGCCCCTCCAGCAAGGCACAATCAGCCTGATCTGATATGACTCGATCTAAAGGAATTCCAGTCAAATGATTGGCAATAAGTGTTTCGGTACGATTAAACCAAAAATTGGAAACCGAAGTTAAAACCCGCCCCTTACCCGGAATCGCATCTGGAAGAATCACGTCAAATGCCGACATTCGATCAGTCGTCACAATTAGCATCGTTTGATCATCGATGTCATATATATCTCTGACTTTTCCTTTCGCTTTGAGGCTTAAACCCCTTAGAGAGGTTTCGTATAGAGCATCAGTACTATTCAATGATCAATAACCCAGTTATGTAACAAAAAATGCAATAATGAAAGTTTAGGGTATTATTTGCAAGTATTGATTGCCAGAGCTTCCGCAGCAGAGACCTTGCAGCAAAGATTACATAGACGTATTTACGCGTGCCAGACAATCAATGGTTTGCATCCTAATCAAGAATTTGCTGAGCAGAAACCTAAATCTTAACAAAGGAACCACACTATGAGCTGGCACGGAAAACTTTTTGGCGGTGCATTTGGCTTCCTGCTTACTCGAGGGCTACTGGGTACAATCCTTGGTGTCTATATTGGCCACCAGTTCGACAAAGGCTTTCAGGGTAGAAACGAACCACCACTGAGCCCTGGTGACCAACAACGTGTACAAATGGCATTTTTTACTGCGACATTTTCCATTATGGGGCATATCGCAAAAGCAGATGGTAAAGTTTCGCGTGAAGAAATCATCCTGGCTGAAACTGTTATGCGTAATCTCGGATTGTCTGCGGATCAGCAACGCGCAGCGATTAAGCTATTTAATGAAGGAAAAAATTCGGATTTTGCACTGGATGCCACTCTCAACCACCTCAAGGAGGAATGTCACAGACAGACCAGCTTAATCAGAATGTTTCTGGAAATACAACTACAAGCCGCATTTGCCGATGGTAGTCTTGATCCTGCGGAAGATCGTTTGTTGTTACATATTTGCGGCAGACTGCAAATTTCACAGTTGGAATATGAGAAATTCAAGGCCATATTTCAGGCCCAACAACGTTTTAATGACTATACCCACGAAGGACGTTACACAGCGAATTCTGCCAAAAAACCAAAAATCGACGATGCTTACGCAGTCCTCGGAGTTAAAGCGACAGATAAAGACAGCGAAATTAAAAAATCCTATCGCCGACTTATCAGCCAAAACCATCCGGACAAACTTGTATCCAAAGGTTTACCTGAAGAAATGATGAAGTTGGCAACCGAAAAAACCCAAAAAATCCGCAAGGCCTATGAGCTGATTTGTGAGCACCGAAATATAAAGTAAAGGTATCGAATATTTTCTCACGAATTCCACCAGCTTCACCCAGGATACAAAATGCCAATGATAGCCTGACGGGAATGTAACTGAATCCAGGCAATCTAACAGATAATTAAGCCCAGACAAAAATCTTTATTCTCGGATACCTGTCTAGTACTCCGTCAAAGTTGTATTGACGGGTAAATCAGCCGATAAGCGGCCATCTGCGTTGTTGCACTCGCTTGAATGAGTGCGACTAGTCCTGCGCTCGCGCGCCTAGCAGCTGACCATTTCTCGACCAAGCTACTCCCCAATACAACAATGACGGAGTACTGGTCAGCTATCTGAAAAACCCATTATTTATGGTATGATTTTGGCGCACCTACATCGTAACTCTCGTTTTTAACCCCAGCCTGAGATTCTTTATGCCCTCTTTCGACATCGTTTCCGAAATCGATATTCATGAAGCCGCCAATGCTGTCGACCAGGCAAACCGTGAAGTGACCACTCGTTTCGACTTCAAAGGAACTAATGCCAACTTCGACCTGAATGACAGCACCATTACATTGTCGGCGGAAGTTGAATTCCAGCTTCAACAAATGATGGATATCCTACAAACCAAGTTAACCAAACGCGGTGTCGACATTCTTTGCATGGACATTGGCGAAGTTAACATTACCGGGAAACAGGCCCAACAAACCGCACTCCTGAAACAGGGTCTGGAAACTTTAATGGCAAAAAAAATCGTTAAATTGATAAAAGAAAAAAAACTGAAAGTCCAGGCCGCAATTCAGGGCGAGAAAGTTCGTGTCACTGGTAAAAAACGCGATGATTTACAGGCTGTGATGAAAATTTTGAAAGAAACCCAGTTTGAACTGCCACTGCAATTTAACAATTTCAGAGACTGAATGCGGACATCCTGCCCCATTGCTAGAAATCGACGAGGTGCAATTTTTTCAAGACAATAAACTGAGACTGTTTATTATAGGCTGGCATTTAGGAACCGAACCCAGCAATATCACTGGGTTCCATCGCGCTCTGCCAAGCCCGCTTTATTCGTATTGGTTTCGAATTATTACAATTAATCTGATACTACAGCCGATATAAAAAGTTTCCTGGTATTTTGCCAACCACTCGGTTATCGGGACTATTCGATATCCACCGGCTCTTCGATAACCGGGTTAGACAAAACACCAATATTCTCTATCTCGATACGTACAATATCGCCCGCTTTCATATAGCCACGCGGTTTCATCTTTACCCCGACTCCACTACCAGTTCCGGTTGAAATAATATCACCGGGCTCCAATGTCATGACTGTACTCAAATATTCGATCTGTTCATAACAATTGAATATCATTTCACTGGTATTAAACGATTGCCGCCTGTCATCGTTTACCCAGGTTTGCACATGAAGATTGTGTGGATCATTGATTTCATCAACGGTTACGATCCAGGGCCCAGTGGGTCCATGAGTATCAAATGATTTACCCAATGTAAACGTAGGCGACCGAAACTGCCAATCCCGGACAGACACATCGTTGGCAACCATAAATCCGGCAATGACCTGGGCCGCATTTTCTTTTCTGATATGACGACATCGCCGACCAATTACCAGCGCCAATTCACCCTCATAATCCAATTTTTCCGAAACTTTGGGTCGGTGTATCAATGCGCCGGGCCCCACTACACAACTGACTTGTTTATTGAAAAACGAGGGATATTCCGGCTTATCACGCCCGGTCTCGGCGATGTGTTTACCATAATTTAGACTGATAGCTAAATATTTGGATGGCTTGGGTACCGGTGCCTGCAGCAAAACCTGATCCAGCGGAATACGACTGACACTGGATTCAATCAGGCTCTGCATCGCCTGCATCGCCACCGAACCACCCTGTAAAAATTCAAGCATCGACAAAGGCATTCCGTCGGCACTTTTAGAATCGACAACACCGTCATCATCAACAGCCCCAACACGGGTTTCGCCATCATGTGTAAAAGTAATCAGTTTCATTGCTGGTATTAGAGTCAAAACGCGTATTGTACCGCCCATTGACCTATATCGCACCACAAGGCTGGACGAAAATACAAGTCACCAGGAAGAACAATTTTTTTTGCAAATACAAACATCGCTGCTAACCTTATATTTGTCATATTTATTGAATTTATCTATTTTTGTCAACGACCATAAAGACCTATGAATCTTGAAGGAATTGATCAACAACAACTAAAACAAGCCTATGTCGCAATCAAAGGAATCAAAATCCCATCCATTCCCAAAACCCTGCTTTCTCTGCAACAGGAATTGAATCGTGAACAGCCTGAACAATCGAAAATTATCAGTTTAATCGGCGAGGATATTTCATTGTCTGGGAGAATCATTCAAAACATTAATTCAGCAAGATTTGGCCTCAAGGCCGAAGTCACGTCCATTGAACATGCCACAATAATTCTTGGGGTGCGTAACCTTAGCGAAATGATTGTTGCCACTGCATTGCGGAAAGCCCTGGAAGATTCAGTGCCCGGATTTATAACTATCACCGAATATTCAAACAAGGTGGGTGTCACTGCTCGAATGATTGCCATTAAAAAGAAATTACCTGATCCGGATACCGCCTTTTTGATCGGACTGTTTCATAAAGCCGGAACCATGTTAGTCATGCAGAAATTTAATAATTACATGCAAACCCATGACCAGCATAAATATGACCCGGATGCCTTAGTCAAAAATGAACTCGCAACGTTTGGCAGCAATTATGCATTGATAAGTTTCATTCTGGCCTACCACTGGAAACTACCCACACTGGCTACACAAGCCATTGCATTGCATCTGACAAAATCAAGCTCAATTGATGACGACACACTGCGCCCACTCGTCGCCACATTACAAATAGCAAGCTATTTGACACAGTCAACTGAACCTGAATTTACAGACACCGAATCATCTATTGCTATGAAACAACAGGCCATGCAAGCATTAGATATAGATGATTGTTCGTTGGCGGATCTTTCCGAAAAAATAGCCGAAGATTAAACGATGAATGCCATAATCGACCAACCACGTATTCTTTACGCCAACGAAATTCCAGAAAACAGACTTCTGATTGACAATGTATCTCAACATAATTATCGAATCTCACATTGTTTGCTGGAAGAATGCCTGAATACCTCTCTGGAAGAAAAACCTGATGTTGTCATCTTCGAACTGAATGAAGCAACGAAAGAACGTAGTCTTTTAATTGGCAGCAAGATACGGCAAAACCTTATCAATACAGGAATAATTTATCTCTCCAACGAAGCGAGTAATGAATTGCGTTTCGATTGTTATGATTCTGGTGCCGATGACTTTGTTCACAAACCTTTTGATACTGATATTCTAATCGACAGAATTGAACTGTTACTTAAATCAAAACAGGCTGAATATCAGCAAAAATCCAATAGTGAACAAATTCAAAAACTTGCCAGCACCTCGATCAGCATAGTCGGTGAACAGGGCGTAATCATACACTTTTTCCAGGATAGCATTTCTCTGAACACTTATTCGTCACTCGCAGATAAGTTGTTTGAGGAATTGGCAAATCTTGGCTTAAGTAGTGCTTTGGCAGTCTGGTGCAATAGTGAAGCGCCTTTTTACAGCAGTGATGGTATCGTTCACGCTATAGAAAGGAGCATCCTTAAAGTCGGCCAGGATACCAACAAAAGAAAAATATCTACTTATGGCAAACGCTGCATGCTCCTTGGGAAACACACAACATTGTTAATACGCAATCTGCCGGAGGACATTGAAAAAGCTGGCCGCTACAAAGATTTATTCGCCATGCTTATTGATGGCATCGATTTGCTTTGTAGTCAGATATTACTGAAGGATCAGTTATCAAAAAGTGAAATGCAGCTAACGCAGACCATGCTATTAACAAATCAGTCAATCGGCAACCTTAAAAATAGAACGGCTGAAAGCCGGGGGAAAATTAAAACAGCAGTCAGTGATCTGATGACTCAGATGGAAAAAAAATTCATGAAACTGGACATGACCGAAGAACAGGAAAATGAGCTATATAAACTGGTTCTCAAATTGGATAAAACGATTGACCAGCAAATTAGCGAAATCATAGATCAAGAAGAAGAAATGGGGAACATACTAGAACATAGTAACAATCAACGCTGGAACAACAGCTTTTGATTTAAAGTAAATGATTCAATAATGACTACATCCCCACAAAATTCCGAACTTCAGCAAGATCTCTCCGGCATTGAAGAAAAACGTCGTGTTCTGGACGAAATAGTCGGCATCGCCAAAGCTATTGAAAATTTGCACGCAAGTCTGGAATCGGTTCTTATTTTGGGTACCTCTCCCAAGGAAATGCCTCAAGGGGCTTTGAACCTTTACAAGTCGCTCAGTGATAATTTGCAAAGCCAGCCCGTCAACACAGTAAAAGAATATCTTGTCAATCTGGACATCATTGTCAAAAATCAGCTGGAAAAAGTGTTGCATTATTCCGGGATGGATTTTTCATCCGATGAAGTCGTCGAAACCCTTTACCTGGCAAGTGACACTACAGAGAATAGTCTTTTTAATCTGGTAGAAGATTTTAAAAGAACGGCTCAAACCAACGTATCACTGAGAATATTGTTAAAAAAACGGGGTGTCAGTCTCCCTGGGCCATCATTAGCCGTTCCACAGGATGTCATCCATAAACAACTGAAAATTCTGGATGTCCAGGAACAAAAACAACGCACAAAAATAAAAGCCAAAATCACAGAAATGAAAGAAGATCTTGGCGCAATGATCAGCAACCCCAACTACCCGGATAAAATGAAGGAATTACTCGTCGCGGCACAGGGAAATTTGGATCTTGATCTTAACAAGCTAAATTCCGGAGCTGCGCTCAGTCAATTGAGCTTCGTGGTTGATGCCGAGGAAATCACCGGTGTTCACGAATCCTCATTGAGTGACGAACAGCCAACGCAACCCGCCGAAAAAGAGAAAGAAATCAGCCTCGCACAAGCAGCCAATCGTTGGCTAAACAGTCCTTGGGATGTTACTTGGAAAGATGCATCGAAGAAAGACTGATTCCTTTGAACCAGTGATCGCATCCTCGCTTCGGCGTTGATTTCCTTTTTGAATAGAATCCGGGGAATTATCCCACATCAGTCCTACCGCTCCACCAGAATTTGGTCGATTTCACGAGTCAGACTACTTTTTACATCGCCCCAAAAACAGTCTGGATTCGGAAATGTATCCAAAGGCTTGCGGTCCTTTGGAAAACCCTGCAATGCACCAATAGGCAGACGCGTCCAGCCTTCGGTATGGCGGATAATCACTGGTATTACTTTACATTTTTCCTGGTTTTCCAATGTCTGAATAGATTTTGCCTGTTCTTCGTCTTAGGCGAATCAACCCGCCCGGTTAGTGTATCGCACTCAACAGCTTGAATCTCTACCAAATCGCATTTTTCTAGTAGTTAATCCAGTATTCCAGGATAATACCAAAAACAGAATATTGCACCACCATGAAAACAACCAACCAATTACCCAGGAGGGAACAGGTCATTGGTTGTTCAGGCTTTTGCAACAGGGACGTTGCAACAGAGCTACATGGATGTATTCACGCGTTCTGAACAATCAATGACCTGTTCCCTCTAGCCCCAATCGGGCCAATTTATCAACACGATTAGAACAATAAGAAGACAATCATGAACTACCAATCAATCGACATAGAACAAGGCAATCAACTAATAGTTGAAAAGAACCCCATCGTCGTCGACGTCCGGGATGGCGGCTCCTTCCAGGCAGCCCATATTAAAAACGCACTATCGGTCAACGGAACCAATCTGGATGATTTTCTGCAAAACAGCGAAAAATCCAAACCTCTACTGGTTTATTGTTATCACGGAAATATGAGCCGAAGTGCGGCGGAATATTTTTCCGGAGCGGGATTCGACGATGTTTACAGCCTGGATGGAGGATTTGAAAGCTGGAAACTAAAATACCCGGTGGAATCCGGCGGTTGATATGACGAGGTTGATCCGAGATCCAGGGAACAGCCTTTCTCAATAATTGAATATTTCCTTTGCCTATTAATATTTGAAAATCCTTCCCCAGAGGGGACAGGTCATTCATTGTTCAGGCTTCTGCAACAAGGACGTTGCAGCAGCGCTACATGGATGTATTTACGCGTCCTGAACAATGAATGACCTGTTCCCTCCACCCCCGAACTTGTCACTTGAGCATTTACAAATTTGTTGACAGCCCCAAAGACAGTGAAACCCAACTGGGTGGTTACGTTAAGGTTGGGTTTCGCAAGCTCAACGCCAGCCTACAAAAAATTGGTCTCAATTGTTTCCCTGAGCAATGTGTAACTTATTGGTACTACTTGCCCCTTAATCGAAACAGCCCTCTATGGGGGATCTGTGGAGGAAGTGTATGCGGCAGGGAAGCCGCATCCAAGCCTACAAGGATGTATTTACGGCGTCTTCCGGAACAGATCACCCATA
>Ga0114934_10000275_pt1 | contig 32724 bp, 25 predicted proteins | sample 4SBtaG_2_FD_99695 | JGI IMG/M metagenome (GOLD analysis project Ga0114934, IMG submission 99695) | Deep subsurface microbial communities from Kolumbo volcano to uncover new lineages of life (NeLLi) - 4SBTROV10_white metaG | ecosystem: Environmental > Aquatic > Marine > Volcanic ...
GGTAAATTTAAAAAATGACATAAAAACATTCTACAAAAGGTAAACTTGACATAACATAATCTCTTTATTGGTAAAACTTAATATCAAATTTCATATCTCAAATACAACTAATGGTAGTTATTGGAAAAATCTTGTTGCTGAATCTGAGATAAATCACTGGGTAAGAAGTGGATTTTAACTCAAAACTAAAATTTTCTTAAAATTAAATTAACTTTAGTTTAATTTAGTTCCATTACACTTGCACAAAATATTTTATAGTGAAAAAATTAGTTATCACAATAATTTTAAAATATTATATATTTTCAGCAATTCTGCTATTATTATCTTTAAACAGTTGTACAAAAGATAGACTATATGTTTCAGAAGATAACAATACGAATACCCCATTTGAAATAAGCTATGGTAGTATTGTAATAAATGAGTTTGTAGCTAAAGGGTCAGCAAACATCAATGAGTTTGGTTCTACAGAAGATTGGATAGAATTATACAATAATACACAGCAAACAATTCAAATTGAATCTAATGAATTGTATATAACTGATGATTATTCTGTAGCCCCTCTTAATTATGCTTTGCCTGCAATTAGTTTAGCTCCAAATAGCTTTATATTAGTTTGGGCAGATAAAATGGATACAGTTGCTGATGAGATTCATGCTAACTTCAAATTATCTTCTTCGGGTGAAAGTATAGGATTGTTTTTAAATCGTAATGGATCTACAATAACTCTTGACACCATAACTTACCCGTTACAAACAATCGATGGAGTAAGTAATGCCAGAATTCCTGATGGTTCAAACAATTGGGGTATTTTAAATACTCCTACACCTAATGCTTCAAATAATTAATCATGAAAGTATATTTACTACTATTATTACTTTCATTTTTTATACAAGTAGGTAACATTGAAAAAATAAAACCTGTAGCAAAATATAATATTGAGGTAAACGAGCCTTCAGATATTCAATATGATAGCCAAAGTAAATCATTTTGGATAGTTAGTGATAATGGTGTTTTAAACGAGTGTGATTTAGAAGGTAACTTACTTAGAAAAGCTGAATTTAAAGGTGTTGATTTTGAAGGCGTAGAAATCGTAGGTAATTATGTATTAGCGTTGGATGAAACAGATAGAAAAATTCATTTTTTTAATAAACAGTCATTAAAATTGGAAAAAACAATCCAATTAACTTATGGAGGAGCTAGAAATAAAGGCTTTGAGTCTATTGCTTATAACGATAAATCAAAAGAATACTATCTCATTACAGAAAAGGACCCATCTTATCTGTTTGTTTATGATGAAAATTTCCATTTAAAAAATCAAATTGAATTATCTATTTCAAATGATATTTCTTCAGCCAGATGGAATAATAATAAATTATGGGTGCTAAGTGACGAAGATCGTAAAATTTGCTTATTAGATAATAATTACAAAATTGTTAAAACATACGAAATCCCTGTTATTAATCCTGAGGGAATAGCATTTGTTAACGATGATATATATGTTGTGTCTGATGACTTAGAAAAGATGTACCTATTTAAAACCTCAAATCAATAAATTGATGCAGTTTTATAAACAATTATTAATAGGATTTATTTTTACTCTTTTTTTAAATTGTAGTTATGGTCAACTAACATTGTCAAATGGTAAGCATAGCCTTGAAATCACTGGAGCAGTATCAACTTACTTTAATCATCGATTTTATAAAGATTCCTTAAATGGAAGTCCAATTACTGATTATAAAAAAAATCTTTACAAGTTGAAAGATGCTCAAGTTCAACTTGAAGGCAGAATAGGCAATGATTATGAATATGAGTTACAGTTTGATTTAGCAAACATGAATGGAAATTTTTCAGACCCTGAAAATCCAGGTTTAATGGACGCTTTTATGATGTATAAAGGCATAAATTGGTTTAATATTACGGTTGGATATTCAAAAGTTCCATATTCAAGAAGTTCTTTAACCCCATTTATTTATTCTACTTATTGGAAAAGGTCTTTAATTTCTTCAGGAGAGTTTTTCTCTCGAAGAGATATTGGGATTACATTAAGTAAAAGTTTATCTAAGCAGCGAATTAACATATATGCAGGAATGTATAATGGCTTAGGAGAATTAAGTATTTTAGGTAATAATGATGCGAGTGGAAAGTTTGAATATATAGGTAGAGTTGATTTTGCATACCCATCAAGATACAGATATAGAGAGATTGATGAAAAAATTTCGCCAATACCAATGTTTGCAATTGGTTTAAATGGTAGGTATGCAAACAAACAATTACCAAAAGGAAAGTCATTTCCTACATACAGTACAGGCGAATTTGGAATAAAAGTAGTTGATGGACAGAAGTACACTTATGGGTTTGATATTGCCGGACAGTACAAAGGTTTTTCATTTTTATTCGAATTACATCAAATAAAAGCTATATTAGTTGATTCAAATAGTTATTTACTCAATGGTCTTCCTTACGAATATACAAAAGGATTTGTGAAGAGTGGAGGATATCTTTGTCAAGGTAATTATTACTTTAAGAAACAACATGCTATTGTAGGTTTTCGATTTGAAGAAATGAATATTTCCGATTTATCAGAAGGAACATCTCAAAGATTATCGGGAACAATTGCCTATCAATTAAATAGCTTCAACTCTATAATTAAATTACAATTTTTTAAAGTATTAACCGAAGAACAATATATTGATCCGCTCAAATGGACTGAACAAGTACGAGTAGGATGGCAATTTTTATTTAAGTAACCAATAAAAACAAATAATATGAAAAAATCATTAATTTTATTAGTATTTGTAGGATGCATTTTAGCATCTAATGCACAAGTTGTAATAAACGAAATAATGTATAACCCACCCGAAAGTGGTTCAGACAGTTTAGAGTTTATTGAATTGTATAATGCTGGTTCGGACAGTGTAGATTTATCAGGGTATTCTTTTACTCATGGTATTGATTCACTATTACCAAATGTTTCAATTCCGGCAGGAGGATATTTTGTGTTTGCTGTCGATTCCGTGGCATTAATGAATGCTTTTGGAATTACTAATGTGTATCAATGGGAAAGTGGCGCATTAAGTAATGGCGGAGAATTATTATCATTAGTTGATGCACAAGGAAACTTAGTAGATGAAGTTCTTTATGATGATAAAAATGGTTGGCCTGAAGAAGCAGATGGCGATGGTTATTCTATTGAATTATGTAGTGCTACCGTAGATAATAACGATTCTACAAATTGGTACATTTCTACTAATATGATTAATGGACTGGTTGTCAATGGACATCAAATATATGCCACTCCGGGAACTGCAAATACTGCTAATTGTTCTAATACATCAATTAATGAAGTCGATCAAGAAATTGTAAACCTTTACCCAAATCCAGTAAATAATAATGGTATTATACATTTTAATACAACTATGTCCGGTGTGGTAATTAATTTATTAGGTGATAAAGTATGTGAGTTCAAAAACAAAAATCAACTAGAAATTAACTTAAAACCCGGAATGTATTTTATACAAATTGCTTATACCAAGCAAACAATTAAATTTATTGTTAAATAACAATTAAACGGATTCCTATAAACTAAAAGAACATACATAAATATATTATAGGAATCTACTTCTATTATAATAAAAAAAGAGGCTGTTCAAAATTACAGCCTCTTTTTATTTACTTATTTTTTATTGAAAATTTACAAATCAAATTTAATACCTTGTGCTAACGGCAAGTCAGTACTATAATTAATGGTATTTGTTTGACGGCGCATATATGCTTTCCAAGCATCTGAACCGGATTCACGACCACCACCGGTATCTTTCTCACCACCAAAAGCGCCACCAATCTCAGCACCGGAAGTACCGATATTTACATTAGCAATACCACAATCAGAACCACGGGCTGATAAGAATTGCTCTGCTTCACGCATATTCAATGTAAAAATAGCTGACGATAACCCTTGTGGCACATCATTATGCATTTCAATTGCCTTATCTAATGTTTTATATTTCATTAAATACAAGATAGGCGCAAATGTCTCTTCCTGAACTATTTGATATTCATTTTTTGCCTCAGCTAAAACGGGTGTTACATAGTAACCTGATGGATATTTTTCACCTTTCAGATTTTCGCCTCCAAAAAGAATGTTTCCACCTTCTTCCTGTAATTTTTTAAGTGCATTATTAAATAAGTCCACAGCAAAATTATCAATCAATGGTCCAACTAATGTATTAGGATCTAATGGATTTCCAATTCTGGACACCACCTGTTTATAGGCATTTACCAAACGGTTTTTAACTTCTTCATAGACATCTTCATGAATAATCAAACGGCGGGTTGAAGTACAGCGTTGTCCGGTAGTACCTACTGCCCCAAAGACAATAGCAGGAATAGCCATATCAATATCCGCTTCTTTAGAAATAATAATCGCGTTGTTGCCACCTAATTCGGCAATAACCCGTCCAAGGCGTTTGCCTACTATACCACTAACATGTTTACCTACAGCAGTAGAACCGGTCACAGAAATCAAAGGAATTCGTTTGTCGTTCAAAAAGTTATCACCCATTACCGATGATCTGGCAATTACCAAATTAAAAACACCTTCCGGTACATTATTTTCGCGCAATACTTTTTCAATGATTTTCTGAGTAGCAATAGCTGTTAAAGGCGTTTTAGAGCTGGGTTTCCACACCACTACATCACCTGCCACGGCTGCTATCATCGCATTCCATGCCCAAACGGCAACAGGGAAATTAAAAGAAGTAATCAATCCGACAATACCATAAGGATGATATTGGTCATACATACGATGCGATGGTCTTTCGCTTTGCATGGTAGAACCATAAAGTTGACGCGACTGTCCCACAGCAAAATCACAAATATCAATCATCTCTTGCACCTCGCCCATACCTTCCTGAAAAATTTTACCCATTTCAAGGGTAACTAATTTTCCCAGATCTTCTTTATATTCCCGGAGCGCTAAACCAATTTGACGCACCACTTCACCGCGTTTTGGAGCAGGAATTAATCGCCATTCCTTAAAAGCCGCTTCTGCTTTCTTCATCACCATTTCGTAATCATCCATGGTAGCGTTACGGACTTTTCCAATAACACGACCATCAATAGGCGATATTGATTCCGTTATTTTACCATTGGTTTCAAACCATTTTGTTCCGGTCGTTACACCATTATTAATCTCTGTTAAACCGAGTCGTTTCATCATCTCGGCTATACCATAATCATTTTGAGTTTTTGTTGCCATATTGCTATAAATTTTTGTCAAAAATAAGCCCAAATTAACGAACTATAAAATTTTTAAGCAAGTAGTTTTAAAATAAATGATATTTAACATTTCATTTTTTCACAAAAATCATCTTTCTTTTTTTTTAAAAGTATATTTTTGCTCTATTGTTTAATCTAAAATTCTAATATTATGCCAAAAGGAATCTATCAAGTGCCCGTTGCTAAAAATGAGCCAATAAAGTCTTATGCTCCCAATACTCCCGAACGCACCGAGTTAAAAGCAATGCTTAATGATATTTACAATAATAACATTGAAATCCCGATGACTATCAACGGGAAACCTATAAAAACAGACAAAAAAATTAACATTACTCCACCTCATAATCATCAACATGTTATTGGATATTATTATCAAGGTGGTGAAGAAGAAGTAAAAAAAGCCATTGATGCTGCTATGGCTGCCAAAGAAGACTGGGCTAATATGGCTTGGGAACACCGGGCTTCTATTTTCTTAAAAATAGCCGATTTAATTAGTGGGAAATACCGTGCCAAATTAAATGCTGCCACCATGGCTTGCCAATCTAAAAATGCTTTTCAGGCAGAAATAGATGCTGCTTGCGAATTAGCCGATTTTTTCCGTTTCAATGTTCAGTATATGACTGAAATTTATGCACAACAACCTGATTCTGCACCCACCATGTGGAATCGTGTAGAATACCGGCCTTTGGAAGGTTTTGTGTTTGCATTAACCCCATTTAATTTTACTTCTATTGCCGGAAACCTGCCAACTGCCCCTGCTTTGATGGGTAATACCGTTGTTTGGAAACCCTCAAAAACTGCTATTTATTCAGCCTATGTATTAATGGAGATATTCAAAGAAGGCGGTTTACCTGATGGTGTTGTAAATCTCGTTTTCACCTCAGGCCCCACAGCGGCTAAAGTTATTTTCTCTCATCCTGATTTTGCAGGATTTCATTTTACAGGTTCTACAGCCGTATTTCAAAGTGCTTGGAATATGATTGGCAACAATATTAAGAAATATAAATCATATCCACGCATTGTTGGGGAAACAGGTGGGAAAGACTACATTATAGTACATCCATCAGCTGATAAAGATGCGGTTCGTACGGCTATCATTCGAGGTGCTTTTGAATATCAAGGTCAAAAATGTTCGGCAGCTTCACGGGCATATATCCCCAAGAGTATGTGGAAAACTTTGAAAGATGATTTGATTGCCGAAATGAAAACAGTAAAAATGGGACCACCGGAAGATTTCTCCAATTTTGTGAACGCTGTTATTGATGAAGCATCTTTTGACAAACTCGCCAGCTATATTGACGGTGCCAAAAAAGATGCCGATGCTGAAATTGTTCTCGGTGGCAATTACGATAAATCTGTCGGTTATTTTATTGAACCAACTGTTATTGAAGCCAAAGACCCACATTATAAAACAATGGAAGAAGAATTGTTTGGTCCGGTAATTACCATTTATGTATATGATGACGAGAAATTTGACGAAACACTTGATATTTTAGACAATACTTCAATTTACGCATTGACAGGTGCTATCTTTGCTCAAGACCGCTATGCTATTGAAAAAGCCACCAAACGATTAGTTAATACTGCCGGCAATTTTTATATCAACGATAAACCAACCGGTGCCGTAGTAGGACAACAACCCTTTGGTGGTGCCAGAGGTTCCGGAACAAATGACAAAGCTGGTTCTGCAATGAACTTGATGCGTTGGGTATCGGCTCGCACAATAAAAGAAACATTTGTGCCACCAACAGATTATCGCTATCCTTTTTTAGCTGAATAAGTTTCAAAATATATTAAAGAGCTATCCATGGATAGCTCTTTTTTTAAAACTTGAAAATCTTACAAAATGATTATTACAAAAGACACGACAATAGAAGATTTAATTGAAGTAGTCCCCGCCTCGGTAAAATATTTGATGGAGCAAGGCATTCGCTGCATTGTTTGTGGCGAACCCATTTGGGGAACATTGGAAGAAGCGGCAAAAGAAAAAGGATTTTCAGATACAGATATTGAAAAATTTGTGTCAGACTTACAAAATCTTGCCGATAAAAAAGATAACGATTCAAATAAAGAGGATACAACCCCCAAAATAGATGTTGACAAATTAGATATCGATTAAGACATAGCCGTTACTGTCACGAATAATAGCTCCGAAAACTTACTAATACTACTTGCAAAAATATTTGCCGGTTTCCATATCCCGTGTTATATTTTCAGGGGAACAGACCAGGCCATTTAAACAAATGAAAACACCCTGGTCAAAATTTTGTGCGGTAGCCACAGCCATACCAAGATTAAAGTCAGCATCAGTCGTTTTAAACTTTTCAGGTAAAAAAGCACCGGTAAATACAATTGTTTTACCTTTAAGCTGTTGAATAAATTGTGCTGTTTTAATAATGGTATCCGTGCCGTGTGTAATAATGATTTTATTGTATTCCGATGCCATCAGAAACTGCCGAAGGGCTGTTCTGTCCACATCTGAAATGTCCATACTATCTTTCTTAAACAAAGATATCACTTGGTATTCTATCGATAATTTTAATTTTGAAAGTATGCGTTCCACAGCAGGTGTTGTAATCTCAAATCCCCACCCCTTTGTTTGTTTTGGATAATCTTTATCTATCGTACCACCGGTTTGAACAAAAAGGATACTCATAATGAAGCGGAACCAATTTCTGTTTCATTTCCAAAGGTATAATTCAGGGATACTTGCGGTGTAATACCTAATTCAGGGTGAGAATAAAAGCCAATATCCGCTTTAAACTTTCCAAACGAATACCCAACACCAAACGATAATAGATTAGGATTTGATGCCACACCAAAACGAAAAGATACTTTTTCTTGAAACAGATATTCCAACCCAAAACGGTAACGCGCTTTATAATCCATATCTTTTTCAGTTTCCAGCGTTGTAAAAACATTCTTCGCTATTTTGTATCCCAAGCCTATCCTAAAAACAGTTGGTAGTTCACTAATATCATTACGATTACTAGCTATACTCCAAGGATTAAAAATGTGAGCACCTACAAAAAATCCATCAAACGGCTCAGCTAAAAATCCTATCTCGGGTAAAACATCATTAGTGCGTTTATAAATATCACCATACTGTGAATGAAAATAATCTAATTGCATTCCCAGAGAAAATTTAGGGGACAATGCCAAAGCATAAGCTAACCCCACTTTCATATCGCTATAAGTTTGCACACCCAAATAATTTATATTGAGTCCGAATGCGCCTGATTTCTCCGTTGGCATCACAAAGGCAAAACCTTCATCACCAATAGCATTCAAAAACCGATTTTCGTAAAAAAATCCCATCGCCGGATTTTTCAAAAAAGCCAGCGATGCCTGATTGTGATAAACACCCCAAACATCTTTGGTTGTTAGACCGGTCCCACCCATTGCCCCTTGCCGGGCACCTTCGGGATTGTTGTCAGCATAAACAGACACACAAGATAGCAAAAGAATGGTAATACTAATTAACTTTATATTCATATTGAATTTTTTTAAAATCATTATTTGCTTTCACAATTTTATCCTTCAAATTAGTTTTGTACTCTTTTACTGTTTGAGCAATCTTATTATCAGTTAGAGCCAAAATCTGTGACGCTAAAATACCGGCATTTTGTGCAGCATCTAATCCTACAGTAGCTACAGGAATTCCCGGAGGCATCTGCAAAATAGATAAAACAGCATCCCAGCCATTAAGTGATATAGACGAATTACAAGGCACGCCAATTACCGGCAATGTCGTATGTGCCGCTACAACGCCCGGCAAATGAGCTGCCAGTCCTGCACCGGCAATAATTACTTTTACGCCTGAGGCTTCTGTATTTTTAACAAAATCGACCACTTGTTCGGGTGTCCGGTGTGCCGATAATGCCTGTACCTCAAAAGGAATCTTAAAATTATTTAAAATATTTGCCGCTTTTTGCATTACTTCCCAGTCGGAAGTACTTCCCATAATAATACTTACTAATGGTGTCATCTCACATTATTTTTTCAAATGATAAAAATAGACAAAAAAATTTTATCTTCGCACTTTATTTTTTATTTAAATAAATTTCAAACGATGGCAGACACAATACAAATCCTTGATAAAGAATTTATTCCCAGCATTACAGAGGCAGAAATAAACTTTAACATTGAAAAAATGGCGCAAGCCATTAATCAAGACTTGGCTGATAGCAATCCGCTTTTTCTGGGTATTCTGAACGGTGCTTTTATGTTTGCTGCCGAATTATTCAAACGATTAAATTTTCCTTGTCAGATATCTTTTCTGAAATTAGCTTCATATCAAGGTTCCAGCACCAGCGGTAAAGTAAAACGACTCATTGGACTTAATGAAGACATAAAAGACCGTACCGTTGTTATTCTCGAAGATATTGTAGATACAGGTATCACAATGGAACACATAAAAAAACAACTACTCGGCTATGAACCTAAAGAAATAAAAATTGCCACCTTACTATTCAAGCCACAAGCATTTATTAAAGATTTCCCTATTGACTATATCGGATTTTATATCCCTAATGAATTCATTGTTGGTTTTGGATTAGACTATAATGGCTACGGTAGAAATTTAAAAAGTATTTACAAAATTAAAGCATAAATAAAAGTCCGTTATAATAAACTAACAACATCAAAACAATTTCTGTACTTCTTTTTTTAAATAATCAATGGCTACGGAAGTAGCTGAATTACCACTTTGTATCATCTCGTTCACAATGGCTTCGGATAATTTCATTGCAGGGGCTTTAGCATCTACCTTTCCGGCAACCAGATTAATAAATTTTATAGTATTTTCTTTGGCATTTTTTACAACTATCCATGCACTTGCCGAGATATAAAGTTGTTGTGAAAGATTGTGTTCAAATTCATGATTTACCAATTGTAAGATATCACGGTGTAGTCTTCCGGCCGACATCTTGGAAGTCTGAGACCTCATAATTAGTGAATCGGGAGAAATGCGTTCCAAAAACACAATTAATCTTTCATAGGCTTGCAACCTCAAGGGGGTTATTACTTTTTGATTATTGATTCGATATTCCCAATCACGACGCTTTTCGTTATCATCCAACAGCATTTTTAATACCAAATAAGCTACACCACCAACAACAATTGCAGGAATACTAAACTTCAGGATTTCCAAAAATGTTTCCATATAAATAATTTGGTCAAAAATAATAATAAAAGAGAACTCTAAAATGCCAAATCAAAATTCTTTTTTCGGACTAACACTATATACAGGGATATTTGCCTTATGAATAATTTCCTTAGCCAAAGAACCGACATAAAACTGTTCTGATTTAGACTCTTGTCGTGTCATAATCATTATAATATCTGCATTCATTTCACCAGCATATTCCAAGATTGCTTTTGCTATTTTACTATTAGACGAAGGGGCTTTCAACAATTTAATACTGCATGGCACATTTTCATTTTCAAAATATTCAGAGGTTTCTTCTAATTGCTGAATAGCCGTATCACTTTCAATAAAATTATCACCTGTCTCCACAGAAACCAAATGAACAGTAGCATTAAAATATTTAGCAAACAATGTAGCATGTTCCACTTTTTGTTTAGTTACTTTTGAAGTATCAAGCGGTAAAATAATATTGCCAATTTTTCGAAATATATTTTTCGATTTAATAGAAATAACCGGGCACTGTGCTTCCCGTATAATCCGAAGTGCATTGGAACCGATAATTTTCTTTCTTATGTCTTTTGAGCCCGTTGTTCCAACAATAATTAATTTGGCATCAAGCAGTTTCCTTTTTTTTAGGAATTCATCAATAAAATTTCCTTTTTCGACTGAAAATGATGCTTCTGTAACGCCCTCAAAAGTAATTGACTCAATAATATTTTCAAGTGTCTCCTTAATTTTCTTTTCAATTTTTGGTCTGTCACTATCACTTATTAATTTCAATATTGGATTTTTTCCCTCAATAACATGAATTAAATGAATTTCAGCCTTATACATAGGCGCAATAAGCTTTGCATAGTCAATTGCAACAAGTGATTCTTCCGAAAAGTCCACCGGAATTAAAATAATTTTTTTTGTATCCATAAAAAATTGTAACTTTGTTAGCAAAAATAGAATCTTTTCATGAATAAAATACCAAATTCCGAATTAATTATTAACCGTGACGGTAGCATTTATCATCTGGCAATCAAACCTGAAGATATTGCAGACACCATTATATTAGTTGGTGACCAGGGACGCGTAGAGGTGGTTTCGTCTTTTTTTGATTCCATTGAAATAAAAAAACACAATCGTGAATTTATTACGCATACAGGTTATTACAAAGGCAAAAGAATATCTGTTATTTCCACCGGTATTGGCACTGACAACATTGATATTGTCATTAACGAATTAGATGCCCTTGTCAATATTGATTTAGAAAAAAGGATACCAAAAGACAAACACCATGCGTTAAAATTGATTCGTTTGGGGACTTCCGGTGGACTACAGGAAAATGTCCCTGTTGATACTTTTCTGCTTAGTGAAAAAGTTATCGGTTTCGATGGTATGCTTAATTTTTATGCAGATATAGAACCCATTATTGATTTGGAATTTGAAAATGCATTTACAGATTTTATGGCTTGGAACCCACGATTAGCAAAGCCCTATGTCGTTAATGCTTCACCTTCATTAGTAGCGTTGCTTGAAGAAAAAACAAATAAAGGCGTCACTATTTCTGCCCCGGGTTTTTACGGACCACAAGGCAGAAAGCTCAGATTAAACATTTACGACCCCGAAATAAATGATAAGATTACCCGCTTTTCATACAAGGGATACAAAATCACTAATTACGAAATGGAAAGCTCTGCATTATACGGCCTCAGCCAATTGCTCGGACATGAAGCAGCAACCGTATGTGCTATCATTGCGAACCGTGTTACTAAAACATACAGTAAAGATTATCATCCCGTTGTTAAACAACTCATTGAATATACATTAAATAAACTGACGCAATGAACATCAATGAATTTAATGCATTGACACGATTGCTTGATGATCCGGACCCCCGGGTTTTTAAACAAGTAAAAAACAGATTTATTAAAGAAGGTAAATCGGTTATTCCTTTGCTGCGTAAAGAATGGAACAAGCGGTTAAATATGTCAGAAATTTTAAAAATTGAAGAAATAATCAATGCTATAAATTTTTTGGATTTTAATGTTGCATTTAAGACCTGGATAAAAAATGACCCTGATAATATATTGCAAGGATTTCTGATATTAACAAAATTTTATTTCACTGAAATAGAAGAAAACACCCTCTTTAACCAAATTGAGAAAATCAAAAAAGATATCTGGCTGGAAATGAATTATAATCTAACAGCTTTAGAAAAAATCAGAATTTTCAATCATTTTCTCTTTGATGTTCATCAGTTTAAAATTTCTTATGATTTCAAAATCCAAAATTCTTTTTTAAACAACATTCTTTCTCAAAAAACCGGTAACCCTATCTCATTAGGTATCCTATATGCTTTTTTTGCACAAGAATCTGAATTACCTGTTTTTGGTGTCAATACCGGTAATAAATTCTTATTAGCATATCTTGACGCGCCTATTTATAGAGTAGCCGACATCAATAGTAATCATATTCTTTTTTATATTGACCCATCAAACAATGGTAATCTACTGGACACAAATACTGTAGAAACAACTTTATTAAAAGAAAAAAAAGTAAAAAATGCTGCCGATATTAAACCGTTTAGAAATTTATTTTTTATTCGCTATTGGCTTACCCATAGCATTGTAATGTTTCAAAAACTCGGCTATCAAGATAAAGTGGAAGAATTGCAGCAAGTATGGAAATCTTTTGTGGAATATACGATGAGCACCGATTGATTGCTGTAATAAAAACATTAACTTGAAAAACACAAATTATGATGATTAATAAACAATTATTAAACCCAAAAAACATTGTTGTTGTTGGCGGAACAGACAATATTCATGCCCCCGGAGGAAAAGTGCTTAAAAACTTAATTGATGGCAATTTTAAGGGTGATTTATATGTTGTAAATCCAAAAAAAGATGAAGTTCAAACGATTAAATCATATCACAATCCCCAAGATTTACCACCGGTAGAATTAGCCATTATAGCTATTGCGGCTAAATATGTTCCTGAAACTGTAAATATTTTAGCACACGAAAAAGGAACTAAGGCATTTATCATTCTGTCGGCAGGATTCAGTGAAGAAAGCGAAGCAGGTGCAGCACTTGAAAAACAAATTGTTGAAACAATTAATAGCGTTGATGGTTGTTTAATAGGACCTAACTGTGTAGGTTTCTTAAACTCAAATTACAATGGCGTATTTACGACGCCTATCCCAAAATTAGATCCGAAAGGGGTTGACTTTGTTTCAGGCTCCGGAGCAACGGCTGTTTTTATTATGGAAGCCAGCATACCTAAAGGATTAACATTTTCGAGTCTCTATTCGGTTGGTAATAGCGCACAAATAGGAGTTGAAGAAGTCGTAAAATTTTGGGACGAAAGCTTTGACCCTGAAACCAGTTCAAAAGTAAAATTAATATACATTGAAAGCATTAATAAACCTCAAATGCTGTTGAAACATGCTTCATCATTAATTAGAAAAGGCTGTAAAATTGCCGCTATAAAATCGGGTAGCTCTGAAGCCGGCAGTCGTGCGGCAAGCTCCCATACCGGTGCTTTGGCAAGCTCCGATGTCGCCGTTGATGCATTATTCAGAAAAGCAGGTATTGTTCGTTGTTACGGAAGAGAAGAATTGGCAACGGTTGCTTCAATCTTTACACATAAAGCGTTAACAGGCAAAAATATTGCCATCATCACCCATGCCGGCGGGCCGGCAGTTATGCTTACGGATTCATTATCGAATGGCGGAATGGAAATTCCTCATATCGAAGGCAGTAAAGCCGATGAATTGTTGGAAAAATTATTTCCCGGTTCATCCGTTGCTAATCCCATCGATTTTTTGGCAACCGGTACCGCTGAACAACTGGGTCATATCATTGATGCATGCGAAAACGACTTCGATAATATTGATGCCATGGTTGTTATCTTTGGCAGTCCGGGATTGTTTGATGTAACGGAAGTCTATGATGTACTGGACGAAAAAATGAAAACATGCAAAAAACCTATTTACCCTGTATTACCATCCATCATTAACGCAGAACGGGAAATAAATCATTTTATCGCCAAAGGCAGAATAAACTTTCCTGATGAAGTTATTTTTGGTAACAGCTTGGTTAAGGTATTCAACACACCACCTCCGGCTCCTGCAAATAATGGTTTACCTGCAATTGATAATATCACTATTAGAACAATTATTGATAATGCACAGAATGGTTACCTTTCGCCTAAAGAAGTACAAACGCTATTAGACGCAGCCGGTATAAAAAGAGCCGGAGAAGCCATTTTAACCAGCAGTGACGAAGCCGTAACAGCTGCCAAACAACTTGGGATGCCTGTTGTCATGAAGGTGGTTGGTCCTGTGCACAAATCAGATGTTGGTGGTGTATCTTTAAATGTAAATAGTCCCGAAAAGGTTAAATCGGAATTTGAAAGAATGATAAAAATTAAAGATACCACTGCCATTTTATTACAACCAATGTTATCAGGCACCGAACTATTTATTGGCGCCAAAAGAGAAGATAAATTTGGTCACATGGTACTCTGTGGGTTAGGCGGTATCTTTATTGAAGTACTAAAAGATGTCAATGCAGGTATTGCCCCTCTCTCTACTCAGGAAGTAGATTATATGATTAAAAACCTAAAAGGCTATAAAATCCTTAAAGGCGTCCGCGGGCAAGAACCTGTTAACGAAGCTATGTTCAACGAAATGGTTGTCAGGGTTTCTGCCTTGGTAAATGAAGCACCTGAAATTTTCGAAATGGATTTGAATCCGCTTTTAGGTTCAGCCAATAATGTGATAACTGTTGATGCCAGAATACGAATTGAAAAAAATAATTGAACTAATCACATTAACCCGAAAAATTCACAAATTTTTCTGACTGCCTGTCCCGCTTATTGCGGGAATTAAGAGATACTACAAATTTGTGCAATTCTAATAGCCCAAATTTGGGTATTTCTAAATCGGGGTTTCCCGAATTGCACCCCACATCCTAACGCTCATTCATAAAAACTTTAATGATTTTTATGAATAATTCGGGTTAACGGAAGTTAACGAACTAAAACCGGTTCTTTTGTGTTCATTACTTTATCGTTATGACTTTCGTAGTTTAAGGGTTTCAAAATAATCAAATAGTTTTCGTAGCCAATTAAACTGCAACACAATATACATAAACAGTGTGGTAAGCCAAATAAAAATGACATTGAACCACAGTGTATCAATAAAGTAATTACCTATCTTTTTAACAGGTGCATAAAAATGGGCTCTTCCATAGCTATTTTCGGGATAATAGAAAATAGGATCAATTTTACGAATCATTTCGCCTTCACCATCTTTTATCCTAATAAGATTTCGTTTATTTTGAACTAAATCAGCAAGATTCTCATTGAAATTATCATTTTTTAATTTGATAACCGCATCTGTAGAGCCCAATTCTTTAACCAACTGTTCGTAAACTTTATCTTTCTCCCTGGCTGCATCTTGTCGTTTATGACTATATTCTAATTTAATATCCGTCAAATAACGATTGAGCCATTTGACAAATTTCTTGTCTTTAAGTTGCTCTAATGTAAATGGATATTTTTTAAATGTTTTTCCGGTTATCTGTCCCAAATGATTAATTTCATAAAGTAGAATATTAAAATATTTTTTTGTTTTTTCCGGTTCCTCATTTTTAAAGAGGTTGTTTTTGATAGAAGTAATCTTATTTTCCAGATTAGGAATCAGAGAACTATAAATATAAGCATCATCACTCATCTCTTTGTCAATCTGATAAAAATGCTTTTCGTAAAGATTGTCTTTAAATTCCGTAACGGCCATAGCTTCGTATGCCCATCGTGAAGTCATCAAATCGCCTACCAAGGGCACATACTTATCGGAGGCAAGACTTTTATGCAGTTTATCAAATTTAACAACAGTACCGCTTAATAACAATTCAGGTACCAAGATAAATGGAATCATAATGTATATGGTAACAACAGAATTTAAGGCAGCAGAAATATTTAGTCCCACTAAATTAGCAAAAGCAGAAGTAGTGAAAAGAATTATCCAATAGTGGAATGTCAGCCCGTGAATACCGAGAATCAGATTCGCTAAAACAACAAAAGAAAAAGTCTGAATAGCAGAAATAAATAGCATTAGAACCACTTTGGAATTGATATAACTAAAGCGGCTTAAATTAAGGAATGATTCCCGTTCTTGGATTTTCACATCACGGATAATTTCTTCGGCACTAACGGTCATACCCAGAAACAAAGCAACAACAACAGCCATAAACATATATCCCGGTAAATTCTCGTTCAACGAAAAAAGATATTCATCACCGGCAATATATTTTGTAAAATACCCTAAAATAATGGCAAGCAAAGGAGCTTCAAGCAGGTTCATTAATAAATATTGCTTGTTGGTTGCTTTGGCAAGCACATCGCGTTTCATATAAATAAAAAACTGCTTTAAACGGGAAGGTAGTTTAAAATCATTTTTGGGAATTTTACCTGAATGTTCTTTAATCTTAACTTTGGAATCAATTTCTTTAACAAAACGCTCATACCATTCTTTTGGCGGAATTTTTCGCTTGCGGGTTTGTTTGCCATATTCATCAACAACCTTTGTTTCAATGATTTGCAGAACAGATTCAGGATTAACATTACCACATACCGGACATTCACTAATATTAGCATCTACATGATTAACCGCTTTTTTAAAATAGGTAACAGCATCCAAGGGGTCGCCATAATAAGTAGCATATCCACCTTTGTCCAAAAACAGTATTTTGTCAAAAAGCTTGTAAATATCTGATGATGGTTGATGGATATTAACAATAATTAATTTACCTTTAAGTGCTTGTTCTTTCAAAAGATCCATTACCATTTCAGAGTCCATAGATGACAGACCGGATGTTGGTTCATCAACAAACATGATGGGTGGTTCCCGCAATAACTCTAAGCCAATATTGAGTCGTTTGCGTTGTCCACCACTGATAAATTTATTAAGGGGTCCACCAACTTTTAGGTGTCTGATTTCAAAAAGGTCAAGGTCTTTTAAAACTTTCTCAACCAGTTTTTCCAGTTCTTCATTGGTTTTATTATCAAAAATAAGTTTGGCGCTATAGTAAAGATTCTGAAATACGGTTAATTCCTCAATCAAAAGATCATCTTGCGGCACAAAACCAATGATGCCTTCCAGCTTTTCTTTGTCTTTGTGCAAATCAAATCCGTTGATGGTAATCTGTCCGGATTGAATTTGATATTTTCCATTAAAGATATTTAGCAGCGTGGATTTTCCGGCACCACTGCCTCCCATAATACCAATCAACCTGCCCGTTTCTTCACTAAAAGTAAATTTATGAATACCATTCTCACTATTCTTGAAACGGAAAACAATATCTTTGGCAGTAAAAACAAGTTTTTCTGCAACCGTTTTCTCAAGAAAAATACTGGCAATATCGCTATAATAAATAGGTGAAACAACACCACTACGAATTGAAGCCCCTTTATCAAAAATATAACTCCAATCAGCTTTTATTGGTTGTCCGTTTAATTTCAGGTTTTGTTCCCCAATATATTTGAATAAATAAGTATCAGTCGATTGTAAAAAAAGAATGAAAAGATTGCCTTGTAATTTCTCATTTAAAATATGCTTTACCTCACTATTCCCTGTAGTTTGCTCATTATTAATAATTAATAATTTAGAACGGTTTGGTATTCCATTAAAATTCCCAAACATAAATTCTTTAGCGTTAAAGAACTCTTCTTCCGGGAAATTAAATGTATCAGAAACTGTTTTAACAAAATCAAGTTCTTTGTCAGTACAATTATTATCAGAACTAATGAATTCAAGCAATTGTAACAGTACAACAATTTTTTGTTCCTGTCGTAATTCAGCATTAATGTCTTCACAGATTTTTAAAATTTTTACGGAATTGGCTGACAGCCCCTTTCTTCCTGACTTTTTATGGTGAATTTCGTAGAAATGATCAAAGACCTGAAGATATTCCTCAATTAGTTCACTACTTAACAGATTCTTAAGATAATCTTCAACTAATTTTCTACCGCTATTTTCTTCATCAGTATTATCAAAGTTTGCAATAATTGCAAACAGTTGCATCAGCGCTTTTAATATCTTTTCACTCATATATTATTTATTTTTCTATTAATATTTTTTTTAAGAAAATATCCTTTCCTATTTTTATTCTTAGCAAATATAAGGACGAATTAACTTCTGATAATGTTATTTTTTTATTAACTTCTAAAGCGTTCTTAACAATCTCGTTGTAAACAACTTTACCATCAATACCTAAGACACTAATAATTAAATCCTTACGATTAATATTTTGTAATGAGATATTAAAGTTCCCGTTGGAAGGATTTGGAAATACTGATAGGTTAAAAGGGTTTTCATAATCAGCAAGTCCCATACTAGGTATAATATGTATCATTACTGTATCTGAATCCCAACACCCGTTATTATTTTCTGCAGTTACCCATACAGGATAATCTCCTACACTAAGAGAATCGGAATAATAAACAATGTAATAAGTAGTATCACCCGTACTCCACAAGTATGAATCATAATTATTGCCAACACCTATAACTACGGGATTACCTTGTGCAATAGTCAATTCTTCTTCCATGTTAATAATGGGTGATGGTTTTAGGGTTACATAAGTTGTATCAGTATTTTGGCATCCGTTGGAATCTGTAACCGTCAAATATAACGGTCCTGAATTAAGTGCTATAAAAAAACTATTTGTTGCACTATCCGGCAGCCACAAATAAGAAGGGTAATTAACCCCACTAAAGATTGTGTCTTTACGACAAATATCGTAAGTATTATCCAAGTTTAATATTGGATTTGAATAAACAGGAACAAAAACCGATTCGATAACCTGACAAACTCCTGAAGTAACTGTAACAGTATATGTAAAATCATGTGTAGGACTAACCAATGTTGATGAAGACGAATCCAAATTACTCCAAGTATAGGTTAGCGTCATAGAAGTATCATTATTGTAAACGGATAATTGGGTCGTATCGCCATAACAAACACCAACGGTATCGTCAACAGATATATTAGGGGTATTAAATATTTCTGTAGTTAGTGTATCCGTTGAAAGACAGCCATTAGCATTCATCCATGAATAAATGATTTCATGTGTGCCAAGTCCTGCAGATTGCGGGTCAAAGATAGAATCATTATTAATACCATCTCCTGATAATGTACCACCGGCCGGATACCCATATAATACAACCGGATTGTGATTAATACAATAGGCAGTATCTAATGGATAGAAAGTAACAACTTGGGTTGGTAGAATATTCGTTGTTTGGGTATCAATAGCACTACATCCAACTGAATCAATATAAACATATACAATATTAATTTGACCGGTATCTGACTGGGACGGGTAAAACAATGAATCATTAACTCCCGGCCCATAGAAAATCCCATTCGATGGCGTTCCGGTAAGCAAAACAGGTGGTTCATTGGCACAATAAACTGAATCTAACCCTGTAAATGAAGTAGTTGGTGACGGATGTACCGTAATTTGAATAGAGTCTGTTCCCGAACAACCAGATTGAGAAACAGTGTATGATACTGTGAATGTACCAATTGAATCAGAATAGAAGTAGTTTCCGGTTAAGCCGCTATAAATGCCGCCGGCAGGTGTTGCCCAAATGGAATCAGGTGGATTACCGTAACAATAAACACTATCTACGCCATAGAAAGTAATAGGCGGTTCTGTAAATACATAAGTAATGTGCGTAGCTGTTGCCATACAATTATTGGTATCGTTCAATGTATAGGTAATGGTATCAAATCCTAAAACATTTTGTGGGTCAAATAAACTGTCATTAAAAATACCATTACCGGAAAAAATCCCACCCGATATAGAAGGGGTAAGTGTATCTATCCCTTGTGAAAAGCAATAACTCGAATCTAAACCGTAAAAGTCAAGTGGTTGCACTACATTAACTTGAGTAGCATAGGTAATCTGATTAGTACAATTATTTGAATCTGTATAAGTATAAGTTATTGGTTGTAAGCCTGAAAGAGAATTTGGCGTAAAAATATTACCAGATATTCCATTGCCTGAAAATGTACCGCCTATTGGTATTCCTGATAATGTATCGGCAGGACTATTATTGCAATAATTAGAATCTAAACCGGTAAAATTAACCTGAGGTAATAGATTTACTGTTAAAACAGCAGTTTCTGAATAGGTGGTGCCACACATATTTATCACTTCACAGCGATATGTTCCTGCATCAGATGTATCGGTATAATAAATTACCATCGGATTATTTGTTTCGCCAAGAATATCACTACCATCTAATTGCCATTGGTAATTGAAAGGAGAACTTCCCGACACTCCGCATTGAAATTGCACACTATCATTTTGGCAAACCACAGCACTAACAGGGTCCGAAGTAATAACAGGAGGTGTATTGATGGATACAGAAATTGAAGCCGAAGTATCTGAACCATATAAATTAGTTGCAATACAGTAGTATATCCCTGTATCAGAAAGCGTAGAAGAAATAACTGTCAGGTTTGTATCCGTTTCTCCGGAGATTGCAACTCCATCATGATACCATTGGTATGAGACAGGTGTTGTCGAATAATAATTACAAAAGAGATTTAAGGTATCACCGACACATAATATTTGATTGGTTGATTGGTTCTGCAAAAAGGGTAAAATTCCCCAAATAGCAAAGAAATTACTTTCATTTGTTCCGGCTTGTGAAAAATTACCACCTGCATATATATCATGATTATATGAAGCAAGAGAATAACAATTGCCATTTAATCCTGACGATAGCGTATCGAAAGCGACCCCATTCCAAGAACAAACATGATTAGCAGATAACCCATTTGCTTGGGTAAATGCGCCGCCAATATATACTATGCCGGTATCATCCGTTAACGAAAATACCGTATCATTAATATCTGACCCGAAAGTTATCCAAGAGGTATCTTTCCTCAAAATAAGATTGTTAGACACATGGTTATCGACAGAAGTAAATGCACCGCCAATATAAATTGAATTACTATTAACACTATGTAATGCATAAACTGGTTGGTCTGCTCCTGTTCCAATTGGGTTCCAATTATTAAAGACATCAGATAGCGCTATATAGTTAACAGTATTACCACTGGCAATCGTAAAATCACCCCCAATAACCACAGAACTATTAAAAAAATCAATTGCATTAACGGTATTGTTTGTTCCCGTACCCATAGCTGTCCAACCACTTCCAAGGTCGTAATAAGCAATATTGTTAGCAGCAATATTTCCAACGGTATCAAAACTACCACCAACAAACAACCTCAAATCCCATGCTTTAATGGCGTGAACATTACCATTGGTTCCTGATGCTAATTCTGACCAAGCACTCCCATCCCAATAAGCAAGGTAGTTAATATTTGTAGTACCGGATTGTGTAAACTCCCCACCTGCAACTATTTGGTTTTGATACACTTCTAATGCAAGAACTTTTCCATTGAATCCATCTCCAAGGACCTGCCAATTTGTTCCATCCCACAGAGCGATATAATTAGCTGTGTTTCCAGCCACAGTGGTAAACTGTCCCCCTGCAACAATGTGCCCATTAAATACGGTCTGACAGTAAATAATATCATCCGGACTATTCGCTAATACAAAACGATTATCCCAATTGTGAGATTGAGAAAATGTCAGCATTGACATACAAAAAGCAAATAAGAATATCGCAACTTTTTTCATAGGGTAATAATTTATGGGAACAAATATAAGAAATTCATACAATATCTGCTTTTTTTATGTAATAATTTAAAATAAAAAGCAGTAAAAGAAAATAGGGCAAGAAAGGAATCTTATAACGGACTAAAGCGCCAAAATTTGCGGTGGTTAGCCCAACAGTAAATGCAAAGAAAATAGAAAAAAATAAAGAATATACAACTAATGGATGGGAGAAAAAGAAATGGATTATCCAACGAAATCCTCTGAATAAAAGTACCCGAAGCAAATTCATAAATACCCAAAGAGAGAATAATAGAAGAAAAAAAGTTTCCACCCCGGACATTAGCATAACAATATTATTAGATTCCCACAAGTAAGGACGAAAAATACCGGCATTGACGGCCGGAAAAAATTTTGATAAAACACCTTGAGGGGTTGGCTCAAAATAACCAATATTAAATGAGTTGCCTCCATAATATGCTTGTGTTAAATCATTCTGCTTAACAGATGCCGTTATTAACAAATCATTTAAAGAGGAATAAAACCGACCAGATATCTCTCCCAAACTGGAAAATATAATGATTCCAATTACAAAAATGCCAATAATAACAATTGGAAATACTATGAATCTTAAAAACATACTTTTCACTTTTTTGATTTGAATGTGCACAAGAACAATCATAAAAACAGCAAATTGAACAAAAAAGATGTAAGGTTTCATTGATAGCATAATATATGCTGCAATAAATAGGATAAACAGATTTATCCAAATTTTCCGCTTGTAAACAATAATAGAGTATAAAGCCATAAAGCTAAAGGCCGAAGCAGTAAGTGTATAGCTGTCCTTTAGGATACCTGATCCCCAGAATATAACTGAAGGAAAAAACAAGACAGCAATAGCAATTTGGTTTTTTAGTTGCGGGAACTCTTTGTAAAGAAATCTGAAAAGCTTCCAAATCCCTGTATATAATATTGTAGAAAGTAAAACAACAGTCCCTAATAAGCTTTTGGCAGTAAAAAAGAGAAAGATAGAAGTTATACGAACAACAGAAAAAGCCCAGTGGTCACGATAGTATATAGGAAAGCCTGTATTGGCATCAAAATAGCTCCAGTTCTCAGGTGTGAGATGACCTGAAAGAATGGAGAAATATACACGAGGATTTTTAAAAAAAAGGTTTGATAGTGCTTTTGCACTATGGAAATAACTAAGCGTATCCCCCCCATGATAATAAAACAGATAAATAAATGTAATTAATAAGCCTCCAAATATTTTAACAATAAGTCCCGGGGTAAAGTATATATATTCTTCGTGCTCTTTTATTTTGGCTATTTGATAATAAAATGCAATAAAAAAAATAACTGCAAAATAAAAAGCAGCTATCGCATAGTCGAAAATAGTAATATGAATATCTAACAAAAGTTAAAAATTTAAACGCAAAGATAATGAAGAAAATTTGTTTTTTACATCATCTGGTGGAATGACCAAAGTGTATAGGCAATAATAAGAAATATTATCACTATTAGGATAATTGCTTCAAGAATATATTTACAAGAAAATCGCATTGTAAAACTTCTTTTTATAATAGACGAAAAAAAATGAAAAAGGTTGCCTCATGAATCAATTATTTTTAACCAAAATAATAAACAACAGGTAGCAAAAAAGTTATAAATATAAAAACAATCCTTAACAAATTACCCCTTATCTCCCTTAAATAATTAGAAATGAACACAGAAAACGGCAATACAGATATTATCATAAAAAAGGATTTATTTTCTGAAAAGACTATAAAACCTATAAAACAAATCAAAATTAATGAGAAATAAAATAAAAAGATATATCGAACTCTAATTTTTTGTGTAGAAAAGGTCCTCAGTATATTAAAAGCAGATAAAATAATCAAAAGAAAATAGGTAATAAAAAATACAATTAACAAGTTAGACAATTCCGAAAATTTAATAATTGAGAATTTTAATTCTACATTATGTAAAGAATATTTATCAAAAGAAAAAATAAATGAAAACATATAAAACAGAAAAAAAGGAAGCAATACGCCCAAAAATGAAAGTGCCCAACTACGCCATCTATTATTCCTATAGATAAAAAAACTAAATATTATTAATAAAAAGAAAATAATAAATTGCGGATTAAAAATGCTAATTAATCCGATAATAAAACCGGCATTAAATGATGGCATATACTTGTTATCTTTTTCAACAAAGCTCAAAATTTGATAAAAAACAAAAAGTAGTAAAAAATAGGAAATTAATTGAATTATTAAATGAGCATCAGCATAAGGCATAAAATATAAAACAAAGATTAGAATTGGTAATGAACCTTGTTTTGTTGAAGTAACAAATCTGTTATTAAGAAAATGGAAAAGAAAAAGAATAAATAAAGAGAGTAAAATGGATATGGTTATAGAATAAGGTGGCGAAAGAAAATTGAAAAAACGCTGATCAGGTAACGGATTATAAAAAAAATATAAAATCCATACTAAAGTAAGAATTGTGGGAGATAAAACTAATAAAATTAAACGATTAAATAAAGGGCTTCCTGACTTCATGACAAAAAAAAGCCCGTTTTTTACGGGCTTATATTATTAACTGCTTGCCGCTTTTTCTAAAAGCTTCATTACAGAAAAAATAAACAAAGCAGATAGCAAAGTTAAACCAACTAAAATTGCAAAAAATTGCCAAATTTCTAATTTATCCCAGAAATAGCCAACCAATCCGGCGCCAAGATTACCTAAAGCAGTAGCACCAAGCCAACCACCTTGCATCAATCCTTTCATCTTTGGCGGAGATACTTTTGAAACAAAAGAAATCCCCATTGGTGATAAAAATAATTCAGCTATTGTTAATGAAAAATAAGTCCCGATTAACCAATAAGGTGAAGCCAACATATTATCCGGAACAACACCGCCTGAAGCTGCTAAATCTTTAGGACTATAACCGTGTGCAAAACTATAGGCAATGTACATCATAAGGGCATACGATATACCGGTAATAATCATACCAATACCTATTTTTTTGGGGGAAGACGGTTCTTTTGATTTACTTCTTAGCCAACTAAAAAAACCAACAATAACAGGAGTGAGAAATACAATAAAAATTGGATTGAAATGTTGGAATTTAGCAGGCGTAATAGGCATCTCATCATTAAAAGTACCAATTGCCCAATATGCGATCCCAAGTCCGCCAAGAACTAAATATGTTCCAATAATTTTCCCGGCTGACTTAACTTTTTTATTAACGATGAGAACAACCCCAATAATAGCAGTAAGAATAGGCAACAGTGCTTTTAAATCAAAAAGAATATAAGTATATTTTCCAACTATATGCTGAGTGTAATCACGCGCAAAAATAGTCATTGTAAAACCATTTTGGTGGAATGCCATCCAAAAGAAGATAACAACAAAGAACACCAGGAATAAGGCAATTAGTCTTTGTTTTATTTGTTCCTTTGTCAATTCAACCACTTGATTTTTATGTTCTTCACTTAATGATTTTTGTTTCTCGGTTAAGTCCGCATTTTTATAATATTTTCTAAATCCGACAAAAATCAAAAAAGAAACAACCATACTGATAGCGGCAATAGCAAATCCGGCATTATATGATTGCGACAAAACCTGAATATAATGGTTAGAAAAATCAGTTAAATTAGTAAATTTATCACCTAACTGCTGCGTAGCAACAGCAAGATATTCCGATGTATCTTTAAGTTTTCCATCTAAAAATTCGTGAGCCCAATGCGGCACTCTTGGATCATATACAAATCCATGTTTTCCAAGAATATAATTACTTATTCCTTCGGCAGCAGATGGTGCAAAAAATGCCCCTATATTAATGCCCATATAAAAAATATTGAATGCATTGTCTCTATTGGCATCGTATTTAGGATCATCATACATATTTCCTACCAGTGCCTGAAGATTACCTTTAAATAATCCGGTACCAAGAGAGATTACAGACAAAGCCCCTATAACCATACCAATTCCCATATCAGGAACTGCAAGCATAGCATATCCAATAAACATTACAATAGTACCGAGAATAATTGTTTTTCCGTAGCCAAGCCAATTATCTGCAATGATACCGCCAAGCAAGGGTAAAAAATATATTCCAAATAAAAATCCACCATAAATCTGGCCGGCTTCAGCAGTAGAATATCCAAATTTTGCCTGCAGATATAAAACAAAAATTGCCAACATAGTATAATACCCAAATCGTTCTCCCATGTTAGCAAAAAAAGCAACTAATAGCCCTTTAGGATGTCCTTTCAACATAATTAAATTTTTTGTAATGGGTCAAAAATAACTAATAAATTTAATAGAAATAATGGAAATAAATAAAAATTTATTGTTTTACACGCTCATTCGTTGTTTCAGTATTACTAATAATTTCAAATTTCCCAAGTGCAGAAAATTTTTCAATTCTTTCATTTATTCGTTTATCAGGGTCCATTACCATAAGTTCATTTAAGTGCCGTTTTAATTCTTTTTTAACATTTGAAAAAGCTTTTTCGGGGTTTACATGTGCTCCGCCCACTGGTTCTTTTATGATATCATCAATAATTCCTAATTCTAATAAATCTTTTGCGGTTAATTTAAGTGCTTCGGCAGCCTGTTTTTTATAATCCCAGCTCCGCCACAATATGGAAGAGCAAGATTCAGGTGAGATGACAGAATACCATGTATATTCCATCATTAATACACGGTCGCCAACACCGATTCCAAGCGCTCCCCCTGAAGCACCTTCACCAATAATACAGACTATCATGGGCACTTTTATTCTGAACATCTCAAAAAGATTTCGCGCAATAGCTTCTGCCTGACCGCGTTCCTCCCCTTCTATACCGGGGTAAGCACCCGGTGTATCTACCAGAAAAATAATCGGTTTATTAAATTTGTCGGCAAGCTTCATTAAACGAAGTGCTTTGCGATAACCTTCAGGATTTGCCATTCCAAAATTCCGGTATTGTCTCATTTTAGTATTTATGCCTTTTTGGTGGCCAATAAACATAACCGTTTTACCTTCGAAATCACCAAATCCGCCTACAATTGCTTTATCATCTTTTATATTTCTGTCCCCATGAAGTTCAATGAAATTTCCTTTCGTAATATAATCAATGTAACTTAAAGTATAAGGTCTTTCCGGATGTCTGGATAATTGAACTTTTTGCCATGGCGTCAATTTTTTAACAATTTTTTTCCGTTCCTCGTTAATCTGTTTTTTTAAGTCTGTAATAGAAGAACTCACATCAACTTTCCCCTCGTTTTCAATTTCTTGAAGTTTTTCTAATTGGTCATACAGCTCTTTTAAAGATTCCTCAAATTCTAAAAATACCATAGCTCTAAATTTTGAAAAAAAACGTCGCAAGTTAAGAAGAAATTCATTGGTGGAATTTTTTTAATAAAAAAAATTATAAAATCAGTATTCAGTATTATTTTTTATAGTACTTTTAAAATGGGAAAATTTATTACATTTTGTAAATTAACTTATTAATAATAAAATAAATACAGAAATTATGGACAAAAAACGCGTTTATTACTTTGGCAATAAGCAAGCCGATGGAAACGGTAAGATGAAAAATTTATTAGGCGGAAAAGGAGCCGGTTTGGCTGAGATGAATCTTGTTGGCATACCTGTTCCACCGGGCTTTACAATAACTACTGATGTATGCACAGAATACTATACAATGGGTAAGGATAAAGTCGTTGAATTAATAAAAAAAGATGTGGTTGAAGGCATTCACCGTATTGAAAATGTAATGAATACAAAATTTGGCAGCGATGAAAACCCCTGTTTAGTTTCGGTTCGTTCAGGCGCCAGGGTTTCAATGCCGGGAATGATGGATACGGTACTAAATCTTGGTTTAAATGATGTTGCGGTATTAGGATTAGTTAAAAAGACCGGAAACGAGCGCTTTGCATGGGATTCATACCGTCGATTTATCCAAATGTATGCCGATGTTGTTTTAGGAATGAAACCGGATAATAAAGATGATATTCACCCATTTGAAGAAATTATTGATGAAATCAAAAAAGAAAAAAATATTGATGAAGACATTAATTTGTCTGTTGACGATTTAAAAGAATTAGTTGTCCGGTTCAAAAAAGTTGTTAAAGACAAATTAAATAAAGAATTCCCTCAAGACCCATGGGATCAATTATGGGGCGCTGTAATGGCAGTCTTTGACAGTTGGAATAACGAAAGAGCTGTTTATTACAGGCGCATGAATAAGATTCCTGATGAATGGGGGACGGCTGTAAGTGTCATGGCAATGGTGTTTGGTAATATGGGGGACACATCGGGAACAGGTGTTGCATTTACACGCAATGCGGCAACAGGTGAAAATGTTTTTAATGGTGAATATTTGATTAATGCACAAGGCGAAGATGTGGTTGCAGGGATTCGCACGCCGCAGCAAATTACAAAAGCAGGATCTATTGAATGGGCTAAGCTACATAACATTTCCGAAGAAGAAAGACAAAAAAAATATCCATCTTTAGAAGAATATATGCCGGAAGTTTACAAAGATCTTTTTGATGTTCAGGAAAAATTGGAAAACCATTTTAGAGATATGCAGGATCTTGAATTTACCATTCAGGAAGGTAAATTATGGTTGTTGCAAACCCGTACAGGAAAACGGACAGGCGCTGCCATGGTAAAAATTGCCATGGATATTCTTGACGAAGGGAAAATTGATGAAAAAGAAGCCTTGATGAGAATAGAACCCAATAAATTGGATGAATTATTACATCCTGTTTTTGACAAAGAAGCTATTAAATCTGCTCAAACGCTGGTAAAAGGCTTACCGGCATCGCCGGGTGCGGCTACCGGACAAGTCGTATTTTTTGCAGATGAAGCCGTAGAATGGGCACAGCAAGGTAAAAGCGTTATCTTAGTCCGTATTGAAACATCACCCGAAGATTTAGCCGGAATGGATAGTGCCAAAGGCATTTTAACGGCTCGTGGCGGCATGACTTCGCATGCAGCAGTTGTTGCGCGTGGTATGGGTAAATGCTGTATTACCGGTGCAGGAGGCATGAACATTAATTATAAAACACGACAAATTGAAGTGGACGGAAAAACCATAAAAGAAGGGGATTGGATTTCTATTAATGGTTCTACGGGAGAGGTTTATGAAGGAAAAATCAAAACAATTAATCCTGAATTAAGCGGATATTTTGGACGGATAATGGAATTATCCGACAAATTTGCTAAATTAGATGTAAGGACAAATGCCGATACGCCTAAAGATGCCCAGGTAGCAAGAGATTTTGGCGCAAAGGGAATTGGACTATGCCGGACAGAACACATGTTTTTTGACGATGAACGAATTATTGCCGTCAGGGAAATGATTCTATCTGACGACGAAGCAGGACGGAGAGCGGCTTTAGATAAACTTCTACCGATGCAAAGAGGTGATTTTGAAGGCATTTTCGAAGCCATGCATGATTTGCCGGTAACGGTCAGGTTATTGGATCCACCCTTGCATGAGTTTTTGCCTCACGAAGATGAGAACCAAAAGGAAATGGCCGATGAAATGGGAATCTCTTTAGAAAAAGTAAAAGAAAAAGTAGAAGCACTCTCAGAATTAAACCCAATGTTAGGACATCGCGGCTGCCGTTTGGGTAATACCTATCCTGAAATTACAGAGATGCAAACCCGTGCTATTATTGAAGCAGCATTAAATCTAAAGAAAAAAGGTATTAATGCAAAACCTGAAATTATGGTTCCTTTAACAGGCACCAAAGAAGAAATGAAACTACAAGAAAAAATAGTTAGAGATACGGCTCAAAAAGTATTTGAGGAATATGGTGATACCATAGATTATTTGGTAGGAACAATGATTGAAATTCCAAGAGCCGCACTGACTGCCGACGAAATTGCCAAACATGCAGAATTCTTTTCTTTTGGCACCAATGATTTAACACAAATGACTTTCGGATATTCTCGTGATGATGCAGGTAAATTCTTACCCGTTTATCTTGATAAAGGTATCTTGAAAAATGATCCGTTTGAAGTACTTGACCAAACAGGAGTTGGGCAATTAGTGGAAATGGGAACACGAAAAGGCCGTCAAACAAAACCCAATCTTAAAGTCGGTATTTGTGGTGAACATGGTGGAGAACCGTCATCCATAGAGTTCTGTCACAAAGTTGGAATGAACTATGTAAGTTGTTCACCTTTCCGTGTACCGATTGCAAGGGTCTCTGCTGCAATAGCCAATATTAAGTATGCTCAGGAAACTGTAAATGTTTAATTTATTAATTTAAAAAAGTAAAAACAGATGAAAAAAGTAAAATGGTTTCTATCAATAGCAATTATAGCAGGAATTTCTTTTTCCTGTAATCAAACAACTACTGAAGGAAATAACGAAAATGACAAGCAAGATACAGTAGCGGTAAATTCAGATGAAATTGTTACTATCGATTTCAACAAATTGAATAGTGATGATATCTTTGATTTAAATGGTAAGAGGGTAAAAATTTCCGGTTTGGTTGATCATGTATGTAAACATGGTGGTAAACGCTTAATGTTAGTTGGTAAAAATCCGGATGAGCATATCCGTGTAGAAGCCGGTGATAATCCACCGTTCAAGGAAGATATTGTTGGAACCAATATTGAAGTAACCGGTAAATTAGTTACTGAAAAAATTGATAGCACTTATCTTGCTAACTGGGAAGAAGAAGTAAAGCAAAAATCTATTGAAGGCGATAAAACCGTAGAAGCAAAACACATTGAAGGTAGTGGTGAACACAAGCAAGGGGAAGAAGAAGGTCAAAAAGATATAGCCGAAGAGTTAGCAAAAATCCAACAATTACGCGATGAAATCAAAACAAACGGTAAAGGTTATATTGGTAATTTCAGTATGGAATTTGAATCCATGACGCCTAAAGAATAAAATTTGCAGAGAATATCATCATTAAAAAAGTGGTCAATGAATTTCTTTGATCACTTTTTTTATTGCATAATAAGTAAATTTAAGGTTAATATTTTGTAACAAATCACTCTGCTACAACAAGTTATAAACTTTCTCTTTTTTCCGCTTAAAGTCTGGAGACTTAAAGCAGAGGATCTCAAACTCTTACTACAGCGATAAATCACTAAACCGTTCCAATTTTAGAACGTTTTATCCGGTTTTGGCTTGCGTGCCGGAGGGATGCTTTTGTAGGAAAGAAAAAACTGAAAGATGCTCTTTCGGATGTTTTAAAAGATGTAAAATAAAAAGCCAAGCTGTTAAGCCTGGCTTTTGGTTATTTCTAAAAAATATATCAATTCTTACTTTCTTAAATTTTCTTTATACTCTATTGTCTTGTTGCATTTATTAAAGAAGTACGCATCTTTCCCCATGTTCTTATAAAAAATAATTTCACACTCTTTCTCATCTATACCGCCAGTTCTTGCTACTTCTTTATATAACATATTATTAAAAAGGAACTTATAAATAACATATTCTTCCGATTTTGAAGCGGAAGCACTTTGGCGAGCAAAGTGAGATATGCCATAATCATCAATTTGCCAGTCAATTACAGGCATAGTTTTTTTTGGGTATTCCACTCCCCCAAAACCACTACCAAATAAGGCTATACCTTCAACAAAAGCATTAACGATAAAAATTAAAGAAAATGTAACTATTAATAACACCTTAAAGTATTTATTCTTGTAAAACAGGACACTTATTAACAGCCCTAAAGACAAGTAAAACAAAAACTTAGCTATAACATTCAATGCCCATATCGTATATTGATAGCCTGAAAAAATAATCGGTGTTGAAAACAGTAAAAAAATAATTGCACTACCAACTAAAACATAGATTAAATTCCGATTATTATTGCAAGCTTTACCTGTCTTATACGTTATGAAGAACAATAATACAGGAATTAATATATTGATTAAAAAACACATATTCTTTGGTTAATTCTTAATTTTTATTGCTATTCTAATGATTTCCAATCTCTTGTTTCTTCTGGTTTATCATCGCCTAATGATAATTTTAGAATGATCTTTTTCATGTGCCTCGCTACCGCACGATTGCATCGTGTGGTTATTTTATTTAATAACAGTAATTCCATTTAATATGCCTTTTCCACCGCTACCGCAAGTTACAAACTTTTCTTTTTTCCGCTTAAAGTCTGGAGACTTAAAGCAGCGGGTAGAATTGTTTTAATTTTCATTTTATGTATCAATATTTATACTTTTTATTTTATTTTGATGTAAATTTTGCTGTGGGAATACCTCAATGTTAAAAGGATATGCTTCTGTAACAATAGTATCTCGTAATGTATCTTTTAATGATGCTCTTATTAAAAATTCGTAGGTTCCGACACTATCAAAGCAACATGTAAATGAACAAATATTATCTTTTTCTTTCATATGATATTCTTGATACCTTGGTGTTATTTGAGCTGTACAATAATACATACAATTAGGTGGACGAGCCATTAAAATATAAAAAGTTACACTATCATTAACAAAAATACTATCTTCTATCAATTTGACCATCCCAACTATCGTTCCTTCATCTTTTATTTCATTATTATTTTTATTATAGTTTCTTTTAAAGAAACCATCATGAATATTTCTTGATATTAAGTA
>Ga0114934_10000277_pt1 | contig 32678 bp, 19 predicted proteins | sample 4SBtaG_2_FD_99695 | JGI IMG/M metagenome (GOLD analysis project Ga0114934, IMG submission 99695) | Deep subsurface microbial communities from Kolumbo volcano to uncover new lineages of life (NeLLi) - 4SBTROV10_white metaG | ecosystem: Environmental > Aquatic > Marine > Volcanic ...
CAACTGAAATAGCTACTTTCCCATTTTCTAGCCATTGTGCTTTATGGAATGATGTCATAGCCAGTTCTGCAAGTGCTCGTAAAAGTGCAAATTTATAGGTAGCATCTTTTTTGTCTCTGTTTAAAACACTTTCAATTTTATCAAGTGGACGTAGAATATTTTTTGTACTCTTCTCAAGAAGTATAGTCACCCACGAAAAGCCCTCTCTTCCCAGACTATCAATATTTTCCCATCTTTGAATGGGAGTAAAACCTATACGGGCAAAGATGAGTTCCAGATGATCTGCTGATAAATCAGAGAAGAGTCGACCCTTTTCATCCCTTCTACTCTCATCAAGTCCATGTCTTTGTAGTGGTATAGAAATAAGTACCCGTCCTTTGTGCTTTAAAAGCCGGTTGATAGAGTATGCAGTATCAAAGATCTGTTCCTTAGGGAGATGCATTAAGACTGCTGAACATACAATACCTTCAAAATTTCCATCGTATGGTGTTCCTGGGTCTGGAAGACTTCCTGAAGTAATTCTTCCCCTTAATTCTGGATGATTTTCTATAGCAAGACTGCGAAGATTATCAGATGGCTCGATACCGTATGCATCGTGACCCATATTTAAGAGTGTAATAAGATCCCGGCCGGAACCACAGCCGATATCAAGGATTTTTGCAGGCTTTGGAAATGACTCCTGAAAATAATCGCTTATCCCGCCTGATACGCTTTCATATCGGGAAAAAATATCATCGGCATTTTCATTATAATAATCCGCTGTTTTTTTATCCATATATATCATTCTATCAAAAAAATGATTTATGGTATAATAAATGAATAAGATTTTGAATATATTGATTTCTAGAGGATGAATGTATAGAAAAAGGTTAAGTTACGGGAAAAAGTTTTCAATTTACACCGAGTGTCGAAGATTCACAAGCTGTTGAAAAACTCTGCCAGTAAAACCGATAATGTTTCTCATCCCTACACAAAAACAAAAAAACAAGCACCGTCCCCAAACCTACAGAATTTCACTGAAATTTTCTGTTTGGATAAAAAATCTGTGATTGAGATTTTGGTTTAGTAAAATACTAAGTAAAAAATAGGAAACAGAGAGTTATTCAACAGCCTGTGTAAAACCGGCAGTCCACCGCATTATCAAATAGGCCAGACCTTTAATCCTGCACCATCAATTTCACCCGAACTTCCAATTAATATTTTTTTATTTATCAAATCGAATAAAGAATTATCATCAGAGTTATAATAACGAAAACATGCATAAGATGCTATATCAACCAGTTGAAGGAGGTTTGAGGAATCTGACGGCTCAAAAAGAATCGATTCAACAAAATGATATTCTTTTATATGCGTAGAATTATGGAACAACGCTCTTGCAAAATCTCGATGAATAGATTCGATTTTTTCTTGAATCGCATCTGAAATTATAATACCTGTCTTGTCCTTTGCACTTTCAAGAAAAAGATTATATCTTTCTATAAGGAATTCCCAGCTTTTTTCCTTTGGCATTTCGCGAAAATTGATATGTGTTGTGTCGATTTTCCTTTTATCTATAACAACAAAAATCAATGTTATTTCTTCGATTTGACTTATTAATTCACAACAATCTTTTAAAATTTTGACTCTGTCTTTAAATGAAGGGTACATCAATCCAAACTCGTTGGTAACAATCTTACCTTTAACCCTCTTTTTGCCCCTTCTGATCTCAGTTGCATGCAATTCAAGATTACTGGGAAGATTCCACTTCACCTTGAATTCATTTACTTTCTGATTAATACTTCTCCATTTCCAATCATGAATTACTAACCCGGTTCTGATAAAATACTTGGATGGGCTCCCTGAATTATATATGTTATTTTTGTCGAAACCATCATCTCCAGATTCATCAACATAAAGAATATTCATAATAATCCCCATAAAAAATAAGCGACCGAGGAAAGATGTATCTTCCGCCAGCCGGTTACAGCTGTCTCAGTCGCATTTATATTATAGTATATCGGTATTTATCTGTCAACTAACTAAATACTATATATATTCTATCGGCACTTTCCTATCCCACCAAATACACCGAGTATCGGAGGTTCACAGTTCACGAAATCATCAAAAAGCCGTTAACCGTTAATTCCCGACAGTGTCATCCCATGTCATCCCCTTATATCTCCATTGCAAAGGTCTATTAGAGTCAATATATTCTTAGCATTCCCAGATATTCTTTCAGATTTTATCCAAACACCCTTAGGAGTAATTGTAATTGTACTCATTGGCTTGATAATACTTTGAACCGCTAAAAGATCAGACTGCATTTTTTCAGGGAATCTGACTTTTTCACCCTTTGTATCAGAAATAACAGAATATTTTGAGTCAAATTCAGGATTTGTCCCCAGTATCTCATTTTCACCAGAATTAAATATATTCCCAGTTCCTTTGGATGCAATACCTACTGCAAAAGAAAGCATTTTCTCCTGCATTCCACTTCCCTTTCTCCTAATAATAAAGCTATTTTTAAGATCCGTATCAAAAATAGAACATATAACATAGTAACTATATGTGCTTACTTGTGGTTGGTTTATTTTCCCAAGACCATATGAATCTTTAAATATTTTCGAATATAATTTAAATATATAATTTTTTTTATTTCTTCCGTCATAACTATATATTTTGCTGATATTATAATATAATTTTCTTATATATGTCTTTGAACCATTCATATATTTCCAACTGCTTGTTTCGTGCGGAGAATCATATTTTACAGATATTTCAAAGCCTTTTTTATTATTTTTAATGGAATCCTTCAATTTATCTGATGAAATGTTAAGCTCTGAAAAAACCGGTAAAATAGCTGTTTTAATAAATATTTCCAGATCTTCCGGGAAATACTTGTAAAATCCATAAGATAATGCTGCTTTCTCGACTCCGCGACCCTTTTTAATAGAAAATACCAATAACATAAGCAGAACATCAAACAGAATAAAGCCTATAATTCCAATTACTGCAAATACCGCTTTTTCGGGGTGAGCCTTAAAATAGATATCTATATCGTGAATATTCATATCTCCTCTTTTAAAAAATCATTTTGTGTAACTAATATAGCAATGTCTTTATTTACGGAAGCGAAAGCATTAAACGAAATCAACAGTATAATAAGAAAAATCACTATATATAATCATAAACCTCTTTTTGAAAATTCTTGATGGAATTATATGTCTATATTTAGATTATGTCAAGGTAATATAAACTAATCTTATTCTTAAAACAGCATATTAAAGGATTTTATTCTGATTTTGTGTAATGTGTTAAACCGGTACCCTCTTGATAGATTGCTGCAGGTGGTTCAGACTTGATGAGTGATTCTACACTTCAGCATGCAAGAGAACTTGGAAAGTATTTTAGGCTTTCTTGGAAAAAACGAGTGAGAAGAGGATTTTTCATGAGAGCGGAGGATTTCTTTTCCTTTATCAAAAAAATCGGAGCACTCAGAAAGGAAATGGAAGACCTTTCAAATGAGTACGACGAATCTCTAAGCGGATATGGCCGCCTTCTTGCGTCAGGAGTTGCTAAAAAAGAGATGTATGGTGTGGAATCAAGATATGGGAAAGATCCGGATGCTCGTTCTCACGGAGAAAGCTTTCTGAGTTTTTTTGAAGCTAGGCTTGTCCCGTCCGGAATATATCTTCTGGATGAACCCGAGGTTCCTCTTTCACCTCAGCGTCAACTATCTCTGATGTATCTGATACATGAATATGTGGCTCAGGACTGTCAGTTCATAATAGCTACTCATTCACCGATACTTCTATCATATCCCGGGGCTCAGATATATAGCTTCGATCAGGCACCGCCTGCGGAAGTCCCTGTTGAAGAGCTGGAGCATATAAGTTTTACAAGGAATTTTCTGAACAATCCAGGAGCATATCTTAGGCATCTGATGAAATAGCGAGGAGCCCGTTTAAAAAAATGAAGCTATGATTCCCAAAATGACGGACATTGAAATAGTCGTGAAATTCATGGCAAAATGTGCAAGCATGGACGAATATATTGAATCATTCTTATACCTTAGATATGTAAGAAGGAATCCAACAAAAATATCACCTATAACAGGAGCAAAATTTGGATATAATTGGGGAAGATGAATCATGCCGAATAGAAACCCTACAAATATGATGGTAAATCTTATTCCAGTGATCCTTAGTACAAAATCATAAAGAACACCACGAAATATTATCTCTTCTATTATCGGAGCTACAAAAATCGCAGAAATACCAAAATAAATAAAGAACATATTTGAAGAAATCCAATCATCCAGAGCACAGGGCACATTATCACTCAAAAATCCAAAGGATATACTTATTATAGAAACAAGAAATCCTATCAGTAAAGAATCTTTTACTTGTTTTCTGCTTATTTTGTTAAATCCCAGTACATCTTTTACCTTCCTATTATACTTTCTGCATGAAAAATGCCAGAATAAATAAACTGTAAAGATCGAAGATGTAAATTCATGAAGTATTCCGACAAATGTTTTGGGTGATGGTATTTTTTCTACAGTATGTAAGATTTTCCAAAATGAATCTGAACCAAATATCTGAGTAAGTTCGGCCTTAGAATATGAAAATTTAATAATCATAGAAATCATAAAATCCAGAGAAAAACTGAAAAGTAAAAGAAGAAGGAATATCTTGAAAAGATCAAAAAATCCAAAATATTCTTGTTTTTCTATATTCTCTGTTAAATTATCTGCTGAAGGAATATTTACATTATTGTTTCTTTCAATAATAAATTCTTCGGAAAAATCTTTTCCACAGTTTCGACATTGATGTGCAACACCAAGGTTGATCTCTCCGCAGGGGCATTTCCATAACATTCAATACTACTCCAGTTAAATACTGTATCAACAAACTGTTTACAATTTACCATTAATTTCTTCCAATTCAAAATTCAAAATCCAAAATTATCTTCCTACTCCTCATTCACACAATCAGGGGTAAGGGATAAGGGGTAAGGGATAAGGGATAAGAAACTCATCAGCATAAAAAATCCTAAATTATCCAAATACAATGACCCTTTTACCCTTAACCCTTAACCCTTAACCCATTTTCTCTTATACAATCTCAATATAAGGTCTTCATTACTCGATATGCATTCATATAAAAGATCTATTGCAGCAAGGGCAGATGCATTCCTTATCTCTTCCCTACTTCCAGAAAAAGAAATCTTTTTTTTGATCACTTTGTGTCTATTAAGTGCTATAGCAAAAAAAACATCGCCTACTTCCACTCCATCTGGAGCATTGTCTCTATTAGGGCCTGCAAGTCCTGTTACACCGACAGATATATGCGCACCAAGAACTTTCCTAGCACCCAATGCCATGAGTACTGCAATCTCTTCATTATATGCAGTTAAATGCCTTAACTTTGCAGCGGATACCTTTAAAAGCTTTTTCTTAGCAATTTTCGTATATGATACAATTCCTCCGCGAAAATAATCACTAGCCCCGGGAAAATCCGTAATAATCGCCGAGATCTTTCCACCAGTAATACTTTCTCCAATAGATAATTTTAGCCTGTTTTTAGTTAAAAAATCATGAATATAATTTATTTTCTCATTATTTTTCATTCTCTATTTCCCCATTTACACAATCAGGGATAAGGGATAAGAAACTCATCAGCGTAAAAAATCCTAAATTATCCAAATACAATGACCTTTTTACCCCTAACCCTTAGCCCTTAACCCATTTAGCATTTAAAACTGTATCCAACAACTTTTCTATTATCCCGCTCAAAATCCCTGCAGCCAAATCATCCGCCATTATTCCTGTTGCACCTGGCAATCTTTCAAGCATTCCAATAGGAAAAGGCTTGAAAATATCAAAAATCCTGAAAAATATAAAGTTCCTGAATACTGAAAAAATATTATCTGGTTTTGAAATAAGCATACTAATCCATATTCCAGCCACTTCATCCAGCACTACCCATCCTGGATCATCTTTTTCAAAATACTTTTCTTCACTTTTTATTAATATCCATGAAAACAATAAAAAAACAAAAAAATATATCCATTTAAAGCGACTCTTCGTCAATTTATAGACACTAAGTCCTCCGATAGTACCAAATGTCCCACCGGCTGGCAAAAATCCCAAACCAAGAAATGATAGTATTATCCTTGATATTCTCATGAATAAGCTCTCCCATAGATATCAAACACATTTGTATCTGTGATCTTTACTTTTACTATATCTCCAATCTTATGCTTTTTTCTAGAATTAAATAAAATTACTGGATCTATTTCAGGTGCTTCGCCATAACTTCTACCACTATATTTATAATCCTCCTCATTGTTTTTTTCATCAATTATTACATCATAAAATTTATTAAGTCTGGAATTATTAAATGCTTCTGAGATATCAGCCTGTAAGGATATAAGCTCTTCCAATCTAGCCTGAACTATATCTTCATCAGGGCAATCTTTCCCATATGCTTTTGTACCCTCTTCTGGTGAAAACTTAAAAAAACCTACTCGCTCCAGCCTAACTTGATCTAAAAATGAATATAGTCGCTCATATTCCTTTTCACCTTCTCCAGGGAAACCAAGCATTACTGTACTTCTAAAAATTACTTCAGGGATATTTTCTCTAATCTTTTTAATAAGTCTTTTAAGATATGAAAATGAATATCCCCTATTCATTTTTTTCAAAATACCTGTATCAGCATGCTGAATAGGCAAGTCAAAATATGGAAGAAGCCTTCCCTTAAAATCACTGAATAATTCAAATATGGAATCATCAAAATGAGCTGGATGCAAATACATAAGCCTGAGCCATTCTATATTTGTCTTATTCAAGATATCCTTTAATAATCCAAAAAGACCATTTTTCAAGCCCAGATCCATTCCATATGCAGTAATATCCTGTGCACTTAATATTATTTCTTTAGCACCTTTTTTAGCAAACAAATCTATTTCAGAGACTATATTTTTTATAGTTCTAGAGCGCAGTCTTCCCTTTATAAGAGGAATAGCACAATATGAACAATGATTATCGCATCCTTCTGCTATCTTAACATATCTCGAAAAACCATTTTTATTTATTCTTGGAAGATCAAAACAATATTCTGTCTTCTTCTTTTTCTTTATAAGTCTTTTCCCTGACAAAATTATTTCAAGATCTTCGATAATGCATGAATTCTCCGAAAGTCCCAATATTCCATCTACTTCTAGTAATTCCATACCAAGCTCATCAAGATACCTTTCAGCAAGGCATCCCATGAGTATTACTTTAAATTCTGGATTTTTCTCTTTTTGAAGGCATATAGAAAGGACTTCATTTATGCTCTCCTCTTTAGCTGGCTTTATAAAACCACAGCTCAATACTATTGAAAAATCAGAATCTTCAAGTGTATAGCTACGAACGAATCCATGTTCATTTAGAATAAATTCTATGCCTTCTCCATCGACTTGATTCTTTGGACATCCCAATACTGAAAGAAAATATTTCTTCATTAACCGTTCTTTGTTCTTTCAATATGTACAAGTGCTCTTTTTGCATCTTTAGCATACATACTAGATGGGTCCATATCTATGACCTTATTATATTCAATGGCTGCTTCATTATACATGTTCTTGATCCTATATATACCTGCAAGTTTATAATGTGCTTCTATGAAATCATGACCAAGCTGTATAGCTTTTTTATATTCCTCCATTGCCTCATCTTTCATATTAACATCATAGTTTTCATTATATGCTTCTCCAAGTTCATAATGCGCTCTGGCATTAGACATATCCATCTGAACACCCTTTTGACATACTTCAATTGCTTCATTATACATATGAGGGCCTTCAACCGAAGCCCTAATATATATCATCTTCAATACCCAATATGGATAAAGATAATCTGGTGCCATTGATATTGCCATATTCAATGCTGAAATAGCATTTTCTTTGGCTTCCTCAGAAAATCCAAGCCCTGGATTGAGTTTATAATATGCATATCCAAGCCTAAAATAAGCAATAGGGTCATTATACAAGCTCTTACTCTCATCCTTGAACTTATTGATAAGAGCAAAGAATTTCCTTCCCTTATCCTCATCATTTATATGCATGGCATAATAAAGATCTATGGTTTTCATTATAGCATCGCCATCTCTCTGATCAAATTCAAGGACTTTTTCATAGAGTTCCATTGCTTTTTCATATTCTTTCTGTTTTTCATAGATTTCAGCAAGTGCATAATAAGACTCTTTTTCTTCTGTATCAATAGAAATAATATTTTTAAATATATCTATTGCTTGTTCTATCTGGTTTTTTCTTTCAAGAGTTTTTGCTTTAAGCTTTAATATTCTGATTTCATCAGGTTTATGTTGTAGAGCCAAATCCAATTCCTTTATTATTTTATCTTTAAAATTTGGCTCACTAATAGAACCTTCTGGGAATAAAGAATAAAAATATCCAAGATCAAAATGGCTGAGGCCAGTATGGTCAAGCTTACTTTTTTCCTTGATACGTTTATATATTTCTTCAGCATAATCATTATCCATATTAATAAGATATTTTTCCTTATACTGATTTATGAGCCTTTGCCTCATTTCTAGATTTTCAGGGAAGAATTCTATAGCTTTTGTAAAGTATTCTATTCCTTCATCTACTTTACCCATTTTTTCAGCTAATATAGATGCTCTGATATAGATATCTCTATATTTGAATTCTCTATCTATATCAATAAGTCTTTGATAAGAGAAATATGCCTTTGAAAGCATATTTTTCTGATCATATATTCTTGCAAGTCTATAGTTTGCATCAAGATTTGATGGTTCTAGCTCAATAACATATTCATATTTAAATATTGCATTATCAAGGTCATTTTGTTCTTCAAATTTTACTGCTTCTTTATAAGCCTTTTGAACTTCTTCTTTTGTTTCTAGGCTCTGTAAATGTGCAAAGAACTCATTTGCTACTTCATTATTTGGTGCAAGCCTCAAGACTGTATCAAAGCATTCTCTTGCTTCATCCATCATACCTCGCTTATTATAAATCTCACCGAGTTTTTCATAAGCCTCTACGCTAGTGTCATCAATTCTTATGGCTTCTTTCATCTCTTCAATAGCCTTTTCCATATCGCCCCTTGTCCAATATCCTTTTCCTAACTCAAGATGAGCTTCGAAATTGTTATAATCAAGCTCTGTGACTTTAGTGTATTCCTCTATTACCTTATCAACAAGGCCTCTCTTCGAATATATTTTACCTGTAAGAAAATATGGCTCTAAAAGGTCTGGAGAGAATTTTTTAACCTTATCAAGGTTTTTAATCGCTTTATCAACAATATCTCTTTCAAAATATATTCTTCCAAGCTCAAGATAAGCCTCAGGTACATTTTCATTAATTGCAATAATTTCTTCATATTCCTTAATGGAATTTTCAATAAGGCCTCTCTCTTTGTATATCTTTGCCTTTTGGAACTTCTCAGATATAATTTCCTTCTGATCTTGCTGTTCAAGTTCATTATAGAGCTTTCTTGCTTCAGCATTATCCGGCTCAATATCAAGTACTGCTTTAAACTGTTCCTTTGCTTCATCATTAAGATTTCTTGCTTTATAGAGCTTACCAAGCTCCAAATGAGCTTCCCATGCTTTCCATTCTTGTTCAAGAACAGTTTTAAACTCATTAATAGCATTTGATATCATAAGTTCATCATTATAAGAACTTCCTATATTGGAATAGACTTTTCCAAGTTCTATCCTTGCTTTGTAATTTTTTTCATCCTGATCAAGTACATTTTTGAATTCAATAACAGCCTTATCAAGAAGATTATTTTGAATAAAAACATTACCAAGTTCTATTCTGGCTTCAAGATATTCAGGATAATTGTCAATTATAGACTGCAAATATCTAATTGCATCATCAAATTCATTGCGTATTTTGTATATCCTTGCAAGCATGAGTTTGGCATCAAGAAAATCGGGCTTTAATTCAAGTATTTTCCTAATTATTTCTTCCCCACTATCCAATTGACCATCTTCAACATAACATTTAGCCAGTTTATAGAAAATATTATAATCATTGCTGTCTTTTGCAAGTATTTTTTTATAGCTTTCAATAGCATTTTCATAACTCTTCTTATAAGCATAAAAATCAGCAAGACTCTTAAGATTTTCTATATTATCAGGTTCCTTACTAATCAACTTTTCATATATTTGTATAGCTTTATTATACTGTTTAAGTTCACTATATATTTTTGCAAGATTTCTAAGTAATTCTAAGTCTTCTGGATACTCTGATAATGCTCTTTCAAATATTTTGACACTTTTCTCACTCATACTGCTTAAATAATAAAGCTGACCAAGTTCAAGATAAGTTTCTGAAGAATTATCCCCAAGGCTTATAGCCTTTTCGAATTCTATTATCGCTTCCTTTCCTTTACCTTGTTTTTTAAGTACAAATGCAAGCCTATTATGTGTTTGCGCATCATCATAATCTAATTCTATAACCTTTTTAAGTTCTTTTTCTGCTTCTGCATATTTTTCTCTTTCAATATAAATTTTTGCAATTTCTCTTCTCAAATTCACATCATTAGGTCTTCTTTTAATAATAGATTGAAATACTTCAAAAGCAAGGTCTATCTCGTTCATCCTGAGATAGAGTTCACCTATTCTCTGCTCTATTTCTATAGTCTTCTTTCCAAGAGAAAATGACTTTTTATAATTTCTAAGCGCTTCTATAAACTCACCGTTTTCATAGTGGATTTCAGCAATAATATAATAATATTCAGGATTATTTGCAGAGATCTTTGTTAATTTCTGATATGTCTCAACTGCTTTTTCCATCATATCTAATCTAAGATAAATATTTCCCATTTTTTCGATAGTCTCCACATTATAAGGATCAAAATCAAGTATTTTAGTATAATATACTAAAGCTTCATCCCAATCTTCTATTTTCTCATATACTTGAGCCAATCCCTTATGAGCTTCTATATTAGCTGGTTCAAACCTTAGAAACTTTTTATAAAAATCAATAGCCAAATCATATTCCTCTTTAATAGAATAGATTTCTGCAAGTTTCATAAATACGGGTATATAGTTCTCATCAAGTTCTAAAACTTTTTTAAATTTTTCTAATGCTTTGTCAGGCATAGAACGCTTTTCATAATTTTCACCAAGCATAAAATGAACTTTTGGATTATCTGGTGCAAGTTCCTCCATTTTACTGAACTCTTCCAAGGCTTCCAATTCTCTTCCTCTTAAACTGTATAATTCTCCAAGTTCATAACGAATCTCTGGATTCTCAGGATAGCGTTCAACGATCTGTTCATATTCATTAAGGGCTTCATCATAATTCTTTTGTGTAATATTAATTTTTCCCCTTTCTATAAAAAATTCTACATCCTCAAGATTTGAATCAAGAGCTCTATTTACTATTACCATTGCTTCATTTAATAATCCTTTTTCTCTATATTTTCTTGCAATATAAAGATATACTTCTTTATCTTCACCTGATTCATTCATTGCCTCTCTAAATGCAAGCATTGCTTTCTGTACCTGATTAAGATGAAGATAGCTATCTCCCATTTTCATATATAAATGTGCATTTTTAAATCCATTATCTTCAAGCTCTTTAAATACCTCAATAGACTTTGAATATTTGCCTAGAGAATAATAGCTTTTTCCCAAAAGGAATTGCAGCCTCAAATCTCCTTTAAACTTATCAAGAATTCCATTTAGAGTTCTTATTGCCTCATCATAGTTTTTGAGCCTATAATAAGAATCACAAAGTCTAAAGAATGAATCAGCTTCCATTTTATCCTTACCTATTTTTTTGATAAGATGATTATATCCTTTAATTGTATTTGCATAATCACCAATCTCATAGTAAATCTCAGACTGTTTCTCAAGCGCCTTAAAAAATTCTGTATCAAGTATAAGAGCTTTATCGAGTTTGAGAATAGCATCATCAAATTCTCCTCTGTCTATATCTTCACATGCAAGTTTATAAAGGACCTTAGCATTTTCTGGATCGAGTTCACTTGCTCTTCTATAATAATCATTAGCTTTATTGAATTCACCCTTCTTTTCATAAAGTATTGCAAGTCTATAATATACTTTCCCTTGTTCTTCTTTAATACTAAGAGCCGTTTCATATCTAATTATAGCCTCATCGGTCATACCACTTTCTTCATATATCTCGCCAAGTAGGATATTTGCTTGGAGATGATTCGAATCAAGTGCAATTACTCTCTGGAATTTTTTAATAGCCTCATCAAGTAAATATTTTTTCTTATAAAGTTTTCCAAGTTCAAAATGTGCTCTTATATTATTAGGGAAAAGTTTCAGAGTATTTTGATAAAGTTCTTCAAGCTCGTCATCATTTCCTTTTTCCCAATATATGTCTCCAAGGAAGTAAATAGCATCAAGATATTGAGGATTCAACTTAAGCGCTTTATTGTAATTTATTATTGCATCTTCTATTTTTCCAAGCATCTTCTGAGAATTAGCAAGTTCAAAATAGAATATAGGATCTCTTGGTCTAAGTTCTGTTGCTTTCTCATAAAGCTCTGCCATTCTCTCAAAATAATTCTTCTTTTTATATGAATTCCCAAGTCTGTATATAACATCAATAAAATCAGGATTGAGCTCAAGAGCCTTTTCATAGCTCTCAATTGAGAGTTCATCAAGAGACAATTCTTCATAAGTAATTCCAAGTTCATAATATATTCTTGGATTTTTGTGATCTATTTTAAGTGATCTTTCAAAGTTTTCTCTTGCCATTTCATAATCTTCTTTTCTGAAATAGATATTACCCAGTTTAATAAAAGCTTCTACATATTCTGGATTCAATTTTGTAGTCTCCAAATATTCTGCAAGCGCCTTATCAAGCATTTGAAGGTTAAAATATACCTCTCCAAGTTCAAAGTGATATACAGGGTTTGTCTCATCAAGAGAAAGTGCTCTTTTGAAACAGTCAATAGCTTCTTCATATTGAAAACGATTATAATAAAGTCGCCCTAATTCATAATATGCTACATGATTTTCCTGATTTATACTTACTACGATGGAATATTCCGATATTGCTTTATCATTTTGACCATTTTCAAGATATAATTGTCCAAGTCTAAGATGTGCAGCCATATGATTCTTGTCATATTTTACTATTTCAAGATATTCATTCATCGCTTCATCAAATATTCCCTGACTTTCATATGCCCTAGCAAGCTCAAGATGAGCATCAACAAAAGATGGATCAAGCCTTAATGCATATTTGAATTCTTGAATAGCATCTGCTATTCTCCCCTTTATCACAAGAGCTTTTCCAAGTTCATATCTCAGCTCTAGTATATTTCCATCTTTCTCTATTACCTCTTCAAATTTATCAATAGCTTTCTGAATCTCACCCTCTTTCAAATATATCCTTCCAAGATCGAAAAGATATCTTGTATTACCTGGATCAATACGAAGTGAATGCCTAAATTCATCTTCAGCATTATTTATCATATCCAATGAATCATAAGCCATTCCAAGTTTATGATGTATATGAGCTTCATCAGGATTAATATCAATAGCTTTTTTAAGTCTTTCTACAGCAAGATCCATATTATTTCTTTTTATGTATATATCCGCGCTAAGCTCATATGCTTCAAAATAATTTGGATGAAGAGTTATTGCACGCTTGATATTTTCTTCAATATCTGAAAGTTTACCAATTATAAATTGACATTTTGCAAGTTTATAAAAGATCTCAGGATTTTCTGGCTCAAGTTCTTTTAGCCTTTCATATCTTGAAAGGGCAAGATCATAGTTCCCTTGTTCAAGATAAATCTCAGCGCATCTATAATGAGCAAGAACATCTTGAAAATCAATAGCAATGATATTCTGATACAATTCAAGGGCTTTTTCAGATTTCCCAAGTTTATGGAAATATATTTCTGCAAGAGCAAATTGAGCCTCACTATCATCACTTAGATTTGTTATCTTTTCAAGTTCTTCAGCTGCATCCTCAAAGGCCTGCTGGGATTCATAGATCTTTGACAGATTAAAATGAGCATCTCTATTTCCTTGATCAAGCTCTATTATTTTTTTGTATTCAAGTACAGTTGCACCTATAAGATTTAGTTCATGATAGACCTTTGCAAGTCCCATATGGGATTTTATATTTGAATTATCAAGCTCTATAGCTGATTTAAATACATCTTGAGCTCGATCAAGTCTTCCAAGCTCAAATAGTATTTCACCAAGCTCGCAATATATCATTGTATCATTAGGATATTTTCTTATTGCCTGCTCTAATATTTCTCTTGCTCTCTCTATATAGTCATATTTTCTATATGTATCTGCTATTTCAATATATAAATCTTTATCACAATCAAATTTTTCAGCAATAAACTTATAAATCGATAAGCATTTATCACTTTTTCCAATTTTATTCAGTACCCTAGCAAAAGAAAGAGCATATTCAAGTTTCTCAGAGTCAGATTCATATGCTTTTTCAAGAAAATTCTCTGCTTTTTCATATTCTTCCTTAATATTTTTAACCATTCCGAAGAGATAATTTGCTTCTGTATGATTAGGACTTGATTCAATAACTCCCGTAAGATAACCCTCAGCTCTGTGATAATCCCCATCCATATAGAATATCTTTCCAAGCATAAATCGAGCTTCTTCAGACTTAGGATATAGTTCAAGCACTTTCTGAAACTGAGAAATAGCATCCTCTAGTCTATTTTCATCAATAAATAATTTTCCTTTTTCTAAAAAAGGCTCATAATTAGATGGATAGTAATTACTCCATTTTTCAAGTACTTCAAAAGCTTTTTCTTTATTTTCAAGAGCTCTTAAAGAAAAATAATACAGTTTAAAGACATCAAATCTTGGATCAATTTTCAATGCATTCTCAAAATCAGATATTGCTTCTTGGAATCTACCACTTAGATACTGATATTCCCCTGATTTCGAGTAAACTATGCTATTTATTTCATCATTATCATCTATATATTTTCTCAATATAGATGCTGATCCTTCAATATCTCCACGAGCCATACTGACTTCACATAAGCCAAAATATCCCGCATATTCTTTAGGATATAAACTTGCTGCTCTTTTAAATAATATTTCTGCTTCTGCACAACTCTCTTCATTTTTTCCATTCTCATAAAGCACAGAATAGCCCTGTATCATTAATGAAAATAATGCTGCAGGGTTTATTCTTGACCTTATTTTCAATTCATTAAGAAGCATTTTGAAATCATTTCTTTCATATAGCAAATCAAAATATTCAAAGAAAATATGAATAAATTTCGCACTATCTACGAAATTTTGAAAAATAAAATTCCATTTTTTTATTACTTCATCCAGAGAAGATATTTTCATATTCAGTTTTATTACTTCAAGAGCATCTTCAAGATTTGCTTCTCTATCTAAAATATCTTCATAAATCTGAATTGCCTTCCCATACATGATATTAAAGGTATATATCTTTGCTAATTTTCTCATTGAAGTAAACTTTATTTGCCCCTTTTCAAGAGCATATTCATATGCTTGCTTAGATTGATTATAAAGGCACTTATTAAAATAAAGATCTCCAAGAAACTCATAATATAAAGGATCACCTTCAGAGAGTTTTAAAGCAATAATTATATTCTTAATTGCTTCATCAATCATATCAGTTGTATTATAAAGAGAATAAAATCTTGCCAAATAATATAGTGGACGATGACTTTTTGGGCTTATTTTTACAGCCTTTTTAGCATATTCCATTGCTTGTTCAAGTATATCTTTATCAATTCTATACAAATCAAGAAATATCCTTGAAAGTATAAGATATGAATATTCTTCCTTGGGATTAATATCTATTGCTTTTTTAATACTTAAAACAGCATCCTTAAGTATTTTTATTTCGTCATTAGAATTTTCAAGCGTCCCAAAATAATATTTGCAAAGTCCAAGAGAAAGATTTGCAATATAGTTGTTTTCTTCATTTTCTAGAATTCTTTTAAACTTTCCTTCAATTTGCTCAAAAACTTCATTTCGCTTACTATATTCCATATATAAAAGCCGATATTCTCTGAGAAGTTTATCTGCTAGTTCTGGCGATTCAGGCATAAAATATAGAGCCTTCTTATATCCTGCAAGAGCTAAATCATGCCTCCCTAAAGAACTGTAACAATCGGATGAACCTATAAGAGAAGAAGTGTTTTCCGGTTCCAATACAAGGGCTTTTTTAAATTCATGTAAAGCCCTTTCAAACTCACCAATCTTGAAAAAATGCTCTCCTCTTGCAAGAAAAACCTGATTTTTATCATGTTTATCATTATCACTCATTTCATTTTTTTCTATTTCTAATTCATTTATTTCTCTAGAAACACTCTGTTCTTCAATATACTTCAAATATTCTTCTGAAGCTTTACCTATAATATTAAAAAAGCACTCCTTTTTATCGGAATCATAAAATTTGCATTTATCTTTAAGGCAAGAAAATTCAGAGTTCTGAACACTTCCATTGCTTATAGCTGATAAAAACGGGCATTGGTTCCAATCCATTTAGGACTCCCCCTTTTCTATAAATTTATTCACATCCTGTTTATCTATTAAAACCTCTCTGGGTTTATTACTGTCTGATCCACTGACAATTCCCATCTCCTCCATAATATCCACAAGTCTTGCAGCCCTTGAATGACCTATTCTAAGTTTTCTCTGTAGCATGGAAATAGAAGCTTGTTTGCTTTCAACAACTATAATGATAGCTTCGTTTAGAAGCTCATCTTGCATAATATATTCTTCTCTGCTAATGCTACCGATAGAACCCCCAGAATTCCTAGAATTTTTCTTTTCATCAAGTTCTCTTTCACGAGTTACATCATCAATATATTCAGGTTTATCAGTTTTTCTAAGGAAATCAGAAATATTCTCTACTTCCTTATCACTTATGAATGCACCTTGAACACGCGCTGGTTTACTACTTCCAATCGGTTTAAAAAGCATATCACCTTTTCCAAGAAGGTTTTCAGCTCCTTTTGAATCAAGTATAGTTCTAGAGTCCGCTAAAGATGAAACTGAAAAAGAAATTCTTGAAGGAAGATTTGCTTTTATTAATCCCGTGATAACATCGACTGAAGGTCGCTGAGTAGCTACTATAAGATGTATACCAACAGCCCTCGCTTTCTGAGCTAGGCGGCATATAGACTGTTCTACTGTATCCTTTGCAATCATCATAAGATCTGCAAGTTCATCAATTACTATGACAATATATGGTAATAATTCAAGTTCATTTTCTTCATCCGTTACAGTTTTTTCTTCTACAAAATAATTATATGCTTCAATATTCCTTATTTGTAAACCCGATAAAAGCCTGTATCTGTTTTCCATCTCATCTACAGCCCATTTTAGTGAAAATGCAGCATCTCTAGGATCTGTTATAACAGGTGTAAGAAGGTGAGGAATATCATGATATACACTTAACTCGACCATTTTTGGATCAATAAGTATCATTTTTACCACATCAGGCGTAGATTTATAAAGAAGGCTACATATTATTGTATTAATACATACACTCTTTCCTGATCCAGTAGCTCCAGCTATCAATAGATGAGGCATTTGTTTAATATCCGATATAACTACATTATTGCCAAGCCCCTTTCCAAGACCAAAAGTAAGAGGTGATTCTGATTCTTGAAATCCCTTACTGCTTACAATTTCTCTGAGTGTTACCATTTCTTTTTTTTCATTCGGCACTTCAATACCAACAGCTGATTTACCAGGAATAGGCGCTTCAATTCTTATGCTCTTGCTAGCAAGCGCCATAGCCAAATCATTTGTCAGTCCAAGTATCTTGCTGACTTTAATACCTGCTGCAAGCTGTATCTCATATCGAGTTACAGTAGGGCCATCTATAATATCCAAAATATTTGCTTCTATTTTAAAATTAGAAAGAGTATTTATCAGTTTTTCTCCCTTCTGAGTTATCTCTTTTGTATTATTTTTAGGTTTTGATTTTTTCAACTTTAAAAGATTTAATCCTGGAAATATATATTTCCCATTTTCACTATTATTCTCTATATTTTCTTTGACATTTTTCTTTTTTTTAGCTGATTTAGTATCTTTTTCATTATCATTATCATTATCTATTTCTTCTTCTATAATAAAATCTGCTTCAAATTCTATCTCTTTTTCTTCTTCTTTTTTGTCCCTTTTTTCATGAGAAAAAATGTTTTTTACAAATACTGAAATAGATGATAATATTTTCTTTATAATCTCCTGAAACATTTCAGAGATATCGCTAAACAATACTTCAAAAATTAAAAGCATTGAAACAATAAGCAAAGTACTAATAGCAATACTCTTACCATAAGGACCAAATATTTTGGTAAAGCCAGCATTAAGGAATTTTCCCCATATACCGCCCGAATGCCACAAATCAGCAACAGATAAAATAGATACAAAAAATACAATAAATCCTACTACTTTAAGATTCATTGTATTAATATTTTCTTTCTTAAAAATATACATTCCTGTAAAGAAACACATAAAAGCAATAAAAATAATTCCTGCTCCACCTATATAATAATTTAAAAACATTATAATATTACGGAAATATCCCTTTCCTTCAAGGAAAAAAGTGGTTATGATCAGAGCAGATACCCCTATTAAAAGTAGCCCTAATATCTCAAACCTTAAAAAATCAATTAAATCTTCTTTATTATTTTTCTTCATCCCCGAATAATATCCTTGAGATCTTTATAAAACTTCGGGGTCTTATCTTCAATCAATTTATTGATAGTCTTTTTTATTCCCCAATAATAACAATCTCTTCCACTTGTATCATGCCTTAAAGAAAGAGTCTCTCCTGATTTGCCAAAAATAAGTTCATGGTGAGCAAGAAAACCAGGAAGTCTTATCGAATGTATAGATTTTTCATTGATATTCAGTGATTTTGCCATCTTTTTTGCAGTACCTGAAGGTTTATCTACTTTAGTAGAATGATGATATTCTACAAGTTCTACATTAGAAAAATATTTTGATGCAATAATTCCAAATTCTTCAAGAAGCATAGCTCCAAGTGAAAAGTTAGGGATTACTGCAAGAGGGGTCTTAGTCTCTTTAACAAGCAATTCATATTCATCAAACCATAGATTTTGTGAAGTAGTACCTGATACAACAGGTATTCCCTTTTTTAGAAATTTAGGTATGAGTCTATGAGCTGACTCTGCAATAGTAAAATCTATCAGTATATCAATAATATAGCTATCTAATGAGAGATTATCCTCTTCCTCAGCATCAAAAGCTAGCACAATTTTAAAATCCTTATCAAGCATAAATTGTCTAGATAGGGTTTTACCCATTCTTCCATCAGCCCCAGATAATGCAATATTAATACTATTCATGATTTTCTCCAGTATGCCCAAATCCTCCGATTCCTCTTTGAGTTTCATCAAGTTTTCTAACAATCTCCCATTCTATAGTCTCATATTTATTTATTATCATTTGGGCAATTCTCATCCCTCTTGTAATCTCAACAGTTTTTGTCCCAAAATTAATCATAATTACGCCTATAATTCCTCTATAATCAGAATCTATGGTGCCTGGAGTATTAAGAACACTTATTTGCTTTTTAAGAGCAAGACCTGATCTTGGACGGATTTGTGCTTCATATCCTTTTGGCAAGGCTATTTTGATGCCAGTAGAAATAAGCATAGAATGACCCGGTTCAAGATATTCTATTTCGGGCACGCATGCATAGAGATCCATACCCGCAGAACCCTCAGTCATATACTTAGGGAGAGGAAGATCCTGCGCTTCTGGGATTTTTTCTATATACACCTTTAGCATGTGGCAATTTTAACATTATTTATGAATAAATGCAATTTTGAACAATACCAATTTACCTGAAATATTACTATACCTTTGATTTGTTTACTGTTTTTCAGCAAGCATACTTAATGTAATTAAAGAATCAATATCATGAAGAACATTTTCGGTATTATATGAAGATAAATCAACCGCTTTCATAACTCTATATTCTTTATAAGTAAACTTTAAAAATATAAATGGATATATTTCGTCGATTTTTTCGATCACTTCATCAGTAAAAAAAGAATCTGCAATATTTTTATTTAAATTTTTAATCTGATATTTTTTATCAAATTCTTCTCTATTGATTTTTATTTCAGCAGAAAGTCCTATTTTATCCAATGTCCTGCTTATGAAATTTTCAGGTTCAATTAAAAGCAGAAATGGTGGAGTTTTATTTATATCAATAATAAGTTCATTTGCTTCACTAAAGCTCAATTTTATAAAATAACCATTATAATCATCATTTTTATATACAGGTTCTATTAGAGCATTTGATCTTATATCAATAATTGTATTATCGAACTTAGTGTTCTCAATATTTCCACCAATTTTTTCTTTAAGAGAATTTAAAAAATCAAGTTTATTCATTGCACTATAATATTCTGAATAGTCTGATCAGTATATCCGTCTCTTTTAATAATTATTGTATATGTTCCAGGCGAAAGACCTAAAAATTCAAAATATCCATTAGCATCAGTTGCTGTATACTTGTCTGTATTAAGAATGAATACTCCTGCGCCTTCTACTGGCTGACCTGTTATCTGATCAGTAACAGTACCGGAAATGCCGGTTTGAAACACTTTAGTAGTGGTATTTAATATGCTGAGATTAGTAGGAAGCTGAACAATTGGCGGAATCAATGCAGATTCATAATCAGAGGGACTTATTCCCACAGATAGCAATGCACTTTCTGGAGGCACTGCGCCCTCAAATACCTCAACAGTACCTGAATCCGATGTCTTATCTGGAAGTACTGATATATTTCCTACAATACCACTTTGTACAGTATTTCCATCAGCATCCTTCATTCCCATAAATAGAGTATATCCTTTGCCAGCAACTACCTTTAAAATACCTGAATGATCAATATAATCAAATATACCACTACCTACAAAAGTAAACTGTTTTGTACCAATATTAAACTTAGTTCCATAAGGAAGTGTATCATCGCCAAGTAGCGATGCTCTTGATGGTGCTAAAGCGGTAGAAGAATCTTCAATCTTATATACTGTAGCAACAGTATATTTTGCATTTACTGAACTCCTTTTAGGGGCAGAATTTGGATATACAGCTTTTAATGTAAGATATCCAAATTTAATAGGTGTAGCTGTACCTGAACCGGAAATACCAGATGCATTTCCTCCCCCACCACAACCAACAATAATTATAGAAATTAAACATATTAAACCAATAAGAATATTTTTTTTCATAACTTTTACTCCATTTATTACATAAATTATATTAATTTTATCAATGAAAAGCATAAAATTCAATACTTTTAATATATTTAGATACTGTAAAATTATTGTAGTTACTAATTATTTCTTTATACATTCCCTATAGCTAAGAGGAAATAATTCCGAAAGTATAAATGAAAAGAATATGGTATAAGGTTAAATGAATAAAATTCTTATAATTTTTTTGATATTTTCATTTTTGATTGATTTTTCCTATTCCGAGATACCAAAATCTGGTCAAATACTTCAGGAAAATAGCAATCTATACATCAATAAGAGCAAGCCTCAAATCAAGCTCCCAAAGCAAGAACTCAAACTTGATATTTCTGACGATAAAACACTTTTTGATGTGAAAAAGATAAAAATAAAGGGAGTGACAAGATTTTTTGAATCAGATTTACTTTTCTTATCATTCGGATTAGAAGGGAAAAAGATTACTATTGCAGACCTTCAGAGATTTGTAAACAGGATCACAAAGTATTATAGAGACAATGACTATATGGTCGCATATGCATATATTCCTGAACAGGATATTAGCAACGGCAAGGTTACAATAAGGGTATTAGAAGGAGAACTTGAAAAAATTAATATAATAAACACTAGCACTGTCTCAGATTCGCAGATTCGATCTTTTTTTAATAAATATCTACCTTTAAACACTCCATTAAAAGGTGATTATATCAAAAGAGCAATATCAAATTTATCTGTATTATCAGGTATAGATAAGATCAATATATCACTTTCTCCTGGTCAAAAAGAGGGATATACTGTTTTGACCCTTTTTGTAAATACTGAAAAAAGTTATAATGGTATGATAACATTAGATAATCTTGGAAATCAATATACTGGAACAACAAGGCTTAGTACATCTTTATCGCTCAAAAGCCCTCTCAAAAGAGGTGATGTACTTAGCTTATCAGTCTTAAAATCTTCACAAAACCTATATTATGGAAATATCAACTGTAATTTTCCTATTACAAATATAGGACTCTATGGGGGATTATTTTTTGAATATACAAATTATGAACTCTCCAAAGATCTTGAAAATCTAGGTGCAAACGGTAATGCTGAGATCTCTGGATTCGTTCTAAAATATGATCTTTACAAAAAATTGGATAAAAGAATATCATTTAGTTTGCAAAGAGAATCAAGGGATCTGGTAGATAGGATAGATTCAGTCAATTCATATACTGATAAGTCGGAAAGCGCATATATCATAAAGTTAAATGCAAAATTAAGCACATATAAATATGGAGGCCTCAATATTACTCTTAAAAATACTATAGGAAAACTTAATATTTTAGACACTGATTCAAGAAAATATGATATTATGACAGCTCAAACAAACGGAGACTACAATATAGTAAATCTTGGAATAAAGGGTAAAAAAATATTTGATTCTCCATTTAGTCTTTTATTTGACCTTGAAACACAATATACAAATAGCAATCTTGATTCATATGAAAAATTTTCTCTAGGAGGGCCAGATAGAGTTAGCTCATATTCATCTGGTGAAGGCCAAGGAGATGAAGGCATATTCTCTGGAGTGGAAACACAAATAAATTTACATCCTAATCTTGTTCTTGGTATATTCGCAAATATCGGAAGGATTAAAGTCAATCATGACTATATTTCAAATGAAAAGCATACACTATCAGGCGCAGGATTTAAATTTTACTGGCAAATGACTGAAAGTCTGACAATCAATACAACCTTTGCATGGAAAACATCTAACTATAATATAGAATCAGATGGAAAGAATATAACATGGTTTAATATTAATAAATTTTTCTAAATATCATTCTCCAATCTTTACACCATTTTCTACAATATCTATGGAAAATTCAGGTAGGAAAATAAATTTGTCTTTTAAATTCTTCATAAACTTATAATTTATATTATCATTTAAAGAGTTATCTACAATAGTATTTTTAAATAACTTTGTCTGTTTGCTGAAATCTTCCTTATATGTAGCAACTGTTATATTATTTTTCTTAACTTCATCTCCAAATACAGTTAGTGTAAAGTCTAATAATGATCCTGAAAGTTCATAATTATCTTTATCTGCCCCAGCAAGAGAAAGACTTCCAAAATCAGAAAGTGGTTTATCCTTCCCTGGTTCTTTATCAGCTAAATAACCTATACCCTCCAAATGTACATCCTCATCAGCTATTAGTCCATAAATATTAAAATCATCTGCATTTGCAGTATTTTCTCCATCATAACTCTTACTTCCATTTGCAGTAATTACCCTTTTTTCTATATTGGCTGTAAGTCCTACTGGCTGTACAAGTGTATAATTCCCAAAATCTGCTCCACTTATGCTCATTGAAGTACTTACACTCTTTCCATTTCCAACATTCTTATCTGAAAAACTTCCAATTGTAGAATTATTTAGCGAAATATCATCTCCAGTAATTACTCCACTTAATTCCGCTCCAGTGATTTCTGCCACCTTTGTTCCATCATATATTTTATCTTGAGCCTGTGCTCCAATTACTGTCAATTCCTTTGGTGTAATATCAGCGGTAAGTCCAGCTGGCTGCGAAATTGTATAATTTCCAGAATCTGCTCCGCTTATGCTCATTGAAGTATTTATATTTTTATTTGTACCAACATTCTTATCACCAAATGCACCTACTGTATCATTACCAAGTACTACAGTATCTCCACTTATTACACCAGAAAGTGTAGCTCCGGAGATTATAGCATCAGTATTTCCATCATATACCTTATTATGCGCAGTTGCTCCGATAACTATAAGTGTCTTTTTTGTAATATTAGCAATAAGTCCAGTTGGTTGAGATAGACTATAGTTCAAAGAATCATTTCCACTGAGATTCATAGTAGTGCTAACTGTTTTTCCTATACCAACATTTTTATCTATAAATGAACCATAAGAAGAATTATCTAATGAAACATCATCTCCAGGGATTACTCCGTTTAGCATTGCACCTGTAATGTGTGCAATAACTGTCCCATCATATATCTTATCTTGTGCAATAGCTCCGATAACATTGAGCTCCTTGGGATTTATTATAAGATTACCACTTATAAAAGATATATCATATCCACTTTGACCCGAATATAATCCACTAGGTATAATCGAATATGATCCAGCATTTACTGCACCTTGAGAATTTCCTGTATAAGAAATGGCTCCATATATTTTTGCAGGATTATAAGTACCCGGATTATAAACAGCACTTCCACCACTATATGCAACTTTATCATAAGTTTTTGTCACATCATCCGCTGTAATACTTAAAGGGATAAGAAAATCTCTTAAAAGAGGATATGTATTACCTTCATATAGTCTCCATACTTTTCCTGTTGATCCTGAAGCATCTATATCCCATGATAATCCCACAAAACTTGAAAGACTCTTCATCTGAGAATTCGTAAATCCGGTAACATCTCCTGCTGTCCCCTGCATTCCTATAAGCTGCCCTGAAGTATCTGTGTTCCAAGCACATTTTGTGACAGTAGCATTATTGTTATAACCTGAAAATCCATTAAAGTAAGATGATCCTGACACACTTCCAATAGAATAGCATTCGGTAATCTTAGCTAAATTGTAATTATAACCTATAAATCCTCCAATATAATTATTGCCCGAGGCATTTCCAATAGAATAGCTCTTTGATATATTGCTAATACTCCTTGAATATCCAGCAAATCCTCCAGCATAATTTGAACTTGCAGTTGAATTTCCCGTTGAATAACACTCAGTAATATTCCCATAATTATCCTGATAACCTACAAATCCTCCGACATAATTTGCAGCAGATACATCACCCATTGAATAAGAATTATTTATTGAACTATTATTGTTATTCCCTACAAATCCTCCGCAACTATTTCCTGTTCCATTAACCGTGCTTGTAGAATAACAGTCACTGATTGTAGATGCTCCTGCATTATAACCAATAAGACCACCTACATTAGAAGTTCCATTTACTGTACCGGATGCATAGGAATCTGTAATATTACTTGATGTCGTATTAGAACCTATTAATCCCCCCACTGAAGCTGTACTTCCATTCACAGATATAGAAGTATTTGAATAAGACCCCGAGATATCAGAAAGATTATAATTTGAACCTACAAGCCCTCCAATATATGATATAGTACCGCCAGTCACATCTACGGTAACAGTATTATTATCCGAATGAGAGTCAGTAATTTTACTGCTTACATTATATCCTATTAGACCACCTATATAATTATATTTTCCAGTAACACTTGCTTCAGAATAACAATTCGTAATATCACATCCATTATTGTTATATCCTATCAAGCCACCAACATAGTCATAGCTTGTCGTACGATTGGAAATAACCGTAGAGTTACTAGTTGTATAGCTGTCAGTTATAGGAGAATTAGTCCCATTATAACCAATTAAACCTCCTACATATCTATTTGTAGAATAAACATTTGAACTTATACCTGTATGGGAATTTGAAACAGTGGAATTATTAAGATTACATCCTATAAGCCCACCTACCCTCTCACTATCACTATTTACAGTCGCATCGGAATAACAGTAATCAACTTTACTGCTATTAACAGAATATCCGATTAGGCCACCACAATAATTCTTACCATTAATACTGACTGTCGAATCAGAATATGAATTGACAACACTTGAATTGTCATTATTAGTTCCAATAAGGCCTCCACTATATGCAGAACTAGCAGTAATATCAGTATCAGACACATGTGAAGAATCAATTAATCCATCTACATAATTATATCCAATCAGTCCCCCGACATTGGAGTTTCCACTTACAACCGAATTTCCTGAAGCGAGCGAATTATAAATTACACTACAATTAGTTATTGTTCCGCTAAGATTCATGCCAAGAAGAGATCCTACAATATTCCTTCCTGTGATATCAACACTGAGTAATATATTTTTAAATTCCGCAGATTCTGCATAACCAAAAATTCCAACATAATCAGTAGTGTTCCTTGAAATAAACAAATTTTTTATTTCATGCCCTAGACCATTTAATTTTCCTTTAAATCTTGATCCGCTATTTCCAATTGGAACAAATCCATTTCCACCATCCCAGCCTGAAGTAACCGAAGCATCAATATCCTTTCCTAATGCATAATTACCTATTAAATTATTTTTTATTCCCTGTAGTCCTCTGCCTGCTCCACCATCTGCACCAATATCATTTACAAGCATCCATGAATCAAAGTCTCCATCTATGTTTATTGTAAATGTCTTTGGAGATGAATAATCAGAAGTATTATAATAAACATCAGTTTTTCCGGAATTCATACTAATATGTCCACCAACACCAAAATTAACTGTTGGTATATATCCTGTACTTGTACTTAAATAAATAGCATCTTTATCTGCTCTTAATTTCAGATTACCAGCTCCTGTGTTTGAAATTGTAGAATTAATATTTATATCTCTATGAGCATTCAGCGTAAGTGTAGTATCTGCAGCCCAATTAATAGCATCATCAACATTTATATCGCCGTTTTCAGTACCAGCAGATGCAGTTTCAATCACTATATCACTAGACTCAAGATTTGATGAAAGAGTATTTCCCGTTATATCACCACCACTTGAAGCAATAGTATAATCAGTAGGATCTATAAGCCATTTACCCTTTTTTCCATGCTTTGATCCTGTATTTATCTTTGTATTATCAGCAATTTTGACCTTTTCTCCTGAAGTCTCGACAAATCCGCCATTGCTAAAATCCTTAGCAGAAGCATCCAATGATCCTGAAATTTTTACAATTCCACCCTTTCCTATAAGTCTTATCTTGCCGCCCTTTTTATCAACAACTTTCGCTTCTATAGCACCATTATTATTCACAACAGCCTTTGTAAGCTCATTAATCGCATTTGCTGTTAGAAATACTTGACCTCCCTCTGCCTTGATTATTTGATTATTTTCAACAAGTGCATCAACAATACTGCCATCTACTGTCAAATCAGCTATCTTTCCCACATCTATAGTTACTTTCTTACCAGAAGCCATGGCAATCTGACCATTAGGAGAATTTATTATTCCATTATTGATGATTTTTCCGCCTATAAGTGCAATATATCCGCCTTTTGCACTACTAATATTTCCATTATTGATTACAGCTTTACTGCCTGTATTTTTAAAACTATATTTACCCTTTATAAAATCATCATCCGAAATATGCATTGTTGATGCGACCATACCGCCAACATTCACCTTTGCATTCTTGCCGAATAATATTCCATTCGGATTTAGCAGCCAAACCTGACCATTTGAGACAAGATTTCCTAAAATTTCACTTGGATTTTTGCCGGTGACCTTATTAAGTGCGATAGCAGAAGCATTCGGCTGATCAAAATTTACAGATTCATTTTTATTTATACCAAATTCCGTCCAGTCTATTATAACCTTTTGAGTATTTTGTTTTATCTTGATTTTATCTTTGGATATAAAAATTTTTCCATTACCATAAGTGATATTCCCATCCTTGGGTAATGAAAATACTGTATAAGAAAAAATAAAAAGACAAAATACAAGTATTTTCTTCATAAAAATCCCTTTATTTAGATATAACATAAAACTTAATGATGCACAAAATTCAAATCAGTATAAACTTATCTCCCCAGCTCCCAAACAGCTGTCACCATCATAGAAAACAGCAAACTGCCCAGGCGTGACCGAGCTTTGAGGACTTAAAAAATTAAGTTCCCATAAATCTTTAGACAGCTTTACAAGTATTGCATCATTAAATGATTGCTGATACCTGGTCTTGACTTTTATTTTGATCGGATATTCAGGCTCATTATTTGAAATAAAACTTACTTTTATAAGATGTGCTATATTTTTTGAAATACATGAGCTGTTTTCTGTGAGTATAAGTTCGTTTTTTTCTATATCCTTATCCATAACATAGTATTTAGTTGAAAATCCCAGGCCCTTTCTTTGACCAATGGTATAATAACTCAAGCCCTTATGTTCCCCAAGATATTTACCATTTTCATCCCTTATTTTTCCAGGAGCTGGTTTAATTACTTCCTCTATGAATTTATCCATAGCCTTATTTGCAACAAAACAGAAATTCTGACTTTCCTTTTTCTTTCTAAAAAAATCAAATCCATGAGCATTAGCAATATCCATTATTTCACTTTTATAAAATTCACCAAGTGGAAGAATAAGCCTGCTAATCTGTTGCTGAGTAAGATATGCAAGTGTATATGTCTGATCTTTTTTCAAATCCTTTGGTAATTTAAGCTCATATTTATCAGTGCTTTCATTCTTAACAACTCTTGCATAATGGCCTGTAGAAATATGATAGATACCATGCTCATCTGCCCATTTAGACAGAGCAGCAAACTTACTAAAACGATTACATACAATACATGGATTTGGGGTTTTACCCATTTTTAAAGTATTTTTAAAATAATCTACAACCTCTTTCTTGAATTCCTCTTTCTCGTCATATTGATAATACTCTATTTTTAGCTTTTCACATACTTCTCTAGCAATACAAAGCGATTCATCAGTACAACATGAATTCTCACAATTAGGATTTTTTTCCCATACAGGAAGTATAAGAGATAATCCTATTGGATTATAGCCCGCTTCTTTAAGTAATATAAGAGCAACAGCTGAATCAACACCACCCGATAGACCAACTACTATTTTTTTGTCGTCATTTTTCACAAGAGAATTCCTCTATAAGGTCATTAAAAGAATATCTTACAATATCCATATCATACTCCTTTTTAATAGCATTAATAACAGTTTCTTTAAAATCTTCTATATCAATATTAATATCCGGATATTCTTCATATCTACCAAATAATTTTTCATATATAATAGGTTCCTTTTTAAGTATAAGAGAACCATGCTGAAGACACCAATCTCGTTTTCTAAGTTGAGCAGAACCCATAATTTTACTATTATTAAGAATAAGTTCGAAATAACTGGGACTTACAAAACAATCAATTTTATTTTGATAATCACTTTTTTTTATACTTGCAAGCTCAACTGGTATTCCCAATTGTCGAAAAGCTTTACAGAATACATTTGAGATTTTTCTATAACTTTCTCTGATATTACCCGAAAATATCGAGTTTTTCCAATTGAATACAAGACTATATGTGATCTCATGTTTATGTATTACTGCTCTTCCGCCGGTAGGTCTTCTTACTATTTCCAATCCTAATTCTAGTGCTGCTTTTTTATTATAATGTTTCTGAAATCTACCAAGACTGAGACAGGGTGGGTCGAATGAATAGAATCTAAGTATTGTATCATCAGAATCCTTATTTCTTAAATGATCGAATAAAAATTCATCCCGATACATATTGATATGACCGGGATGAGCATTATCATCTATTAATAGTAATCTTTGACTCACTTTATTTCTGCATAAAGAGGAAATCTTGCCGTAAGCTCATTAACCTTATTCTTTATAGAAGATAGTCTTTCTTCATCCTTTATATTAGAAAGAGTCTCATCAATGAGTTCGGCAACAATCTTCATCTCTTCTTCTTTCATCCCACGACTTGTTAGAGCAGGTGTACCTATTCTGATGCCACTCGTGACAAAAGGACTCTTCGTATCAAATGGTATAGTATTTTTATTAACAGTTATGCCTGCTTTATCAAGTGCTTTTTCAGCTTTTTTACCGGAAAAGCCTTTACTTGTCAAAATATCTACAAGCATAAGATGATTATCAGTTCCGCCCGAAACTAATCTAAAGCTTTTTTGTTTCAATGTATCTGCTAATGCCGAAGCATTTTTTAAGACCTGTTTCTGATACTCTTTGAACTCAGGCTTCAAAGCTTCACCAAATGCAGCTGCCTTTGATGCAATAACATGCATCAGAGGGCCACCCTGTATCCCAGGAAAGATGATCTTATTTATCTTGGCCGCATTTTCTTCATTATTTGTCATTATCATACCACCACGAGGGCCCCTAAGTGTCTTATGTGTAGTAGTCGTAACATAGTCTATAATACCAACTGGTGATGGATGCAGACCAGCTGCAACAAGACCTGCAATATGAGCAATATCAGCCATTGTAATAGCATTTACTTTTTCAGCAATCTTCTGTATCCTTTTAAAATCAATGATCCTTGGATATGCACTTGCACCAACAACAATCATCTTAGGCTTGTGTTCAATAGCCATATTTTCAAGTTCATCATAATCAATAGTCTCAGTTTCCTTATTAACGCCATAAGGAATTATTTCAAAAAACATACCTGAAAAATTTACAGGCGATCCATGTGTAAGATGTCCGCCATGGGAAAGATTCATTCCAAAGACCTTGTCGCCAGGTTTAAGATTAGAAAAATAAACAGCCATATTTGCCTGAGAACCAGAATGAGGCTGTACATTAACAAAATTGCATCCAAAAAGCTCTTTTGCTCTTTCTCTTGCGAGGTTTTCAGCTTCATCAACAAATTCACATCCACCATAGTATCTCTTACCCGGATAACCCTCTGCATACTTATTTGTAAGTACAGAACCTTGAGCCTCCATAACTGAATAACTGACAAAATTCTCTGAAGCTATAAGCTCCAACCCATTTTCCTGTCGACCTTTTTCTTTCATTATAATTTCAAAAAGCTCAGTATCAGTTTTTCTTAAGTGCTCAAACATATACCCCCCCATAATAATTTTATATGATTATATCACAGTTGTATAAAAGTGTGAACAGGATGTTGAAAACCTTCTAAAATAAGTCTGGAACAAAATACTGTGTATTTATAGGGATAAGGAGTAAGCTCAATGCTCTTTGGACTTATGCAACATCCTCAGATAAGAACGAGCAAATCCCATTTTTTCATATAGCTTAATAGCTCCCTTGTTTTCAAATTCAACATGTAAAGAAAGATTCCCTCCTGTAAGATCGATTGCCTGCTCCAGAAGTTGAGTAGCTATTCCCTTTCCTTTTTGTTTACTTTGGGAAGCAATATATGCAAGATGGTAGTTTGTTGCAAATTTTTCAAACCCCATATTGATAATAACGGCAGCTCCAACTATATTGTCTTCATAAAGTGCTCCAAGCACAAATCCACTGTGAAGAGCATTCACCACTGCTTCTTTTATTTCATCATATGGATCACCATATTCGCCAAGCCAATTCTTCATCTTCTCAGTGAATTCATCAACACTAACCGGTATATTATCATATGAAAATTCTGTGATATTCAGATTCAATTTACCGTCATTCATTATGATGACATGATTCCCGTTTTTGATATTCCCTGCTCTAGCCTCTTTTACAAATGCTATCAGAGAATATGATTCTGCTATAGAGAATTTTATTTTATCGATTTTTTTGACTTCATTATATATGTTTACAAGTTCTTCATCTGTAATGTCGATCACTTTTCCATCAGTATCATACACAGCATTCAATGCATCTTGACCATCAGTACATATAGTATTAACAAGATTTCTGTTATATTTAGAGATTTTTAAATCCTTTGATCTTAATGTCATTATTTTTTCTTCCCTGCATTTATAGCTTTCTGCAATAGGATTACCATGTGCAGTTGTAGCAATGAAAATTTTAGGTATACTCTTTATATTTTCCTGAATAAGGAGTTCTTTCATCTTTAAATGAAGACCTGATATGGAAAAACCATTCGATGTCTGACAAAAGAGGGAACTTACTGGTTCCTTGATCTTATGAAATATCTCGGATGCAATTGGAGAGAATGCAAGAAGATTAATTGCTGAATTTGAAAGGCCAGGATTAGCATCATACCAATCTTTTTCTTTAGAAACTTCTCTACTCTTTATAATACTGTCTCTATACATCTTTCCATGTTCTATCAGTTTTACAGAAGAAGAGTTAAATAGTTTTTTTCTTGATAATTTTTCTTTACTGTTTATATAAAATACGCAGTTTAAGTCATACAGTCCAGAAAGGACTGCCAAAGAAGCCCCAACTGTTCCAGTAGTCCCCATGCACAAAGTCTTTTTCCCCCTGGATATAGCATCTTTAATTAAAAGATAGGCCAATCTGTCTTCACGGTGATTCGAAGGATTATTTCCTTCCAATTTCAGGTATATCTTTTCAATTCCTAGAAACTTTTCCAATCCTTTTGCTCTTATCATAGGGGTCTTTCCAATCTGATATTTAAGAATTTGTTTACTCATACAGCCTCCTTTTATATTTAACCATAATAACGGTTTATGTTATTATTTATTATTTTTTTGTTGAAAGCAATTTGTTTATGCGCTAAAAAGTATATCATAAGCCCTAAAAGAATGCAATACATAGAGTGCCGGTGATACTGTCAAATTATTGTAGGTACCAAATTAATTCACCAGTCTCCTAATCGTATCTCTCAATTCTGATCGATTCAGCTTCAATTCAGGGATTGAACCCTGATTGAATATATACTTTTCCTC
>Ga0114934_10000278_pt1 | contig 32607 bp, 30 predicted proteins | sample 4SBtaG_2_FD_99695 | JGI IMG/M metagenome (GOLD analysis project Ga0114934, IMG submission 99695) | Deep subsurface microbial communities from Kolumbo volcano to uncover new lineages of life (NeLLi) - 4SBTROV10_white metaG | ecosystem: Environmental > Aquatic > Marine > Volcanic ...
ACTCTATATTTAAAGATGAATTAGAAACTGAATTATTGAAGATATTTTAAACCACTTGTTATAACTATGATTTTGAACTTATTGAAAAAGAAATAATGCCCGACCATGTTCACTTATTCATATTTGCTCCACCAACAATTGCTCCTACTAAAATAGTAAAAATACTGAAAAGTGTATCAGCTTATTGGATATTTAAAGCTTTTCCAAATTTAAAAAAGTCTAAATTTTTGGGTAGTGGGTTATGAAGTAAAGGTTATTATTTGGAACTGCTGGTGCAGTAAATTCTGAAATAATTCAAAAGTATATACAAAATCAAAAGTTTGCATAATTAAAAGAGTAGGACATTTAATTCTACTCTTTTAAAGTCCTTACATCCACAGACACAAGGCACAGTGGTTTTACAGACTAAATTATAAATTACAAATCTAAATTATACTTTATGTGAATTGTACATTTTCATAATTTCATCAGTATATTCTCCATTATTAGTATGCACATTTAATGGTGTTTCCCATTTTAAAAACCTGCCCCCATCTCTTTGTCCCTCAATCAATACTATATTAGGAGCTTTACCTTCATAAGGATGTACCATTCTTACTCTTTTAGGTTCTATTTTATATTTTCTCATCAAAGTAAAAATATCAACCAATCTATCAGGTCTATGCACCATAAACATTCTTCCATTATCTTTTAAAACAGTTCTACATGCTATTATAACATCCTCTAAAGTACATAATATCTCATGCCTTGCTATCGCATTTTTATCTTCAAGATTTTTTATACCCGAATTTTTAAGTTTATATGGTGGATTTACCGTAACAACTTCTGCCCTCTCAATGTTTTTTAGTAGTTCTATATCTTTTAAATCTCCATGTATAAATTCTATTTTTTCTTTAAGTTTATTATATTCAACAGAGCGTTTTGCCATTTCAACCATATCTTCTTGTATTTCAATACCAATAATTTTTTTAGCATCTGTTTTCCCCGCTATTATAAATGGAATAATACCCGTTCCTGAACACAAGTCTATAACCCTTGCATTTCTTTTAACATTTGCAAAATTAGCTAAAAGGACAGCATCAACACCAAATCTAAATCCATTCTTTTTCTGAATAACATATATTCCATTCAATTGTAAATCATCTAAAGTTTCATTGCTACTAATAATGTTCATAATATTACACCTCTTCATTGATACACTCTTAAAGTAAGAGTGTTCCAGTCTTAATAATACAGTGAACTCGTTTTGCTAAAGCAAAATATCGGAACTTCAGGTGGAGACTCTACTCCACTTGAAGCAAAAGCTTGAATCTCATACTTATAAAAGTGGAAGTCTTATAGAATCGTTCAATAATAGCGTATTAGAGACTATGTTCAATAATATTTTCATTATAATCATATATTACTATTTTGTCTAATTGTATAAGTTATATCTTTAATTCGTAATATGAAAAATTGTGCTCATGTCTTCTAATAGAATATATTTCCTAACATTAATGAAGAAAGATTTTCTGTTCTTTATAGTAATAATTATGCTACAAAACCTAATTCTCCTGTAAATGTTATTATAGTTCTTCTAATAATGAAATAATTTATAAGTTAGACCTTCAGTGAGAAGAAATGAATAGTGCTGAATATAGTGAACTCGTTTTGATAAAGCAAAACATCGGGACTTTAGATGAAGACTCTACTCCACTTGAAGCAAAAGCTTGAATCTCCTACTTATGGAAATGGGACTCTTATAGAATTGATAAAATAAGCCAAATTTTAGTTTTATTAATGATTTATTAATAAAACTAAAATTTGGCTTAAAACTATTAAATTATAATTTTTTTATGTTAATACTTATCTTTATAATATTGTACCTTTCTTTCTAGTAAATATAATTCCAGCAACAAAAGCTGTAAATGGTGCTACCATTATGAGTCCGAAGCTTCCTACAAGAGTATGAAGTATTTCTGAAGCTACATAAGTTATATTAAGTATATTATAAATTGGTGTACTCTGTGCCATAAAAACCATAAGCATTGCAGTATATCCTCCTGAATAAGCAAGAAGAAGTGTAGTTGTCATGGTCCCTAAAATTGCTTTAGATACATTAATTCCTGACAATATAGCTTCTTTAGTAGAAATATTGGGTTTCTTATCAACAACCTCATTAATTGAAGCAGCAATATCCATAGAAACATCCATTACAGCACCTGAGGAGGCGATAAATATTGAGGAATAAAATATTCTTGTTAAGTCTAAATTTGCATATCCAGAATATAATAAAGTCTCTGCAAAAGGCACTACAGCCCCATGTATTCTAAATTCTTTTCCAAATGTAACAGCTAAAATACATGTCAAAATCATTCCCAACATTGAACCAAGAAATGCTGATAAACCTTTTTTTGTAAAATCTGCAACTAAAAATATAATAACAAAGTTTAATACAGATACTACAAGCAATGCAATAATTATTGGATCATGTCCATTAAGGTAAAAAGGCAAAAGTACCTTCCATATCATAAGTATTGTAAATATAAACGATAGTACTGATTTCACACCTACCCATCCAGCTAATATAACCAGCAATAAAATAAATGCTATTAATAATATGCTTTCTAAATTAATCCTGTAAAAATCAATTATATTAGTATAAACTATATTCCCTTTATCATGTTCTATAACTACTAATGCTTTATCTCCTATATTGAATACTTTATCTAACTCTAATTTTCCTAATAAATTATTATCTACTTCTACTTTGTGACCTTTATATTTACCATTTATGATCTCTAACACAATTCTTTGAGCTCCCGTTTTAACAATTCCATGGATATGCACATCAGAATTATCAACATAAACTACTTTAGCTTTACACCTAATAGCATTATCCTCATTTGTACCTTCAAAGCTAGTAGGCTTTAACCATAATATTATGCATATAACAATCAGTAATACAACAAAAGCTTTTTCTTTATTAAATATATTTATCATATTAATTACTCGCTTCGAAAATTATTAATGCATGAAGTACTTAATATTCATTGCTTCTTTTAATTTATTAAATATTTCTGTATTATCATAGTATCCATTAAATAATTGTGAATATTGACCCTGTGCAAAAGTAGGTACTGGAATTCCTGTATGAGAATATGAAGTCCATGCTATACCCGATTTCTGATTTAATATGTGAGTAACAGTTACCGTTATAGGATCATATCCACCATAAAGCAATTCTTGCTTATCACTATATCTTCTTAAAGCTTTATCTTCCCTTCTTATTTGAAAAGCATCCTTTAACTGTTGTAGCTCATAATTTGAAAGTCCCATTTCTATATCATTTTTATCAGCATTTAAACCAAAATTCTCAGTTATCATATTCATAACATCTGCAAATTTAACATCATTACCTTTTTCTTTAAAATAATCATTTAACATTGAAGTAAACTTATAATATGAAATTTTTTGATTCTTTATTTTTTCATAAAAATTACTATAACCAGTTCCTGCAAAACCTAATGCAAGTCCTCCTGTTTCATGGTCTCCTGTAACAACAATTAATGTTTCATGTGGATGTTTTCTATAAAATTTAATAGCTTCCTGAACAGCTGCATCAAATGCTAATGTCTCATATATAGAAGAAGCTGCATCATTAGCATGACATGCCCAGTCTATTTTCCCACCTTCTACCATCATAAAGAAACCTTTATCATTATCTAAAAGTTCAATACCTTTTCTAGTAAAATCAGCAAGATTTATAACATTTTCATCTTGATCTATAGAATATGGAATTGAACCATCATTATCTAAAATAGGACTTGTCGCAAGTATTTTACCATCTTTAGCTGTTAATTTTTCAAATACATTCTTTTTATTTACTATTTTATATCCTTCTTTTTCTGCTATTTTATAAACATCAATTTGGTCACCTTTTCTTCCTTTATTCTTACTAATTGCTCCACCAGCAAAATAATCAAAATTACTCTTAGCTAATTGTACACCTATATTATAATAATTACGTCTTGATTCATTATGTGCATAAAATACTGCTGGTGTTGCATGATTTATTGTTGTTGTAGTAACAATACCTACTTTTTTACCTTGCTCTTTAGCTAATTCCGCAATAGTTTTATAAGAGATTTTCTTATCAGGACTCATAGATATCTCCCCAGAATTAGTCTTATGTCCAGTTGCTATTGCAGTACCTGCTGCCGCTGAATCAGTTATAAATGAATCTGATGAATAAGTTGTTGTCATTCCCTGAGCTTGAAATTTCGAAAAACTTAATTTTTCTGAATAAGGATTTTTACCTTTTTCAGAACCTAAGAAATTTTCAGCAGCATTTATCTGTGCCATGGCATTTCCATCACCAATAAACAAAAATACATATTTAGGATTTTTTTGTTGAGATATTTGCTTAGTTGATGAGTATTTAGTTAATGTCTGAGCATTCACGTTCATACATACAGTAATTAAAATAGCACTCACAATTGTAAAGATTACTAGAAAACCTAATCCCTTTACCCATTTTTTTGATTTTAACATATCATCACATCTCCTAACAATAATTGTATTTATTTACAATATAATTGTATACTTCTAATATTAAAATTACATTATGGTTACGTTAAGTACTATTAATAGTTTGTTATGTTAATATTACAAAATGAAATTTTGTAAAATCAATTTGATATAATGTACATCTAATTATTTAAGTATTCAATTATAATAACATTTATTAGGAGGCGATAATGTGACAATTGAAGAGGCTGTAGTAAAAGCTCAAAAATGCAATGATAAATCCTTTTTTTGGAGTGAACTCGAAACTCTTTATTTACATCTCACGTAGTTAATATAAAATCCTGTAAAATAAATTCTTCAAATCCATTGATATTACTAATGTTTAGTGGATTATTGAAATTACTAAATAGTGCAATTTTGCAGCAAACCATTAGTAGGGTTCTGCTAATTATTTGTATTTTGATTGAAATCATAGATATATCAATATCTTTGATTATTTAGAATATACGTTTGCTTCACTGCAGTTTCTTTACAGAAAAAGTTCATCAAAACTCTTTTCTATTCCAATAACATCTTTTTTGATATTTTTAGATATCTTTACTCTATATACGTAAATTGAATCCGTTTTCTTGTCTACAAACTTATCAATCTCAGATAAGCACTTGTGTAATTTTCCTTCAGTTATTTCTCCTTCAAAAACAGAATTTTGAGTCCACGTTAAATATTTTTTCAATAGTTTTCTCACCCTATTTATTCTTTTTTCTTCAATATCATAAGTTAATATCACGAACATATCATCAGCTCCATTATATCATAAATTTTATTGCATAAACCAATAAAACATTTTTAAACTAATAACAATTTACCACCAAGCTTTTAAAGGTTTATACCGCTCATCACCAATAAAATACTTAATTAATTTGTAGCACTCTAATCTTATGAATATTTTATAAGATACCTTTCTTTTTAATGTTCTATGTTTTATGGTAACATCCAATTTTCTCTCATAATCAGCAATAAACTTTTTTCTTCCATTTTCGTTGAGAAAACAAATTCCCTCCTCAATATCGAAGTCTTTAACTGTTATTCTTCTATTATTAATCGAACTAAATATAATTGAATCTATTATTAATGGTTTGAATATTTCTGCTATATCCAAACTTAAAGAAAATCTTTTTGTAGATGGTTCATGTAAAAAACTTATTGTTGAATCAAGCTGAGTTTTATATATTTCCCCTAATACAGTTGTATACATTAAACTATTTCCAAATGAAATTAAAGCATTAATAGAATCCGTAGGTGGACTTTTATCCCTTTTATTGAATTCAAATCCATTCCTTAAAATAACATTAAATGCATCATAATATATCTTTCTCATTCTTCCTTCTGCGCCCATTAATTCATCAACAAAATTAGCATTTATTATTTTTTCTCTTTCTATCTCTATCCTTTTTATAAACTCTTCAGTTTCTTTATAATTCCTCATATTCCTTATGATATGATGAACCGCACTGTCTATAAAACATTTTGCTAGATATAGTCTTTTATCGTGATAGTTGTAATGCTTAGCTTGATTAACTAATAGATATCCTGAAACATTTTTCTTTCTTGGATAATATGTCCCTGAATAATAACCATAATAATTGTAGAAGTTTAATAAAAGACCATATTGCGTCAAATAATTTACAAGTTTTGTATTTAAATCAACTTCTCCAAAAATATGAATTTTAGCAGTTTGTTCTATAGGCAGTGACCTTTTATCTCCTTCAGCAGTAATAAAATATACCGTATTATCTTTTCTTTTTAATCTACCGTTGCTGAAAATATAATAATCTCGTTCCATTATTCATTATCTTCCTTTGCAAAGCAAAATTGATAATAAGCACATTTTGTGCAATATGGCAGTCGTTCTAATTTAGGTGGTTTATTTTTACTAGTAATCCGTTTTATATCCACTAAAGTATCAATAATCTTTTTTCCCTTTGATATGCATCCTCGTGTACTATTTTACCACTAAGAACTCTATCACTATTTTGCTCCATAGTAATGCCTTTGGAAAATAACCATAACTTCCTTTTGCAAACATAGTAATAGTTTACTTTAATTCCTTGAGTTTTGAATTTATCAATTTGAAATTCCATAGTATCACCATATTAAATAAATTGAAAATCTTCATCAAACACATTTTCTGTATTAACTTTACCTAGTCCCTTTTCATAAGTATAGTCAATTTTTACAATAGGTTAGATGAAGATTTATATACAAAACCAAAAGAATGGTTAAATTCTAGGTATTTAACCTAAAAATTAAAGGCACAAGAAAACCTCCGAGATAAACAACGGAGGTTTTCTTGTGCCGAACCTATAAAATAAACTATCTATTTGGACTCCTAACATTCAGCTCATTGCTGAACTAACTTGCTTGTGCTTATCAAACGCTCCTACTCGTTCACTTTCCACTCTTTCCACACATTACCTACTAAATTTGGTCTTGGTTTTAAAACTTTCTTACCTGGTTCCCATCCTGAAGGAGTAGCTTGTGTTCCTTTACTAGCCCTTACTAACTGGAATGCTTTAAGTTGCCTAATTGTTTCAGATACATTTCTTCCAACTGGTGGAGAAAGGACTTCATATCCTTGTACATTACCGTCTGGATCTATTAAAAATCTACCTCTCATTTGAACTCCAGCATCTTCATCATAAACTCCGTACATTGTTCCTACTTTACCGTTTTGATCAGAAAGCATTGGGTAAGGTATTCCACCATCTACCATTTTGGATAATTCATTATCATTCCACATTTTATGAACAAAAACACTGTCTACACTGATTGACAAAACTTCTGCATCTAATTTTTTTATTTCTTTATACCTATCAGCAACCGCTGATACTTCAGTAGCTCAGACGAAAGTGAAATCGCCAGGATAAAAACATACTAATACCCATTTCCCTAGAAACTCAGATAATTTAAAAGTTTTAAATTCTCCTTTGTGATAACCTGCTAACTCAAAATCTGGTGCTTTTTGCCCAACTTTAATCATGTTAATTTTCTCCTCCTTTTTTATATCTAATTCATTCTTGTCAGTAATTATTTCATTTTGCATACTCATTTTAGGTCTTTTACATCCAACTGAAAATGACTTTGGCAATTAATAACCCTCCTTTTATTTGATTAATAACGATTATTTGTTAATAACATATATTATACTACTTATTTATTCTTATTGCAATATTTTTCCTTATAAAAATTTTTCTCTACTATAATTTATATTTCCTCTATATATCTTCTGACTTTAAAAGCATACTGAGCTTCTTCCTCTTCACTTTCAATTTCATCATCTTGAATATCGTAGAAATACTCTTGGCAATTTAATGGTTCTTCCTCCACGTTTGTTATTTTTGAATAAGTACCATCTTGATTTAATATTCTTGCTTTTACGTTATCTTTTAAATAAATGTAAAGTATTTCTTTTATTTTCTCTTTGATTTCATTGTCTTCTACTGGAAACAGTAATTCCACCCTTTTATCAAGATTTCTTGGCATCCAGTCTGCACTAGAAAGATATAATTTTTCTTCACCATCATTATAGAAGTAAAATATCCTTGAATGTTCTAGATATCTTCCAATTATACTTATTACATTTATGTTTTCACTTATTCCATCTATCGCTGGTCTTAAACAGCATATTCCTCTCACTATTAGATTTATTTTTACTCCTGATGCAGATGCTTTGTAGAGTTCGTCTATTATTTTTTTATCAACTAATGAATTGAATTTAGCTATTATATGTGCTTTTTTACCTATTTTAGCATTTTCTGTTTCGTTTTGTATTAGTTTTATAAACTCATCCCTCAAGTCTAGTGGTGCTATTGTAAATTTATTCATGTTTCCAAATTCTGTATAACCCGAAATCATGTTAAATAATGCAGATGCTTCTTCTCCAAAATATGGATTAGATGTTATTATGTCAATATCAGTATAAAATTTTGCAGTTACATCATTGTAATTTCCTGTGCTTAAATGCACATACCTTCTTATTCCTTCTTCCTCATTTCTAACAATAAGCAATATTTTGCAGTGAGTTTTTAGTCCTAGTAGTCCATATATAACATGGCAACCTGCTTTTTCTAGTCTTTTAGCCCAATTTATGTTGTTTTTTTCATCAAATCTTGCTTTTAGTTCTACCAAAACTGTTACCTGTTTACCATTTTCAGCTGCCTGTACCAGTGCTTCAACTAATGGCGAATTACCACTAACCCTGTATAGTGTCTGCTTTATTGCAAGAACTTTTGGATCTTTTGCTGCCTGCTGTATCATTTTTACTACTATATCAAATGAATCATAAGGACGATGAAGTAATATATCTTTCCTAGAAATGATTTTGAATATATCATTTTCATTTTCAAATTCTGTTGGAATTCTGGAAATTTTTATAGGATATTTAAAATTATCAAATCCATCCATAGAATAGAATTTGTATAAATATGTAAAATCTATTATGCCATCAATTTTGTAAACTGCTTTTTCTAGAATTTCAAGTTCTTTTTTTAATCTATTTATCAGTTTTTTATTCACGTTACTTTCAATTTCCATTCGCACAACTGCTCCCCATTTTCGCTTTTTCAATGATTTTTCAATAGATTTGAGCAAGTCCTCTGCCTCTTCTTCATCATATCTTAAATCAGCATTTCTAGTAATTCTAAAGCAACCAGCATGTAAAATGTTATGTCCTAAGAAAATTTCTTGTAAGTACATTTTTATTATATCTTCCATTAACATAAAACAATGCTCACCATTATTTGAAGGTATTTTTATGTATCTTCCGAGCACAGAAGGAACTTGAAGCAGTCCTAATACTTGTTCACTATCTTTTGCAAGCAAAAGTGCAATGTTTAAGCTTTTATTTAGTATAAGTGGAAATGTCCTGCTATTATCAACTATTATAGGCGTAAGTACTGGATATACTGTATTCCTATAATAGTTATTCAAAAATTCAATTTGTTTAAAAGATAATTCTTGTTTCTTTAAAAAACGAATTCCATTCTTTTTTAGCTCATTTGAAAGCGAGAAATTATAAGTATCATGCAACTGTTTCATCATTTTATATGTTCTTTTAAATATCAAATCAAGTTGTTCTTCAGGAGTTAATCCTGCAATATCTTTTTTGTGAAATCCTGCTTGTATTTGATCCCAAAGTGAACCAACTCTTATCATAAAAAATTCATCTAAATTAGAACTTACTATGGACATAAATTTCAACCTTTCAAATAATGGATTGCTTTTATATTGAGCTTCCTCAAGAACTCTATGATTGAATTCCAGCCAACTTAATTCTCTGTTTATGTAGTTTTTATGGTTTTTTAAATCCACTATATTCATTATAATCTTTCTCCAATCTACTCGTTCTTTAACAACTGCTTTAACACTTATCTGTTATAAATAAATATTCTATATTTTCTATTATTTTTGTTCTTTAACAACTGCTTCAATACCCATAACTTCATTAAAAAAATTACTTCTCTTGTTAAAACTCCATTTTTCTAGTGTTATATCATAATCGCTATATACTAAAAATTTAGCTTTCGTTCTTCCTATATCAATATGTAAATCCTTTATTTTTTGTTTATGCGATGTATCTAGTGCTTCAGCCAATTTCAATATTGCCGCTAGCTTTGATACTACTATTTTGTCCTCTTCACTTAGGTATTTATATTGTTTGTGTTCATTCTTAGGAATCATTTCTCCATGATACATAGCTGTAGCTGCTATTATATTTTTTTCTCTTTCTGACAATCCCATTATATTTTCAGCTTTAATAATGTTATAACAATATATCTCATTATTATTTATATCTACATATTTGCCGATATCATGCAGTATAGATGCCGATTTAAGATAAAACTTCTCCTTTTCTGAAAATCCGTGAATGTTCTTTATACCATCAAAAATATTAATTGCAAACTTCTTTACGCATTTTGAATGATTTATATCTGCGCCATATTTTTCACACATATACCACATTGATCCTAAAATATCTTTAACTGATTTTCTTCCTCGTTCAGTATTAAACATTTCATCAACCATATTAATAAGTAAACCATACCTTAATGATATGGTTGGTATATATACTCCTTTTGCATCAGTTATATTGAAAAATGAACGCAATATTATAAGAGATGGAAGCAAAAATTCCGCTTGATTTTTGTGCAATTTATATTTTTCCATTATCTTTTCCATTGAAACATTTTTTATATCATCAAATAATTCATTTATTGCTTTTTTGTTTATGTATCCATCATCATTCTTAATCAAAAAATTAGAACTTTTAAATTCTCCACCAAGTCCAACAAAATTTTTTATAGACATGTTTTTTATTATACTTTTGATAGGATACATTTTGCTATCTAAATACTGCTCCATTATACTTGCAAAATCCAAGGTTTTCTTTTCTAAATTAGATAGTATTTCTCTCATTCTCAGTGAACCAACCTTTATGTATTCTGTAAATTTTAAATATTTTTTGTCATACACTGATATTTCAATACCACCAGAGCCAATATTAATAACTAATACACCCTTTTTAACCATTCCTTCTATCCCAGGAAGCACTTCATAAAGTGCCTTGTTAATAAAAAACCTTTCTTGAGAACTGTTTATTATCTCTATATTAATTCCAGCCTTCATTCTTATCTGCTCAAGTACATACTCTCTATTTTCAGCTTCCCTAATGCTACTAGTTGCAACTGCTCTGTACCACTTAATATTGTAATCATTAATAATTTGATGAAATCCATTAAAAACTTCACATATTTCATTTATGGTTTTAATATTTATTCTCTTAGTCGCAAATGTATCTCTTCCTGCATTTGTTGGCATCTTTAAGTCTTCGAGTATTTTCATTTTTCCATTTGCATTTATTTGAGAAATCATAAGTCCTAGAGAATTAGAACCCAAATTTATTGAAGCAATAATCTCATTCTTCATATTCTATTCTCCGATCATATATGTATTTTTTAAAGCATTTTAAACAAAATAAATCAATATATTTGATTTGTTGTTTTATTCCAAGTGCTTAAAATCAATATCAAATATTATATTATTATATTATTTCTTTTTATACTCACACTATATTCAAAACATCGATATTTCATATAAAATTTTATAATTACATCATTTCTTTTTATACAAACACGTATACTTTATTATTTGTATACTAATAATAAAATATCCCTATTGCTATATAAATATTATATAAATGTGAACTCATTTTACTAAGTGAGCTCGTTTTGCTGAAGCAAAACATTCGAACTTTAAGTGGAGACTCTACTCCGCCTAAAGCAAAAAGTTTGAATCTACCACTTATAGAAGTGGGAGTCTTATAGAATCGATAAAGGAAGGAGGCTCTGCTACTACGGAAAATATTCAAAAACATACAGTCAATATACAAAAATTTTATATTTTGAGTAGCAGATAAAATTAATGAAAAATATTTCTATAATTGACATAGGCTCTAATTCAATACGACTTATTTTAGTTTCAATATTCAATAATGGAACTTTTAAAGTAGTAGATGAATTTAAAGAATCTGTAAGATTAGGTTCTGATATGACAGATAACTATTTAAATGAAAGTAGAATGAATAATGCATTAGAACTTCTAAAAACATTTAAAAAATTATCTGATTCTGTACAAGTTTCTTCAATAATAGCAGTTGCAACTGAAGCTGTACGCAAAGCAAAGAATAAAAACATATTCTTAGAAAAAGTTAGAAATGAATGTGGAATTGATATAAAAGTTCTCACAGGGAAAGAAGAAGCCTATTATGATTACTTAGGTACAATTAACAGCATAAATACAAAAGATAGTATTATTATTATTGATATTGGTGGCTCAAGTACTGAACTTGCATGGATTGAAAATAATAAAATCAAAGAATCTATAAGCCTTCCTATAGGAGCAATTGGTCTTTCTAATAAATTTGATATCAATAATAAGTTGTCAAATAAAGAAGAAAATCAAATAGTTGACTTTATTACAAAAACATTTAATGATATTCCTTGGCTAAAAAACGTAAAAAAATTACCTGTTATAGGAATAGGAGGAACAATACGAAACATTTGCAAAATACATAGAAAAAATATTGATTACCCATTAGATTTAAACCACAATTATATTATGTCTGCTAAAGACATCAATGAAGTATATTCAATTGTTAAATGCAAATCAACAGATGAACTGAAAAAGTTAAAAGGGTTATCTAAAAACAGAGCTGATATATTTGTAGGAGCATGTTGTGAATTCAATACCTTTATAGAAATTTTAGATACAAAGCATATAATTATAAGTGGCTATGGTTTAAGAGAAGGATTAGTTTTTGAATATGTTTTTAATAATTATAACGTCAAAAAAAATGTACTCGATTTCTCTTTAGATTGTATAATGACTAACCTTAATTTGAATAAAAGCCATTCAATGCACGTATATAATCTCACTTTATCACTTTTTAACCAACTTTCAGAATTACACTATATTGAAGATGATTTAAATAACGTCATAAAAACAGCTTGTTTTTTACATGATTGTGGCACAAGTATAAGCTACTATGATCATCATAAACATTCATTTTATATAATAACAAATTCAAGAATACGTGGATTAAGTCATCGTGAACTTCTATTGAGTGCATTTATTGCTGCTAACCATAGAAAAGGTGCTTTTAGAATCTCTAAAACAAAGTATAAAAAAATACTATCCTCCAATGATGAAAGGATAATAAAAATTATAAGTATTATGTTAAAACTTTCAGAAAGTTTAGATAAAAATCTTTCAGGGAGTGTTAAAAATATAAGATGTAAAATTGATAATGAAACTGTTTTTATAAATCTGATTTCTAAAGAATATCCTTCTTTAGAAATCATAGAAGCTCAAAAAAACGCAGAGAATTTCAAAGAGCTATTCAACAAAAAACTTGTATTGAAACATAGTAAATCTGCAAATAATTTAAAATGACTTAACTTTTAAACTAAACTTCAAGTTGTTTTTTCCTTAAAAAATTCCATTTTGTTTCAGATGTAATTATAGCTATAAATATTAGCACACATCCTGCAATCATTTTGATAGTAAATATTTCTTTTAAAAATATTACAGAAAAAATTGTTCCAAAAACCGATTCTAAACACAGTATAATAGCAGCATGAGTTGGATATGTATACTTTTGGGCTAAATTTTGAATTATAAATGCTAACATAGTGCTAAAAATTGATATGTATCCAACCCCAATAATTAAACTTTTATTTATTGTTGTAGGTGGTGTTTCAAAAACACAAGCACATATCAATGAAAAAATAGTTACTACTACCATCTGTACTATAGATAATATTATTGGATCTGTTGTATCTGTGTAGTATCCCACAGCAACTATATGACATGCAAAGAAAAAAGCACATAATATAGTTAAGCCATCCCCTATTCCTATATGTAGTCCATCATTCAAAGTCAACATTGCCATTCCTATAAAGCTTATAAATGCTGAAACAAATGCATAAATATCAGGCTTCTTTTTGCTAACCATCCAATACAAAAATGGTACAATAATAACATTTACTCCTGTTAAAAAAGCATTTTTACCAGCAGTGGTATATTTTATACCATATGTCTGTGCAACAAATCCTAAAAACAAAAATATTCCGACTATAATACCTCCTTTTATGTCCTTTTTAGTTATATTTTTTATTCTTTTATGTAGTATAATTGCTATTATTATGCTTGAAATACCAAAACGTAATGTAAGCAAATAAAACGGTGATACATCATCAATAGAATTTTTTACAGCAATAAAACCACCTCCCCATATTATTGCAACAATGAATAATGACATATCAGCATACAAGCTCTTTTTTCTATCAATATTCTTCATATAATATAGTCCCCCACCTTTCTTAACTTTAAGTGCTAAATACATTATATCAGTTTCAAACGCATAATTCCCAACAATCATCAACAAAAATTTTAAAACTGTTCATTTCAGTAACATAATTTAAAACAATATCATAATATACAACATAAACTAAAAATCATATGCAATTCTATTATATCAATTTATAAACAGGTGGTTATAGTGAAAAATATTATGAAATTATCTGAAGTTCCTGTAAATTATACTGCAAAAATAATAAACAATCATTTAAAAGGATTATCAAGGCAAAGATTACTAGATCTTGGAATAATTAAAGGAAGTAAAATTTATGTTCTTAGAAAAAGTGTATGGGGAGATCCCACTGCATATTTTATTAAAGGCACATGTATAGCATTAAGAATAGAAGAATCTAATAATATCGAGGTGGAATTATGGGACTAAATAGATTTTCTTCATCAAAAGATGCACTAGTCGATTTGTTTAATATAACTAAAAAACATGATAATGATTTTGTTATCGCACTTGCTGGTAATCCCAATACCGGAAAAAGTACTGTTTTCAATGCCTTAACTGGAGTACATCAACATACAGGTAATTGGCCCGGAAAAACAGTTACTAGTATGCAAGGGGATTTTAGCTATAAAAATCAAAATTTTGTGGTAATAGATCTTCCAGGAACATATTCCCTTTTAGCAAGTTCACAAGAAGAAATAATTGCAAGAGATTTTATTTGTTTTGGAAAACCGGATGCAGTAATAGTAGTCGTAGATGCAACCTGCATTGAAAGAAATTTAAATCTTTTACTTCAAATTTGTGAAATAACTGATAACATAGTATTATGTTTAAACCTAATGGATGAAGCTAAACGAAAAGGAATATACATTGACATACCTTTATTATCAAAAAAATTAGGTATACCAATAATTCCTACTACAGCAATAAGCAACAAAGGAATTACTGAATTAAAGGATGCAACTCTTCAAGTATGTACTAAAGAAATACATCCTGAGCCATATAAATTAAAATACAGTGATGATATTTCAAAATATGTACTTGAAATCGCACCAAAACTACGAAGTACATTTAATGAAAAAATAAATTCTGAGTGGCTTGCACTAAGGCTTTTGGATGGTGACAAATCAATATTAGATTCAATAAGTAAATATCTTAAATATGATTTTGTTGAAGAGGTTGACTCTTTTCGAAACAGCATTAATGAAGATAGTAGGGAAATCATTGTATCGGACATTTATGAAAATGCTGAAAATATATTGTCGGATTGTTTGAGAAAAAACGAAAACAAAATTATATCTCAATATAAAATTGATAATATACTGACATCAAAAATTTTCGGGGTTCCAATAATGCTTTTCACACTTGCTATTATACTTTGGCTTACTATTCAAGGAGCTAATTATCCTTCTCAATTATTATCACAGTTTTTATTTTTTATTGAAGGAAAATTAACCTCTTTATTCACATATATAAATGCCCCTTCATGGTTACATGGTGTTCTGATTCTCGGTGTTTATAGAACAACTGCATGGGTAATTTCAGTTATGCTACCTCCTATGGCGATATTTTTTCCTATATTTACAATTTTAGAGGATTTGGGTTATTTACCGAGAATTTCATTTAATTTAGATCATGTATTTAAAAAAGCTCGTGCACATGGTAAACAAGCATTAACGATGTGTATGGGATTTGGTTGCAATGCTGCTGGAGTAATATCTTGCAGGATTATTGATTCTCCTCGAGAAAAACTGATTGCAATTCTTACTAATAATTTTGTACCTTGTAATGGGAGATTTCCAACTTTGATTGCTATATCATCAATATTTTTTGGAATAGGACTTTCATCATCTATGAATGGTGTATTAGCAGCTTTAATAGTATCTGGATTAGTAGTTCTAGGAATAGCAATTACGTTATTAACGTCCTTTGTACTATCAAAAACCGTTCTAAAAGGCGTTTCTTCTTCTTTTGCGTTAGAATTGCCACCATTTAGGAGACCTCAGTTTGCCAGAGTGCTTTATACTTCCATTATAGATAGAACAATTTTTGTGCTCGCAAGAGCAGTAAAAGTAGCTGCCCCTGCTGGAGTAATCATATATATACTTAGTAATATTTATATAGGACATATTAGCATCATAGGACATATTGCTATGTTTTTAAATCCTTTTGCACATATTATAGGTTTAGATGGTTTTATTTTGCTTGCTTTTATATTAGGTTTTCCAGCAAACGAAATAGTAATACCAATTCTTATCATGGCATATCTTTCGAAAAATACCATGACTGATTTTACAAGCTTGCAACAATTAAAAAATATATTAGTTACTAATGGTTGGACATATTTAACAGCTCTAAACGTAATGCTTTTTTCATTACTTCATTTTCCATGCGCAACAACTGTTTTAACCATAAAAAAAGAAACTAAGAGCATTAAGTGGACACTGTTTTCAATATTTATGCCAATTTCAATAGCAATCATTATATGTTTTATTACAACTCAAATGTATAATTTAATACAATTCTATAAATGAGCAAATTTAAATTAAATTATCAAGTTATTTGTATATTATTATAATGATTTTAAATTATTTACAAACTATAAATCAAATTAGCAAGCCTTTTGTAACTTATTTAATTATCTTTGATTATTCAAATATAATAATACTACTTTGTAAATTTTAGGACACTTTAAATAAAGTGTCCTAAGGGGAGTTTAAATATTTAATTATGGGGGGATAGTATGCACTTCATAGTACATACTATCTTAAGGGATTGAGGGATCATAAGGGCTTATATAAAAATACATTGTTTCTACGGTTATAAGTATCCCCACCACAAAACTTTTTATTCATATAAATTCATTTTTTTATAAAGAATTTATAAATTAACAAAAACTATCTAATATTTTAATTTTGAAAGTTTTTCTGTCAATCCGTCAGAAACCAATTTGAGTTCTCTAGCCCTCTCATCAAGAATACCTATTGAATTTACTTGACTATCTATATCCGATGCAACTTCTTCAACGGATGCATTATTTTTTTCTGCAATATGTGTAAGCTTTTCTACTTTATTAGCTACCAATGTAGTATTTGCTGACATTTCCTCTGCTGCTGATGAAACCCCTTCGACTCTACTTGACACATTGTTAATAGACTCTACTATATCATCAAATCTACTTGATACCTCATCAACATACTTACCTTGATTCATTGTTTTATCCGCAACCTGATTCATCGATGTTCCTGTATCTTCTATGCCTTTTTGAACCTCCTGAATTAAATTAAATATTTCTTCTGCTGAACTAGATGATTCTTCTGCTAATTTTCTAACCTCTTCAGCAACCACAGCAAATCCTTTCCCATGTTCTCCTGCTCTAGCTGCCTCAATAGAAGCATTAAGTGCCAATAAATTTGTTTGTTCTGATATCCCTGTTATTGTATCCACTATACTATTAATCGCTTCAGATTTTTCAGCTAACCTTTTTACAATTTCAGATGTATTATTAACAACATCCATTATTTCTTTAGAAAACATCTCTAATCTTTCCATTGATTTATTTCCCTCAACTGCATTTTCCGAAGCTTTTATAGCTTGTTCTGTTACTTCCTGCGAATTATCTGCAACTTGATTTATAGCTTCACTTATAGAACGAATTTGAATTGCAATTGTTTCTAAATCATCTGTCTGCTCACTTATACCGGCTGCTATTGTATTAGTCACATCACCCATCTGTACAAATTTAGAAGATGCATTATTAAATAGTCTTATAAATTCTTCATTTGTATTATTTAATTTTTTAGCAGATTCATCAAATTGTACTAAAATATCTCTATACGAATCTAACATTTTATTTGTATACTCAGCCAATTCTCCAATCTCATCATTACTGTCAATCTCAATTCTTTTAGTTAAATCTCCCTCAAGATTAGCCATATTTCTCATTTTATCAACCAAAATTTTAATAGATTTAGTCTGTTTCTTTGTTATTCTACCAACAATTATTCTAATTAAAATCAATGTCAACACCATTATTCCAACAAAAATACCTATCATTACAACCCATATCATGACTAAAGTTTTTATATCAAATTTAATACCAAAAACAACACCGGCATTGTCTTTTGACTTTACTGGAATATAAACATTCATTGTAGTAATTTTATTTTCACCAAATAACTTATCAGAAATAGTTACTTCTCCTGAATTACTTGCTTTTTCAATTAAATCTATATTACCTCCGTTAAACACATCTCCATATTTTGCTTTACTTTCTCCAGTTTTATCTATTAAATAAACCCATTGATTATTATTTTTATGTATAGCATATATACCTTTTATAAATCCTGAACTCTTATCTATTACCTTCCCTAATGCTAAATCAACTTCCTTATAAAGTTTATCATCATACTTATCCACATTAATATTAAGGTTTTCAATTAAATTACTAACATCCGATGTCATTACAGAAATATCATACTTAATAATATCCCTAGTTACTTTTCCCACAGTCACATATGTGATAATAGATAATACCACAAATATACCTACTATAGAAGCCATAATTTGTCTCGTTAATTGTTTCCCTATTGTTACATTCTTTTTTTTCATACAAATCCCCCCAATTTTAATAATATGCAGTATTAAAATTTATTCTTTCATGCACATATTGATGTAGCATTATTATTATATACTATTTTATGGTGTAATTTCTAGAGTAATTTAAATTATAAACTTTTTTATCCAATATATTACTTCTAAATCTTTATAATTATAATTCTATATAGTATAATGAATATGTTGATTAGGTTGTCAACTTCTCATTTGTATACGCTAATACTTTTATTAGTATATACCTTATATAATGAATAAAGCCTGTAAATATATCATATATTTTAGAGATTCATCGAAAAGAGGCGATTTTTAATGGAAGATATAAGTATCGAAATACTAGAAAAAAATAAAAAGTATCTAAAATTATTATCTGAACAATTTCCTACGATTGCTTCAGCTTGTACTGAAATTATTAATTTACAAGCAATATTAAATTTACCAAAAGGAACAGAGCATTTTTTGACAGATATTCACGGAGAATATGAAGCATTTACTCATGTTTTAAGAAATGCTTCTGGTGTCATTAAGAGAAAAATAGACGATATGTTTGGAACTTCTCTACGTGAAAGTGAAAAAAAGAGCTTAGCTACTTTAATATACTACCCTGAACAAAAATTACAAATAATAAAAGCACAAGAAAAAGACATCAACGATTGGTATAAAATAACATTATATCAATTGATAGAAGTCTGCAGAAATGTTTCTTCAAAATATACAAGATCTAAGGTAAGAAAAGCATTGCCTAAAGACTTCGCGTATATAATAGAAGAACTTCTACATGAACAAGAAAATAAGTCTAACAAACAAAATTATTATAATCAAATTATAAAAACAATAATTGAAATTGACAGAGGAAGCGAATTTATTATTGCCCTCGCTAAACTTATTCAGCGTCTTTCTGTGGACAGACTTCATATACTTGGCGATATATATGATAGAGGTCCAGGTGCACACATTATTTTAGACGAACTTATAAATCATCATTCTGTTGATGTTCAATGGGGTAATCATGATATATTATGGATGGGTGCCGCAGCTGGTTCCGAAACTTGTATAGCAAATGTAATTAGAATTTCAACTAGATATGCAAATTTAAAAACCATAGAAGAAGGATATGGAATAAATATGCTTCCCCTAGCAACGTTTGCACTCGAATTTTACAGAGATGATAATTGTATACCATTTAAACCAAAAATTCCATTGCAAGCAGATTACAGAGAAAAAGATATCAAGCTAATAACAAAAATGCATAAAGCTATAAGCATTATTCAATTCAAACTAGAAGGTCAATTAATTAAAAGAAGACCTGAATTTAATATGAATGATAGACTTTTACTAGATAAAATTAATTATGAAAAAGGCATTATAAATTTATATGGCAAAACATATAAACTCAATGATACTCTATTTCCAACAATAGATCCAAAAGATCCTTATAAATTAATAGAAGAAGAACAAGAATTAATATCTCAACTTAAAAATTCTTTTACAAATAGCGAAAAGCTTCAAAAACATATCAGGTTTTTATACTCTAAAGGAAGTATGTATTTGAAATTTAATTCTAATCTCCTTTATCATGGTTGTATAACTATGAATGAAGACGGAAGTTTTAGAAAAGTTACTATCAATGGAAAGAAATATTATGGTAAATCTCTTCTTGATAGGCTTGATAGACTTGCAAGAGAAGCATATTTCAGCAAAAAAAATAGTACTGAGCAACAGTATAGCTTGGATATGATGTGGTATATGTGGTGTGGAGAACATTCTCCGTTATTTGGGAAAGATAAGATGACCACATTTGAAAGATATTTTATTAATGATAAAGAAACTCATGTTGAAATAAAGAATCCATATTTTAAACTTAGAGATAATGAAAAAGCTTGTTGTAATGTTCTCGAAGAATTTGGGCTTAATTCAAATAATTCCCATATAATCAATGGTCATGTGCCAGTGAAAACCAAAGATGGAGAAAGTCCTATAAAAGCAAATGGTAAATTATTGGTAATTGATGGTGGTTTCTCAAAAGCTTATCAGCCTCAAACAGGCATTGCTGGATATACTCTTATATATAATTCATATGGTCTTCTTCTTGCATCACATGAACCATTTGAATCAATACAAAAAGCAATTGAAGAAGAGAAAGACATTCTTTCTACTACCACTGTTCTAGAAAAAACCTCAAAAAGAAAATGCGTATCAGATACTGACATAGGCATAGAATTAGAACAGCAAATTGGAGATTTAAAAATGCTCCTAACAGCCTATAGAAAAGGTTTAATTAAAGAAAAGCAGTAGATATTTAATTTTATAATTATTATATTATTTCTTAAAGATGGAAATATAAAAGCCTAACGGCTAAAAAACTAGTAAAATTAATGATTGCAGCATTCTGCAATCGACTAAATATTATTTTTTAAAAAGGAGTGAAAACTATGAGCGAAAACTATAAATTTTTTCAACATAATCATTGTGAATTTTTCCCTTGCCACAAAGTAAAAGACACTAAGGACTTTAATTGCCTATTCTGTTATTGTCCACTTTACACTCTTGGAGATAAATGCGGTGGAAATTTCAAGTACGTAAATGGTATAAAAGACTGTTCGGATTGTTTAATTCCTCATTCAAAGGGAGGATATGATTATATTATGTCTAAATGGGAAGAAGTTTCAAAATTAGCTTCAGAAAATCATAAAAAGTAAAATCTGAGATTCTTTATGATATTCAGTACAAGCATAATATGTTTCAGAAAATCATAAAAAGTAAAATCCCTCTCAATAAATTGAGGGGATTTTAAGGGGGACTATATATATTACTAAATTTATTTAGTAATTTGCAATTAATTAATTTTGATTGCTTTCCTCTTGACCCTCTTTTTCATTCTGAGGGATATAAATAATTGAGTTTGCCTGCAATAAATCAGCATTCTCTATATTGTTGCTTTCTTTTAACAACTTAATCGCCGTATCTACACTACACCAAGTCATCTTACTAGCAGCAATACTGCTTAATGTATCTCCAACTTTTACTTTATATGCAGTTCCCTTTTTATCAAGCTCTTCATCTTCAAAATTTTCTTGAGTAGGAATATATAACTCCTGACCTACGTATATTTCATCAGAATCATTAATTTTGTTTGCTAATGCAATATATTTAACAGCTTTACCTACTACATCTTGAGGAAAAAATTCTCTTGCTATGCTAAATAGTGTATCTCCATTTTGTACGGCATACTTATCTTTATATACTTCAATTTGAATTGCATTTTCTTCTTCTTGAGCATCTTTTTTCTCTTCAATTTTACTACTATCATATGACATACCTTGGTCAAGTATTTTTTTCTTTTGAGTATCAATCTGTTCACGATTTTTATCATTAATATTTGAATCATTAACATCTTCATCGGTCGTAGAGTATCCTATACTATCATCTTTTTCTTTGTTATCCTGCTTATTCTCTAACTTCTCATTTTCATTCAATGTTGCTTTATTTGTAGAATTAGTACCACCAAATGAATTGCTTATTTTAATTCCTACAAATAATCCTAGTATTACTATTATGGCAACACTTAAAATTAATACTCCTTTTTTAGGTTTCATAATCAGCACTCCTTCACTATATATCTATTTATTAATATCATTTAATTATATCTAAATACTTGCCATTTTTCTTAATCTTATACATAAAATATAAATTTATTTATAAAAAACTAATCTCTTTGTAAACTCAGAGATTAGTTTTTATTCATTGAGCGATTCTATAAGACTCCCACTTCTATAAGTGGGAGATTCAAACTCTTTGCTTCAGGTGGAGTAGAGTCTCCACCTGAAGCCTCGATGTTTTGCTCTAGCAAAACGAGTTCACTATTCAATAGTAATCATTTAATAGTAGATTCTATTTCACTTTTTATATTTTCAGGCGTCTTTCCATCGGCATTCATTATTATGCTTTTAGTAATTGTATCTTGTATTCCCATAACATTTAAATCTTCACCTTTTACAACAACAGCATCAAACCTGTTTAAAAAATTTTTAGCTGTCTTTTTGCTATTATCAAACTCTTTTACGCTATATCCTTCATCTGCTAGATAATCCTTAACAGGCTTTAGTCCTTTTTCTACAGCAATTTTCTTCATTTTAATCCCCTTTCATTCATATTCTCATAGTTATTATCTGCATTTTTTAAAACTGTATGCAAAATAAAAGTAGCTAATTTTTAGCTACTTTTTAAATAACAATATATCCTATATTTTCTATTGATTGTATAATTTTATCTACATCTACTAAGTAATTGTCATAAACTATTTCAACCTCGCCATTTTGGGTTTCAATTTGACAGGCTATAATGCCTTCATTATCTGAAATTGCTTTTTTAATATTAACTACATCTTTAACTGAACGTATATCACATACCCTCAATACTGTCTTCATATGATTTATAGCCCCCTATTTTCCTTTAAGTATTTCTTTTATATTGTCTTTCTCTACATCATCTTCAAGAACCTTATTTAGTATCATAACACTCTCATCATTTTCTATTTCAACATCTATAACTTCATCATTATCTTCTATTTCATATTGACCTGAAATTAAAGAAATATCATTAATAGATACACATTTAAATTCATCTTCATCATCTTGTATTTTTAACTTAATCTTAACCGTTTCTTTAACAAGATTATTGTCTACTACTTCTCCATGACCATAAGGTGTATCTACAATAGAACCCCTTTTAGGCATTCTTTCCCTTATATATCTATATGTATCTTGCTCATAGGTCAAACAGCACATAAGTCTACCACAAATTCCTGATATTTTTGATGGATTTAAGGATAAATTCTGTTCCTTAGCCATTTTTATTGACACAGGTGCAAATTCACCTAAAAATGTTGAGCAACATAATGGACGGCCACATGGTCCTAAGCCACCAATCATCTTAGTTTCATCTCTAACTCCTATTTGTCTTAACTCAATTCGCGTTCTGAAAATACTTGCTAAATCCTTTACAAGTTCTCTAAAATCAACTCTTCCATCCGCTGTAAAATAAAATATTATCTTATTGTTATCAAATGTATATTCAACATCTATAAGCTTCATGTCTAAATTATGTTTTTCAATTTTATTTAAACAAATATCAAATGCTTCCTTTTCCTTTTCTTTATTAATTTCATTGGTTTTAATATCCTCTTCTGTTGCCTTCCTTATTACATCTTTTAATTGAGCATTAAAATTTTCGGTATCAAATTCCTTTATACCAATCACACATTCCCCAAACTCTATTCCTCTTACTGTTTCAACTATTACATAATCTCCTTTGCTAACTTCCACATCATTAGGATTAAAATAATATATTTTTCCTGCTTTTTTAAATCGTACCCCTATTACTTTAGCCATATTATACCTCCTGTATTTTTAGAAGCATCATATCAAAAACCAATGAAGGATTCAAATTCTTGTCCAACCTCTTTCTTGTTTCATCTACAATATCAACTAATTTACTTAACTTATTAAAAGAAAACATATTAGAAATTTCTTTTATTTCATTAGTTTTATCAATATTAATTATAAACTTTTCTGTTCCCAGTTCTTTGTATATCATTAAATCTCTAACATAATAAATCATTGAATTTAATATTTCTTCCCAATATTCTCTATTTTCGATGAAAAATTTTTCATATTTTATCATTTTGACCTTGTTTATATGTAAAGAGTTAGCCAGTATCTGTAATGTTTCCTTTCTAATTTCATTGAATTTATCATCTTTTAAAAATTTCTCTATTCTTCCTGGTACCCCATTACTAAAAGCAATAAGTATTTTCTTTTCTTCATCCATTAGGTGAGTATATTTTTTATCAATAAAATCCATTATTTCCGAGTTACTCAAAACTCTTAGCTTATGTATTTGACATCTCGACTTAATTGTATCTAATATCTTATCTAAATTTTCACATAACAATATTATATAAGTACCCTCAGGTGCTTCCTCAATTGTTTTTAAAAATGCATTCTGTGCTTGTACTGTCATATTATGTGCTTCATACACTATTATAACTTTATTTTTCCCTTCATAAGGTTTTTTGTTTATCTCTTCAATTAATTTTCTTATATCATCTACACCTAATGACCTTTTATTTTTCGCTATCTTCCACTCTATAATATCAACACATTGTGTATCACGATTTTTCCCAAGTATTTTAAGTGCTATATAACGTGCTATTAAACTTTTCCCTATACCGTCTTCACCTACTAATATGTGAGCATGTGCAAATCTTCCTTCTTCTATTGCACTTATTAATTCTTTTATAACGTTTTTGTGGCCTATTATACCGCTAAAATCCATAGCAACCCTCCATACTTATATTTTAATATACTTATCTACATCAAGAACAAATATCGTTGCTCCTCCTACCTTTACTTCCACAGGGTAAGGTACATATACTCCAGTAGCTCCAGCAGCTGGCGAAGGGGATGTTACAGTTTTCTTCTGTGTCTTGCACTCTTCCTCTATAATTTCTAATACATGTTCAACTTTATCTTTTTCTACACCTATTATAAGCGTTGTATTACCTGTTTTTAGAAATCCACCTGTTGTAGCTAATTTAGTAACTCTGTATCCATTATCTGTTAAAATACTGATTAATTCATTTGACTGTTCATCTTGTACAATAACAACTATTAATTTCACTTAAATCATCTCCAAATAATTATTAAATTTATATATGCTTTTACTCTCTTACTCAATATTTTATCACAATTTAATTTATTATAATATATAAAGACTTATCATTAATACATGTTATTGAGCCTATTGATTTTACAAGAATCCAAGTTATATATGGTGTGAATTGAAGCTTCTATCAAAAACATATCTTTTATCACCATCTTGACTCCTATTTCTATCACGGAGAAATTCAAGCTTCTGCTTCATCAAAACAATTTCACTTATGCTTTATAGTTTTCTATAAACATGAAATTTTTATATTTAATCTATTTCAAATAACTTATCAATCAATATCTTTATTTCATTAAAAACATTATCTATACTTTGATTAGCATTTATCATTTTTATTCTCATTGGTTCTCTTTTTAATAAAGCCAAATATCCATCTCTAACTTTATTATGAAATCTCATATCTTCTAAATCCAATCTATTTACTTCTCTATTTTTACTTGCAGATATTCTTTCTAGTCCAATATTCGGATCAAGATCAAGATATATAGTTAAATTTGGCATATATCCCTCTATTGCAAACTCATTTATCTCCATAACTTTTTCTATACCTATTCCTCTAGCGTATCCTTGATAAACAAGAGAAGCATCAATAAACCTATCGCAAATTACTGCCTTACCTTCTTTCAAAGCTGGAATTACCTTTTCAACAAGATGTTGCCTTCTCGAAGCAGCATATAATAAAGCTTCTGTTCTCCTATCCATATTTATATTTTTTCTATTCAAAATAACTTCTCTAATTTGTTCAGCAATATTTATTCCTCCTGGCTCTCTTGTAAATACACAATCAATCCCTTTACTCATAAGGTACTTTTCTATAAGCTTTATTTGAGTAGTTTTACCAGCTCCTTCTCCTCCTTCTAAAGTAATAAACAAACCTCTTTTACGCATAATGTTATTTCTCCTTCATAGTATTGTTAATTCGCACGTACAACAATACTTATTATACATCAATTATTGTAATGCTTCCATTTTCAATTCCTAAAATACTTCTTTCATCCATTATATATTGATTAATGATATTTAAAACATATCTGTTAATTACTTCACCTGGCATTATAATAGGTATACCTGGAGGATATGGTACAATCTGCACTGCACTTATATTGCCTTCAGCCTCTTCTATAGGAATTTTTCTAGTAGCTTTATTCATAATCTCATATGGATATAATTTAATTTTTGGCAATTTATTATCTAAAAATATACTATAATTTTTTTTTGTTCTCATACTTTTTAGTGGACATTTTTTTAACACTTCGTAAAGATATCCGAATTCCTCTTCTGTATTAAAAGGTGAAAATATTAATATAATATTTCTTGAATCGCTCATTTCACATTGAATTCTATTCTCTCTTAAATATCCATATAATTTGTGTCCACTATATCCTAAATCAACATTGAGTATATACCTAGTCATATCTAGTGAACATTTCCAAGTAGTCTCTGTATTATTATAATTTAAACTATTGATATCTAGTATTCTAAATCCTTTTATATTATTTATTTTATGTCTATATTTGTTGCATAAATTTATTAGCTCCTCATAGTGCTTTTTACCGTATTTTTCTAAATAAAATCTTGCATAATCCATAGATGTCATGAACATATATGAAGGACTTGTACTTGATAATGCACTAACATAAAAATCAATCTTTTCAAACTCACTATCACTCTTAAATGCTTTATTACCTATATGAAGGTATGCAGTTTGGGTTAAACTTGGAAGCGTCTTATGTGCACTCATAACAACAATATCAGCACCTAATCTTATAGCATTTTGAGGTAAATCACTACAAACTCCAAAATGTGCTCCATGTGCAGAATCTACAAGTACCTTCATACCATATTCATGTGCAATATTTACTATTTCATTTAAATCAACACATATTCCATAATAATTAGGATATGTTATTACTATACCTTTAGCATCTCTATTATTATTTATTACATTTATAAAATTTTTCTTATCAATAGAAACTGGAATACTATATTCTGAATTGAATTCATTCTTTAAATAAATTGGTTTCAATTTTTTTAAGACTATTGCATTATATATAGACCTATGGCAATTTCTTTCAACTATTATTTTGTCTCCTTCATCAAAAGCTGAAAATATCATGGCTAAATTTCCACTAGTGCTTCCATTGATAAGAAAATATGATTTTTTACTACCATAAAATTCACTTAATAAAGTTTGTGCCTCTTTTATTATACCTTTTGCATCATGATAATTATCTACTCCATCAACTTCAGTAATATCACCTTTTATAAAATTATTGTATAATTTTTTCCCTTCTTTCGTCTTTATAAAACCTTTGCCATTTTTATGTCCTGGCATACAAAAATATATGTTTTTTTCTTCTATATATTTATTTATGCCATCTACAAGTGGTAATTTGGACAATCTCTTTCCTCTCCTTTTAATAGAAAATGTGCAATACTTATTCTAATACGCTTTTTATAGTATTCATAGAAATCTGTATTCACTTCGCTTCTAATCAATTTTTCTTCACATGACTTACAAATTCTTCTTCCATTTATCATTATACCATCATTTAGAGGCTTCCTGCATATAACGCAACACTGTTTTTTCATATATTCCTCCTTTTATTGCTATTCAAAATAAATATACCTTATTCTGAATTTTTGCCTCTACAATATATCTTATTCATTTATATTGATTTTTTTATTTTGTCCACCTAAATTATTTTTAAAAATATTAATTTTATATATTGGGTATACTATAACCTGTGAAACAAGTATCTACTAATAGGAAGTGATTTGATTGAAGCAAGAAATAATAACTTATTTAAGTACGCTAAAACAAGAGTTGTTTCAACTTTCGTATTTTCTTTATACTAATCCTGAAAAAAGTTTCGAAGAATACAAAGCAAGAGATTATATCACTAATTTACTAAAAAAATACAACTTCAGTATTACTCATAATTATATGAATATACCTACTGCCTTTTATGCCGAATATGGAACCGGTCATCCTAAGATATGTTATATATGTAAGTTTTCTGCTTCTTCTTTCGAAAATACTCATATATATGGCAATAATATGAATTGTTCAATGTCAGTTGGTGCTGCACTTGGATTATCAAAAATAATTTCTAAAACCAAAGGAACTGTAATATTATTAGGTTGCCCAGGTGATGATTTTAATGGTTCTGAACTTACAATGGCTAAACAAGGTATTTTTGAAGACATTGATGTTGTCATTGCACCACATTCTGATGTGAAGAATTTTGAAAGTGGAACATCAATGACAGTTATGCCTATGCAAATAGAATATTTATCAAATGATTCTATCGAAAAACACACTTTAAATTATTATTCACCATTAGATGCATGCTTGTTTACATTTAATGCACTTGGCATTCTCTTGAAAAACTCTTGTAATGAATGTTCAATAGATGGTATTTCAATTGAAGGTGCTAAAAATCCTTATATATATCCATCTTACGCAAAGGCTAAATTTTATATAAGAACACAAAATGATGAATATGCTAAATTTTTTGAAAATAAGATTAGAAATTTCATAAAAACACTAGCTCCAATTTTAAACGTTGAAAGCAATATATCGTTTTTTGAACTTCCAAGTCAGAGTCTTTTAACGAATAAATCATTATCAAGATTATTCGAACACAATCTGAAGGAAAGTGGAATTATAAATATTGATTGTTGCAAAGATTATAAAATAGGCTTGAGTATTGGTTCAATAAGTCATACAACCCCCTGTATTTATCCATCAATAGGCATAGTAAGTGATACTAGTATTGCATTTCCGTCAAAAGAATTTGCAGAATGCACAGTATCTGAATTTGGTAAAGAAATTTTATTAAAAACATGTCAAGCACTTGCATTGACGGGAGTTGACATAATCGAAAAAGAAGAACTTTTAAGAGAAATGACTGAAGAATTGTATAAAAATATATAATTTTATTAATATTAGAACTATACCCACACTATAATCTCAATTTAGCATAAACTATTTTACTAAATAGCAATCCTATTTTACCATATATATATTAAAATTTCAGATGGAAGCTCTGCAGAGGTGATAAAATGAACTTAAGAAACAGTTTCGATATAATATCAAAACTTCAGGTAGAACAGAGTTTCCGCCTGAAGTGAAAAACTTTAATATAATAATTATGGAAATATTCACAAAATAGGAGTGTTGTAGACTTAATTAACTTACTGGATATATCTAAAATAACATTTTTTATAATTTAGTCCGTAAAACCACTGTGCCTTGTGCCTGTAGATGTAAGGACTTTAAATAATAGCCATTTGATATGGCTATTATTTAAGAAAATTTTTATAATATAAGTGTCACCCTAATGCCTGTATGCAGGTAGCTAATCTGCCCTTTGAAAAATAAGGCTATCTAATTTTTGTTAGAAGAAACTTGAACATCAAAATTTCTATAAAGAAGCTTCTTACCCCTATGGTCGAAGTAGTTCACTTGTTGGATTTATTATACTTTATGCTCTTTTTTATATTCTTCAATAATTTGTTACTTGGTTCAAAATAAAACTTCTTGAATTTATCTCCTTCCTTATATATACAGCAATATTTTTCAAAACTAAACATGGAAGCTATATAATTCTTGGACTTTTCAACATCAAATTTAATATTCTTATCTTTTGGTGTGCCTATAAATTTAATATCTTTAAATTTAATATCTTCAACAATTTTCTCATCATTACCATTTAATTTATGAATTATTAATTCATCTTCTATGACAGAATATCTATATTTAATAACGCACTTTTTTAATTCTTGTATTATTATGATTAGCATTACAAATGCAAAAAAAAATTTAGAAGCTCTTCTAAGACTATATGTTCCTATCATAAATTTTCCCAAGAAATCTGAAATATATATGACAATAGTTAAAATAATAAATAATTTCAAAATCACAGGAAGTTTTTTTCTTTCCACTATTTCACGATAAATAGCCATAATATCCCCCTTTTATACAATATTAATATTTTTTACTTTAAATAAGCAGAAATAATTACAATAAGTTACAAATGACTTGATAAGTCATTTTGTAATACTGAATTCTACCATTTTCCCTTGTACTGCATAATTCTTAAGAATTATACTAAAATTTAATTTTACATTTAGTAGATTGAAATTTACTCATTTATATTTGATAATTAAATTTTATCATTTTCATTTCTTTATACTCATACCAAAATACTATTTTACACTTACTAAACTGGAATTTACTCATTTATATCAAATTATAAAACAATTAACATTATTATTTATCGGTTCTATAAGGCTCCCAATTCTATAAGTGGGAGATTCAAACTCTTTGCTTCAGGTAAAGTAGAGTCTCCACCTGAAGTCATGATGTTTTGCTCTAGAAAAACGAGTTTATTTTACTTATAGCATAAGCTTTATTATACATAATTTATTATAATATTTCAATTATAAAATGCTATTCTTTTTATTCATAATTTAGATTTTTATCATAAATATTATATCGAAAATATGATAACCTTGTAATTATTTTATCAATATGTAATAATTACAATGTATTTGCTCACATTAATCATAATATAATAATTATGCTTTAACTAAATTATGTGTTAATTTAAAAAAGTAAAGGAGGTAAAATCATTATGATTTCTATATATAAAACCCTAGATAGTGAAAATACAAGACTTGAAAAAATTAATTCAATAGAACAAGGTTGCTGGATTAATGTTATATCACCTACAAAACAAGATTTATTATTTATTTCAAAAAAAACGTCTGTACCTTTAGATTTCCTTAATTCTGCTTTAGATGATGAAGAACCTTCTCGTATTGATATTGAAAATAATATAACTTTAATAATAATAGATATACCTTTTACAGAAATCGAAGACAATTCATTAACATATGATACTTATCCTCTTGCCATTATCAATACACCAAATGAATTGATAACAATTTGCCTTAAAAGCAGTAAAATTTTAAATGATTTTGTGAACAATAAAGTTAGAAATTTTTATACATATAAACGTTCTAGATTCATACTTCAAATTTTGTTTAGAGTATCAAATTACTATCTTGAATGTCTTAGGCAAATTGACAAGAAAAGTTTAATGATACAAAAAAAGTTGCAAAAATCTATGGGAAACAGAGAATTAATGTATATATTATCACTAAGAAACTCACTTATTTATTTTTCAACTTCACTAAAATCAAATGAAATAACTCTTGAAAAAATGTTAAAACTAAACCTAATTCAAAAATATGAAGAGGATAAAGATATTTTAGAAGATGTTATTTTAGAAAATAAACAGGCAATAGAAATGACAACAATTTACAGTGATATTTTAACTGGTACTATGGAAGCATCTGCTTCTGTAATATCTAATAATTTAAACATTGTAATGAAACTTATGACAGCTGTCACCATAGTTATGTCTATTCCAACAATTATATCTGGATACTGGGGTATGAATGTTCCTGATATTCCTTTTGCACAAACTCATTTTGGTTTTTGGTATGCTGTTGGAGTATCTTTAATACTATCTGTTTTAGCAACACTGTATTTAATAAAGAAGAAAATGTTTTAAGAAAAAAAGCTTGTATATCACATGATATACAAGCTTTTTTTGGAGGCGCCACCCGGATTTGAACCGGGGATAAAGGCTTTGCAGGCCTCTGCCTTACCACTTGGCCATAGCGCCTTATTTGGTGGCTCGAACTGGAATCGAACCAGTGACACGAGGATTTTCAGTCCTCTGCTCTACCGACTGAGCTATCGAGCCGTATGGCTCCACGGAGAGGACTCGAACCTCCAACCTATCGGTTAA
>Ga0114934_10000280_pt1 | contig 32537 bp, 30 predicted proteins | sample 4SBtaG_2_FD_99695 | JGI IMG/M metagenome (GOLD analysis project Ga0114934, IMG submission 99695) | Deep subsurface microbial communities from Kolumbo volcano to uncover new lineages of life (NeLLi) - 4SBTROV10_white metaG | ecosystem: Environmental > Aquatic > Marine > Volcanic ...
TAAAATTCGTGCGTGGTTTTGTTTGTGTGCCGCAGCCTTCCCTTTAGCAACAATCTCTTTTAGCTCAACCCTTTCTTCTTTTGTTAATTTAACTCGATATAATTTTGCTGGCATATTAAAAATAAGTTTCAATCTCTTATGAATAAAACTTAATATATTACTTTAAATAATCGTCAATACAAGTGTGACGGAGTACTAGTACTCCATCACAGTTGTGTTGGGGGGTAGGTTATGTCGAGAAGTGGTCAGCTGCAAGGCGCACGAGCGCAGGACTAGTCGCACTCATTCAAGCGAGTGCAACAACGCAGATGGCTGCTTATCGGCTGATATACTCGTCAATACAACAATGACGGAGTACTAGTTCGGTTGTCTTGGTTGAAGTCGTTGATATTTCCGGGTGAGCAAATTTTTGTTTGTAAGTACTGCTGTAACATTCCTGTTGCAGAAGCCTGAAAATCTAATTATTAGTCCCTCGTTTTATAACTACAGTGGGTAGTTAGCTGTTTCGACTTGCATTAGATTAATTATAGTTTTCTGTATACTCTTAGGAGATTTTTATTTTTTTATTGAATACGGAATGATTTAACATGAAAAACGAATCATCTATAGGAGTGTTTTTCCTCGGCATATTCCTGGCGATTGGTCTCGCTCTGGGCGGTTACTTTGTCGGCCAGACAATGTATAACGCCAAAGTAGCGCTTAACACCGCTGAAGTTAAAGGACTCGCTGAACGGAGAGTGGAGGCGGATCGGGCGAACTGGAAACTTATTTTCCGAGTTGCCGGAAAAAAACGTGAGCAAATCGCCGAGCTATATCGAATATCCGAACAGCATCAAAAAATCATAATAAATCTGTTAAAAGAAAATGGTATTGAAGAAAGTGAAATTGAAATAGGAATTATAGATTATCATTACAGGGAATATCGAGACGATAACCAGAATCTTGTGGATCAGCAGCATCAGCTTGTTGGTTCCATTAACGTGGAAACCAACAATGTCAGACTTGTATCCAAGGTAAGGGCGAATGTGAATAAGTTAATCGCCCAGGGTATTAACATTAGTAACGAAGCGCCCTCATATCGTTTTACCCGATTGAATGATATTAAGCCTGATATGTTGCGTGAAGCTACAAAAAATGCCCGTATCGCTGCCAATGAATTCGCCGAAAGCGCGGGGGTCAGTGTTGGGGGTATCAGGAGTGCCAGGCAAGGTGGCTTTAATATTCGGGATGCGGGGGAGGAGTATGGGGATACCAAAAAAATAGAAAAAGATGTTCGTGTGGTTACTACAGTTATGTTTTATTTAACGGACTAATATCCTGCGTTACGAGAAACCACCTCTTCGAAGTTTAATTACGGTATTAATCCAGTTGATGTGGTACATACCAATACCGTTCGCTTTGCATCTCAATCAGTCGTGATACCGTTCTTTCGAACTCAAAGGAACCTTTGCCTTCGGTGTAGAGCTGCTCGGGACTGACTTCCGCGGTACAGATCAGTTTCACTTTGTGTTCGTATAATGCATCAATCAAGGTAACAAATCGTTTTGCTTCATTGAGTTTGTCAGCGTTTAATTTTGGAATGTCGTATAAAATCAGAGCACTATAGTCGTAAGCAAGCTCCAGATAGTCTGCGGCACCCAGAGCTTTTTCACACAGGTCAGAAAATCCAGCCATGACGATATCGCCATGGACGCTGGGTAATTCAATATGTCGTCCGTTGACTTTTAGAATACCCGGCAGGGGTTTGGCGAATTGAGTTAATTCAGCAAAGCTATTTTCAGCAAATTCAGATGCTTCCTGGCCCAACGGTGTAAAATACATGGTTGACAAAGCCCGCATATGCAATAGTCGATAGTCCTGGGCGGCGGTCAGTTCCACGATATGTGCATCCTGTTTCAGCAATTCGATAAAAGGAACGAATCTTTGGCGTTGCAATCCATTCTTGTAGAGATCATCAGGATGTCGATTAGATGTAGCGACCATAATCAATCCCGAATTGAACAGTTCGCTGAATAACCGGCCCAGAATCATTGCATCGGCAATATCTGTAACATGAAATTCATCGAAACAAAGCAACGATGCGGATTCACGTATATGTCGGCTCAATGGTTTAATGGGGTCGCCTTCGTTTCCTTCCCGCCATTGGTGCATGAAGGCATGTACTTCAAGCATAAATGCGTGAAAATGTACTCTGCGCTTATCGCTAAGCGAGCAATGGTCGTAAAATAAATCCATCAACATGGATTTCCCCCGGCCAACCTCGCCAAAAATATAAAGCCCTTTGGTTTTCGATGGAGGCGGTGAAAACAGTTTTTTGAAGAACGATGGTTTTTCTACCGTCGTACCAGTTTCAACCCGGTGAAGAAGTTGTTGTAACTGTTTTAGCGCAGGAATCTGTGCCGAATCGAAATTAATATGGTTCTGCTCAACCAATTCGCAGTAAACAGCACCCAATTGACCCAGCTTAGCGAGTTTAACCGGGTCAAAATCTTGATTAGATTGGGGCGAATCGGGCACTCAACAACTCTCTTGAACAAAAGGGATACATTATAAGGCCTGCGAGGCATCCGTGCGAGATAACCCTTCAGTTAAAGTTTTATACGGGGGCTATTTGTAGTCTCAGAATATCGTAGTGTTCATGGTAGAATCTTTCCACCAATAAAGGTTCGTGAGCATCTAAATATTCCATTCTTTACTTATGCTCTATGGCTAATATTGCGACCGATTTTATAAGCAGAGAGATTGACATGTTATTAGGTCGTTCTGTCTTTTACTACTTTCTAACTTTTGAACAACAATTAAGTGAGGATAAATTGTGGATACAAAAAAGATTATTAGCCTTGATGACGTAAAGCGTGTGGTGGCTGCAGCCGAAGCCGAAGCGATAAAAAATAAATGGAATGTGGTTATTGCTGTGGTTGATGATGGGGGCCACCTGATGTATTTACAGCGTGAAAAAGTGCAATTGGGCAGTATCGATGTGGCGATTACCAAAGCTAAAGTCGCATTGATGTTCCGCCGCCCGACGCGGTTTTGGGAGGAAACAGTTGCAGAGGGCCGCCAGGGCTATCTGGCAATGCCGGGTATGTTACCCATCGAGGGTGGTGTTCCACTGATCAGTGACGGGGATATTGTGGGTGCGATTGGAATTAGTGGTGTTAAGTCATCGGAAGATGGTCAGATAGCGCAGGCTGGAGCGGATGCTTTGTAGATATTGAGTACGGTGGTTTCGATGAATGACCCGATATCGTGTCGTTCTACTACTATGGAACTTCGATCTTTGCGCACCTTTGCTCAGTATCCTGGTCTGTGTTGGCTATGGGGTTCTTGTGTTTGGTAGTTGTTAATGAGTCATGGCCTGTTTCCTATCCACTTTTTAAGACACGGCGTGAATACGTCCATGTAGCCTTGGTGACAGCATCCCTGCTGTCAACGGTCTTGAAAACCGGATCGAAAACAGGCTCGGTAATTTTTACCGGTGTTGGGTATTTAATTGGGATTTTATGAGCGTGTGGGGGTTCAAAATATTTGGGTGGATGATTTGAGTTATTCTCCGTCTATCAAGATAATTTTGGATGTTATTAGGGACTTTCCCATGGAGACTAATAGATGTCGGATCAAGTAAAGCTTGTTCGAATCGTAGTGGCCTCGCCTGGCGATGTGCAAACCGAGCGCGATGTTTTGCCCGCGGTCATCTAAGAACTTAACGGTGGGATTGCCGCCGATCGAAATCTTCGTGGCTCTGTGTTACGCCCGTGACAAGGCGGAAGATGGTCGAAATATTGTCAAGCAACGTTTAGGTATAAATTCGAAGCGGATTTGTTGGGTTTCGTGCCCGGTTGTCTTATCAGCTTCTCAGTACAGGCTTAGAGTCGTTTGCTATTACAAGAGTGGTTCAAAGAAAAATCTTAGCCTTTGACGCAAACGATCTGCTGGAGAGTGTGTTCAATACCGACCAGATCTCTTTGGTTTTCCATTACTTGATCAATGTCTTTATAGGCGCCTGGTATTTCATCTAATACACCTTTGTCTTTACGACATTCTATGCCTTTGGTTTGGGCTTCAAGATCTTTGGCCGTGAAATGTCTTTTCGCTTTACCCCGGCTCATGCGGCGCCCAGCTCCATGAGAACATGAACTAAACGATTGTAAATTTCCTTTACCTCGGACGATAAACGATTTCGCGCCCATACTCCCAGGGATTATGCCAAGTTCATCCTGGCCTGCCCGAATGGCACCTTTTCGAGTAATGTATACGTTTTCGCCAAAATGATTTTCAATAGCAACATAATTATGGTGACAATTGATCGCTTCTTTGGTGATGCCAAATTTTGGTAGCTTCTTTTTTAGGGCATTGATTAACAGCCGCATCATTTCGCGACGGTTCTCCATGGCATAATTCTGAGCCCAATTTACTGCTTCGATATAGTCATCAAAGTGTTTTGCACCTTCACTAAAATAGGCAAGGTCTTTGTCTGGCAGGCTATGGATATGTCGTTGCATGTCCTTTTGTGCAAGCCGAATGAAATATTGCCCGATAAAATTACCGATACCTCGGCTACCGGAATGAAGCATTATCCAGACAGCGTTATTTTCATCCAGGCATAATTCGATAAAATGATTGCCACCGCCTAATGTACCCAATTGACGTACCCAGGTCTGATAGGGTTTTTTCTGCATTTTTAACAACTTTGGATGTTTTCTCAATAGGTGATCCAAACCAACAGACAAAGCACGAACTGTTGATGCACGTGCCTTGTCTGTCTTGTGTTGATCGAATCCAACAGGAATGGCTTCTTCAATGATAGACCGGAGCTGGCGTAAATTATCTGGCAGATCTATCGCGTTTATTGACAGGCGCAGGGCGTTCATACCACAACCGATATCAACTCCCACTGCTGCAGGAATAATAGCGCCTTTACAGGGAATGACTGATCCGACTGTTGCTCCCTTGCCATAGTGCACATCGGGCATTGCCGCAATGTGACTATGGATAAAAGGGAGCTGCGAAATGTTAAGCAACTGCTGATAGGCCTCATGCTCAATATCGTCGGTAAATATCTTTACCCGTACTTTACCTTTGGTAATAATAGTTTTTATCGGCATGACTAAATATTTGTTATTCTCGATAGTAATGTTGCCGTTGTGAGCCGTCGTGATGCTTGGACCGTAAGCAACATTTTTTAAAACCGACGACCGGATCCACATACGCATAGATCGTTGCGTCCTAACTTTTCGAATAGCTCTTTATCGCCATGAACAATTCTGTTACCCCGTTTCACGTTGGTTTCTGAGGGGTAGCCTTTGCGACGTTTACTAGTGATTTCGAAAGGAATATTCCTGGCTGATCTTTTTCATGATGCACCTCCTTCAAAAGTCGTGATGATGACTCATCATTTTTATTGGTTGTTATAAAATAAGGGCTATATGCCAGAGTGTAATGATGTTATTTGATAACATATTTTGAACGTGATCAAATGACTTCTGCTGCGATATGTATAGAGATTTGCTAATGTGTATCTCCACTAAATCGGTGCCAAGTATACTCTAAAAATACATAATAACAATAAAAAAAATCAGAATACTTGTATATTGTGCTAAGGGTACAAAGTAGCGGAGGATCTATATGCCTGAAAAGAAAAATCCGAGTGCTGTAAAGATTGGCCAGAGAATCAAACAAGCCAGAAAGATGGCAGGGTTTGGTACCGCGGCTTTATTATTAAAAAAAATTCCTGAGTGGGGGGCCGGACGATTGGGAAATTATGAAGCCGGTATATCCTTGCCTTCCCCGGATGATGTGAAGTTAATTGCGAATGTTACCGGATCTTCTCCATGCTGGATCATGTTTGGGATTGGTCCAATTCGATCAACAGGTCGGGATATTCAGGCGATACGACATCAAAATTTTGTTTACGTATATGAAAACGCAAAAACCCAACCAGGTGAAGCGACAAATTTTTTGCAAGCCATTGGCCTTTCGAGTAAGAAAGCCAGCCAATACCTATCCAATCCTTTTTTGAAAATTCCGGATCGAATTGCACGATGTTGTGAACAATTGGAAAATAAACCGAAAGACTGGATGGACGAACAACATGTGGAATCGGATCCTGTTTGCGCTGCTTTTCCTGAAGATATGCGAAGAATAATGGAAATATATTCAGGCCTTCAGCCTGATAAACGCGGATTTTTTATGAAAATGGCGGAAATATTTGTGACCAGTGAGTGATTGGGGTGTGCATAGCCACGAAATGTATTAAAAAATAAGTGTCTGCCCCGTAGGTAGGGTAGGTATAGTCAAGTTATTGATTGTTCGTAAATATGCTTATTTATCTCGAATAGGGCGCACAAATGGTTGTATACCTGACGGTTTTTCGACAATCGAATCGTCTGAATTATTTGTTGATGGGCTTGCCAGTTCTTTTAAGACAATTTGCTGAGTGAGTAGTATGATTGCGATCAGGTGATAGTATAAATCGTAATAAGCCAGGCCTAAAAATGCCCCGCCTGTTGCATAGGCAATAAGACTTACATATATATTGCGTGACAGGGTATTTGCCCATTGTAAATCGGGTCGGCCAGCGGTTTGTTTTAGCGTAGTATTGGCGATACGAAATGTAAGAGCGCCGAGGATCAGATACAAAATCAAACCCACAAAGCCGTGCTCACCCAGTACTTCAAAATATATACTATGGGCATCATGGACGTCTGTAGGGTTGGGTGCATACACAGCGAAAGTTTCAGCAGACCAATGTTCTAAACCACCCGCAGTAATTCGATCTTTCGCTATATTGACCGCGACATACCAGGCATTAATACGCCCCATTGCCGATCCATCCTGCTCATAAGTTTGTATGGTTCCCATGCGGTCATGCCAGCTTTTTGGCATAAATACAAATAAAAGCGATGCGAATAGAATTCCGACAATGCCGGTAATAAATTTTTGCCTGGATTTTAACCAGAAATATGCGAGCATTGCCAGGAAAGCCAATAAGGCACCTCTGGACTGGGAACCAATAGAGGAAATTGCCATTAATGTCATTGAACCCAATAGCCCTCGTTTTATCCATATATTCTTTGTTTCCGTGCGAAGATAGTTGGCTAGAGGAATCAACATAAGCAGGGCAAGAGCCAGTTCGTTATTTCCTTCCACAAATGATTCTGGAGGCCCCCACACGATAAAGGAGCCCCCTGTTGCCAAGGTAAATGCTCCGCCTTTTGTACCAAAATATCCCAATGAAACAACAATCACCCAGATTAATTGATTTATCCGTTCCTTTGTGTTGATTAACATCAAGGTTAGAAAGGTCATAAATAAGATTTTATATATCCGCTTCAACGATATATATGCGTCTTGAGGGAACAAGGCAAATACTGTGGATACAGCCATCCACCCAGCAAACAGGAGTAGAATAATTGTAATCGGTGTGATGGGTAGTCGTTTGGGTTCTGACGATATAGCGATGCTTATAATCGTAAGAATCGCCACGAACGCGGCGAATGGCATGGAATAGGCAAAGCCCCATGCCATTCGGTGAGGATTCATATAACTAATCCAACACCACATTAATATACCGATATGGGGCCGTTTTAGAATGAACGGCGCAGATCCGAAAATGACAAGTGTAATTACAAGATCTCTCATTTATTCGATCTATGCTGGCGATAAAGTTAATATGAATCCGATACAATACTATTTATTCATGTGATTGGTATAGATTAATCACTGGCCACGGATTCGGTGAATCAGTTGATACTGTATTCTTCGGGTTACAAGATTGATTGCTGAATAATTATTTGTTCTGGCAACGGATTTAATTCTAGCACAACGAATTTTGATTATGGGGCTTTGATGATAGTCGGACAGCTTTGTAGAACGATATTGGTCATTCTGATTCTGATACTACAGCAAACAGTGTCATATGCGGATTCAAATGTGGCCGTTGATTCTTCATCCAGGTTGACAAACGACGCCTGTAATAAATCAAAAATTAATCCTCATACGAATAAAAATAAATCGATAAGTTTAAGCGATTGTTCCGATTGCCATGGATCGGTTGGCGGTGCACAAAAATCTCAGATTAATGCAGAAAAATTGTCGCAACCTGTTTCACAAAAGGAGGCTTCTGATCGACCATCTGTCTCTCCGATCCGAATATCGAAACAGAGTGTGACTGGAAAGTCTTCTTTATTACTGACGAAAATAGATGAAAAAACGCCAGTGAGCTTGACGATTAAAAATCGGTCGATGCATCAACAGACCAGTGTTCCCCTGTCGTTCGGTCAGGTCTTTGTTCCAAAATGGATTAAATCCGGACGTGTAATCCAAGGTCGTATTGTGGAAACAGGCCAAATGCTTGTCATACAAACAGACAGAAAAGCGACGCACAGCGATGGTTCTTTACGTCATGCGGTCTTAACGACGGTACTACCGAATCTGAATGCGAATCAAAAAGTGACTCTGGAGTTAACGCCTGGATCTGGGTCGGGTGTGACGTCCGCGATTAATTTAGTGGATTTTTTAGCGACCGGATACGATGCTGAGGTGCGCTTAAACCTGGGTGGAACGGTGTACGTGTCTTCTGCCAGATCCTTGCTTAAAAAAGGCCCGGGCAAGGTCTGGTTGAGTGGAAACCAGGCGACAGAATGGCTGGTTCATGACGATAAAGGAGTCAGAGACAGCAACGGCAATCCGCATCCGCATTTAATGGTGCGGTTTGCGATTCGAGCGTATGCGAGCGGTGGACAAATAATCAACATTCTTACTGATATTAGTATTGAAAACAATTGGACCTATGTACCCGGACCGACGAATCAAAGCTACGATGTCGCGATTACAATTAATGGCAGGCAGGTGTATAGCAAGAGCAAACTGTCGCATTTTCATCACGCCCGCTGGCATAAAAAGTTTTGGAGTGCCGGAAAGCCCCCAGTCCATATCGTGCATGATCCGCATCAACTGATGGCGACGGCAGCGGTATCGAATTATGACCCGAATCTTGTGTATAACATGGATACTAATCGCTTACAGGACTATGTGGGCTTTACAGTGGAGCCGATGGGTATCGGATTGGCAGAGAAAAACATGTCGGATACCGGGGCGCACATTGATATAGGGTTATTGCCGCGCTGGGCGGCGATGTGGTTATTGAGTCAGGATTATTGGGCGAAGAAAGCCACGATCGACCAAGGCAGTGCAGGCGGTTCCTGGTCGATACATTATCGAGACCGGAATACAGATTTACCGGTGTCTTTGGACGATTACCCATATGTGTGTTCTGCGAACTGGTGCGACAATGGTGATACGGTGAACCCTTCGACGGCCAAATCGGAAGCGGCGGCAGCTTGTTTAGGGTGTGCTAATCCATTTACACATGACAAAGCGCATCAACCCTCGTTTGCGTATTTGCCCTATTTGATCACGGGAGAATACTACCTGTTGGAAGAGCTACAATTCTGGGCGAATTACAATATGTTGGATACAAATCCGGGGTATCGAGGCTTTGATAAAGGTACTTTTAGCGGTCAGGTGCGTGGTCAGGCCTGGTCTATACGAGAATTGGCACGGGCAGCATACATTACGCCGGATGCACATCCGTTGAAAGCTTATTTTGTTAGCAAGGTTGAGAATAATATCAGTCGGTATAGAAATAAGTATATAACAGTCCAATCCAATAATTATGGAGCACTGGACTCGTATGATCATCCGATACTGGCACCCTGGATGGATGATTTTTTCACGTCAGCGCTGGGTGTTGTCCATGAGCTTGGTTTTACCCACGTGAAGCCGGTGTTGGAATGGAAGGTCAGGTTTCCCGTACAGAGGATGGGATTTGGCAGCGAAAATCCGGATGATTTTTGTTGGACCAAGGCGGCATCCTATCATTTGCTGTACGACGATTCTGGCGGAGTATTTGCGACGATCAAGGAGTTATTTGATTATAACAATGGCCGGGAGTTTACAGCAGAAGCTGTGTGCGGAAGTAGTGGCTATATTGACGGTTATGCCGATCAGCCCACTGGTTATCCATCGAACCTGCAGCCAGCGCTGGCGATTGCGAAGGATACCGGGATACCTGGAGCGTCTCAGGCCTGGGCGCGATTTGAGAATCGATCTGTCAAACCGGATTATTCAGGGTATCCAAATTTTGCAGTTGTTCCAAGAAGGCTGTTAGGGACTAGAAGTCGCCACCTGGCAAAGTAGTGTCGATGCTGTTTGGGCTTGTTAATATGTCGATGTATGCTCAATAAAACTCTGTCGAAGGGATGCTAAGGAACGAGGATTCAATAATATACGAATTTTGACTGGTCTTATTGTCCGTCTTCTGCGTTGTAGCAACAGTTGCGTAGGCCTGCTATGCGCCTGTTGCTACGCCTTGAAGACAAACAATAATCCTGCGTCAATCTTTCGCATATTATTAAAACCTCGCTCCTAAGGAACCGGATTAGTTGCGGCACTTTACGAATTTTTCAAAGAGGAAGGCGATTTGTTTGTTATTCGAGTCAACGGAACAATAAATTCGCAGCAATAATTATCTGGATGTGTTTATGTGTCTTGAATGATCGGTATCTTTCATTGTAAACGCTGATTCTATCCACAATCGATCCATACTATGTCGAATTTACAAATCGAAAGCGTTGCCGTATATCCGCTGGATGTCCCCTTATTGGCACCGTTTACTATTGCATCGGCGCAATTGACACATGTCAATAATATAGTGATCGAGATTCGACTTGGAAATGGTATTCGTGGTTTTGGCGAAGGAGCGGTATTACCGCCCGTTACACTGGAGACACAAGAGACCGCATTAGCAGTGGCCAAACAGCAAATTGAGTACCTGGTGGGAATGGAGCCGGGGTCATGGCGGCGTGTAGGTTTGGAGTTGGCTGAAAGAATACCCGATTATGCCTCTGTGCGGGCAGCAATAGAAATAGCATTTCTCGATGCCTTGACACAAAGCTGGGGTATTCCATTAGCGCATTTTTTTGGGGGAATGAGCAATCGACTGACTACCGATATCACCATTCCTATTTGCACGGTTTCTGAAGCGGAATCGTTGGCCAGGATGTATAAAACACAAGGATTTTCAACCATTAAAACCAAAGTTGGGCTCGAATTGTCGAACGATCTGGATCGATTGTCAGCGATTTGTCGTGGCCATCCGGACTGTCATCTCATTCTGGATGCCAATGAAGGCTATACAGTTGAACAAAGTTTACATTTGTTAGATCTTTTAAAAAAATCGAAAATTCCTGTTGCATTATTAGAGCAACCGGTTATACGTGATGACTGGGACGGTATGTGTCAAATTACACGGCAGGCTGATGTTCCTGTTGTTGCGGATGAATCCTGCCGTTCATCATTGGATGCGATGCGTATAGTAAAAAGTCGGGTCGCCGACGTAATCAATATAAAAATTGCTAAATGTGGAGTAGTCCAGGCTTTGGAAATAGCCGCAATTGCCCGATCGGGCGGTGTGGATCTGATGATTGGGGAAATGGTGGAAACTCGTTTGGCGACAGGCTTCAGTGCCCATTTTGCAGCTGGCTTAGGTGGTTTTAGCTGGGTGGATCTGGATACACCCTTATTACTTGCAGATGACCCAATTGCAGGCGGATATCTTCGTGAAGGCGCAAATTATTTTCTTGATGGTATTGAAACGGGGCATGGAGGTAAACCCGTCTTAAAATAAGGCTGGATGGGGTTTGCGTGCTTCTCTTCTAAGGTCTATATTTAGTTATTAATAGGTGGCTGTAGTCGGAAGCAGAATAGTTTTTTGTCCTGATACTGTGTTTGGATAGTTTAAAGTGTGTGACATCAACTATCTGATTGTGACTATAAATTTCTACTTTCTTGCAGTTGGAATACTATTTTTCGACAGTTTCCTGCAGGCAAGTAAAAACAAAAAAATGTGAAAACAGGCCAAATAATTAAGGCTGCAAAGTTTTCGTTGGTTATTTTACGATAGCGATTGTGAGAATATGAAATACAACGAGTCTGAATCTGAAAGTGCTCAGTATTTGCGTATGGTCGTTCCAATGATGGCCAGGTATAAGCTCTCAGCGACACCTGTTAATTATGCAGTATGTTTTGAGTATGTCGCTGAAACCAATCAGAAACTTATACGTGATGTCGATTCGCTTATCAATGGGTCGGAAGTGGGTTCTAATGAGGATTTTGCGGCTGTTTACGAACGCTACCTGGCCCCAGTTGGTATCGAAGAAGCGACACGCGTGAACAATTATCTGCTTGAACTGCTCGGTGAATTACAGGAATCTGTTTTAGAGACGAATCGAGAAACATCGAAATATAGTCAGTCTTTAGGAGATTCCAGTCGGAAACTCCAGTCTGATCACGGTACCCAGGTTTCCCTGAGGATCATTAATGATTTATTAAGTGATACTCGTTCCATGCAAAAAGTTTCTTCTGATATGCGTGAAAAGCTTGAGAAGAGTCAACACGAAGTTGATATATTAAGAGACCAACTACAGCGAGCAAGGAAGGAGTCGGCGATCGACCCGCTCACTGGCCTGACCAATAGGGCTGGGCTTGCCACGGTAATGCTGAGTATGTTGGAAGATACCGAAGTCGCGAAGGATAGCCGTTGTCTATTGATGGTGGATATCGATCATTTTAAACGCGTCAATGATACTTATGGCCATATGGTGGGTGACAAAGTTATCCAGTTTGTTGCGAAAAGCCTAAAAAATCTTGTCAAGGGAAAGGATACAGTTGCCCGATATGGTGGAGAAGAATTTGCGATTATTTTACCCAATACTTCTTTGTCCGGTGCCCAGTCGCTTGCAGAAAATATTCGTGTGGCAATAGAAAAGACTCGCATAAAGCGTAGTGGTTCGGGTGAATCAATAGGTCAGGTGACCGTATCTATCGGTGTGGCTCAATATCACACTGGAGAGTCGTCCGAAGAGCTTTTCGAACGGGCAGATACGGCTTTGTATCAATCCAAAAATAGTGGTCGGAATAAAGTCACGGTTGCAGAATTAGAAAACAACGTTGGTGTTTAATCGTTACGAATTAAAATATTATCTTAACGAAGTGCAAACCGCGGAGCTGGCGCAGCGTTTGTGTCATGTGCTTAAGCCGGATTCGAATGGAGACAGCAACGGTGAGTACAAAGTCAATAGTCTTTATTTTGATTCGATTGATGATGAATGCCTGTATCAAAAACAATCCGGAATATTGACGCGAAAAAAACTAAGGATGAGAACTTACGGCAGTGAATGCGGTGAGAACGTTAATTTTGAGATTAAACATAAACACGGGCAACGGATTTACAAGGAAATGGTCTTATTGCCCAGGAATAGTGCTGAATTAGTTTGTCAGGGCGAATACAGCCATTTGCTTGAATTGAATCATCCGGTTTTAGATCAAATATACGGCTGGTTTCTGGCCAGGACTTACCAACCGAAAGTCATTGTCGGCTATACCCGCGAAGCCTATGTTTTCCCGGAGCTCGATATTCGAATTACACTCGACAAAAATTTGCGCTCTGATATTAATCATGTCGATTTTTTTTCTTCGATTCCGGGCAATATGCCTGTAATACTTGAAGGAAAACAAATTCTTGAAATTAAATACAATCAGTATTTTCCGGATTATCTGAAAAATCTGCTGTCGAGTGTCTGCGCGGAAAGAATGGCGATTAGTAAATATACGCTTGCCAGGCGGTTTCATAAATTGAATAAATGGGAGGATAACTGACAATGGATCAAGTGACTTTTTCTGATGTAATTCAGAAAAGCTTCATTGCTATGTCAATGGGTAGTGCAGATCGCATTACGACATTAAATATAGTAGCCAATGTACTCATGTCATTTCTGGTCGGGATGTTCATTTTTTATATTTATCGAAAGACTTTTCAGGGTGTGTTGTACCAGTGGAGTTTCAATGTTTCGCTGGTGCTGGCGGCGACAGTGACTTGCCTGGTTATTATGACCATTAGTGGCAATCTGATTCTTTCACTTGGCATGGTGGGCGCCCTTTCAATTGTGCGTTTTCGTACGCCTGTCAAAGATAGTATGGATCTAATATTTTTGTTTTGGTCCATTTCGGTGGGTATTGCAAATGGTGTTGGGTATTACAATATCGCGATCGTAGGGTCGGTTATGATCGCCGTGTTTTTATTGTTACTCAATAAAAAACGCGGATCACCGAACAGCTTTTTATTGGTTATCCAGATATCCAGAGATGTTGAAGAGATAGAAGTTATGGGCTTACTGAACGCAGCGGTTGAAAAAATTGCCTTGAAATCGAAAACCGTTTCAGAGCTGACAAGTGAACTGACCTTTGAAGTCAAGATAAAAAGCCTGGATACTCGCTTTGTTGATCAGTTGGTCAAAGATGGTATGGCGTTGCGAGCGACTTTGGTTTCTTATGAACAGGATTTTGCGGCATCCTGAGGCGGTCAATCTGATCGGTAGAAAAATTCTACAGAGGGTCTGCTTTTGCATCTGCCAATAATTTTTTGGCGTGTCTTGGTGTCGAGTGTTGCGCTGGTCATTTATTGTTGCAATACTTCTGTCTCCGCGTCGGAAAAGCCCATTTCGTGTTCCCATGTCTGGTCGGACAATCAGTATTATACTGTTAATCGTCAATCGGTCAGTAGTGTGACGGATTTTTTCTATAGGAGACTGACTTTATTCGACGATTCAGACCAGCAATTGGCCGATCATCTGAGTAATCAGACGATTGAGGAAGTCTATTTCGACAGCCCAGAGTTTTCATTACTGCAAGCACGAGATGAATTGTATACCCGTACCGTCACGCAGACTCCTAAATCGAGTAATCTCGTAAAACAGGTTGTATTTGTTGATTATAATCCTGAAAATTCAGTTACAAGCCATTACAATTTCGAGACTCAGTCCTATCGTCGACGAAACACACCGTTGGAAAGTCACCCGCTTTTTGGAATTGTAAAGCGACGACAGCGCAATGTGTTGTTAGATAAACTCAGTTCTTATGGTAGTGATTTTTCTGGTGGCATCATTCCGGTGTTGACGGTTGTTCATAATATTGCCTCTCATTCATTTCAGGTATTCCGCGAATCAGGCGCCCGGATTGCTATTGACCACACAGCAGTTTATTCACATTCGTTATATAAACAGTTTGTCGTCGTCCGGTTTGAATTATATGAAGACGCAAAGTCGTCGTTGAACGCCAGAGAAAAACAGACGGTTCTGGCTGCATTGACAGGCTTACATTGTGAGTTTCAGTCATTATTTCCAGGGCTTCAGGCAAAAAAAAACCTGGGTTATTCCGACTATCAGCGATTCGCCGAGCGCTTATTGCCTTTGAGATCTATTTTTATTCGTTATCCAATGTTGTTTAAGGGCTCTCAGGCGATTGTGTTGGCTGTTGTTGGGTTTTTGCTGCTTTATTTGATTATTGGCCGGCGTAATCCAAAACCAAGTTTTCGTTATTCCTTAAAAGTCACCGCAAAACGGGATGATTAAAACGAAATATATAAGTAAACGAAGTCTGCTTGGGTTTGCTCTCATTATTCTGGTATGCCTATTAGGTCAATTTTTAATCGGTGGCGTCGCAGGGCTTGCTCGCTATAGGCAGTCGGTATTATCAGATTATCCCGTCACTGTGGAAACAGTGTCCTATTTCCTTAAGGAATATATCCAGACTCGTTTGAACATAATTTTCACTCCTCCCTATAAACCCGGCTCCAAGGTTCCGGTGATTGATCTTTATGCCAGTACGGATGATTTTGCCAGATTGAACAGCGATCTTCCCAATAGTGGTAAATCAACGTATATAACAGGTTACATGAAAGCCGTGGACGAAGCAGAATCCACCGAAGTGAAGCTTAGATATCGGGGAGATCTTCCATTTCACTGGTTGTATCAGAAAAAATCTTTTCGCGTCAAACTGCCTGATTTTCAAACATATCATCAAGACAAAGTCTTCAACTTGATTCATCCGACCACACTTCATATGATTTCGGATTGGATGAGTTACTCAATTGCAAAAAAACAGGGCTTACTGTCACCGGACTATTATCCTGTCAGAGTTCGCATCAATAGTGTTGACAATGGTTTACATTTCTATTTAAGCCAGCCAACAGAGACTTTTTTAAGAAAAAATCGACGCATGCCTGGCAGTATCTATGTCGGAGATCGGGCTACCTGGCGGGGAACCACATTCAATACTACGTTTCACAGGTATTTCGATGCGGATGGAGTCAGTTTTTTATGGAGAGATGCACGATTATGGAAAAAGGTATCGGCGCGAAACGCAGAAACCCAGCATGATAAAGAGGACTTGAAGAAATTCATTGAAGTTGCAAATCAGACTGACCCGAATGCATTTTTTAGGGATTTCCAAGTGTATTTCGATAGCGAAAAATATTTTCGATATTTTGCGATTGATACTTTATTTGGCAGTGAACACCATGACTACTTTCACAATCATAAATTCTATTTCGACCCTTACAAAGGTAAGTTTGAACCTATTGAGTGGGATGTTCGATTTTGGAGTGCACATCATATCTATAAGGATCTTTCGTTTTACCCCTTGTTGGATAAAGTCAAACGCAATCCGTTGCTGGAATATCAACGAGACCTTGTCGCTTATCGCATGTTGCAGCAATATCATCCAGACAGAATAATTCGGCGTATCAATGAGTTGGTCAATGTCATGCTGGAAGATATACGAACAGATCCTTTCAAAATGTTTCCCATTCGCCACAAGTTGTTTCCAGTAGAAAAAAACACTCCTTTTACGATGGATGATTACCAGAGATCGGTAAAAATACTGACCGATGTGTATTTCAGCAGGTACAAAACTTTGCAAGATATATACGCAGATACTTCTGTCGTCTATACCACTGAAAAATTGACTGATAAGCGAATAATGATGTATGTATCTGTATCTGGAAATAGCCCCGTTGTATTTGATCCTTTTTCAATGGTTACTGGCGCTAATCGATCAGAATTAAAGGTAAGTCGGGTTAATTCCATCGGATTAACCTCGCCGGTTACAGGGCATTCGGATCTTATTTATCCCGGACGACGCAGAGACGATGGCAACTTTACCGGAAAAGAGGATGAACAAAGTATCGATGCGTTCGGTACTTTTAAGCTTTTGCCTTCGCCATTAATTTATACCTATCGATTCGATGGTGTTGAGGGAGAATTGAGCGACAATAATTCAGTCCGAAATGCTGTTACAGGGCAATCGGTTAATTTTGTTTTCTCATCTGAACTGCCTTCAGACAAGCAGACGGTTTCGATGCATCCCTGGTTACTGGATGACCCTTCGTACAAACCCATAACGGAGATCGTTTTACAGGGTGAAATCCATGTTAATCAAGATCGAGTGTATGAATCGAATCAGCATGTAAAGATAATGCCAGGAACGACATTTCATTTGGCGGCCAGTCGTTCAATCCTGTTTTTTGGAAGAGTGAGTGCCATAGGAAAACCCGGTAAACCGATTCGTTTTCTGCGTCTTTCAAAGGCGCATGCGTGGGGCGCTATAGTGATACAGGGAAAAGCGGCGTCGAATAGTGTGTTTAGGCATATCGAAGTCAGCGGTGGATCTGTGGTGAAATACCACCTGGTTGATTATCCGGGGCAGTTTAATATCCATGATGTCAGCTCTTTTACGATCAGTGACAGTCGGTTTCAATCAAACATCAAAGGAGACGATTCGGTTCACATTGCTTACAGTAAAGGAGTTGTTGAGAATAGCGAATTTAGCAGTAGTTTTTCAGATGCTCTGGATATTGATATTTCCACCGTGGATATCGTTCGATCCCGATTTCGAGACAGTGGTAACGATGCAATTGATATGATGAATTCCACGGTCAGGGTTGACGCCGGATCGTTTTTTAACGCCGGAGACAAATGTTTTTCGATTGGAGAGAGAAGTAAGGCGTCTCTGGCAAATATCCAATTAAGTGACTGCGCGACCGGTATAGCTGTTAAAGACGAATCGGAGGCAAAACTGGACAAGATCCGTTTTTTGAACAAAGGTGGGATACCTATAGCCCTGTACCAGAAAAATCCGCGTTACCGTTTGGGTGGAAAAATATCGGGGAGTCAGGTCACAGGAATATCCATCGAGGATATTAAGGTTGGTAGCCGTTCGGAAGATAATATTGTGTTTCAATAATTCTGCAGGCTCAGTACGGGTACCAAAAGAATGGTCATAGCTTGGGTGAAGTGTAACAAAACCCGGGAAAGCAGTAGGCAAGGTTTTCTATTACCGGGAAAAGCCGGAATGTTGATCGAATTTAGAAATGCCATATAGTCAGCGGTTCGACTGAATCCGGTAGAGCCGTCGGTGCTGCTTCAGAGATTTTAAACAGAACATTGCTGCAATCACGTTTTATGGGTTCGTCGTAAAGGCCACCTCTTGGGCTTAGAATACTGTGGACCATGGGTGCTGTAGAGTCGCGTTTCTTTTTTACTATGGCTCGTCGGGTTACCACAGCAATCTCTCCATTTGCCAGTCTTACCACTGAACCGGGAGGGAATACACCGACCTCGCGTATTAATTGATTCGCCAATGTTTCATCGACCTCCTGGCCGCGTTTATTGAAAACCGCTTTGAGTGCCTCCTGGGCGACTATGGGTTTGCGATGAACGCGCGGAGTGACCAAAGCTGCGTACATGTCGGCAAGGGCAATGATTTTTGCTGGCTCACAGATTTTGTCTCCACTCAGTTGATCAGGGTATCCTGTGGCATTAATACGTTCGTGATGCTGTAAAATGGCCTGCAGCCATATTGAGTCTGTAACTCCTGAACTGCGAAGCAGGCTGACGCTCTTTGCAGGGTGGTTTACAATACCCTGCTTTTGCTTGTCGGTAAGCGGTGTTTTCTGTTCAAACAGAGTTTCCTGGAGACTTTGCATGCCTACATTCATCGTCAGTGCAGCAGCAAGTATTTTTGTTCTTTCCTGTTCAGGCGTATTGATGCGTTTTCCGAGCAGTTCACACAGAATTGCGGTATGTATCGGGTGTACAGCGGTATATGAAAAATGACGCGATAAATGTATTGCAGCCAGAACAGCATCTGCCTGACACTCACACGCGAGTTGTATTTCTGTTGTGATCGGGATGATTTTTTCTGGGACTTCACTTGCTGTGCCATTTGCGATAGACGGTAACAGATCGCTAAGAATGCGCGCCCAACCTTCCTTGAAGCTGAAGGGGTTAATTTCAGGTGCTGGCTCTTCTTTGCTAACGGAGTTTGCTCGTTGTTCTTCGCGTATCTGAATTTCCTGTTGAGTCAGGTTTCTATAGACTCCTCTTTGGAGGATGACCTGACGCTGGCGTTCAGATGAAATTAATGTACCTTCCTGCAGTAACAGGGCTTTCTCGATACAATATACTGACCAGGGCAGGGGGATTCCCACGGAGACGTCTTCGGATTTTATTCGAACGAATTCCACAATTAAGATATATCATAGGTATTATTGACTTTAGTATAGCTTTTATATACAGATTTAGCATTCAGGATGCAAATTATTGATGTGTCCCTGTTCATCAAGGCATCGTAGCGCTATTTCCAAGCGATTCCATTCGCAAGCTTTTCCCGGTAGTCCAAAACGCAGGCTGTTGGGTTTGTCAAAAAGTCGTGTAAGGATTCCAAGATTTGCCAGGTGCTGATGAATCTGCGCAGCGTTTTCGGAAATACACCACTGAAATAGTGCGCAGCCTCCGTCCGGAGGTAGTTTGTATTGCGTAAGTATCTGCTGTAGACGTTGGCTGTTTTTGATCAGTTGTTGTTGGCACTGTTGCTGCCAGCCTCGATCCTGTAATGCATGCTTTGCAATTAAACGGGCGGGTGTTGCTACAGTCCAGGGGCCCAGAATTCTGTGCAGTTCCTGCAATAGTACTGGTTGCGCAAAGGCAAATCCTATCCGGGCTCCGGCCAGGCCGAAAAACTTACCCAAAGAGCGCAATACAATGAGTCCATCCGTATCACTACTAGGGGTTAAGCTTTGTTCAGGCGTTGGGTCGATAAAGGCTTCATCTACCAGTAACCAGCCTTGTCGGCGGGCGAGATGTGCATGCCAATCCATTATTTGATGGCAAGGTATACAATCGCCGCTAGGATTGTTGGGGCGAACAACGACCAACACATCGCTGTCGACCAAAGCTTGCTCTACATGGTCAATAGATACAAGCTGGACCTGGTGCCCCGCGCTGCGCCAGGCATAGGCATGTTCGTTGTAACTGGGTTCAATGATCGCCACCCGGCAGGCAGAGCGCAACCGGGGTAATGTCTGAATGACAGCCTGAGAGCCCGCAGTGACTAAAAGATTTTTGACCTGATAGTAGTTTTGAGCGGCGATTTCCAGACCATCGTTGTATTCCGGTAGTCGGCTCCAGATATTTGGCGGTAAATCCACAATGGGCCACCCATTTGGATTGATCCCTGTTGATAAATCAAGCCATTGGCCAATTGGAATGGCAAACTGTTCAGCCGCCAGTTGTAATTGCCCCCCATGGGGTAGCAGCCCGCATTGAGCGGGGTTAAATTCCTTGTCCGACAATAAGTGCTCCCCCTCCAAATATTATCAGAATGACCACCAGACTGCGCCTTAGGAGTTGTATGGCGCGAATAATATCATCGCTGGCTACGTGGCGGCCATGACCGAGTAAGGGTTTTGATTCAAGTTTTCCTTGATAATAAGCCGGGCCACCCACCTCAATACCCAGGCTTGCGGCACCGGATGCCATAACCACTCCCGCATTAGGGCTTTTCCAGCGATAGCCCTGATGTATCCAGCAATAAAATGCAGATTTGCTGTTTCCGCAAAGCGAGTAGCTTAAAGCCGTGATACGAGAAGGAATCATGTTAAACAGATCGTCGAGACCGGCACAGGCACGTCCAAAATTCTGATAGCGTTGATTGCGATAGCCCCACATTGCGTCCAGCGTATTGATCAGCCGGTAGGCAATTACTCCGGGTGCGCCCGCGATCATGAACCAGAATATTGCGCCAATTACAGCATCGCTGCCATTTTCCAGTATTGATTCAACAGTTGCTGTTGCGATGCGGGTCGCGTCCAGTTGTTTGGTGTCTCGACTTACGATTAGTCCAACCTGTAGCCGAGCAGCGTCCAGCTTATCTGTGGATAATGATCTATGAATTTGCATTGCGTGTTGCTCCAGGCTTTTCCAGCCAACCGCCAGATACAATGAAAGCAGATTCAAGGCAGGCTCAAATTGGGTAAAACTGATCGCTACAGCCATACAGGTAAATGGAATGACGAGGATTGCAGTTGCCATCAAGCCCCTCAATCGTCTTGAGAAAATACTGACCTGGGAATCTCCATAGAATATTTTTTCCACGCGCATTGCCAGACGACCAAAACCGACCAGGGGATGTAATATTCCGGGTTCACCAAAAATACGGTCGACTATCAAGGCAGAAATAATGGTTATGAGCATAATTTAACAGGCAGTCAAGTTGGTTTTCTACTACTCTTTGGGTTTGGTGGGTAGTTTTGATATTTAATTGTGTGAAAGTCATTAGGTCATTGTCAATACAACCTTGACGGAGTACTGGGATTAAGAGATGAATAAGTGTAATCACCAGCATTCTCACACTCAGGAAAATAAGCCTGCGATCCAGGTAAAACCACTCTTGCATGCTATCTGTTGCAGAATAACTAATAATCAATGGCTTGGGTCTTTAATGAAATGTTAAATAGTTACTGTGTTTTTTTAATGTTTAGCTCGACCTTATTGCAACAAACGCCTATAGTACGCAACCTCGAAATAATCTTGTTTTTAATTTAGCTCAGGAAACTCCCGTTGATCTCTACATCAAATCTTGCCATGCAGTTTGGCGCCAAACCCTTATTCGAAAACATATCGGTCAAATTTAGTGGTGGTAATCGCTATGGTCTCATAGGTGCCAATGGTTGTGGCAAATCCACTTTTATGAAAATTTTGGATGGTAGCCTGGAACCGACTGCCGGAAACGTGTCCATCAGTCCTGATGAACGCCTGGGGACATTACACCAGAATCAGTTTGCCTTTGAAGAATTTAGCGTGATTGACACGGTAATCATGGGTCATGCTGAGTTATGGGCAGTAAAACTGGATCGAGAACGCATCTATGCTTTAGCGGAAATGTCCGAAGAAGAGGGTATGAAGGTGTCGGAACTGGAAATACGCTTCGGAGAACTGGATGGGTACAGCGCGGAAAGCCGAGCCGGAGAGTTGCTCATGAGCGCAGGAATCGGCAAAGAATTTCATGATGGCCCAATGAGCGAGGTTGCGCCAGGCTGGAAATTGCGTGTTTTGTTAGCACAGGCGCTTTTTTCAGAACCCGACATACTTTTACTGGATGAGCCTACCAATAATCTGGATATTAACACTATACGCTGGTTGGAGACTGTTCTTAACGAACGTAAGAGTACCATGATCATTATTTCGCATGATCGACATTTTCTAAATGCTGTTTGTACCCACATTGCCGATATTGATTACGGTGAGCTACGCGTGTATCCAGGCAACTATGATGATTTTATGATCGCATCGACCCAGGCTCGCGAGCGTCTGCAATTGGATAATGCAAAAAAATCAGCACAGATTGCCGATCTTCAACAATTTGTCAGTCGTTTTTCGGCGAATGCCTCTAAAGCAAAACAAGCGACGTCGCGTGCTAAACAAATAGAAAAAATCAAGCTCGACGATATTAAAGCTTCAAGCCGGGTGAGTCCGTTTATTCGCTTTAATCAGGAAAAAAAACTGCACCGGCAAGCATTGATATTGGAAGAGTTGGGCCACGGTTTCGACAACGAAGTTCTATTTAGTAACGGTAATTTGATACTGGATGCAGGCAGTCGTTTGGCGGTTATTGGTGAAAATGGTGCGGGTAAAACGACTTTTCTTCGTTGCTTGATGAATGAGCTCGATGCCCATACTGGCACTGTACAGTGGTCAGAAAATGCAACATTGGGATACTGTCCACAGGATAGCAACGCTGATTTTGACAACGAACTTAATTTATTTGACTGGATGAGTCAGTGGCGTAAACCTAAGCATGATGATCAGAGTGTACGTGCGATCCTGGGGAGACTGTTGTTTTCTGCGGATGACTTTAATAAACGGGTTAAGGTTTGTTCTGGTGGTGAAAAAAATCGATTGCTGTTTTGTAAATTGATTATGTTGGAATGTAATGTAATGCTGATGGATGAACCCACTAATCACCTCGATATGGAATCTATCGAAGCATTGAATTTAGCCTTAGAGAATTATGAAGGCACATTGATCTTTGTCAGCCACGACAGAGAGTTTGTTTCAACGCTTGCTACTCGAATTATTGAGATCAAGGATCAACAACTGGTCGATTTTCGCGGAACCTATGAGGAATACCTTGTCAGCCAACAAGATGAGGGGAAAAAGGTCGCGAGTTTTTAAGGGATACGAATTTTGTCAATGCACGAGTCGGGGTTTTTATAGATTGATTCGTCCTTTTGGCATCAACCGTAAAATTATGTATAGGGGCATCGGGTTTCAGTGGCACTGGCGTTCTTTTTTAGAAGATGATGAGAGTTGAATTATTCGGTTTGCAGGATTGCTGTGTCAACTCTCGGGGTTTCCTTTGATGTGGTGTTTTTGGCCTGGAGACATGGTTGCAAGCAGGAGCAGAAGTGTATCCGGTTTTTATCTCTTGATTAGCGTAGTAAATGGTTCCTTTTTATTTAACCGATAAATATCAAAATCTCTATCAATCGTTGCGATCTTGTTTATATTTAATTTTTCACCTAAAAATACAAGGCAGGCATCTGCAAAGTCCATTGGCAGGTCTACATATTTTATTGTTAAATCCTTTATTCTTGATAAGTCATATTGATTAATAGGCTCGATCACTAATGCCCCAGCATTTGCCCAGCCCAAAAAGTCGATTTGGGCATGTCTGTTGAAGTCGAGTAAATGAAGTGTTTCTGTAATGGATGCCAATGTCGTTATTAATTCACTTTCATTGGTTTTTATAAAATCGACTGAGGCTGAATGGTATTTGTCACTACTATCAAATAAAGCAATAAGGGGTCCCGAGTCAGTGACCTCTCTTTCACAACAGGCTCGTGTTTTCCATGTCATTAGCCACTGCTGGTTTAACCATCAACCCGACAATCAAACCCGCCAAAGTAATTTCCACCAAGGTGGCAATAAACCAACTCAATGCAAGGTCAAAAGAAATGGGCATATAACAATATGAGCCGAATCCCATTGATACTCCACTTGCAATTCCCAATAGAAGACCGAATTTAATGCCGGTGGCAATTGATTTGGGGTGGATCATTACACTGTAAATGACGACGAAGCATCCACTGAAAATCAAAGTCACCACCGACATTAAAGGCATATTCATTTCATCTTCGGGGCGCCACAAATGGGCGGTTGTCTGATAGCTTGATTTGAGAAGAACTCCATGAATAAGAAAGTCGAGAATTGACCATGAAACGAACACTGCGATTATTGCCCAAATAATTTGCTTGATCATGATTTTTTCTTCAGAATTTCAGTGGCTGAGTACCAGGCATTTATACGCGCTGCGTTAAGGCTTGTCGATAGAATTATTATCCTTGACAGCCAGGTATTGAACACTTAACCTCTATGCATTATGAATTCAACATCTCATCTTAACCAGCAATCTAAATCAATGCTACTGAAGCTATGGCGAGTTCTGCCTGTTTGCTGCGGTCTGTATTAATCCTTTAATCATAAATAAATAGCTGCGGATTCTGTCGCGACTATTTCTCAATTATCTCTACAGTATCCCAGGCTTAGCAGGGAAATACTGTTGAAGCTAACAATCGGTAATTGACAGTCGTTAGCGGATGGCGTGCAGTCCAAGCCACTACTGAGTGGAATCTTTGGCAACGATATTGCCTTTTAAAACGTTCGTCCGAATAAACATAACAAACACACAAGATAATGCAGTGACCAGAATCCAGATGAAAGAATTCAGCAATGAATCACCGTGAATGGACGGTGTAAACAGGGAAACCGGGAGAATAATGAATTTTGTAAATATGGTAAAACTACCCTGAAAACAGACAAACCCGAAAGCAGCCCAAATCCAAGCGTTTTTCCTGATCTCACGTGCGGTAATATAAAACCAGACGGCAGTTGCGATAGCAAACAGGCTACTGACCATAATGACCCCCTTACCCAGACTAAATGCATTGTCTCTAGGATAAAAAAATTTTGAAAATTTATCAAGTAGCCTGAAATATAGCAGTGGTTTGGTGCTCTCAAATTTATTGGATTCCTTGCGGAAATTAACAAAGGCTTGAAAATTGAATCAAGATAAAGCAGAAATAGTTCTCGTTTATGATAAAGAATGTCCAGCCTGCGATAATTATTGTCGAATGGTTCGTATTCGCGAGTCGATCGGTCAGCTAAAGATTATCAATGCTCGAAATGCCAGTGAATTTGTCGATAAAATTACGGAAAAAGGGCTGGATATTGACCAGGGTATGGTTCTTTTTCTTCATGGGCAAATGTATTACGGTGCTGATGCGATTCATGCACTGGCTTTAATCAGCAGTCGTTCTGGTGTATTTAATAGAATGAACTACTGGATTTTTAAATCTGAAAAAATATCACGGGTTTTTTATCCTGTATTACGATTTTGCAGAAATATCCTGCTAAAGATTTTGTGTAAAACAAAAATTAACAATCTTTCCATTGATGGCAATGATCAATTTTGAGTCCGACACGTTGGCATGGCCTGCCAGGACAGTTCAGAGAGTAGCTGCTCAAATCAGCGATTGATATGCGAATGCAGAATCCTGGTTTTGCTTTTTTCTCAATTAGATCATCCAGTGTTCTGATCCCATCATGGTGCGTTTTTGTCAAATAGTCAAAGTAATTGGGTTGTATCGATATGAATCATCCTGTCGCAATTGCATTAGATTTGGGAACAACGTCGATCAAGGCGGGCTTATTAAATGAAAATGGTGAGTTACAAACAGTAAAGTCTTTGCGAAGTCCGGCAGTTGAAAACAATGGTGCCTTTTATGAAAGCGACGCACTTGAGTACCTTCGCGTAACTGAAAAGACTCTGAACCTTTGTTTGTCAGGCGATCACGAGAATACATCTCTGGGTATTAGTTGCCAGCGTTCTTCGTTTCTTGTCTGGGAATCGGATACGGGTCTACCGGTCAGTCCCCTGATTTCCTGGCAAGATACTCGAGCAAAGGAAATTTGTATAGAATTTCGAAGTTCGGCAGAGCGAATTACAAACTTGACCGGTTTGTGTTTGACGCCTTATTACTTTTCACCCAAGCTACTTTGGATGCTCAGGCATTATCCCGATTGGAAGCATGCCCTGACGGAGGGTGTGCTCTGTGTGGGAACATTGGAGACTTTCATAGTCTGGCGTTGGACTCAGGGACGCTATTACAGGACAGACCTTTCCATGGCAGCAAGAACGCTGTTGGTTGAGTATTCTGCGAGCACCTGGTCTGAAGAGCTTTGTGATCTATTTGGCATCTCTCCTGAATATCTTCCTGTTATCGGTCAGTCAACGGGGCTGGATATTTCATTGGACAATGGTTGTATATTGCGTGCCAGCATAGCGGATCAGTCTGCTGCTTTATTTGCCAGTGGGGCAAATGACAGCAGCGTTGTCGTTAATTTGGGAACGGGTGGCTTTGTCAGTCGTTACATCGCCAGAAAACGAATTGTACAATACCGGCCTTATTTAGCTTCGGTTGTTTGTAAAGATCATTGCGGAAAAGTGCATTTTTCAGTTGAGGGTACGGTCAATTCTTTTGCCCCAACACTGGAAAAATATCCTGTTGGGCAGTGTGATTTTTCAGGATTGGCTGAAATCGAAAATGTCATGTGTATTGCTGAACCGAGTGGAATTGGCGCACCTTATTACCGTGCGGATATCGGGCAGACTTTTTCCGGGCCAGTTATCGGGCTAAATAAAAAAGTGGTTACAGCTTTGTTAATTGAAGGGTTTGTTTTTCGTATAAACCAGATTATCCGGGATTTTTATGAAATCTATCCGATTGACGTTGTGATTCTGTCAGGGGGGCTGGCTAATATTACTGTGATTCAACAGGCCATCGCAGCTTGCAGCCCGGCTCCCGTCTATTTATTGAAACAAACGCATGCCAGTTTGTTTGGAATTGCTCAGTTAGCCGCTGACTTAACTCAGACGCAGACCACAAAATTGACAAAGGTTGAAATTCCGCCAGAGTGTGGAAAATTACAGCGAAAATATAATAAATGGCGATTATGGATAGATAAATTTATTCAAGATCGCGAACCTTTTAGCCGTGAACAGGACTAACTTGCAAAAAGAAAAATATCAATATTCTGGATAAGTACTGATACTGATGGATTGAGTAAGCAGGACAGTATTTTTGTAAATGCGCTGGGGCTGTCGTCAGTCCATGATTGAGCAGGGGATGTTAAGCGTTTCGTTGTTTGCTTGAAAGAGTACAATTGCGTACAGATGGAGTGCGCGGAGTATATATTGGGGAATGTGTATTTTTCATGAGTATATTGATTGTTGATGATGATAATAGTATCCGCAAGGTATTAAGAATTAGATTGGTTGGTGAAGGTTATGATGTAATCTGTGCTGCAAATGCAACACAGGCTTATCATCATTTGGGGCTGGTTGAAGGTAGTTCTTTTAATGACAGCATCGATTTGATATTGATGGATATCCTGATGCCGGATATTCGGGGAATTGATGCCTGCAAGGCAATCAAATCAGTAGCCGCATTGCGTGATATACCGATTATTCTTATGACGGCAAGCTCGGATGCCAAACATCTGGAAGAAGCTTTTAATGCGGGCGCGATGGACTATATTGCCAAGCCGTTTCGAAAGGTGGAATTGTTGGCCAGACTTCGTTCAGCGCTTCGGTTGAAAATAGAAATTGATAAACGTCATAAAAGGGAGCGAGAACTCACCGAGGCTGCACGGGATTTACGGATCGCCAATATTAAACTTTCCAAGCTTTCGGAATTAGATGGTCTGACAGAGGTATTTAATAGAAGATATTTCGATAAAGGTCTGGAAAAGGAATTTCAGAGGGCAATGCGCAATCACGTGCCGCTTTCACTGATTATGATTGATATTGATGGATTTAAAGCGTTCAATGATTTGTATGGTCATCAGATCGGTGATCAGTGCCTAAAAAAGATTGCTGCATTATTCAGGTCAGTGATAAATCGTTCGCATGACATGGTAGCCCGCTATGGTGGAGAGGAGTTTGCTGTTGTTTTGCCTGAAACGACCGAACAGGGAGCGAAAGATTTTGCAGAAACATTGCGCAGCCAGGTAAGGGCGTTGAATATTGAGCACAAAGCGGCACCAGTGGGGGATAAGGTATCGATTAGTCTGGGTACGGCGAGTGTTGTGCCTTGTGTGGGTATGGTGCCAGCAGATCTGATTTCTCTTGCGGATCAAGCTTTGTATCGGTCGAAATCTGAGGGTCGGAACCGTGTTACTGTGAGTGAGCCGGCGTGAGCGCTTCTTCGACAAATTGAATGCCTGACCAGCCGGTCTTCATGAACATGCGGATGTTCATATGGTTATTACCGTCCGGGTTTGTTAATACATCTTTCCAGTAAAAATCGCCAAAAAGCATTAATGTTAATGACTCTGACAGCCCCTGCAACTTGGCAAACGCAAAAATTTTGCACGAGCCTTCGTTAGTGCCGGGTTTGTTGATAACTTGTTTGTTGCCTGTACCATTAATAAATTTCACCGGACGATAATGATAGTTTTCATCGATAACTGCTTGCGTTTGTGCAAATGTAACACGGTTTCCCTGTGTTATTTGTTGAATTAATTGATCGATGCTCATTGTGGGGATTTCTTATATTTTTATCACTATTGAATTAATTTAGATAGGGTTTTGAAATCAGGGTGAGAGGCATCACGAATCCATTCGAATATTACGGATTCGTAGTTAGTAATCGTAATGCCGGCCTGGCGCATACGTTCCAGTGCAAAAAACCGGTGTTCCTGTTTGCGGGAGCAAGTCGAATCTTCGGCAACGTAGACCGAGTAATTTTCGGATTGAAGTTCTAAAGCGGTTTGCAGCACACAGACGTGGGCTTCCTGACCAACCAATACCAACTGTTTTTTTCCGGATTGACTTAATGCGGAATTAAAACCTTCAGCAGCGCAACAGGAAAAGCCTGTTTTGGAAAATCTATGCACCGAATCAGAAAGCGCTTCAATGATGCTGGAATCGGTTTCCCCAAGTCCTTGCGGGTATTGCTCTGTGACAAAGATTGGAATGTTTAATGTGTGTGCTGCTTGAATTAATGCACAGCTATTATTGATCATTTGTTCTGCTTCGTTTTCCACCATCGCTGCAGTTAAAGTGGGTTGAATGTCAATCACGATTAAGGCACAGTCAGAGGCACTGCAAAGGTTGTTGGTGGGGCTAGTCATAACAGGTTACCTGATTTAGCTGATCGCACTCAGGGTTGTTGAGTTTTGGTGAGATCATTAATGTTGGGTTACTGGAAAGCGTATTCATCGTTGGGGCAAATATTGTTGTCCGTCCTGAACAAAGCTGTTTTACCTGACCAGGCGCGCGTAAAAACTTAGAAAAAGCATTAGTTAAGTTAACAGATTTGTTGAGTGAATTCGAGAAAAATTCTACAGGGATGTCCGATACTACTCGTTTATCATAGATCTGAAATGCAATGATTAAGGAAACTTTTTCACGCAGGATTACAATTGATAATGGTTACGACTAACGTTGGCTTGGCGCTTGTTTTTATTTTTACCGTTTTCTGATTTGACCTGTCGGCCTACCAGGTCCGCCGTGCAACCATCCCGGTATCAAACTTATAGTGAAATGTCTTCTTCCTTGTTATAAATTTGACATGTACACTATATGTACAGATAGTGATCTCGATGGTATACGAATGGGATGCAACGAAAGCCGCAAAAAATATTCGAAGTCATGGCGTTGATTTTGCCGATGCAGTGATCGCTCTGGAAGATGATAATGCGCTGACCATCGAAGATTTTGACCATGACGAACAAAGATTTAAAACGCTTGGGATGGGTTCTTTGTTAAATATCTTGTTTGTAGTTCATACGGAAGGCGAAGAAGATAAAATTCGGATCATATCTGCGCGGAAAGCAGACCGAAAAGAGATAATACAATACTATTATGGGTTAAATGATGAGTGAAGATTTCAGCGACGGAAAACGTGGTGCAGTCGTTCCGCCTGATCCGAACAAGGTTCGGATCACGATTCGTTTGGACGGTGATATTATTAGCCATTTTAAGACGCAAGTTAATAATGCAGGCGGGGGTAATTATCAAACTCTGATAAACGACGCATTGCGAGAATTTATCCAGGCGCACGATAAATCCTTAGAAACGACGTTGCGTAAAGTTATTCGCGACGAATTAAAAAAGGTCGGATGAACTATTATAGACATAATAGTTCACAAATTGTTTTGTCAATTGCTTAATGATTTCATTCCATGAAAGGATTGCTAATGGTTAATTGCTCGATTTTCTGACCGTGTTGCATGTCTTCGCTATACAAAGTTTTGCAACCTGCTTCAAGGGTGGCGGCGACTATCAAGCTATCGTAAAAGCTGAATTGATAACGGATTTGTAGGTCCAGACCACGTCGATAAAATGCCTGGGTCGGATTTACTTGCCACAGTGGATTTAGTACATAATCCAAAAACTTTCGTGCTTTCTCCGGTGTTGCATTGAGCTTTTTGGTCAATACATTATTTTTTATTCATTCGATTATCTTGACTTCGTTCTGGCGATAGTCATCGTCTATCAAAGACCAAACATTCAGTTCCGACCGAGTAAGGGTCTAAACATTCCCGTGCCAATTGTTGTGCTTGTAACTGTTGTTCCGGAGGCATTTCTGCCGCAACCAGCTGTTTTAATTCTGATGCGTCCGGTTCACCATTTGCTTCGGCCATGGAAAAAAAAGCGTAGGCTTTCATTGGGTTTTTCGGGGTTCCCTCAGCTTCGAAATACATCAACCCCAGGTTTATTTGTGCTACTGTATTTCCCTGCTCTGCTGCTTTGGCGTACCAAAAAATAGCTTTGTTGTAATCTTTAGGTGAGTTTGGAGCGCCTTGTCGGTAGATCCATCCGAGCATGGCTTGAGCCTGAACGTCCCTTTTTTGTGCCGCTCGGGTGTACCAGTAAATGGCTTTTTCAACATCTCTGGAATTTTTCGTGGGAAAACCTATAAAATGGATTCGAGCAACACTGGTTTGTGCTTTAGTATCGCCTTGTTTGGCGGCTTTGGTATACCAGTAAATCGCTTTTTGAAAATCTTGTGGTATTCCTCGTCCATCGTCGTACATGACTGCCAAATTGTATTGGGCGAGGGCGTCTCCCCGTTCTGCTTTTTTCTGGCAATCGTTGAAATGGGCCATAAAATTTGCACTTTCATCAAAGCAAGGTTCATTGGAATAGCTATTGGTGGGAAATTTCAATAGGACAAATACACTGATTATGCAGAACAAGCTCTTCATTCTCGTTTTACAATGATTTTTAATGAATAGTGATCGTTGTATTGTAATGCCTTGAAATAATAATTTTGTGGTGATTTTCTAAAACCACGGGTTTTTATCTGGAATTTATGAAAAAATAGAATTTTCACTTGATTACTAGTTTCAGAATGTTGGAGGTCAGTATGCTTAATGTGTTATTCCTTCAGAAAATTACTTTATTCCTGTTATTGTTTTTGGTCGCGCCAAATGTCTGGAGTAATCGCTGTGCGGGAAGAGGCTGTGATGTCCCTCAATTTAAAGAAATGATGCCACAGAAAAGTAGCGTGGTGCGCTCCGGGTCGGAATTTTCGTTTACTGCTTCGGCGAACACAAACCCGAATTCGATCAGGGTAATGGTCAAGGGGCACGCGGTTGGTCTAACAATAACCAACAAGGGTCAAATCAAGGTTAGCGGGATCTTGCCGGAAGAATTGACCGAGGGTTATGTACGCATCAATATTACTGCAAGCAGTTCGCCAAGTTCCTGTATTGGCAATGATGGTTGGTTGATCAAAATTGGTGATTAGGAAACTGTCAGAGAATGGAAATAGAAACTACAGAAAAATGGGCCAATATTAGTTATTCCGTAGTCTGAATGGCGAATAATGGTATTCGGAAATTAAACACAAATTAGTTGCTGTGCAGTAACTACTTGCCCCCCTATCGAAACAGCCCTTTATGGGGGATCTGTGGAGGAAGTGTATGCGGCAGGGAAGCCGCATCCAAGCCTACAAGGATGTATTTACGGCGTCTTCCGGAACAGATCCCCCATAGAGGGGCGAGAGCAGTTACGCTGTGCATTGGTTTTCGATTGGCTTCTGAATACTTGATCTATCGGCTAATGAATTATTTTTGCAAAGGGTTTGTTTTATTTGTTTCTTCGCGTGTAACTTATATGGTTCGCCTCGCGTATTGCAAGAAAAATATGATGTGAGGATGAAAGAAAAGTCGCAGTCTTATATCCGGCCTCTAAGTTGAAGGTCACTTTGCCTTCGGGCCCTAATGGAA
>Ga0114934_10000282_pt1 | contig 32392 bp, 31 predicted proteins | sample 4SBtaG_2_FD_99695 | JGI IMG/M metagenome (GOLD analysis project Ga0114934, IMG submission 99695) | Deep subsurface microbial communities from Kolumbo volcano to uncover new lineages of life (NeLLi) - 4SBTROV10_white metaG | ecosystem: Environmental > Aquatic > Marine > Volcanic ...
CATGATGCTCGACACCGCTGGTCGCGTCGTCATAGTTCCCGGCTACGGACTCGCCGTTGCCCAAGCGCAGCACGCGGTCCGCGAACTCACCCACGCGCTCGAAGCCAACGGTTCCGAAGTGGTGTTTGCGATCCACCCTGTGGCGGGCCGGATGCCGGGGCACATGAACGTGTTATTGGCCGAGGCCGAAATCGACTACGAGCAGCTCATCGAAATGGACACCGTCAACCCCACCTTTGCGCAAACCGACGTAGCAATCGTGCTCGGCGCCAACGATGTGGTGAACCCCCTCGCCAAAACCGATCCCGGCTCCCCCATCGCCGGCATGCCAATCCTCGACGCCGGCCAGGCGCGCACGGTCGTCGTAATCAAACGATCGCTCAGCCCCGGATTTGCCGGCATCCCGAACCCATTGTTTGCCGCCGATAACGCCGTGATGTTGTTCGGCGACGGCAAAGCGGCCGTAACCGCGATCACCAAAGCAATCAGCGAGCTTTAGCCCGCTTCGCCAGAATCAGCCCGCCTCGCCCTAGCCCTTGTAGTCAGGTAGGGACTGGCGGCCGTAGAGGCCGTGCAGCTCGTCGGCTTGCTCGTCGGCCATGTGATAGGACTCGTCGTGGTTGGGAAACGCACCGTCTCGGACATCGGTCGCGAACGCCCTGATGGCGTCGACCGAAACACTTTTGACGTCGGCGTAGCGGCGCACGAACTTGGGCACGAAACGATCTTCGATACCGAGAAGATCGTGATAAACGAGAACTTGGCCGTCGGTGTGCGAACCGGCCCCAATCCCGATGGTGGGAATATTGACCGACTCGGTCACCATCTCGGCCACCCGCACCGGAACTCCTTCGAGCACCAACGCGTAGCAGCCGGCATGTTCGAGCGACTTGGCGGCTTGCACCAGCTTGCGGGCGTGTTCGGCCTGCTTGCCTTGCACCTTGAAGCCGCCCATCGCATGAACCGATTGAGGGGTTAGACCGATGTGGCCCATAACCGGGATCTCAGCGCTGATGATCCGTTCGATCATCGGTAAACGTTTGCGCCCCCCTTCGAGCTTGACCGAGTGCGCACCGGCGCGGATCAACTGGGCCGCGTTCTGCACCGTCTCTTCGGGCGAAACGTGGTAGCTCATCCATGGGAGATCACCAACGATGTGGCAATCGGGTTTGGCTCGCGCCACCGCCGAAGTGTGATGCACCATGTCGGCGATCGTGACTTGGAGAGTGTCGTCGTAGCCAAGCACCACCATCGCCAACGAGTCGCCGACCAGGATGAGGTCGGCTCCAGCCTCGCTCGCGATCCGAGCGCCGGGCGCGTCGTAGGCGGTGACCATCACCAGCGGGTCGTGGCCGTCGCGGACCTTGTGGGCTGCTATTGCCGGGGCCGAAAAACCCATGACTAACTCCTTCCCCGTCTCGCGCCGAAAGGCTGCAAGCGGTTGGCCACAACGATATACACGCGGCAAGTCCGTGACAAGAGGCTGCTAAAAACTCGGGGTGCCCAACAACAACCTGCGCGACGCCGCCATCCAAGCCGAGTACGAATCCGGACGGCGAGAAACGACCGAGACCGCGGCCAAGAGCCACATCGTCATCCGACTGGTGAGAATGAGCGCCGGAGCGATCGTCACCCTGGGCGGACTTGCGCTATTGGTGCTACCCGGACCCGGTCTCCCACTAGTGGCGGTGGGGTTGGCCATCTTGGCCCGCGATGTTGCTTGGGCCGATCGGCTGCTCGGAGAGGTCCGCAACCGAATCCCCACCAACGAGCAGGGGGGAATCTCTCGCGCCGCCCTCATCACCATGATCGTGGGCGCGACCGCGAGTGTTATCGGCGCAACGTGGTGGCTGTTCGTGCGCTAGAGCTCAAGACCCACCGATACTGCGGCTCTGAGTGAGGTGGTTCCAACGACAAGCCGTACAAACCTCGACCACGTATCCCTGGCTAACCGACTTACGGGCCGACAATCGAGCCATTTCTTTATCGCTCGTGACACAGCGCCCATGCTTTGGCAGACGAGGCCCGAACACATAAGTGACTTCGACCAACTCCGATTGCTCACACACCGGACAATCGCGATTGGTGGGTGCACCACAAAATTCGGCGTTTCGATGCAGCTCGCGTTGAGCGTCGCAAATGTGTTCTCGACCAAGTTCGCCCTCGCGCCATGCGTGCAAGACCGCTTCACGAGCGAGGCGGTAATCGATACCGGCACCGCTGGTAACCGAAAGGTCTTGCAAACCAAGTTTGCTACGAGCGTTCATTCTGGCGAGAGTACCCGTCCCCACCACCGCGAGTTGTCGCGGCCAGACTGACACCATGTCCGACTTCGATCCCCGAGCCCGTCTTCAACGCCCGCTCGACTTCGTAGAGCTCGGCCCAGGACTCGGCGCCAGCGTCGATCGGCGACTCATTGGCGACGTGCGCGGTCGCAAAGTCCTCGAGATCGGATGCGGTTCGGGGCATGTTGGCGTTGGACTTGCTCGGCGGGGCGCTCGGGTCATCGCCACCGATCACGATCCGGCTCAACTCTTCGCCGCCCGCTCTCTGGCCAACCGTGAGCACGTGGCGGTCGAGTTCCACGAAAGCGGCCCCGCCGACCTCGCTTTCATTCTCGCCGATCAGATCGACCTCGCATTAAGCGTGTGGTCGCTGTCTTTGGTTGACGACCTCGATCGGGTGCTACGTCAGGTTCACCGCGTTGTGCGCGCCGGCGGGCACCTCATCGTGTCGGTTCCTCATCCGGCCGCGCTTTGCGCTGATCCCGCCGACCCCGCCCGCACGATCGTCGCGTGGGACGGGCCCGACCCGATCGGGAACCGCTATGTCCACACCGCCGAGAGTCTGATCACCGCGTGCAGTCGTACCAATTTTGCCGTCGATCTTTTGCTCGAACGCCACGCCGGCGGCCTGACCCCTTCGTCGCTGATTGTTAGGGCCCGTCGACTCGGGGCCTGATCAGGTTTGCTGAGCGGCCCACCACGTCATCAAAATGTCGCGGGCCACCTGCTGGCCAAATGGGCCGTCGTCAAAGCGCTTCTGCGCTAGAACGGCCAACGCCTCGCCGATTAGGCGTCCCGGTTCGATGCCCAACAATCCCGCTATCTCGTTGCCGGTCAACACGGGTACGGGCTGATCGAGATCGGGTTCGGCCTTGCGTAGACGCGACAGCGCGGCCCGAGCCGCCACCACATCGGTGCTACCAGCTCCATCATCGACGCCGCGGAGTTGGGCAACAAAATCGAGTCGCTGCTCGATCACCAATCCCTTCGGGGTCGCGGCCGCCGCCCTACGCAAGGCTGGTTTGTCGCGAGGCACCGTGCCCTCACCGAGCCACTCACCGCCAGCACCAAACCAGGCCACCAACGCCGACAACTGTCCCGACGGCTTGAGTCGAGCGATTTCTCGGTCACGCAAACGAGCGGGGAGATCGAGCAGGAGGGCCGCCCATCGCGGACCCGGTTCGGCCACCACTGCCGCGAGCCGCGACCAATGGGGCTCGGCCATGGACAACGAGGCTGCCAATTCTGGCAACACATGGGTGATCAGACCGGTGCTGTGCAAGAACTCGAACCCCGGTTGAGGATTGGGCAGCATCAGGAGTTTTTGGAGTTCGTCTCGGACTCTCTCAACCGAGACGATGGCCATCCGCTCTCCCATCGATTCGACCGCCGATGTCAGTTCTGTGGCTGGGTCGAACCCAAACGTGGCGACGAAACGCGCCGCTCTCAACATGCGTAATGGGTCATCGGAAAACGACACCGACGGATCAAGAGGCGTACGCAGCGTGCCATCGGCCAGGTCGCTACGCCCATCGAAAGGATCAACCAGATCCGCGGTCGCGACGTTGAGGGCAATGGCGTTGATGGTGAAGTCTCGACGAGCAAGATCCGCTTCGATTTGATCGCCAAATGCCACGATCGGCTTACGCGACGCCTGATCGTAAGCATCGGCGCGATGGGTGGTAATCTCGTACTCGCGTCCGCCTACGCGACATCCGATCGTGCCGAACCGTTCGCCTTGAGTCCAAACGGCGTCGGCGATAGGGCCAATCAGCGCCTTGATTTCGTCGGGTCGGGCGTCGGTGGTCATGTCGTAATCAGCGTCATCACGAACCCGACCAGCGAGCTCGTCACGAATCACACCCCCCACAAAGTAAAGGTGACGAGACGCAGCTCGAAAGCGAGAGGCAACTGGGCTTGCTTCCTTGATTGCCGCCCGTAATCCAGCAGTGAGCTGTTCAGTCATCGGCGGTCGCGAGCGCTACCGCGGCATCAACAATGTTGGCGCCTGGACCGCCGCTGGTCGGCGCCTCGGGTCGGTGGTTTACACCAACGAGTCGGGCGGTGACCGCGGCCGACGAGTTACGAACCGCGTCGAGGTCGTATCCGCCTTCGAGCAACGTCACGACTCGGCCGGTTGGAACCAGCGCGGCCAGTGCCGCGACCATGTCGGCGATGTCGGCCGACGAGTACTCGAGGGCGGTGAGCGGGTCGGCGCGGTGACCATCGAACCCGGCCGACACCAAGAGCCACGAGGGCGCAAACAACTCGATAGCGGGAACTATCACCCGGTCGATGGCGGCACGCGCTATGTCGCCGGTCGCGCCTGGCGGTAGGGGCACGTTGATCGTGGTACCGACTCCATCACCACTCCCTCGGTCGCTCAACGCCCCTGACCCCGGATAGAGCGGTGATTGATGAATCGAAGCGTAGAGAACGTTGGGGTCGGAGTAGAAAATGTCCTGAGTGCCGTTTCCGTGATGGGCATCAATATCAACAATGGCTACCCGCTCCCCCGCGCCCGCCAGCGCCGACGCGGCGATCGCGACCGAGTTGATCACGCAAAAACCCATCGACAAACTTGCAGTCGCGTGATGGCCAGGCGGACGAACAACACAGTACGCGGCATCGAACTCGGTCTCGGAAAGTTCCTCTACCGCGGTCATCACCGCTCCAGCAGCAAGACGGGCCGCGCCGAGGCTGGCCTGATTCATCACGGTGTCGGCGTCGAGACGTCCACCGCCGGCTTGATCAACAGCAACGATGTGATCGAGCAAGGTCTGGTCGTGGACACGCAGAATTTCTTGGTTGGTGATCAGCCGCGGCAACCGCCGTTCGATCGCGTCGTCGACTCCGGCTTCGAGTACGCCAGCCATGGCCGCCCGCATCCGATCGGGCCGTTCGGGGTGGCGCGAACCGGCCGAATGTTCCAAACAACGCTCGTCACTAACCAACAACAGCACACGCGGATCGTACCCGCGTCCGTTCAGCGCGTATCGTGCAATTCAGTATGGCTCTACACACTGTCTCCGTCGACGCCGCTCGCGTCCGCACCGGCAGTTGGCGAGGCAGCCCCGATCTTGCCTACCTCGTTCCCGTTTCGACAGCCTCTACCCTCACACGAAGCGCCCTCGAACGCATCCGTTCGCAGCTGCGCGACAGCGGTTACCAAGCGGTTGTTACGGCCGCGGTAGGGCCCAACGAGCGAGCCGTACTCTTGGCCGACGGGTTTGTTGATCACGAGTCGCTGCACCTACTGAGTCACGACCTTCGGGCCCTCGAGCCAACTCCCCAACGGGCCCGGGGACTCCGACGCGGGTTTCGTCGCGACTACGAATCCATTCTCGAAGTCGACTCCCGTACGTTCGACGAGTTCTGGCAACTCGACCGCGACGGACTCAAAGACGCAATAGACGCCACTCCAACCGCTCGTGTACGGGTCGTCCGCGACCCAAGAGTGATGGGGTACGCGATTTCGGGTCGTGCGGGCGCCCAGGGATATCTACAACGGCTGGCGGTTGACCCCGAACGGCAGGGCCAGGGCCTCGGCCGCGACCTGGTGACCGACAGCCTCCAATGGCTACGTCGCCACGGGTCAACTATTTGTTGGGTCAATACCCAAATAGCCAACGAGACAGCTCACGGCCTCTATCTCGACCTGGGTTTTATGGCAGCGGCGCACCAACTCACAGTCTTACGACGAGACCTCTAATGCGGCTTGGTTCTCGGCTCGTGGCCGGCCTAGTGCTGACCGTTTCGCTAGGTGTGGTCGAACCAGCGACCCACAACGTCGCACCGACGTCCGCTCAAATCGACGCCCGACTCGAACTGGTCTCCCAAACAATCTTTGTCGGACCCGAACCGGTCCTGTTCGATCTGCGCGTGCCCAGCAACACCCAAGGCCGTCAGCTCGAAATTCGAGTACACGCCCCGACCACCGACCCCGACGAACTTCGACGCGACTTTGACGAACCACCAACCGAACAGATCCTCAGCCAGTTCACCGTCACCAATCTCGACGAGCTTCGGGTCGGTGCGGGCGACATAATTTCGATCTCTCTGCCCGATGACGAGATTGGCTTGCTGTTGCGCAAGACGCCAGGCGCTCTTCCGGTAGTCATAGACCTCGTCGACGAGACCGGCATTCTCGATACGGTGATCACCGCAGTCCTCGTCGATGACGGATCACGTGGCAACCCGCTCTCGCTGGGTTTTTTGGCCGACGCTCGCGTGCCTCTCGCCCACCAGGTGAACCAAAGCATCAACATCGACCCAGCTACAGCACCCCAGGGCCTGACCGAACTAGTCGAGACAACGCCAGGGCCAGCCCTCATACGCTTCAGCCCCGAAACCCTGACCGCGCTCGTCAACCCAAATGTCGAAGGCGGTGTAACCGCGCTCGACTCGATCACCGAGCTGTTGGCCGACCAAGATTTGTACACGACTCCTTGGGTCGAGCTCGACGAAGAAGCGTGGCGACTGGCCAACGAAAGTGGGCGAGTTCTAGAGCAGTACGGTCGAGGCAATCAGGTGATCGAAGAACTGCTCGGCCGCTCGTCTACCACGATTGTTCATTTCGATACCGATACAACGCCCGCCACGATCGGTCTTCTTCGTAGCACCGGCGCCACCGCGGCGATAGTGAGCGAAGACCAACTCAACGAGCTCGACATCGAACGGGCCAACCGCCGACCAATCCAAGTCCTCGATGACAATGGCGTAGCAATGCCGGTGCTGGCAGTGTCGTCGTCATTCGCCGCCAAACTCGACCGATCCGACGTGGAATTGGCCGCCAACCAGCTCTTTGTCGAACTAGTTCTTGCCTCCAAACAGGCCTCGTCGCCCCGCGGCATTCTCGTCGACCTCCAGACCGTCAACCGTCCAACCCTCGACCGCTTACTGCTACGAATGGACGACTTCGTCGATCTTGACGTGCGACCGGTCGGGGAACTCCTCGACCTGCCACCGGCTCGCGACGCAACCGGCGGGGTTCTTCGGGTAGATCTGCGAACCGAGCCCGCTGGCGATGTCGGCGGTCTAGCGAGCGATCTTCGGCTGACCGAATCTGTGCTGGACAGCTACGCCGAAATGGTGGCCCCCGCCGATGCGCCGATTGCCCCGTTGCGGACCCTGCTTGATGTAGCCCTCTCCAGTGATCTGGACGAAGCCGGCCAGCGCCGCTACACCGACACCGTCTTTCGAGCAACCGAGGACGGAACAACTGGTTTCGAAGTCCTGGAAGGAAGCCGAATCACACTGGCGACAAGGCAAGCCGACCTGGCGGTGTTGATACAGAATCGTCAACCTCTGGCTATCAACGTCGTAGTGCGTTTAAGCAGCGAAAAGTTGCGCTTCCCCAACGGCGAAGACCTCGATTTGGCCCTCGAACCCGGGCTAACCGAACTAATCATCCCGGTCGAAACCGTGTCGTCCGGCGATGCCCGAATCGTCGTGTCGATCAGCTCACCAGATGGCCGACTCGACTTGGCGTCCGGACCGATAAACGTCCGCTCCACCGCAGTGTCCGGCATTGGGCTGATCATTTCGCTAATTGCGTTGCTGGTGCTCGCTGCTTGGTGGGCCCGCACAATCGTGCGTGTCCGACGCAACCGTCAGAGTGCTAGCGTCAACGCGTCTCCTGACCAAGAAGGAACTTCAGAGTGACTGTTCGAATTGTGACCGACTCGTCCTGTGATCTGCGCGGGGCCGAGGTAGAAGCCCTCGGCATAGAGGTGGTGCCTCTATCAATTCGGTTCGGAGAAGACGAATACACCGACCGCGAACAGCTCAGCGTCGAAGACTTCTATCGGCTGTTGAACGACTCGGACGATCTTCCAGAGACCGCGGCACCATCGCCTGGGCAGTTCGCGGCCGCGTTCCAACGCCAGTTCGATGCCGGCGCCACCTCCGTTGTTTGCATCAATATTTCCGCCGCCCTCTCGGCAACCATGCAATCGGCGGTAACCGCGGCCGCTGAAGTCGATGGCGACGTCCGCGTCGTCGACTCGAAGTCGGTCACTGCCGGCCTGGGCTCGATCGTTCTCGCCGCGGCGCAACTTGGTGCCGACCAAGCAAGCATCGACGACGTCGTCGCCGCGGTCGAGTCGATGAGCAACCGCACCCACGTTTTTGGCGCACTCGACACTCTCGAAAATCTGCAAAAGGGTGGCCGAATCGGCAATGCCCAGGCGATGCTCGGATCGATGTTGTCGATCAAACCAATCATCGACATTTCGACCGGCGTGGTCGAAGAAGCAGGCAAACAGAGAACCCGCAAGAAGTCGCTGGCGTGGCTACGCGACAAACTCGCCGAATTCCCCGACATTGAGAACCTGGCCATCATGCACGGCGAAGCCCCCGAGGTTGACGATTTCGTGGCCATGCTCGGCGCCGTCACCGACACCAGCAACGCTCGCGTCGAGAAGATCGGGCCGGTTGTCGGCACTCACGGTGGGCCACGGGTGATCGGGTTCGCGTTTCAGGTGCCCGCCTGATGACTGTTCGCTGACTAGCGTCGGTCCATCGCCAACGACCCCGCCGAAGACGCGCTGATAGCTGCGGCTCAATCGGGAGACTCTCGCGCCCTCGACGACCTGCTCAGAAATCACCAGAAACGCATCTACGCGATCTGTCGCAGGATCGCCGGAAACGATGCCGACGCGCTGGATGCGACCCAAGAAGCGTTGATTGCGGTAGTGAAAGGTCTTGGTCGCTACGACGGTCGGGCCCGTTTTTCGACTTGGTCGTACAGGGTTGCCACCAATGCCTGTCTCGACGAGCTTCGACGGCGAGGGCGACGACCCAATCCGGGACTCCCCGATTTTGAGCACCACGACGACCAGTTTGTTGGCGGCCAGACACCTCGCGACCCTTCCGAAACCGTGACCGCAAGACTCGACGTCGATGCCGCGATGCAACTGTTGCCCGAAGAGTTCAAAGCGCCGGTTGCGCTCCGCGACCTAGCCGGCCTCGACTATGCCGAAATTGCCGAAGTCCTCGACCTTGCCCCCGGAACCGTGCGGTCGCGAATCGCACGCGGTCGCGGTCGCTTGGCCGACTTATTAGCCGGGAACCAAACCACCCCTGACGAACGTCAAACCCCGTGACCATGTCCAACGACGCCTTCTCCCCTGACGAGTTGATCTCTACCTATCTCGATGGTGACGCCACCGCCGAGCAGATCCAGCGCGTCGAGAACGATCCCCAGTTGGCCCGAAAGGCCACCGAAACCAAAGCGGCAATCGAAGCGGTCGGGGCGCCGATCGACTTCTCCGCAGTCGATCTCGACGCCCTGCGAGCCATCGCGGTCGCCGAGGCACCAAGCAGTTCGGTAATCGATATGGCCGCGGCTCGTGCTCGAAGGTCCAAACGGCTCAACCAGGTCGCTCTGGTCGCTGCGGCATTCGTGCTGCTGGCCTTCGGCGCGACCATTGTCGCCAACAACGCAAACGACGTGAGCGAAGTCAGCGGCGAACTCACCGCCAGTAGCAACACGAGCGCTGACGACGCTGGCACAAGCGACGACAGCGCCGCCGACAGCGCGACGATGGCCGACGACGACATGGCGGCCGAAATGGCCGATGGCGCGACGATGGCCGACGAGGAGATGGCACCCGAAATGGCCGCTGACTCGGCGATGGCCGAGTCAGCGCCCAGCGATGGCGCCGGAAAGGTCGCATCGGCACTGCTTCCCCCTGAACTGGCAGCGGTCCCTGACGCCGCCGCCTTACAAGTCATGCTCACCGACATCACTTCGTCCATCGATCCCCTGATGTTGGATCCACAGTCGATCGATGCCGAGCAACTACTGGGACTCTGCCCGGCCCTTCGAGATGCGGTCACCTTGATACAACCCGATGGCAGTCGACTAGTCGACACCGCCACCGCCACAATTGGTGGCCAGCCGGCAACGGTGGTGATTGCCATCGGCTTTGACGACACCGCCGTGGCCTTTGTGGGTTACGGCCCGGCCTGTGATCCGGTACAAGCTCTCGATGCTGGCCTCCCCTAGGTCGTTGCTCTGTCGCTAGGCTGCGACGCCATGGCGCCCGAATCCGATCCCAACTCAGACTGGTCTGCCCAACAAGCTGACCGCATTGTCGATCTCGTCGACACGGTCAAGGGCTACACCACCGACAAGGCCATCATTGCTTTGCGGGCCATCGTGTTTGGTCTGGTGATAGCAGTGCTGGCAATCGCCGCCATCTTGATGCTGGTCACCGTGCTGGTTCGCATGGCCGACGCCTACCTGCCAATCGGTGGCGGCGTTGGTGACGCCGCATGGGCCGCTCACCTCTTCATCGGCAGTCTCTTGTCGATACTTGGTCTCGGATCATGGATGTCGCGACGGAATTCAACGCGGCCATTGAAGGTTGCTGTAGGTGTCGACATAGCGGTGATCATCACCATTGTTTGCTACGGAATTATCCAGGCCTTCATCTAGGGCCCCCTACTCGCCTATCCATCTATCAAGAGGTCCTCAATGTCCGACGTTCGTGACGTCATCATCATCGGGTCTGGTCCAGCCGGTCTCACGGCGGCGATCTACACTGCTCGCGCCAACCTCGCCCCCCTTGTTCTCGAGGGTGAACCGAGTTCCACAAGTGACCAACCAGGCGGGCAGCTAATGCTCACTACCGACGTCGAGAACTTCCCTGGGTTCCCCGAGGGGATCATGGGTCCCGAGTTGATGATGAACTTCCGGGCGCAAGCAACCCGATTCGGAGCCGAGATCCAGACCGTCAAGGTTTCGAGGGTCGACCTGTCAAATCGCCCGTACGGCGTGTGGGTCGGCGACCCCGACACTGCCGAACCCACCCATCAGGCCAACGCCATCATCGTGGCCACCGGCGCCCAATCACTCATGTTGGGGCTCGAGCGCGAGTCAGAACTCGTAGGTCACGGTCTGTCCACTTGCGCCACATGCGATGGTTTCTTCTTCCGAGACCACGAAATCGCGGTGGTGGGCGGCGGCGACTCGGCCCTCGAAGAAGCTCATTTTCTCAGCCGGTTCGCCAGCAAGGTCACGATCATTCACCGTCGTGACGAGTTGCGGGCGTCAAAGATCATGCAGGACCGAGCCTTCAACAATCCCAAGATCGAGTTTCTGTGGAACTCAACGGTTACTCAATACCTCGGCGACGATTCGCTCTCGGGGGTCGAGGTAGAGAATTTGCTCACCGGCGATCGGTCAACGCTTGATGTCACCGGGGTCTTCATCGCGATTGGCCACAAGCCCAACACCGATTTGTTCAAGGGCCAACTAGCGATGAAGGACAGCGGCTATCTGATTTCCCAGCCCGGCGCGACCGCCACCGATGTCGAGGGCGTATTCGCGGTAGGCGACGTGCAAGACGACATCTACCGCCAAGCAATCACCGCGGCCGGATCAGGCTGTCAGGGCGCACTCGAAGCCGAGCGCTGGCTCGAGTCTCTGCACGACACGACCTGAACCCGACCTCGCTACAGTCAGACGGAATACCCCTCAGCCCCAATGGGTTGAACACGAGCGACACTAAATCCAAACGGTGCAGTGCGCGGCAACGAAAGGACCATCCAAATGGCTGGCTCAGTAACCACACTTTCCGAATCCACCTTTGACGAACAGGTAAACGCAAGCAGCGCCCCTGTTTTGGTCGACTTTTGGGCCGAATGGTGTGGGCCCTGCAAAATGATTGCGCCGATTCTCGAAGAGATTGCCGACGAACAAGGCGATGCTCTCACGATTGCCAAGCTGAACGTCGACGAGGCCAGCGATATCGCTCGCCGGTTCGAGGTCATGTCGATCCCTACCCTCATTCTTTTCAAGGATGGCGAACCAGTCAAGCGCCTGGTAGGGGCCAAGCCAAAACAGGCTCTGCTGGACGATATTTCCGAGTTCCTCTAGGCGGTCACCGAGTCTGGCCGCGAGCCGCCCCGACTCGTCGTGTTCACACCGATAGCCTCATAGGTGATGTCCGCTAATGGGTTGCCACTCCGGCTCGGCGACGAAGGTAAGGCCGTACGCGACCTGCACCGGCGACTTGCCGCGGCTGGCTTCCCGGCGGGCGACGAGCTCGACGAGTTCGACTTCGATAGTCAAGTGGCAGTCAAGTCCTTCCAGTCATCTCGCCGCCTTGTAGAGGACGGCATGTGCGGACGCCAAACATGGGCCGCGCTGATCGAAGCTGCTCATCGGCTCGGGGATCGGATGTTGTATCTCCGGTCCCCCATGACCCGCGGCGATGATGTCACCGACCTGCAACAACGGCTCGGCAGTCTGGGGTTCGATGCGGGCTACGTCGATGGCATTTTCGGTCCCGAGACCGAATCCGCGGCACGCAATTTCCAACATAATCAGGGCGTAACCGCCGATGGCGTCGTCGGTCCGGGAACGGTTCAAGCTCTGGAGCGCCTCGCCGGTCGCCGAGCTGGCGACAAAACCGTCGCCGAAGTGCGCGAAACCGACATGCTGCGACATCAAGGCCATAACGTCGCTGATCAGCGGATCGTTCTCGGCGAGGCCGGAGGGCTTCCGGGAGCTATCGATTCGCTGGCCCGACGACTCCGGCTAGACGGCGCCGAAGTGCTTACTTTGCACCATCCAGACCTGTCCGACCAGGCTCGCACCGCCAACAACTGGCACGGCTCGGTCTACATCGGCCTCACCTTGGCTCTCGAAGAGGAGTCGGTCGCCTACTTCGCAACGGACGGATTTGTTTCCACCGGTGGTCATGGCCTCGCCGGCCACTGCAGTGAGGCCCTCAGCGCCCTGCTGGGACGATCGCACCCCGCTTGTGGTATGCGTATACCTATTTTGCGCGAAACGCGCATGCCGGCCGTCTGGTGCCGTCTGGGACCTCCGGCCAAGGCTGTAGAGCACGCTTCTGCGGTTTCCGACGCCCTTAGCGCGGCATTAACCACATGGTGTAGGCACCCGGAGGATTCCGGTCAAACAGAGGGCTGACGGCCGATATCCAGAGGGTTATCCCCAGATTCGGGCCGTGGTCGTCCACATGATTTCCCACAGGGAGTGAAATCGCGCCAGCCGCGTCCGCTTCGGCGAGTCGTCACGGCGCGTGGTGTGACAGATGTCACACCATCAGCTAGATCATTGTGCCGGGCGGGGTAATAATGCGATAGATGCGTTCGAGGTCGTCCAGATCAGCAAAATCAACGATCAGCTTCCCTGGACCCTTACCAATCTGCACCTTCACTCTGGTTTCCAGCCGCGCCGCTAACAATTCTTCGAGTTCAAGGACGCCGGGCTCGGCGACGCCAGAATCTGGTTGCGGCACCGCTGTGTCACCGCCAGTCGACAGATCGTCATCGTCGACATCGCGAAGCAGGTCCTCGACATCACGGACAGTGAGTCCTTCGGCGACTATATGGCGCGCTACTTCTTCTTGTCTGGACCGATCGGGTGTGGACAACAGGGCCCGAGCGTGGCCGGCGCTGAGTTGCCCCTCAATCACGAGCCGCTGCACAGCCCCTGGCAGTTGCAAGAGCCGGACCGTGTTTGCGACTGCCGATCGAGACCGACCGACCCGAGTGGCAACCTCCTCTTGCGTCAAAGAAAAGTCTTCGATCAGTTGTTGATAGGCGGCGGCCTCCTCCAGCGCATTCAGGTCTTGGCGATGCAGGTTCTCGACGACCGCGGTTTCGAGGCTCGATAGATCATCGGACTTACGGACCAGCGCAGGAATCGTCGGGAGTCCTACTCGTTTCGCCGCGCGCCAGCGCCGCTCACCAGCGATCAACTCGTAGCTGCCCTCACTCCCCTTGCGGACAACGATGGGCTGGATCACGCCAACGGCCGATATTGACGAAGCCAGTGAGGCGAGGGTCTCCTCGTCGAAATGATCACGCGGCTGATACCGATTTGGTATTACCGAATTGATGTCGACCTCACGGTAGGTAGCACCATCGGTCTCCAGGTCGGCCGGGATCAGCGAACTGAGCCCCTTACCAAGTCCACTAGGCCTCGACACCAAGAATCTCCTCCGCTAGACGACGATAGGCGACTGCGCCTCGTGATGCTGGATCGAAAGTACTAATCGGCTGGCCGAAACTCGGAGCCTCGCTGAGACGTACCGTTCGGGGGATCACGTTGCGGCAGACCTTGTCTCCGAAGTGTTCCCTGACCTCATCAGCAACTTGACCCGAAAGTTTGGTGCGGGCATCAAACATCACCAAGACAATCGTGCTCAGAACCAGTTCTGGATTGAGGTTCCTGGTTACCAGGTCGACATTTCTGATCAACTGGCCCAGCCCCTCTAGAGCGTAATACTCGGTCTGAATGGGCACCAAAACCTCGGTTGCAGCGGTCAATCCGTTGATCGTCAGCAGGCCAAGCGATGGGGGACAGTCGATGAGTACGATGTCGTAGTCATCAACAACTGTGGCAATCGCCTCCTTTAGCTTACGTTCACGGCTAAAGGCTGGTACCAACTCGATTTCGGCCCCTGCGAGGTCGAGGCTGGCCGGCGCAACGAATAGGTTCTTCACCGAGACCGGCTCAACAACATCCTCCAGGGCCACGTCCTGCAAGAGAACGTCGTAGAGCGAGTGATCCAACTGTTGTGGGTTCAGGCCAAGGCCGGTGCTGGCGTTGGCCTGGGGATCAAGATCGATAATGAGGACGCGTCGACCAATCTCGGCAAAGCAGGCGCCTAAGTTGACCGTCGTTGTGGTCTTGCCCACGCCGCCCTTCTGGTTTGCCACCGCAAAGATACGAGGGCCGGATGTTGCTACACCCGCCATGGATTCACTCACGTAGACCGTTTCCTTCCGGTAGAACGCTCCATCATCGCGGCAGGGATGCCATGGGTCAAGCACCCTCCGAACGAGACCTGGGTTCAGACTCAAGCGTGTTTCACGTGAAACCGTTTCACGTGAAACATGCTCACACCAGCGCTAGAACAGGGGACTGCGGCGTCTGACGCTCGTGCGGCGCGGAAGCGCGGCGTCAACCTGCCCTACTCGGTCGAGCGATACAAACCCGCTCTGCGAGAGCGTCTCGGCAGTCCTCACCGCACAACCTGCCCGGGCCAAGGCGTACGAGCCCCAATCACCTAAGGACTCCACGCCTGCTGACAACACGACGAGTCCGCCATCACCTACCAACGGAGCGAGCAATTCGACGCTTTCGGCGGGTGGGCCCAATAAGCGGGCCACGGCCACGTCGAAAAAGCCCCGATAGTAAGAGAATTGGCCTACCTCGTCGGCCCGGCGGTGCTCCACCACTACACGACCGGCCAGGCCCAACTGAGCCACCGCATGCCGGGCGAAGTCACAGCGCCTCTCCTGAGCATCCATCAGCACAAACTCACAGGAGGGAAGGGTCAGCGCCAGCAATACTCCGGGAACCCCAGCGCCGGTACCAACGTCCACCACCTTGAGCGCAAGATCTTGGACGTCGGGCCCAAAACGAGCGCACACGGCCGACACATAGCCGGCCGTGTGCGCACACAGATCATCTATCGATGCACCTCCGAGCGCACCACTTGCCCGCGCCGGGCCCCAGGCTTGCTCGAGGAGGGAGGTCTGGGATTCAGTCAGCATCTCCGTCGGGGACTATGACTACACGGCGGTTGGGATCCTCGCCCTCCGAAAGAGTCCGAACGCCAACTTCATCGGAAAGACTGTCGTGAACAATCTTGCGGTCGGAGCCGTTCATCGGCTCCAACGACCGGGCCACACCAGACTCCCTGACGGCCTCAGCCTGCTTGCGACTGAACTCGCCAAGCGCCTCAGCCCGTCGAGCACGGACGCCTCCGACATCTACCCTAACGCGGCCGTCGCGCCCGCTGCCGGCTCGGCGCTGCAAGACGGTTCGGACCAACTCGTCAACCGCGCTAGCGGTATTGCCACGCTGGCCAATCATGCGGCCGAGGTTCTCGCCACCGACCGTCAGGCGAATCTCGTCGTCAGAGATGTCTGTGCGATCAAAGCTAACCGAAGCACCGAAGCGCTCGGCTAGGCCTGTCACAAACTCCTGAGCGACATCAGCCTGCTCAGGCAGCGACATATTTGGTTGAGCCGATCCAGTTGATTCATCAGACACGTTGGTGGTTTCCTTCTTCGCACGATCTTGGCGAGGCTTCTGCTTCTGGCGGTTGTTGGACTGCGCTTCTCGTTTGTCGGTTCGCCCGGAATGCTTGGACGAATCCCCGGACTCTGTATTGTTTTCTGGCGTTTGTCCACCCTTGGCGCCTTGAGTACGTCCCCGGGAACCTCGAGCGCCGCCACGAGTGCGCCCCTCGCCCTGACCGCCACGATTACGGCGCTTGCGTCCAGCCTCCTTAGCTCGAGGCGTCGATGGACGAACACGAGCGCGTACCCGTGCATCTTCCTTCACCCGACCAAACATGCCTGTCTTCTCTTCGGCGACAATTTCGAATTCGGCATCATCTTCATGAACGCCAAGCCGATCTAGTGCGGCATCCTTCGCCTCGGGCACCGACTTACCGGTGGTCTCTACCCACTCCATTGATGGGCCTCCTTACTGGTTATCGCGCCGCGGTAAGCACGACGTCTCAGGCTAGACGTGCTACCGCTTGCGCTTCTTGTGTTGGGGACTGCCCGGGTTGGTCGTGCGACCACTCTGGCCCTGGTGCCGGCTGGGTGCCTTGCCCGTGCGCCCGGCGCCGTTCCCCTTTGAACTAGCTGGCTTCTTTTTCGACTTTGTGGGCTGCGCTCCCCCACGTTTTGGTGTGGGCTTGCCCTTCTTCTCCGTACTACTTGAGCTTGCCGCGGCCTTCGAATCACCGTTCTTGGCGCTCTCTCGCGACCGCGCCGCTTGAGCGCCCAAGCTGTCATCGCCGCTATAGAGAGACCGAGTGATGTAACCCTGCTGGCCAATTCGGTACAAGTTGCTGATCACGAAGTACACCACCAGGGCCGCAGGCATCGTAAAGCTGAACACCGGCAACATGAATGGCATGATCTTCATGATCATTTCCTGTTGCGGGTTCATCTGCGTGCCACTATTACGGCCGCGAATCTGGCGCTGTTGGTAGATACTGGACACCAGCACGATCACCAGCAAGACCAGGTAGGGGAGTGCGTCAACGAAGCTGTCGCCGAGAACGCTCTGCGCCGACCTCGATAGATCTATCGACCACGACACCATTTCGGTCGGTCGGTCGGCAAACGCCGCACCATGGCCGGTCAGGTCAGCGTAAATATTGCTGTCCAGCGGAAGGTTCTGCGGATCGAAGGGAAGATCACTGTCGAGAATACTGGTGACATCATTGTGGGTAGAACTCCCGCGACCGGCCGTCCACCCCATTTGCACGCCAACGTCACTGACTCGGCGGGTCATACCGCGAACAACGCGGAACAATACGAGAAACACCGGCAACTGGATCAGCATCGGTAAACAGCCGCCCAGGGGGTTGATACCGTTCTCCTGGTAGAACGCCATCAACTCTTCGTTCATCTTTGGTCGGTCGTCTTTGTACCGAGTTTGGATGGCCTTGAGCTCCGGCTGTAGCCGTTGCATCTGCAGCATCGATCGAGTGCTCTTGAGCGTGAGCGGCGTAACAACCAGCATTACGGCGAGCGTCAGCCCTACGACCGAAAACGCATAAGACGGAATCAAGTCGTAGAAGAAGCTCAGAACCTGAGCGGTTAGGTCGAACATGTGTGCTCCCGAGCAGCAGGTACGGGGTCATAGCCGTGATTACCCCATGGATGACAGCGGCAAATTCGTTTAGTGGCTAACCAGCCGCCCCGGATAGCCCCGTGCGCTTCGACCGCCTCGAGCGCGTAGGTAGAACATGACGGAACATAGCGACAAGGCGATGGCCGACCCGAAGCAACGCGCTGATAACCACGAACCCCTAGCGACAACAGGCGCGCGGCAAAGTTCATCGATCCGACCCGTCCAACGAGTCCTCAGAACGCAACAATTCGGTCATAGTTGTTCGCAACGTAGCGTGTGACCAGCTATCAATCGGGTTCGTGACACGGACGAGATAGTCGCCACCCACCAAACACGGGGGAGTAGCGCTTGTCATTTCCTGCATCACCGCGCGAATTCGACGCTTGGTTCGGTTTCGCACCACCGCGTTTCCCACAGATCGCGGAATCGCGAAAGCAACACGGACCGCATCGCTGCTCTCGACCCGAAATACCAGCCGCAGTGGACCCCGGCCCGCCCGTACCCCTTGCGCCCGAAGACGTTTGAAAGAACGAACACCGGATAGCCCCTGGATCACGCCGATAAGCGGGCACGACCCTTCTGGCGACGAGAACGCACAACGGCGCGGCCGCCACGAGTACTCATTCGCGAACGGAATCCGTGCTTTTTGGCACGTTTGCGTACGTTTGGTTGAAATGGGCGCTTCATGAGTCCTCCGAAGTTCGCGAGCAAGAGTGGCTCGCAGAATCCGGTTTTGAGAAAGGAAAACCGGTGACGTCAGCGCCTAACGCTAGAGGCGTGCCCCACTCGCCACAACCAATGCTGGCCCGGTGATTTTCCACAGACCGATGACCAGCATGAGACTATCGGCAAAACAGCCAAAATAACATCTGGGTAGTTTCATCTTCCAGCCATGTAATTTGTTACGGAAAAAGGGTGTCTGACCTGCGATTATAGGGAGTATCAAAATCCCAACTTGCGAGACTGGGTCCTGTTGATATGTTCGCCGCCCTACCGGTCGGGCGACGGGTCAAGATCTCGTTCATCGCGACCAAAGCCAATAACGAACCGGAACTGTACGCATCCGTCGTCCACACCTGTGGATGAAGCTGGGGAGAGACGATTGACCATACGCGATGAAGCTGGCGACGCTGACGGCCTCTGGACCACGTGCGCCGCAAGTATTCGTGCCCAAGTAAGCGATGCAGTTTGGCGCACGACATTTAGCGGCGCCAAAGCGGTGGCATTCGATGAGGGAGAACTGGTTCTCGTTGTCCCCAACGGTCTACAGAAAGATCGCATCGAAGGTCGTTACCTCGGCCTGGTGCAAGACGCCATCGAGGAGTCCAGCGTGGACGTGTCTGTTCGCGTCGAAATTGACACCGACTGGGACGAGGTGGCATTCGACGTGCCGGGCCCGGATCTCAACTCGCGCAATCAACCTAAACCGACGCCCAAACCAGTCGCGGGTCTCGCCCAAAGCGGACCTGACGAAAAATTCACGTTCGAACACTTCGTCATCGGCCCGTCGAACCGGTTCGCTCATGCCGCCGCTCTCTCGGTCGCCGAAGCACCGGCGGCGAGTTACAACCCGTTGTTCATCCACGGCGACTCTGGACTCGGCAAAACCCACCTTCTGCGGGGCATAGCTCACTACGTCGCGCACCATTATCCGACCTATCGGGTTCGGTACGTGTCAACCGAAACGTTTCTCAACGAGTTCGTCGAAGCAATCCGCAACAACACGCTGCCCGATTTCAAACGGCGATACCGAGACAACGACGTCTTGTTGATCGACGACATCCAGTTCATGGAAGGCAAAGACGGCCTTCAAGAAGAGTTCTTCCACACCTTCAACGAACTCCACCAAAACGACAAACAGATCGTTTTGACCTCGGACCGCACGCCCGACGCCATGCCAACCCTCGAAGACCGACTTCGGAGCCGGTTCAAGTGGGGTCTGATCACCGATATCCAACGCCCTGATCTCGAAACTCGCTTGGCCATCCTGCGCAAAAAGGCCGAGTCCAAGACCATAAATATCCCTGGTGATGTGCTTTCGTTCATTGCCGAAAACATCAAGGAATCAATCCGCGAACTCGAAGGCGCCCTCATCAAGGTCACCGCTTACGCGAACCTCACCCAACAGCCGCTCAACGTCGAACTCGCCTCACTGGTGCTCAGCGACCTGATCACCAACAACGAAAAGCGCCCGGTCACCGCGGAATTGATCATTGCTCTCACCAGCGAAATGTTCGGTTTCGAGATTGAACAACTCACTGGTGGTTCCCGCCGGCGCCCTCTGGTCGATGCCCGTCAAGTGGCCATGTACGTAACTCGAAACATGACTGATCTGTCATTTCCCGAGATCGGCAAGGAGTTCGGCAACCGCGACCACACAACAGTGATGCATGCCTGTCGCAAGATCGAAGGACGAATGGGTGAACGTCAGCAAATCTTCGACAAGGTCACCGAACTTCAACATCGACTGACCAGCTCATCGTGACCACCGCACTAATCCCCACCTCGGCAAAACTGGAAAGCCTTGGGGACTTCTTGGGCATGAGTTCGGGAGACAGGGTGGACGAACACCGAGCTTTCCACCACTACGTTGAACTCTCGCCGCGAGTCTGTGCACCAAGTGGGACACGGTGTGGACGCGACTTCCGCGTAGTTTCAAGGCAGAATCCCCTTCATCCACAATCCACAGCCCCTATGGACTTCTATTATCTGGATTCCATACAACCAGGAGACGTAATAGCACCATGGGCATGAAGTTCCGATGCGAACGAGACACCCTCGTCGAAGCATTAAGTGCGGCTGGTAGGGCCGTCACAACCCGAGGTGGTGCGTTACCGGTTCTGGCCGGCGTTCATCTCGAACTCGCCGGTGATCGCCTTGTGGTTACCGGTAGTGACCTCGATCTCACCATCAAGGTTCGTATCGAAGTAGCAGGCGCCGAAGATGGTGTTGCGGTGCTTCCTTCGAAATTGATTTCCGACGTTGTTCGTTCGTTGCGTCCAGGCTCAGTCGATATCTCGATCGAAGACGACGACGCTCGAGTGGTTTCGGCGCCTTCGGAATTTTCGATTCGCATAATTCCCGCCGACGAGTTCCCCGAACTGTCGAGTGCCGGCGGCGATGCGGTCACTCTTGATGCCGCGGCTTTCCGTGCCGCAATCGACCAGGTGGAAAAGGCGGCCTCGAGTGATGACGCCCGGCCGATTCTTACCGGCGTGCTGATGGCTGCGGAAGAAGATGGGCTGCGCCTGGTATCTACTGATTCGTACCGGTTATCGGTCCGTGACCTTTCCGGGACCACGATCTTGGGCGAAGGTCAGAAGGTCTTGGTACCGAGCCGAGCGCTCAAAGAGCTTTCGCGGGTCGTGGGCGATGCCGAAGAAATCACTCTTCGTCTGGGCGAGCGCGATGCTGGATTCGAGGTTGGTTCGATAACGGTTACGACTCGGCTAATCGAAGGAGACTTCCCCAACTATCGAGGTCTCATTCCCAGTAATCATCCCAACGCGTTGACCGTCAGTCGCGACTCGTTGCTTGATGCGGTCCGCCGAGTTCGTTTGTTGGCTCAGGAATCCACGCCAGTTCGCCTGGCAATGTCGGCCGATGGTCTGGAGTTGGTGGCGGTCACCCAAGACGTTGGTCAAGCCCACGAGTCGCTCGAAGCAACGTATGTGGGCACCGATCTGACCGTTGCTTTCAACCCCGAATATCTCATCGACGGGATCGAGGTTGCTCCCGGCGACGAAGTCGTGCTCGAGACCGTCGATGAGCTCAAGCCGGCTTTGTTGAAATCCAACGACGATCCGAATTTCTTGTATCTACTGATGCCAGTGCGGGTCAGCTGATTTCAACCGGTGAAAATCCGTTCGCTACAACTTGTTGATTGGCGCTCTTACGCCGCGGCCGACGTCGAGTTCGGTGACGGTCTCACCGCAGTTGTCGGTGCCAACGGCAACGGCAAGACCAACCTGATCGAAGCGATTGGTTGGATGGCCGGGATCGGGTCTTTTCGAAACGCTCCCGATGATGCGGTGGTGCGGCTGGGTGCCGATTCGGCTGTAGTTCGTGGAGAGATCGAGTCTCTTGATGGTCGCGAACAGCTGATCGAGATCGAGATCCGGCGCGTCGGCCGCAATCGGATTCAGGTCAACCGCAACCGAGTTGGCAGAACAAGCGACCTCGTCGGCGTTCTTCAGGTCACCGCATTTTCGCCTGATGACCTCGAGTTGGTAAAAGGCGGCCCGGCTCTACGTCGGTCTTGGGTCGACACGGCGTTGGTTAGTAGACATGCCAAATATGGGGCGTTGCGTAGCGACGTCGAGCGGATTCTTAAACAACGCAACGCTTTGCTTCGTTCGGTTCGTGGGCGTCTTGATTCTGATGCGGCATTCACGCTCGACGTGTGGGACGCAAAACTCGCCGAATCAGGGTCCCAGCTTCGATCGGCTCGGTTGTCATTGCTCGAGGAGATGGCCGCCGATCTCGTCGCTGCGTACGACGCGGTGGCGCAGCGAACATCTGATGTGGCGGCTGGCTACAAGTCCTCATGGGGGAGTGACCTAGCAGAAGCGCTCGAAGCCGCCCGAGAAGTTGACGTGCGTCGCGGCGTCACCACAGTGGGTCCGCACCGAGACGAGATCGTGTTGAGTATTAGCGGGGCGCCGGCTCGCACCCATGCCTCTCAAGGAGAACAGCGATCTTTGGCGCTCAGTTTGCGTCTCGCCGCCGACGCGGTAGTTCGTTCGGCTGGTGTGGCCGAGCCGGTATTGCTGTTGGATGATGTATTTTCTGAGTTGGACCCTGATCGGGCCGCAGCATTGCTCGCGGCGTTGCCGTCCGGGCAGCGCATATTGACAACCGCAGCGGGTCTTCCCCCCTCAGCCGAACCGGATCAAGTTTTGTATGTTCAAGACGGCGTCATTGGCAAAATGGGCCGGGACGGGTCAGAGTCTTGACATGGCTCTGAGACCCAAGCGTGATCGTGGTCCCCAGCCGATTGCCCGCAGTATCGACCGGCTGCTAGGCAACCTCAACGCGCCCCCAGTCGATGTCCTCGGCGTCATCTTCCACGATTGGGAATCTATTGTGGGTCCCGACATTGCTGTGCACACTCGACCGGTGGCAATCGAGGGTGATCGCCTCAGTGTCGTGGCCGACGATTCGGCGTGGGCCAACGAGTTCAAATGGCTCGAGCCGCAGGTGCTGAAGAGGCTCGAAGAGGCCACAGAATCGGGTCGTATAACGCGCCTGATGGTGAGGGTTCAGAGGCGCGAATGACAACGCTGTAACTGGTAGGCTTGCAGGACCGTGTTCGGCCCTTGCGACCAGCGCTTTTTGAGCGCCACGACCCCGTTTGAAACCCGTCTATTTGCTTGCCAGGCCAGGGATTTTTCAACTCGGACAGTTGCGGTTTCGGCGAGTCGAATTCCTTCAACGATCAACCCTCTTTTTGTTCGTTGTAGATCAACCAGGAGTCTGCTGTGACCACTGCGAATGAGCCGTCGTACGGAGCTCAAGACATCACCGTTCTCGAAGGACTCGAAGCAGTCCGTAAACGTCCTGGTATGTACATTGGCTCGACCGGACCAACAGGGTTACATCACCTTGTCTGGGAGGTTGTCGACAACTCGGTCGACGAAGCAATGGCCGGCCACTGTTCTCGAATTGATGTGTCGATTTTGGCCGATGGGGCCTGCGAGGTTGTCGACGATGGGCGAGGCATCCCAGTCGACAAACATCCCAAATACCCGGACATGTCCGCGGCAGAGGTCGTGTTGACGGTCTTGCATGCCGGTGGCAAGTTTGGCGGCGATGGCTACAAGGTTTCGGGCGGACTCCACGGCGTAGGCATCTCGGTGGTCAATGCCTTGTCTCGACGCGTCGAGGTCGAAATCGATCGTGACGGAACGCGCCATTCCATGGTGTTTGGCGACGGCGGCGAACTCAAGCAACGATTGGGGCCAGCCGGAGACTCGCCGATAGTCGACGGAGTGCCCCGCACCGGAACCACCGTGCGTTTCTGGCCCGACGGCACCATCTTTGACGAAACCGTTTTCCGGTTTCAGACCTTGCTCGAACGTTTCCAGATGATGGCGTTTCTCAACCGCGGGCTCGAGATTCGGGTTCGTGATCTTCGAGACACGAACGTTCTCACCGCTTCCAAGCCGGTCGACGCAGTCAACCAAGACGACGATGTCGAGGATTGCGGCGACGATTCCGACGGCTGGGTTCGGTTCAAATACGACGGCGGAATCATCGACTTCGTTAGTCACATCAACGCGTCCAAAGAAGCGCTCTTCTCGACGGTCGGATTCTTTGAGGGCGCCGAAGACATCGATAAGAATGCCCACGAAGTCGAAATCGCGTTCCAGTGGAACACCGGCTTCAATTCTGATGGTTTGCATAGCTTCGCCAACGGCATTGCCACCCTCGAAGGAGGCATGCACGAGCAAGGGTTTCGAACCGCTGTGACCCGAACCGTCAATGCCTACGCTCGCGACAAGGGCATCCTCAAGGACAAAGACGACAACCTCACGGGCGAAGACATCCGCGAAGGGCTCACCGCCATAATTTCGGTTCGCATCGGCGAACCTCAGTTCGAAGGCCAGACCAAATCGAAGCTCGGCAACGTGTCAATGCGTTCGCTGGTCGAACGGGTAACCAACGAACGTATGGCCGACTGGCTCGAAGAGCATCCTGGCGAGGCGAAGGTGGTTGTCAACAAGGCCACCAACGCCGCCCGAGCGCGAGTAGCCGCGGCCGATGCCCGTAAAGCAATCCGGTCCAAGTCGTTGCTTGATGGCGCGGGGATGCCCGACAAACTCAAAGATTGTTCGGCCAAGGAACCTGAGGTCCGCGAACTTTTCATCGTCGAGGGTGATTCGGCCGGCGGCTCCGCGGTTCGAGCCCGCGACCCGCGTACGCAGGCGATCTTGCCTATCCGGGGAAAGATCCTCAATGTCGAGCGGGCCCGCATCGACAAGATGCTCAAGAACAACGAGGTCCAAACCCTCATTACCGCTATTGGTGCTGGGTTTGCCGAAGAGTTTGACATCGAGCAGGCCCGCTACCACAAGGTGATCCTGCTCGCTGATGCCGACGTCGATGGCAGTCACATCCGCACGTTGCTGCTTACGTTCTTTTTCCGGCAGATGCGACCACTGGTCGAGGCCGGCTTTGTCTACATTGCCCAACCACCTCTTTACAGCACCAAAATCTCCAACAAAGAGACGGTGTATCTCAAAGACGACGCAGCCAAGGACGACTTCATGGCTAGCCGGCCCAACTACACCAAAGATTTCCAGCGTCTCAAAGGTCTGGGCGAAATGGACTGGGACGAACTGCGAGACACAACCATGGATATCGGATCGCGTTCGTTGCTGCGGGTGTCGGTTGAGCAAGCCGCTATTGCCGACGAGGTGATGTCGATTCTCATGGGCGACGACGTCGAGCAACGAAAGAACTTCATTGTGACCAACGCCCGCGAAGTACGGAACCTGGACTTCTAATGAGCGATACTCCACCACCTTCTGACGTTGACGGCGAGCTCGATAACGACGGCGAGAACGACGATGTCACGGTCATCGAAATCCAAGAGGAGATGGAAAGCTCCTTTCTCGACTACGCGATGTCGGTCATCATCAGCCGAGCCCTACCGGATGCCCGTGACGGCCTGAAGCCGGTGCATCGCCGCATTTTGTGGTCGATGTATGACCAAGGTTTTCGGCCCGATCGCAATCACGTCAAATGTGCCCGCGTCACCGGCGATGTGATGGCCCGATTCCATCCTCACGGCGACAGCGCCATCTACGATGCGCTGGCTCGCATGGCTCAGCCATTCTCGTTGCGTCACCCGCTCATCGATTTCCACGGAAATTATGGTTCGCCCGAAGATCCGCCGGCCGCCGCTCGCTACACCGAGTGCAAGTTGGACTCGTTGGCCATGCAGATGTTGGCCGATATCGACGAGAACACCGTTGACTTCATCGACAATTATTCGGGCGACTTTGTTGAGCCCGCCGTCTTGCCGGCCCGTTTTCCCAACCTGCTGGTTAACGGCAGTCAAGGAATCGCGGTGGGGATGGCGACCAATATCCCGCCTCACAACCTTCACGAAGTTTGTGACGCGGTGGCTCACTTGCTCCACAATCCCGACGCGTCGACCGACGATCTCATGGAGTTTGTGCGGGGACCAGATTTCCCTACAGGCGGGCAGATCCTTGGTCGTGTAGGCATCGAATCGGCATACAGAACCGGCCGCGGTTCGGTAAAGATGCGGGCCTCTACCGAAGTGGTCGAAAAAGGTAATGGCCAGGCCATCATCGTCACCGAGTTCCCGTATCAAGTTTCGGCGGGGGCGGTGGCTCGCAAGATTTCGGAATTGGTGAACAGTCGTGAGCTAGACGGAATCCGCGACATCAACGATGAATCCAGCGGTGACGACACTCGGTTTGTGATCACCCTCAAACGAGACGCCAACCCCGAGGTTGTGCTCAACAACTTGTGGAAAGCGACTCCGCTGCAAACCAGTTTCGGTGTGAACATGGTTGCGCTGGTCGGCGGCGTGCCTCGCACGCTCAATCTTCGTGATGCCCTGGTTGCGTATGTAGATCATCAAATTGTGGTGGTCACCCGCCGGTCCGAATACCGGCTGGATCAGGCTCAAAAGCGCCTCCACATCGTCGAAGGACTGATCAAGGCTCTCGATCTCATAGACGAGATCATCACCACAATTCGAGGCAGCGAAGATCGGGGCGCGGCCCGCACCGCGCTGATGGCCGAACCATTCGTCTTCAGCGAGGTTCAGGCCAATCACATTCTCGATATGCAGCTTGGTCGTTTGACTCGGCTGGGTCGGGCCGATCTCGAATCCGAAGCCGACGACCTTGGCGAGACCATCGCGGGTCTCGAAGCGATTCTTGGCGACGATCTCAAGCTACGAGAAGTGATCGTCGAAGAGTTGAGCGCCATTCGCGAAAAGTTTGGCGAACCCCGACGCTCGAGCCTCGAGATCGACCCCGGCGAGTTCGACATCGAAGATCTGATCGATGACGACCCGTTGGTGTTCACGATGACCGCAACCGGTTACGTCAAGACCACCCCCGCTGAGGAGTTCCGGTCCCAAGGCCGAGGGGGGCGCGGCATTGCCGGCGCCAAACTCAAAGACGAAGACACCGTTACTCATCTGATCCAAACTTCCGCGCACTCTTACCTCTTGTTTTTCTCCACCCGAGGCCGGGTCTATCGGCTGAAGGCTCACGAGATTCCTGTGGCCAGCCGAACTGCTCGAGGCAACGCGATTGTGAACTTGTTGCCGCTGCAAGACGGCGAAACAATCCAAGCAATCATCGATACCCGGGACTACGAAACCAAGCGATATCTGTTTTTTGCAACGGCAAAGGGCCGAGTCAAGAAGACTCGTTTCAATGCCTACGATTCGTCTTTGCGGGCCGGACTCATCGCCGTCAAGCTCAATGACGATGACGAATTGGTCGAGGTGATTCCCACCAACGGGGTCTTCGATATTTTGTTGTCATCAAGGTTTGGTCAAACAATCCGGTTCAAAGAAGAGCAAGTTCGCGAGATGGGCCGCAATGCGGCCGGCGTGTTGGGACTCAAGTTCAAGAAGTCGGGCGACGCCGTCGTGGCCTGCGATATCGCTCGCGACGGGGCGACCCTTTTGCACATCACCGAGCGGGGCTACGGCAAGCGAACATCGGTCGACGACTACCCAACCAAGGGCCGTGGCGGTATGGGGGTCGTCGGTATCAAGGTAAGCGACGAGAAGGGCCCGGTGGTCGGCACTCTGGTGGTTGACGACGACGACGAGATCCTTGCGGCCACCCGCCATGGGGTGCTTATCCGCACGAGCGCCAGCGACATCTCGGTCCAGGGCCGCTCGGCTAGCGGTGTCAAGGTCATCACCCCCGACGACGACGATGTGGTTGCGTCTATTGCGCTGGTGACCCAACCAGACGAACTCGAAGATTCCGAAGGTTCCGGCGATTCGGAGGAACCGGGCGATCCAGATGCTTCACTAGAGACGGATCCGCCGGTCGAAGGATAGTTCTCGGCGTTTCCACCGCAGCTTCCCCGCTCTTTGTCACAGACCCCCGAGCGGGGGAGATAGAAGTTTCACAATGAACCGGTTCTGGACTTGCCGACCGCGTGGTGAGCGCGGCCAGGCGCTGCCGTGGATGATGTTGGTGTTGTTGATGGCAATGGGTCTCGCTGTGGTGGCTGGTCAAGTCGGTCGCATTCTCGATGACTCTGCTCAAGCTCGTACCGCGGCCGACGCCGCCGCGTTGGCTGGGGCGGTGCAAGGCCGAGCGGCGGCCGTGCAATACGCCGAGATGAACGAAGCAGAACTGGTGGAATTCGAGCGAACGGCGCACGGTGTGACGGTGCGCGTAAGGGTTGGACGCGCGACCGCGACATCAGATGCCGACGCCACCGTGGTGTGGCGCCCCGGTTCTAATGGTGGGTGAAGCGGGCCTGCGCCTGTAATCCCCTACACTTCTCTCTGCCCATGAGCGAACTAATTGACAACGACGACAACGCTTTCAAGTTGGCTCCAGGTGAGGAGTTCATCCTTCCTGGCGACGAAGATCTTGACGCCCCCGAGTCAATGGGGGTGCCTGCGGCGCAACGTCCCGGAGCCGTCTCCGGCCCAACGCGTGCACCTCGCCCAACCTGGTTCGACAAGCGAGCCGCCGGAAAGCTTCGGGCCCGCAAAGTCCGGCGTCTTGTGCGACACGTAGAGCCTTGGTCGGTGCTCAAGATCTCGCTCATTTTTTACTTCTGTTTGTGGGTGATCTTGCTCATCGCTGGTGTGATCTTGTGGAGCTTGGCCGTTAGCTCCGGCACGATCGACAACGTCGAGACGTTCGTAACCGAATTGTTCGCGCTCGAAAGTTTCTCTTTCAACGCCGACCAAATTTTCCGGGCCAGCGCCATTGGCGGGCTTGTGTTGGTGGTGGCCGGGGCCGGATTCACGGTGCTTATGGCCGTGTTGTTCAACCTGATTTCTGATCTCACCGGGGGCATGCGTTTCACGGTGGTCGAAGAAGAAACTGCTCGTCCTCGCCCAAAGCGGCTTCGTCCTCGCAAAGGTCTGTTGGAGAGGGTCAATCCATCGGCCGCTCCCGCCGGAATCATGCCCGCTCAACCGCCTACCGACGTGCCGCTGGAGACGCTGGCCCAACCAGCGCCGAGCGAAACGAACGTCGTCGGTGGCGATGTTCCGATTCTTGCGACCGCCGCCGATCAGCTAGTCGAAGCCGACATTGAGCCAGAGGTGGCTACTGAGGGCGACCCCCGGTAACGTTGTCGGCCGCACGGGGCTATAGCTCAGTTGGTTAGAGCGCACCCCTGATAAGGGTGAGGTCGCAGGTTCGACTCCTGCTAGCCCCACGCATCGTGCGCCCCTACACTTGCCGGGTCCTGGAGCGGCCGGGCCGAGTCAACGGAGGCGTTCATGGGTGGTGGTTTGATCACATTGATCCGGCGGGCCTTTGTGGCGCTCGGAGCGGGGATTGCTATCGCGGCGGCGATTCGGGTTCGGGGCAGTGGCGGAGTCCCGCCTCAAACGGGCGGCTGGCGCGAACTGCGCGGTGACGATCTCCGATGAGAGTTTCCCAGTGACGCACGTGGTGGTGTTGGGCGCTGGTGCCACCGGCGCACGCGTGGCGCGTCAACTTCGATCGAGCGGACTTGTCGAGTTGGTAGAGGTGCGCGACCCGAACGCTGATCGGCTTCAACATCTGGTGACTTCGTTGGGGCGAGGCGCTATGGCGGGCGTTGGTCGTTCGTTGAGTGCCGACGTGAACGTGGTGGTTCTGGCTACGCCCCCCGGAAGCCAGGTTGGCCAGGCGCGGCGCGCCATTAGGGCCGGGATTGGTGTGGTCACGACCTCAAACCAAACTTCGGAGGTTCGCCGCCTACTGGCACTGGACAGCGAGGCTCGCAATGCTGCGGTGCCTTTGGTGGTGGGCGCCGGGTTCATGCCCGGTCTGACCTGTTTGTTGGCCCGCCACGGCGCTCGAGAGTTTGACGAGATCGACGAGATTCATGTCGCCAAGGTCGGTACTGGTGGTCCGGCGTGTGCCCGCCAACATCATCGGGCTCTGAGCTCAAACGGCATCGATTGGCGTGACGGCAAATGGATGCGGCGCGCTGGTGGATCGGGCCGAGAACTTGCTTGGTTTCCGGATCCGGTGGGGGGACGAGATTTATACCGGGCGGCTCTACCCGACGCCTTGTTGCTGGTCCCGCACTTTGATGGTGTGCAGCGCGTGACCGCCCGTCAGGCCGCCACTCGTCGAGATCGGCTCACTGCGCCTCTGCCGATGTTGCGGCCTCCCCATGTTGAGGGTGGGATCGGAGCGATTCGGGTCGAGCTTCGTGGTCGGGTGGGCGTCGAGCGTCGGGTTTCGGTTTACGGCGCTATCGAACGGCCGGCCGTTGGGGCCGGAGCAATGGCGACCGCGGTAGCGCTCGAGTACCTGCAGTCGCGGCTGAGCGTGGGGGCCTATGGGTTGGCCGGTATTGAGGACACTGTCTCGATGCTCGACACGCTCGCTGACAGAGGCGTCAAGCCGGTGCGGTTCGAAGGTGTTGCGACGTTCGTTTGAGTGGGGTCGTTTAGTCGGGACCGATCCAGGGTCGAAAGTCTTTGTCTCCCCCGGGCAGCTTGCGGCGGACAACAATCCAAAGAGGCCATAAAGGTCGACCATGGGCTGGCCGAAACTCATTGCAGACAACGACGACTCGGGAGAAAAAGGAAGATTTCCGAGAAATCGCTAAAGGTTCTTGGCGACCCCGTCGACACCTCTTTCGCTGGAAAAGGTCCGGGGAAACTCCCCGGTGCGATAGATGGGATTACCGGGGCGATGAATCAGGGCGAGAACGATCAGAAACTGCGCAGCACACGAGCCAGTCGGCGTCGAGTGCGACCGACCCAAGGGGCGGGGTCGATGGATGCGAATCTGGCCGAAATGATCGAAGACAATTTGCCGCTCGTGAAGCACATCGTGTTTCAGGTTGCTGTTCACTTTCCCCGACACGTAGACCGTGACGACTTGGCCCGGGCTGGAGCCCTTGGTCTCGTCGAGGCGGCCCGGCGCTACGACGAAAGTCGGGGCGTACCCTTTGATCGGTTCGCCGCTCAGCGAATCCGGGGATCGATTCTCGACTCGGTTCGTGCTGCTGACTGGGCTCCGCGTTCGGTGCGCAACCTTGCTCGAAAGCTCGAGAACGCCGAACAGCGTCTGGCCACCGAGCTTGGCCGGGTGCCCAACAAGACCGAGATGGCCGAAGCACTGGGTATGAGCCAGTCTGAGCTCAATCGACTGCAGGATCGTATGTTCCGCAGTGTCGTCTTGGCTCTCGAACATGAGACTGCTGACGAGGTAGAGAAGGACCTGACATTGGTTGATGTGCTGGTTGATCAGCAATCGATCGAACCGTCAGCGGAGCTCGAAACTCGAGAGCTCCACGGCTACCTGCGCGATGCCATTTCTTTGTTGCCGGAGCGACACCGACTGGTTGTTGTGGGTTACTTCCTCGAAGGTCGCACCTCTCAAGAGTTGGCCGACTTTCTTGGCGTTACCGAGAGTCGCATCAGTCAACTTCGGTCAGAGTCGTTGCTCATGCTGCAGGAGGGAATCGAGTCGCAATACGTTGCTGACTCGCCCGATCCGTGCGAAGTCACGGGCCGAGTGGCCCGTCGCAAAGCGACATACGCCAAAGACATCAGCCAGGCGTCGGCGTTCGGCGATCGGATGGAGCTCATCAACTTGATCGAGTCGAACGCCCCGGGAAGAGCGTCGTTGGCATTTTGATATGAGGATTCCCGTTCCGGCTTCTCCCAGGTAGCCGGACGGGGCAGGTTTCCCCCGGTAACGTGACGACCCATGGGTCGTCACTTTTCCGTTTTGTCAGCAGTTATTTTGTTGGTCGGACTTGTCGCGGCGAGTTGTGGCATAACCCCAGAGAACGAACCGATTGCCGGCAGTGACGCCGGTGATCCATGTCCGGCGGTGGTCCGCGTCGAACCAACCGAACTCGTAGTTGGCGAAGTGATGTCGTCTTCGGTATCGGCGGCCAATCACGTCTTGTGCCCTGGGGCCTTCGAGACGAGTCCTCCCATGAGTGGCGACCACTTCCCGGCTTGGCAGAACTGCGGGTTCTACGATCGTGCGGTCAGAGACGAAACGGCGACCCACTCTCTTGAGCATGGCGCGGTTTGGATTGCCTATGATCCCGACCTCGAAACAGCGATGGTCGACGAGATCCGTGCTCTATCCCAAACCGATGATCACTTCTTGGCCGCGCCGTATCCCGGACTAAAGAATCCGATCGTCTTGTCGGCCTGGCAAAGGCAGGTAGCCGTTGACACGATCTCTGATCCGGCGGTAGCGAGCTTTGTGGCCGATCAGCTTGGGCGGGTGTCAAAGACCGC
>Ga0114934_10000284_pt1 | contig 32311 bp, 24 predicted proteins | sample 4SBtaG_2_FD_99695 | JGI IMG/M metagenome (GOLD analysis project Ga0114934, IMG submission 99695) | Deep subsurface microbial communities from Kolumbo volcano to uncover new lineages of life (NeLLi) - 4SBTROV10_white metaG | ecosystem: Environmental > Aquatic > Marine > Volcanic ...
AAATACATTACTCATTATTTATTTCTCCTTTAAAAATCTAAATTAAATAAAGATAAAAGAATAACAGATATCAATAGTTCTCTCATATCTTTAGTTAATATTAAATTATTTTCATTTATAGTAATAGGAAGTTTATATAAATTTTGATATGAATTAATAATACAAAATGGAGAAATATATCCAAATGCTTTATATTGTTGATATATTTTCTTAGAAAGTTCAATTTTTTGTTGAAGCTGTTTTCCAATATTATTATTTAATTCAAATCGATTTAACTGACTCATAGTACTATTACTACTGTTATCTTGGATAGAAGGTGAATATAAGTCAGAAATATTCATTAGCGTATAACTATATATAAGACATTTTACTTTTCGTAGATAAATTTCAAATGGTTGATTTATAGTTACTTCAAATGGATTACGAACTAATTCGTTATAAAAATATACAAAAAAGAATATACTATTTTCTACACCATCTATCCATATATTCTCAGAAAAACGAAACGGATACATCCCTTTATGACTATTAGATAATTTCATCTTTACACGATGTTTGAGATCCATTTCTATTAATCTAAGTTCATCTGCTGTTTTATATTTATTTAATTCTGAAATTATTTTAAAAGGTATTTTTGTTACTGCATTTATATCTATTTTATTTAATTGAATAATATTTTGAATAGTAGATGATGCCATATTTAATACATTAATTCGTGTAAACATATTCATTTCTTTTGAAAACTGACTTGCTAATTCAGTATCATCTATTGTAATGTTTTTAATAAGACTGATAAATAATTTAAAATCATTATCAGTTCTAGTACTATTTTCAAGCATATAATTATCATCAAGATAATCAATGATATTAAATAACGAATTAAGTAAGAGCATTGAGAAATGCTTAATATTTACTTGAGCAATTCCCATATTTCTTAATAAACCACCTGAATTATATATATAATGATGACGATAATTTAAAAGATCGGATATATTATTCATGATAACATTATCCTTTCCTATTTAAATAATCATCAATTTTTCTTTGTTTTTTAGCAATTTGATCTTCATAAAATTCAACAGCTTTTGACAATCTAATATATTCTTCAGAGTTTGGATCAATCTGATTAAGTTTCATTTTTAACATAGAAACATGAAATTCAAGCCATTCTTTTTCATCTTTATTTTTACTAAAAATTGCATGACGCATATCAACATATAAATCACAAACATATCTGAAAGGATTAGGAAATCCAAGAAATCGATGTAATCCAGTGACTACTCGTTTAGATAGAATATTATTATTAATAGATGATACTGCACCAACTGAAGTATCATTAAGTTTAAAATTAAATCCATTTGATTTAATAGTTTTAACATCTTTCAATATCGATACATTATTTTTTGAATTACAAAGTTGATTTGTTATTTCAATAAATAATGGATAATTATTAGTTAAACGAAGCTGACGATATTTAGGATAATCTTGTGAAAAATCATTAATCACATAACTAATTAATCCAAATAAATCATAACAAAAATCACAATATGATTTTGTTTGCTCTATTACAGATACACAGTATGTATCAAGTACTCGTACATTATTAATAACAACTGAATCTTGAGTAATTATATCATTTATATTCTTTAAAACAGATTCATTAAAATCAATTAATATTGAAACAGTTTTCTGAATAGATGATAAAAATCTATTATCTTCCATTGATTTTGCAGTTCCTGAAAGTAATCTCGGAAACATCAATGGGATCTGTAAAATATTATTATTTACTTTAATTTTTGTATTTTTTAATCTATCTCTATATGCATTATACAACGTTTTGTTTGAAGATGAAAACGCTTGAAATGTTATATTTATATTATTTAAGGATTTTAAATTAATATTTATTAATTCAATAAGATTGTTTTTATTCAAAGGAGATAATATTTTATTTTTTGTTATTTCTTCTTTAATGTATTCTTTTAAATTATTAAAAATAGTTGCCATTTGTATTTATCTCCTTAAAATTTAGGAAGTTGATTTTTCTGAAGAATATTCATTATTTCAGCAATATCCATTTTATCACTGTTTCCTACAGATTTAACACCTCTGTAAGAATATTCTCCATATGATGGAATTCCATTAGTATACATTTCAACTAATGAATATTTAGGATCTATCAAAACAACAAACAAAGAAGCTGTAGAATTGAAAAACTTCTGTCGTTTTTGATAATCTTTAAAGTTTAATCCAGCATTATGAGCAAAATCATCAAATCTATCTTTTTCAAATATTAATACTGAATTAAAAATATTTGCAGAACTATTAAGTCGAAGAAGTTTAAAAACTGCTCTTGTAAATGATTTTCTTTGATTTCTAAAAATATCAGATATACTATTATCTTTATCTTCTTTTAAAGCTTTTGCTCTAGTTTCAACTTGATCAATCTGAAATATAAAATCTCTAAAGAATTTAATTTCACCTGCTCTAAGTTGAAGTATCCGTCTCATAAATGAAGGTTGAAAATTTGCAGTTATTACATATTTAATGATATTCTCATTAATAAATCTTGGATTAAACTTAATAAATAAAGATAATTTAATTTCTTTATCATTTCTTCCTGCTCTAGATGGATTATTTAAAAATACATCAACAATCCTACCACCAGCAATAGTTAAATTCTTTGGTGCATCATACATCTTGTTTTCTTTTGCTGCTTCAAGAGCTACTTTATCGAATTTAGATTTTTTCTTATTTTTATTAATTTTACCAAAATCATTAATAAGATCTTCATTTCGTAAATATATTTCTTCATTAGCAGAGCTTAAATAAGATCCAGTACTAACAACAGATGTCATATCTCTTACTGTTCTATTACCAGTAACATATCTATTCATTTGAAGTGCTGTTAAAATGTATCCAATGTAAATATTATATAAAGATTTTATCACATCATTAATTATATCTTCATCAATCAATGCTGAATCTATAAACATAGGACTCTCTATGAGAGCTGGTCTTGTAAATTGTGGTAATGATAATGTTGCATCATCTGTCCATTTTCTTATTGTATCAAGAGTAGTATTAAAATCAGCTGTATTTGCAAATATAGGCATTTCATTTCCCCTTTAACTTTAATGTTTTTTTCAAAACAATATAATGACATTAACTTTGTTGTTTTTTCTTAAATAAAGGTGGTAAAACAATGGAAAATTATATTCAAAATTTTAACAATGTAGATTTAAATTATATTAAAAAAACATTAGAATACCTTTCAAGTTTATTATATTCATCAACTGGAAGTTCTAAACATTCTTCTTTAATCCGACAAATTTCTGGATTTGATTTTATCGGTAATAGTATCTATATGCCAAGTATAGATAATGCAGGTATAACTTTCTTCACTAGACCAAGATTAAACTTATCAACATCATCAGTTAGATCAGATAGAATACTTGCTTTTCTTGATACATTAGAACCAAATAATGTTTCATTTGCTATACGATGTTTATTAGATACTGAATTATGTAATAGAATAAATGTTCAGTCTGCTATTGAAAAAAGCCCATTAATAAATAGTTATAATCCATTTATTCCAATATTAACAAATAACTTAATTAATATTTCAGGTTGGCCTGATTTAGTTCTTGAAACAGAAATTACTGAAGGTGGATATCATTCTGAAAATATTGGTTATCCAAAAGGTTCAGATGATTTAAATAAAACATATAATCTTACAGCAACATTTTCTGATATTCAAGGTAGTTTCATATTATTCCTATTTCTTATGTGGTATAGATATTTATTTTTAGCATCTAAAGGAATAGTTTCTCAATATCCTCAAGATATTGAAAACAGAAGACTTGGATTTACATCAAGTATTTATAGATTTGTTTTAGATACTTCAAAAAAATTTATAACTAAATGGGCAAAAGCAACTGGAACATTTATTACTAATGTTCCAATAGGTTCGTATTTTAATTATGATAAAACAAAACAAATTACAACTGAAGGAGCTAATTTATCTGTATCATTTTTTGTTTCCGGTAAAATAGAATATATGGATGGAATAATTTTACAAGAATTTAATAAACTTGTAAGACGGTTTTGTAAAGGAATAACAGATAATTCTATGTATATTACTGCAAAAACTGAAGAAGAAATATTAAATTTTAATCATCAATGTCTTCCATATATAAATACATTAGATGGTTCTAATGAATTACAATGGAAATATCCATCATCTCTTGCTGGTAAATTAGCATATTACGATTATGAGGATATAATGGATGAAATAATTTCTAAAAATCTTGATAATATTAAAATTGGAGGATAAAAATGCCATCAGATATAGAAAGCTATAACAATCCAATGCAAATTCAAGAAAATATATTAAAAGATCTTGAAAATAAATTTGGAGGAGCTAAAACAATTGTTGATCCAAATAATGCTTTTTGTTTTTTATTAGAAGCATTTTCAGAAGTTGTTTCAGATAGTATTAGTGCAATAGAAGACAAATTTTCAAGCTATTATGCAAAACGAGCAATTGATTCTTATGATTTATATAATCATATGTCAGACGAAGATTATGTTGGTATTTTTAGTTTACCTGCATCAACTCAAATAGAAATGATATTAGATAAACAATATCTTATCGACAATGCTATTGAATATTCATATATTGATGAATCAAGCGGATTATTAACTACAACAAATTACAAACTTGTTCAAATTCCAGCTGATACTATATTTACAATAGGTAATAATATTTTTAAATTATATTATCCAATTGATATTCGTATTAATAAAATAACAAATTCATTTGTTGTTATTTATAATACAGATAAAAATAATCCACTTCATAGTCTTCAAAGTAATAATGTTATCAAAAAAGAATATACATTCAATGGATTAGATTTATTATCTATATCATTTCCTGTTTATCAGTTTGAAAAATCTTCAATTGAAGAAATAATGCATCCTGAATTTGGATTTAAAAAACAATATGAATATACTAATAAATTTTATGCAATACGAGTTTTTAATTATATCAATGATACTTATGAAGAAATAAACTATACTTTATCTAATATAGTTTATGATCCTGATAAACCAACTGTAAAGTTGAAAGTATTTCCTGAAACAAATATAATTGAAGTATCAATTCCTCAAATTTATTTTACAAATGGTGATATTGGGACAAAAATAAAGATTGATATTTTAACAACAAATGGTGCTTTAAATATTGGTATTGATAATGTTAATATTGAGAATATTTATGCCAATTTTAATTTATCATCTAAAGATGCGAATTTAAAATATTCAAATATTCTTAAGAATATTCCATTTATTCAAATAATTCCATTAGACAGTGAAATTGTTGGTGGATCAGATGGATATGATTTTACTGAATTAAAAAATAGAGTTATTTATGGTTCTCATGATAACGTTGTACCTATTACTAAGAAAGATATTGAATTCTTTTTTAAAGATAATGGATTTATTTTTCATAAAGGTGTTGATAATCTAACAGATCGAGTTTATTTTGCACTTAAAAAAATAGAAGATGAAGCATCTGCATATTTATCTATCAATACAAAATTTAAAATTAATAAACAGATGATAGATAATGCAGTAGTGAATGAATATTTAGATGATTATTCTTCTATACTTAGATATCCTGAAAGTATAACTATACTTTCAAATACTGTTTTTAAATATGATAAAGTAAATAATCAAGCAATTATATTAAATGATGAAGATGCTGCTAAAGTTGAACCATTAAGTACTGATTTTCAAATTGATAAAGTAAATGATGAGATTTATTTAAAATCTCCATATTATCTTTCATTGATTACAAAAGATGAATATCCAAGTGTAAGTAGCTATGATATTTATTCATGCTCAGCTAAAAATATTAAATTTATTCATGAAAATCCAACGATGAGTATGCAAGCAAATGTTATTGGGTCGTCTATAACTCATTATATTAATAAAATTCCAAATCCAAATATTGCAGGAAAAAAATTATCATCTGGTGGTTATCGTCTTTATTTAGAAGTTTTAAAATCAAATGATCTTAAAGAACTTGAAGATTATCAAAGTGAAAATTCAGATGATCCAACATTTAATCTAATTGTTCATCTTTCAATGAAATCTTCAACTGGATATAGTGTTGGATTAGATGGTGTTCTTGATAGTGATTTATCTACTGATGATTCATCTATTTATGTATTTGATCTTGAAAGTAATTTTGAATTTTTTGAAGATCAAATTGCATTATCTAACCTAATGACAACAGAAGTAGTATCTGTACACTTTATGTCATTAATAACTGAATGTGTTGTTAGTTTTCATATTAAGAAAAGTTTAATAAATTCTCCAGATATTAAACCAGATTCTTTAATTGATTCTTATTTAACATCAACTGTTGATTCTCGTAATGGAGACTATACTCCAACAAATTATATTGGTATATCTGCTCAAAGTATAACAATTGAATTTGGAAAATGGTTAAAAGATTCAATTTATAATAATCTTACAGTAACATATTCTCCATATCAAAAAGAAATTTGGGAAACTGATGAATTACTTACATATACAAAAGATGAATATGAAAGAGATTCAAATGGTGCATTAGTTTATACAGTTAATGGTGATGTTGTATCATTGAACAAAATTCATTCAGCTGGTGATACAGTTTTTGATTCTTCAGGAGCATCAGTCTATAAACATCGTGCAGGTGATGTTAAAGTAGATGCTTGTGGGAATGAATTAATAGCAAAACCAAGAGCAATTGAATATACAATCGAAACATTTTTATTTGATATAAGACATTTTCATGGTAATACACTTTTTAATAAAGTTATTTCATCATTGTTAAATAGTTATTATACTTCTGTTAAAAATATTCAAAACAATGTTCTTGAAAATACAAATACATATTTTAAACCAATTGATTTAATTGGTAATAATACATTTACAACTGCAAATAATGAAACAATTACTCTTCCACTTGGATTATTATTTAGACTTACTTGTTATGTAACAACTAAAACATTTAACGATGCTAATCTTAGAGCAGTTATCAATGATAAGATTATAAGTATTATTAATGAGCATCTATCAAAAACGTTAATATCATTTATAGATATTGCTGAACAAATAAAATCAGATCTTGGTGATCTTATTGTAACTATAGATATTAATGGTATTGATGGAAATGAATCATTACAAACATTAGTAAATACATCAACAGATAAACTTCCATCAGTTAAGAAAGTATTAACTCTATTAGGTGATAATACATTGCAATTTGATGATATAATTGATATTACATTTAAGAAATTAGATTAGTGTTAAATATATATATGTTATAAATATTATTACCATAAAAGTATTAGATATACTGGTGAAAATATTTTGTTACATTTACTGTGTTTCAAAAAAATTTCAAGTATATATCATCATTATAGAAATCACTATCAGATAAATGATTTAGTGCATGAATCGTATCTGATAGTGTACTCTGAGTATCGGAGATGGGTACCGATTATGCACCTCGGAGTATAAACTTATTACCTAAATATGGGTATGGATCTATCGGAAGATCTATACCCATATTTTTTTTATTTAAATCTATATATTTAAAATTGCGTTTCAAAAAATTCTTAAATATATATAATTAAAGTATAAAATCAGCATTAGATATGGGAGTTTTTTTGTTTGCCTTTTGTCACCCATATCTAATGCTGATTTTTTTTATTTTTTTGTAACTATTTAAACCTATATATTTAAAAGTGTGTTTCAAAAAACTTTCAATTATATATAATAAAAATAGTAAAATCGATATTAGATGTAGATTTATCTGTGAGCCTTTTGTGGCGCATCTAATATCGTACTCAGTGTTCTGGAGTTAAGGGATGCCAGAAGAGGATCCACTGAGTATAAACACGTGGATAACAAGTTTAGCCGTTATCCACTTTCCCTTAGCTTTCCCCACATTGGTTAATAACCTCGGTGTGGCCAGGGGAAAGTTCGATACACACCGAGGTGCCAGCCAGCAGAGAGTTAATCACTCTCTTGCTTGGCTGGTAATGATTATTTTTTTTATTTAAATATTTTATCTTATTTCAACTACATTTACATAATTCTCTAATTCTCCTTTTATTTTTTCTAATTCTTCTTCTGAAAATGCTTCCATCTCAACTTTAGGGTTAAGAATAATATTTTTATCTAATGTTGGTCTCTGTAAATACCAACGTTTTATTTTTCCATAAGTTAATGTTTTTAACAAGCTTGCAATTTTAATAATTCCATCATGATTAATAAATGGTTTTACCATCGTTGTTCTAAGTTCATAATCTAAATTATTTTCAATAATAATCATAAATGTTTCTATTTTAGTTGATTTTTCTTTATTAATATTAAAATATTTAAAAAAATTATCTGTTTTTCTTTTTTTATCATTTATCCAAGGAAAAAATTCAACATCACTCTTAACATCCATAGCTACATAATCTATAAGTTTTAATCCTGCAAGTTTTTGTAACTGTATTGGGTGTGTTCCATTTGTATCTATTTTAATATCAAAACCTATAAGTTTCATTGATGTAAGAAATGATAAAAGTGCAGATATATATTCTGGCATAAGAGATTCACCACCTGATACAACAATACCTTTTATAATATTACTTCTTTCACAAACATGTTCTATAAATTCATTTATATCTTCAGGTTCCATTGATTCAAAAGTTTTTAAATTATGACAATATGGACATCTCATATTGCATTTACCAGTAAAGCCAATACATGCAAGTTTTCCAGGATAATCGATAGTAGTCAGTGGGGAATATTTAACAAAAAATCTATCATCCATTTGTAATTTTCTCCAATTATATTTAAAAGTAAAATAAAATTAATCTATATGATTTTTAAAGTAAATATCAAAATATACTTCAACCTAGCACTTAAGGAGATATCTCCTTAAGTGCTAGGTTATTATTTTATTCACATGAACGATTTATTAAATAATCAAGAATGATATCTATACTTACTTTTGTATTAGCACTAAATATATCCATTTCATCGATATTTTCTTTATTTTTACTCATATTAATATATTCACTACCTAATTGTCTATAAAGTGTATATATTAATGTATCTTCATATTTTAAATGAATAACAAATTCATAAAGAGCATCATCAAGATTCTCAGGTTTACCTCTAAGTTTACTTGAAAAATGATTCATTTTAGCATGATATTCACTAAGAGTCTTTTTTACATCATCACTATCTGCATCTTCAACATGATCATTAACAATATCTTTAATATAATCAAAACAAACAACATTAAAAGCTGATATCATCGATTTATTTTTGATATATGATGCATTCATTTCTTTTGCTTTATTGATCTTACTTAATCTATCATCTATTTTTTCAGTTAAAACAGTTGATGTATTTATTCCATTCATCGGTAAATCACGTTGATCATACATTGCTTTTATAAAATTATAAATATCTTCTAATGAATGACCTTCATTAACAAAAGTGTTATATTCAGGTGAATTAATAACATTTGAACTTAAAATTAATTTACCGTTGAATGTAACAGTTTTCTGATATAAACAATAATATTTGTATGCATACATTGTTTTTCTTAATACTTCAATATTATTTAAAATCTTATCTATTGTTGCTTGTGTTAATACACTATCAAGTCCTGCTGTATCTTTTCGAATTGCATTTGCTAATGTATCAAAATTATTAGAAAGATTTAAAAATTCAATACAATTTTGAACAGCAAGCTTCTGTTGTTTCATTTTATTAATATTCATTTTGCAGAATGCTGAATATTGATCTGAAGATGTTAATATATTTATAAATTGTTTAAGTGAATTATCATTGAGTGTCGATGATACTGAACCAAATCTTTTAACTAATACATCTATAGCGTTTTTCTTTGCTTCTTCAGTTAATGTTGTATCTTCAAAATCTCCAATAAATGCAGACTTAGTTGTAATGATACCTAAATTAAATTTACTAATTTCTTGTTTATTTAAACCAACATTTGTTGTTGCAGCTGAAATAGTATCATCGATATCATTTTGTGAATTAATTCCAGTCCATGATAAAAAAACATAATCATCAAGGATAGGTGTTTTATCTTCTGTATCTTCAAGAATTTCTTCAGCACCTTCTTTTTTAATATTAAAAACATATCTATCTTTGATTTTAGATTTAAGATCTTCAACAATTGGATCAACTTCATTTGTTATAATATTAAATGCATTTTCAAGTTCATTTGCAAATGACATTGATATATTATTTAATTCATTTAATATTGAAGTTTTTTCAGGATCATTTGCTTTTTCGATTATTTGTGAAGCAACATTATCAAATATTTCATCAACATCACCATTATTTGTAATTTCTATATTTGATAATAATTCAGATATTCTAAAAAGATCACTCATCTTTTTAAACTGTAAAGAAGGAATAACTTCATTTTGATCTTTAAAAAAATTAGCGAAAGAACCAACAATTGAAGCGAATGATGTATTAATAGTCATTTTTATTTAATCCTCCTTTAAAGCATATGCTTTATTTTTTATTCTGGAGTAAATCAGTTTAACTTTTTCAGCATCATCAAGACTATCAAATCTTCGTAACGCTTTTAAAGAATTAAGAACAATTGTTCCAATAATAGAATAAGTTGATAAAAGTTTTACATCATTTTTAATCTTAGTATCTTGATCCATATTTTAACTCTCCTTTTTTATCTTAATATATTAATAGCTCTATGTAATGTTTCTATTGAATTAATTTATTTTTATTAGATTCATATAATTATAAATAATAGTATTTGATTATTTCAATTTAACAAAGCTATATTATTTGTGTAAAAAATAATATTATTATGATTAAAGATCATAACCATTCTTCTTTATTATATTTATTATTAAACAGAAAAATTTATTATCTATTATATAATTAATAATATTTATTATATATAGTGCGTTTCAAAAAAAATTAAAGTATATATAATAAATATAGTTAAAACATCATTAGAGTAGAGAAACGGGCAACAGTCAGGGATTATCCAATTATCCCTTTGCGAATAACTTTCTCTACTCTAATGATAACTCCGGGTTGAAGTTTGGGTTAGCTTCAACAGGCGCCCCAGAGATTGGTAATAACCCAAACCTCATGCGTACCGAGATTCGTATTGAGGTAACGTTAAAAAATATCTCGGGACAAAGTTAGGATTGGGGTGGGTCCTTTCTTTGTTTGCAAATACACCCATTTTACCACCCTTGTCAGCCAGCAGAGCTTTATTGCTCTTGCTGGCTGACAATTCTTTTTATTTTTTTTTATTTTGATTGTATGATTTTATATACTTTTGGATAATCATAATTAAATAAATCTTCTAAAAGTATATCAGTTGCCATAGATTTACTAATAGGAAGATTTTTATTTATTAATTGTTTATTATATTTTTGTGCCATACATTTTGATCTTGGTTTATTTATAATTTCATTCATACTTTTCCATAAAAAAGAAACATCTATATCCAATACATTTCCAAATGACATAGGAACAAAATCACAAGGAAATAAATCACCAGATTCAGATATATATGAATTCTGTATACCTGCATTACACCCATATTTTTCTTTTGATTCATAATAAGAATATACAGATATTTTAGGTATACAAAATTTTTTATTAGCTTTATGCTGAATTTTATATAATTTTTTATTTTCTTCTTCATTAAAAATAATATCATCTATATTAGATTCATTAATAAGATTTCCTGATATAATAGGAGTAAGTATTCTTATTTCATATACTCCATGTTTTTTCAATAATTTAAAAAATTTAAATAATTTCTTTTTATTAAGTTGCTCTTTTAAAACAACCATTTGAGCACCTACATATAATCCAGCTTTTCTTAAAACTTTAATAGCATTTAATGCTTGTTTAAATTTTTTATCTGATGTTTTTGATGGAATATCTATTCCTACAAATACTGAAAATAATCCACTTCTTTTTAATTTATAAGCAACTTTTTCTGTTAATTTATAACCAGTTGTAAATAAACATGATTTACTTCTATTATCTACATATTGTATTAAATCAAATATATCTTTTCTTAAAAGAGGTTCTCCTCCTGTAAAAACTATGTAAGATATTCCCATATCTTGTAATCTACCAATAACTCTTTTCCATTCTATTGTAGATAATTCACGACCTTTTTTTCTATTTTTTACACTACAATATTTACAATTATTAATACATTTAGAAGTTACACATAAATGCATTAAAGTTGGAGCTGATTTCAATGCATAAGCATGACAAGTATATTTTTTATTATATATAGGAACAGCATTGATCATAGTAAACATTGCTTTTGATGGAATAGGAGGAAGCCATGATCCTACTATATATTTATTTTTATATTTTACTATTTTTTCTTTCATTAATAAAACATAAAGCATTTTCAAAAATATAATAAAATTAAATTTAGGATCACCTTTTCTATGTATTAAATACATCTTAAATAAAGCTTTCCAAACATCAATAGAAAAAGACATCCTTATTAACATATATATTTTATGTAAATTCATTGTTTATTTCTTTATTTTTTCATAGGTTTGTCTTCTTTTAAACTCATCTTCTTTTCCAATGTTCCAATTATTTACAGGTCTATAATATCCAACAACTCTACTATAAACAAGAGTATCTTTTTTACATTTCGGACATTTAAAATGCTCACCATTTATATACCCATGATCTTCACAAATACTAAATGTTGGTGTAATACTAATATATGGAATTTTATAATTAGAAAGAATCCCTTTAATAAGCTCTTTTGTTACTTGTGGATCTCTTATTTGTTCTCCTAAAAAAGTGTGAAAAACAGTGCCGCCAGTATAGTTGCTTTGGATCTCATTCTGATGATCTAAAGCTTTAAAAATATTATTTGTAAAATCAACAGGAAGATTTGTTGAATTAGTATAATATTTTTTATCTTCTTTCTTAAAACAATTCATATCTGGATAAAGTTGTTTATCTTTATTACAAATAGAAAAAGAAACACCTTCAGCTGGAGATGCTTCAAGATTAAATAATTTACCATATTTTTTCTGATATTCAACTAATTTATCATTCATAAATTTTAAAACTTTTATTGCTAAATTATAACCTTTTTCAGTATCAATTCCCTCATTTAAAAAATTAAGACAACATTCATGCATACCTATTAAGCCAATTGTTAAAAAATGATTTTCCCAATAATTTCCTGTTCTTTCTTTAATAGATCTAAGATAAAATTTTGTATATGGAAATAATCCTTGATCAGTAAGTTTTTCTAAAATATCTCGTTTTAAAAGAAGCGACTCTTTTGCAATATCAAGTTGTTCTTCAAGTTTATTAAAAAAATCAGTTTCATTAATTGAAGTATGACCAATTCTTGGCATATTAATTGTAACAACACCAAGTGATCCTGTTAGTGCATTTGCACCAAATAAACCACCACCTCGTTTATGTAAATTAGTAAGATCAAGTTTTAATCTACAATTATGAGTAACTATTCCATTTGATAAACAAAAAAGATGACTTTTATTATCTACTTCAAGACAATAAACATTATCGTCATATTTTATATTTTTATTAATTAATTTTATTTTTTTCCATTTTGAAGTACCATCTTTGTGTACAAGAAATCGATGATCTAAAGTAATATCTTTTAAAGGTATTGATTTAGGTTTATCTGTACCAAGCATTGCATATTGAAGATGTTCTTTATCACCACAAATAACTTCTCCATCTGATAAATGAATCTTTATAACCTTATCTGCATGCTTAGCAATAACTCCAGTTATTAAACTGTAAACATCTTCATATGTTGAAGTATTCTTTTCTATAGATTCTTTTCTATTGTATTTAGGGATTCTTACATAAATCTTTTGTTCATAGTTATTGATAAATGTTGTATAAAGATCTTTAATAAATATAGTTTTTTTCTCAATATAATTATTTTTTTCAATTATCACATCAATTGTTGTATCTTTATGAAGTGGACACATAGATCGAGCATCTTCTTTATTAAGATCAGAATTAATATAATTTGCGAAATAAGGAATCCCATATTTTGAAGTCATCTCCCAGATCTTTTCATATTCTGGATTATCCCAATCAAAGTCTTTATCAATACAATATGTAGGAATAGGAAAAGAGAATATCTGTCCTGCATAATCACCTTCTATCATTAACTCTGCAAACGCTTTATTAAGCATATTCATTTCAGTTTGGAATTCAGAATATGTTTTATCTTGACGTTTTCCACTAACAATAACCGGTTCATCTTTCATGAAATTTGGACAAATAAGATCCATTGTTATATTTGTAAAAGGACATTGAAATCCAACACGAGTTGAAACATTCATGTTATAAAGAAATGCTTTCATGCATTTTTTAACTTCATGATAAGATAGCTTATCATAATAAATAAACGGTGCAAGTAATGTATCAAAATTACTAAATGCCTCAGCACCAGCAGCTTCCCCTTGAACTGTAAATAAAAAATTACAAATTTGACCTAATGCAGATTGAAAATGTTTTGCAGGTCCTGAAATAATCTTCCCTTTTACGCCAGTGAATCCAACTTCAAGAAGATCTTTTAAATCCCATCCAATACAATATGCAGAAAGTAAATAAAGATCGTGGATATGAAGTGATCCTGAAAAATGTGCATTACGTATTCGTTTATTATAAATTTTATTTAACCAATATTCTTTAGTTGCATCAGATGATAAAAATAAATTCATTCCTTGAACAGAATACTGCATATTACTATTTTCTTTTATTTTCCACTGAGATTTATCAAGATAACTATCTATTTTTTTAATAACTCTATCTTTATAAGCATCTCTTTTCTTTTGTCGTACATTTCTATATGAATTATATAAAGATGCTATTGTATTAAATCCAGCTTTTCTAATTGATTGAACAACAATATCTTGAATAACTTCAATATGTATAATAGATATATTTAAATTGTTTATATTACATGCTATAATATCCATTATATTATCAAGTACTTTATCTAAATTAAATACATTATCATCATTATCTTCTTTAATATAAACTAAATTGTTTTTAAAAGCTTTTTCAACTGCTTGTCTAATTTTATTCTCATCAAATTCAACAAAATCTCCATTACGTTTTTCTACTGAACAAACATTAATTTTTTTCATTAAAATTTACCTTTCTCTATAGTGTTTTAAGTATTAAAATTGAATACTGGCATATTATTATAAGTATAAATTTTTTAAAAATATTATAAATCTTAAATATATATTATCATAGTGAATCTATATAAAAAAATTAATTAACAATTAAGGAGGAAAAATTATGAATTTTAATTTAAACAAAGATTCACATGAACTAATGATATATTTTCGAAAACAAATAAACTCTAAAAAGTTTGATTGGGAAAACGACTCTTGGGCAGTTGCTCAATATTATCCTGAAATGATTGATCCTGAAAGATATAATTAGAAAGAATATTCTCATTATATCGCTGAATATTGTCCAAATAAAATAGATCCTGAAAAATATAATTGGGATAAAGAATCCTTGGTAGTTGCTCAATTTTGCCCCGAGAAAATTGATCCTAAAAGATATAACTGGGAAGACTATTCTTGGGCAATAGCTAAATATTGTCCTGAGAAAATAGATCCTGAAAGATATAATTGGAAAGATGATTCTTGGGCAATAGCTAAATATTGCCCTGAGAAAATAGATCCTAAAAAATTTAATTGGGAAAATACTTATTGGGTAATTATCAAATATTGTCCTGAAAAATTAGCATTAAAACCATAACATCATTGAGTATATCAGCTGCTATTAATTTATAGCAGCTGATATACTTATATTATTTTTTTTATATTTATTATCGTATTTTGCTACCATTAAATGAGAATACTAACAAAATTCAATAGGTTTTTATAAAAAAAATATAAAGGAGTTTTTAATCATGGATATTAAAGATCAGATCTTAGCTGATATTGAAGAGTTAAATAATTTTAATAGAAAGAATAATGAACTTAGAGACAAAATAATTTATAAATTATCTACAGCAGTTGATAAAATAGATTTTGAAAAATTACCAAATGAAAATGATAAAAAGATAACTGCATTAACTGGAATTATTACTGCACTTACTTCATCTTTGAATGAAAAAGAAGATATTAAATTGAAAGCTATTAAGATGAAATCTAAAGTTGTTTCAGAAGATGATGATGTTGTATCTGGTAAAGAGATTGTTGCATTTATTAAATCTATTCATGAGAATAAAATAAATAAAAATGGTGAAAAATTAGGTACATCAACTGATGAAACTCTTTTTGAAGAACGAGGAAAAATGGAAGGTCTTTCAATTAGTACAGATGAAACTACATTAGAAACTGATAAATTAAAAGAAAACTTATTAAATGAATTAGATGAAGAATAAAAATACATACATATACTCTTATCCTCTTATAAGAGGATAAGAGTATATATTTAAAAATGTTTTTATTTCTTTTTTAATTTATTTTGTTTCATTTTTGAAGAAAACCAATTAACAACTCTATCATTTTTAAGAATAGATTTAATTCTATTAAAATCAATCTTAGTATCTTTGTTTAAACTTAAATTATAGAAAAGAATAAATAAAGTCTCAACTTTTGGTCTAATTGTAGGTTTAAGAGTAAAAATACCTTGAAGCCCAATTCTAATATCAAGAAGTTTTTCTTTATTTTTCTTAAATTGATTTAAAACATACATAAGATCATCAGGGTTTCCTTTTGACAATAACTGAAGAAATAATCCTGACAATGCTTTAATTGCTTCATTAACTTTATTAGAATTAATGTTTTGAAGATACTTTGAAAAGTACTCTTCAACTTGAGAAGATACTTTTTCTTTTGATTTAGTTTTTTTCTTAGAATCTGATTTAGGAGAAGCTTCGGTTTCAGAAACAACTTCAGGAGAAGCTTCGGTTTCAGAAACAACTTCATCTTTTTTCTTATCATCTTTTTCAACTGAAGTTTTTACTACTTTTTCTTTTTTAGTTTTACGTTTTTTAGAACCCATTGTTATTTTTTCTCCTTTTTAATGTTAAATTAAAAACTTATCAAATGAATCAATAGTATACGAGTCAACTGTTTTACCATGCATTGATTTCATCGATTGCATTAAAAAACCTGATGTAATTTTAATTGGTAATAAATTTAATACTTTTAAACCAATTTGCTTAAATCTAGCATCTGCACACGCATAACAATAACCACCTTTTGCTAAACAATATAAAAAACTTCTTATCATAACTGTTTTATTAAGAAAAGACGATGCATTATTTTCAGTTAATAAAACAAGTTTATCCCCTACTATAATATTTCTATAAAAAAATCTACTAATATTCATTTCTGTTAGATGGACTGTTATTCCTTTTTTAGATTTACAATCATCCATTACAATTTCACTTTCTTGAAACATTCGTCCAAGAAACTTTGTTTCAGCGCCACCTTTTGCAGTATTAACAGCTCGATCATAAATACCCTTTCTAACATCATTAAAAAGAAGTGGCATATCTTCTTTAGTCCATCCATTATCAAGATTAGATTTAAGAAAATTAAATTCTTTTGTATTATCACCAAATGTTTCAGTCATCCCATGCATTAGATACATTTTTTTTCTTGAAACATCAAAAGCTTTGCGTGATTTAACACTAAGAAATTTATTACTTACATCATCTTTAAGATATTTTTTATCTAATTCAATAAGTTCTTTTTCAATAGCTAACATTACATTTGGATCATCTAATTCATTTTTATGTATTTTAAATAATTCATTTCTACGTTTAATGATTTCTTTTGATACTGTCAATGCTTTTTTAGAAAATCCAGGAGTAAACAATTCAACAAATCCACTTAAATAATAAATATTATTAATATATTCTTTTATTTGTTGAACTGTTATTTCATCATTTAAACAAGCATTAACAATATCTTTTTCAACACGTCTAACATTCCATTTTTCATTTACATATGGAATAGTATCACCAAATACATCAACAAGAATTATTTGATTTGAAAAGAATTTACCAATTGTTGTTTCAATTGGTTTTTTATCTATATAATTTTCAATCATTCCTTCTTTTAATATAAATTTATCACTTGGATGAAATAAAGGCTTTGTTATTTTGAAATTAACCTTTTCATAAGAATAATTTGAATCATCGTTATCTATATTTATTAAGTAATATGTATTACCTTTAAAAACAAAAAGTTTTCCAGGATACATATTTAATTTTTTATTATTAGGTATAAGTTTAGCTTCAAAATCTTTTTCATCAATTTGAAATTCTTGTATTACACTTTTAGAAAATAAATCTAATACAAAATCTCTGTAAATAAATGATTTTTTAAATTTAATAAAAAAATCTAATAAATTTTTATCCATATATTAATTCCCTCCTATAAATAGCAATGATTTTATTGCTTTTATATAGGTTGTATACAATGATGCAAATTCTTCATTAATAGAAGCAAGATTCATTGCTGTTTTATTAACTAATTCTTCAAATGTAAATGGTGAAATATTAGTTTCTATACAAGTTACTATTGCCATCGCAATTATTTTATCTATTGTAATTTGATAATTTGAATTTATATAATAAAATGGATGAAATTTTGATTGTTTTAAATATTTAATGTAATGCTTTTTGAATATATCTATTGTTTTATTTCCTATCGAATTAAGCATTTTTTTCTTTTTTAATAAATAAAATGTACTAAATATTGATAATTCTGATTCATTATTAAATATAAATTTAAAAAAATTAGATTTGATAGCTTTTTTAACTTTATCTGCAATATAAGGTTTAATATTTGGTATTTTGTTAAGATAAAGATCTATATTTTCAATAGACGTTTTATAAAATTCAAAAAAAGCATTTAATTGTGAACTATTTATTTCATCAATAGGAGTTGATTTTATAAAAAATGTTTTATATAATTTATACACATTTGAAAGATATGTATTAAATAATTCAGTTGAAAATATTTTATCATGTAGAAGAATATAATTATTTAACATCTCGTCATTATCAGGATAGCTTATAGATAGTAATTTTAATAATTGAACGATAATTTCATTATCACTAAAAATAGATGATCCATCAATGATAAATGTATTAATATTATCATTTTCATCTATTAATTGTATCAATTTATCTGGACTAAGTACATCATATAGCCAAGCAAACACTTTTGCATCATAATTGTTTGTCATGATATCTTCATGATTATACATTTCAATACCAATATCTTTTAAATCATTAATAACAATTTGATAACATCTACTTAATATAAAATTTTCATCTATTGCATCTACTGTTTCTGATTCTTTAATAAAAGCTTGGCTGTCTATATATTCTTTAACATTTGGATTACATCTTGTGAAAAAATCAATTGTTTGATCATATACTTTATCCATCATTAATCCTTTTACTATTTTAGTTAAAAAAGTTAATATAAAAAACTATATGAGTCATGATATTGTTTTCTTAATATAAAAATCTATATACAAAAAAGGAGTTTAAAAATGAACAATCTTTATATTTGCAAATATTTTAAAATAAACGAATTAGTTCCAGAAGAATTAATAAAAAGCAAAACAAATCAAACACTAATGTGGTATATTTTTGATCAAAATTTATTAGTTACAATTGATATGATTCGAGAATTTGTTGACACTCCTATCTATATAAATACAAAAAATTATAACGGACAAGTGTTTAATGAATCTGGATTTAGGTTTTTTGAAAATGTTTCAGATGATAAAAAATCTGCAGTATTATCTCAACATAAGTTTGGAAGAGCTAATGATTTGAAATTTAATGGAAATGGATGGACTCCAGAAAAACTTAGATTATATATGCAGGATATTGGATGTTTTTCTTCTGGATGGAAAAAGAATTTTGTAATTCCTTATCTTGATTTAAAAAAGTGGAATAGACAAACGAATTTAATAGAATATATTTGGAATAAAATAGATAGATCACTTCCATATAATGCAGTTCCATTTATTTTTATTAATAGAATTGAATGGAAATATAAAAATAATCCTAAAAGAGAAATGAGTTGGTTTCATTTTGATTTAGGTAATAATATTTCAGATAAGATTGAAATATTTGGAGCATAAGGTAAACCATCAAATAGTATAAAAATGTATATATGTATATAAAAAAGGAGAATTATTATGATTGGATACACTAGTTTACCTGGAATAGTAAAATTTTTTTCAGGAACTGAAGCAAAGTGGAATGCTAATACTCTTATAATCCCTGAAAATATTATTATTTTTACAACAGATACACATATCATGAAAATTGGTGATGGTACAAAAACATTTGCTGAATTAGATGTTTGGATAAATTTTGATGAAATGCCTTTAACTGAAGACGGAAACAATACTCCTTCTATATTAGAAAATGATATTGGTGCAGGTGATGTTGGAAAAATAGTTATACTTGGATCAAATCTTGCATTTACACCATCATCTACAGATTTAGCAAATGTAATACAACGTATTTCAGATGCTATATCTAAAAATAATAGTCAAACTGATACAATTACAAATGATCTTTCACCAAAAGCTGATCTTATTGATTTATTTACAGAAGAAGATGAAAATAAACTATGTATTATTAAAAATGGTAAATATTCTGCTTCTAATTATACATTAGAAGAACTAAATACAATAATTGAAAATATTGCAAATGAGAAACTTGGATTGATAATTTCTAGTATTTCATTTTATTCAGATGAATTATGTAAACATGAAGTATTTACACTTACTGAAAATTCAACCTATTATGCTAAAGTATTAGCTTCAAATGAATCAGGTCTTCCAATTCAATACAATTTAAAATCAGATAATTCAAATATAACAATATCACCAGAATTTCCAACAGTAAATTCAACAGGTATTTTTGAAATTACTATTGGAAATATCGATACTGAAGTACTTACTGAATTTACTACAAATGTTAATAACGCTGTTACAACTAAAAGTTTGTCAACCAGTATCTATATTAAATCTAATTATATAGATTTTAGAATCGTTGGTGAAGCAGGTAGTATAACTTCTATTGCTGGAGAATTTTTAGATAATACAAATGGTATTGTTCAAGATAATAATGGTAATTATTTTGCATTAATGAATGATGGTGCGAATATTCTTTTAAAACTTAATAAAAGTTTTAATGTTTTATCTATTAAAAATCCTCAATCTTTAAATAAAGCTGAATTTGGATCAATGGTTATTGATACTGATAATAATATCATTCTTAGTGGAATAGATATAACAGATTCAGGAAATAATAAAAATCCAGTTTTATATAAATTATCAAATGATTTAAATGCAATTATTGATTCTATTTTTCTAACAGAAACACCAAATGATTGGATCATTATAGATATGATTCTAAATAATAAAGGTAATGTTGTTTGTGTTGGAAAAAGCAATGGGGTTGGATTTATTTATGAATTTTCAACAAATCCATTTACATTAATAAATCATAAATATCTAAATTCTGGAATAACTGAATTTAATAAAATTGTAATCAATAAAGCAGATAATAGCTATTTTATACTTGGTAAATCATCTGGATATGAAACAATCATTCATTTTAATAATGATTTTAATATATTACATCAATATAAATACTACTCTTCTGATGATGATTTAAGTAAAGTAAAACTTAAAGGAATTACAGTTGATCCATTAAAAGGTTTAGTTTATGTTGTTGGATATGATGAAACTGGATCACCTGTTTCAGGTAAATCACCTGTTTCATTGTTATTAACATTAAATGCAAATACTATGGAAATAGTAAATATGCAATTATTTGCAGATACAGCAAATGCAAATAATGAAATAATATTTAATGATATTACTATTAATAGTAATGGTAATCTTGTTATTATAGGCGAAAGTATTGATTCTGCTTCAGGATCTGATTATGGAACATTAACGGTTTTAGATGGTAATGATACATCTGTTGTAATTGGTTGTTATAAAATTGGTGAAGGTTCATATATGTCTGGTAATAAGATCATTGTAAATTCAAATGATGATTTTATTTGTTTATTTAATACTACAGAATGGAATGACAATAAAGTTGCTTTAACAATGATATCAAAAGTTCTTCCTCCAAATGGAATATATACAGCTATTGTAAAAACAACTCTTCGTTATGAAAATATTCCATTTAATTATATTGAATCATCTAATTTAATAACTGATTCTATAATTATGTCAGAATCAACTGGAATAGTTGTAACTCAAATAAATAATCTCAGTGATAAAATATATGATAGAAATGCTATTAATGTTGAAATTGATTCAATTCCTTCATCATAAATAAAATTAATTTAAAGGGAGTAAAGTAATGCCAAAATATACAAGATTAGAATCAATAACAGATTTTTTTTCAGGAACTGAAGCAGAGTGGAATGATAGTACTCTTATAATTCCTGAAAATATTATTATATTTACATCAGATACACATATCATGAAAATTGGTGATGGTACAAAAACATTTGCTGAATTAGATGTTTGGATAAATTTTGATGAAATGTCAGAATCGTCTAATGAATCAATAGTTCCTGATGCATTAAAAAATGATATACCATCAGGAAGTGCTGGTAAAATAGCTATACTTGGATCTGATATGACTTTTATTGTTTCAGATACTTTATTAAACCAGCTCTTAACTATAATGAATAATATATTAAATAAAAATAATAATCAAACTGATACAATTACAAATGATCTTTCACCAAAAGCTGATCTTATTGATTTATTTACAGAAGAAGATGAAAATAAATTATGCATTATTAAGAATAATAAATATTCTGCTTCTGATTATACACTAGAAGAATTAAATACATTAGCAGTAGATAATGCAAATAATGCATTAGGATTTTACATTGATAGTATTAATGGTGGCAATAATATCAATGATGAAAATCCATTATCAATACTAATTGAAAATACATCAATTTATGTTAGAATAAATGGAGTAAACAATACTACATTTAATATGACTTATTCAATTGAAACAGATAACGATAATATAACAATTGAAAATACTATTCATCCTAATGAGTTTAAATTTGTTATTGGTAATGTTGACTCTGAAATACAAGTTACAATTACAGCTCATGCAAGTATTGATACTGATAATGGAATAATAACTAAAGATCTTAGTTTAACAATTCCTCTAATTAAAAAAGTTGCTTTATTAACAAGTGCTTATTCTAGTGATAGCGACGAATATATTTCATGCTGGGGACTTCTTTCTTATTACCAATATGGACTTATTGAAGATAGTAATGGAAATATATTCTCATTAAGTAATTATTATTCAGATGTAGCTCCATATGGTAATATAATTATTAAATATGATTCTAATCTTGATTTTGTAAATGCTATAAATCTACAATCATCTAATGGAATACAAGTTCAAAAAATTCTTATTGATTCTAACAATAATGATGATTTAATTTTTGTTTGTGGTGATGTTACTTATACAGATCTTAGTACTTGGGATTTAAAATCAGATCCTGCTCTTATTAGAGTTAGTAACGATCTTTCAACAATAAAAGATGTTGCTTTTTTTAATCATTCTTCTCATAATTTTATTCCAATTGATGCTATTATAGATTCACTTGGTAATATTGTTGTTATTGGAATGGAACAAAATTATCAAATGTCAGGTGTTCTTAAATTTGATAATTCATTCAATCTTCTTAATCAAACACATTATTCAGTTGATGTACAGAATGGATATGATATAAAAGCCATTAAAGAAAATTCAATTGATAATACTTATGTTTTTATAACATTTAATCGTGATGATGGTCTTCCAATTGTTATAAAATTAAATAGTGATTTATCATTAAACAAATCACAAGCATATGATACATCACCTTCAACTCAATATGGGCCAGAATTTAATGATCTTATTATAGATGAATCAAATGAATTAATTTATATTGTTGGTTATGATAGTACAATAATCAATGAAGATTTAGCAGAATATGAAAAATATCCATTTACATTATTAGCTACTTTGAATTTGTCTGATTTATCAATTGTAAATTCAAAAATGTATGGTATGAATTTAGCTTTAGATCCTAATTTTGATGAAAGTAGATTTGAGCCATATTCAATATCAGTAGATCCAACAAATGGTAATATTCTTGTAACAGGTGAATGTGATAATAGTTATCTTCATTGTAATGGATGTTTTATGGTTATCGATGGATCAGATACATCCAATGTAATCGAATGTATAACTTTTGGTGGTGGTTACGATACTCAAGCTTTTTCACCAATTGCTAAATCAACAGGAGAATATTTAACATTAGTTTCTGATACAAGAGATGATAATGATGATTATGAAATAACTGTTATGGAATTACCAAAAATATTTGTTGATGAAAATGCTTCAGGTGTTAATAATTCTTATTTTAAATATCAAAAAAGAGCAATGGATTATATTACTGATGATGGACTTGTTGAAGTTTCTTCATCATTAGTACCTGATTCCAATGCTTCAGTAACTTCAGTAGCTAATGTTGAATGTACTCTTGATGCAATACCGAATCTTATAATTCTTAAAGACATTGTTGGTTAAAATTGAAATGAAAAATAACAAATATATATTATAAATTTAGTATAATAATAAATTTTTATCGTGACTAAGAGATAGACATAATTGAATGTCTATCTCTTAGTTAAATAATTTTTTATCTTTATATATAAAATTGTGGACAAAACTAAAATAACTCAAACACTAAAGGAGAAAAATCATGAAAAAGAAATTATTCAAAAACAAAAAATGGAATGAACTGAATCAGAAAGAAAAATACATGAGAATTGCATCATATTTAATTGGTGTTGGAGTAGTATTAATGATTGGAGCTCTTTTTCCACCAATTATTATTTATACAATATTTTGTATTTCATTGAAAGTTATCATTAACACAACCATAAAAATAAAAGAGATTGAAGCTCTTGAGTTAGTTGATGATGATGAAGAGAAAGAATATAACAAAGAACAACTTAAAAGACTTTGTGCTATCATTGGTATTATTCTTTCTTTTTCGTTACTTGTTCTTATTGGACAAGGAGCTATTGCAGTAGGTGGTGGTATTATCTATTATTTTATTGATAAAAAGAGACGTGAAAAAGAAGATGTAATTGATATAAATTCAATAAAAGAAAATACAACTATCAATGATACAATGGAAGTACATGAATCATAAATATCATTATGTAATAATCTTTATTAAAAGATAAATAATAAAAAAACAGCACTGGTATCAGATATCTGATACCAGTGCTATATATGTATTATTTTTTTTTAAAATATATATTATTAAAAGAATAAAAATATTTTAATACTCTTTTATATTTTCACTACATTAAATAGTATTTTTTAATAAAACTTACTGGAGGTAAAATGACATCTGAAAATTATTCAAATGAAAATATTAAGCATGTACAAGATTTGGATTATATTAAATTACGATCAACCGCATACATTCAAGATATATCTATTAATGGACATTATCAACTTATTAAAGAATTAATTGATAATTCAATAGATGAGCTTGAAGAAATAAAAATAAAAAATGGTGCAATTGATATTTTTCTTATTAATCTAAAAGATACTTACAACATTATTGTTATGGATAATGGTAGAGGCATTCCAATTGATAGACTTAAAAATGCTTTTACCGAACTTCATACATCAGGTAAATTTGATACTAACAGTTATAGCTTTTCTGCAGGAACATTCGGTGTTGGTGCAACTGCTACTGTAGCATTAAGTTCTCATTTTAGAGCGTTAACATTTAGAAAAAAGAAATTTGGAGAACTAATCGTTACTAATGGTAAAAACATTATAAATGATCAATATCAAAATACTATTGGAATTGATCATGGAACTATTGTACTATTTGAACCGAATAAAGAAATATTAAAAGATGAAAATGATTTTAAACAATTTGGATATAAACAAATTATTTCATTTCTTGAAATATTATCATTATTTGCTGAATTTAAAATTCGTTTTTTCATAATTAATAATAATCGATTGAATCTTTGGAATATAGATGCTGCAACATTAGTCAATAGGATAAATCAATTTTCAGAAACAATTCCTATATTTTGTAATGAAAATTTCAATAGAGAACAATTTATTATTAATTCATTTAAAAAATATGAATGGAATTATAATCTTAAATATAGTTCTTCTGATTTATTATTTGATATTGAAGTATATGCAAATACAAATATTCAAATAAATCAGTCTTCAAATAAAATCACTATGGTAAATAATATTCCATTTTTCGATAATGGAAATATCCATATTAGATTATTTATTCAAGAAATTAAAAAATTTCTTGCTAAGAAATATCAAGAAGCAGCTATGAAAGATTTCATTATCAATGAGTATAAACTTCCAATAAGTTTTCTCATGAATATTAAATTTAAAGGTGCACAATTTAGTGGAACAATTAAGCATCTTTTTAGAGATGTAAATTTTAAAATACCTTTTATAAATGCACTACATTATACATTTGATAATACATCTTTTATCGAATCGTTACATGAGTATATTGCTGAAGATATATCAGCTAAATTTTTAGCATTCAATAACGCTGAATTTACAAAAATTAAAACAAATAAACAATTACTACTTGAGCTAAATCGTCCTGAAAAATTTAGTAATTGTAGTACAAATGATCCTACTAAAGCAGAATTATTTTTAGCAGAAGGAGATTCTGCTAAATCAGATCAAGGTAGAGATAGTGAGTTTCAAGCAATTTATGCATTAAGTGGAAAACCTTTTAATGCTAAAGATGGAAATGATCTTTCGATACAAAAAATGAAGAATAATAAAATTATTCAAGATATAATTAAACTTATTGGTATCATTCCTGGATCTAATGATTTAAGTAAATTAAATTATCATAAAGTATTTGTTATGGCAGATGCAGATGCTCATGGATATCATATTTCAAATATAATCATTAATAACCTCTATACATTATGCCCAAAATTTATTGAAAATGGGCATTTATATGTAGTTATTCCTCCTTTATATGGTCTAAGAATAAAAAGTACTAATAAATTGATATTTGTTAAAAATTCATTTGAGTTAATTTCTGTTCTTGCTGAATATGTTTATTACAAGATGATTGATATTAATATTAAGTTTATTCATGATGGTAAAGGAACTCTTTATAAAAAATTATCAAAAGAAGAATTCATTGCATTTGTTCATATTGTATTTGAATTAGGTATATTACTTGAAAATGTTAGTAATCAAGTTCAAATACATCCTATCATATTAGAACAACTTTGTGCCTTGACTGGAATGTTCAATGATCTTCAGAATCCAAAAACACTTGAATTATTTAAAAAAGCATTTAAAGCAGATATGATATCATACAATAAATTAAATAATATTATTCGTATTTCAATTGGATTTGAAGATATCGTTATCCCATTATCTGCTTTGAATAAAATAATTTACGAGACTTTACTTCCTGAAATGAATAAATTCCATTATAATGAAATGGAATTAAAAATGACAAGTAAATATAGTAATGTTTTTAAGAATAAAACAACATCAATATCTCAATTATATCAGATGTTTACTGATGCTGAAAAGCATTTCTTTAAAATTGAACGATATAAAGGACTTTCTTCAATGAGTGTTCCTGATAAATATGCTTCATGTATCAATATTGAAAGTAGAAATGCATTTCAGATACATTCGATTGGAGATGTTGAGAGAATATATCAAATAATGGGATCTAATAGTAAATGGAGAAAAGATTTTTTAAAATAACATTACAATGGAGGAAACATGACGAATAAAAAAACATTTAATCATCTTCCAATAGGATTTGATTTAGGAGAATGTTTTAAAAGTTTGGATAATAATTTAAGTGGGGAAGCTATATGTAAATTGATATCAATAATTGAAGATCAAAATTTTATTACTGATTCATTGGAAGATAGACAAAGAATCAGTAAATTTATGAATATAAGTTTTCAATATTATTGGTATAATATTAGTAGATTAATTGAAAACTATACAATCATTAATAATGATGATCTTCAACTTAAAATAAAACAGCTTTTATTAGCTGATAATGATAGAAAAAATTTCTATGAACATCTTGATCAGAATCATTTCAACCATCTTGTAGTAGATAATATTCCTAATAAAAATAATAAAAAATATGCAATCATAATGATGAATCGCATATTTATGTATTATTATGAAAATGAATTATTTTGGTCAAATGATACATTAATTGAACAGATAAAAATGATGATAATTATGATGATTTTAATGTTAAATGAATTTGATTTTTATGAATATATAAAATTTATAGAAAAAGATACACACGAAAGTGTATCTTGGAAAAATGTTTTATTATTCAATAATAGATCTATTACTCAATCAACCTATAAATCAAATAATATCAAAACATTTTTTGATTATTGTAATGAAATTTTAAATCATAAAGAAACACTATCAGCTAATATAAATGATCTTTTTTATATTTATGTGAATACCATAATTCCAATTATACATTATTTTGCAATTACTAAAATAGCTCCTGATTTCAATAAATCATATCTCTTTAAAATATAAAACAAGGAGGAGGACTATGGAATGATCTTTAAACCAGATGGAGGAGAATTCAATATATTCAATCATTCTTTTGATATCTATCAGGATACAAAAGAAAACAAATGTATGTTCACAAAAGAAGATGTTGAACGAACAAAACATCCATTAATGAAGATGTTTAGGCATATTATCGTTGAAAAAAATATAACTTTAAAACAGTTCATAGAGATGCATGATTTTTATATGCAAGCTATAGATGCAACTCCTAAAGAAACAAATTGGAGAAAAAATAATTTACTTAAAGCATTGCTTAAAAAAAATGAAATAACTATTAATCTCTTTGAATATGTATTAATAAATATTCTGGAAATGAATATAAATAAAATGACATATGAGTTTTCTAATTCAAATGGAGAAAAAGAAACATTCGAAATAGATTGCTCATTTTAAAAAAATAACGTAGATAGTAGAGAGAGAAGGCATTACAGCCTTCTCTCTCTACTATCTCTTCATACACCCAAACCAAAAAATCAATTAACAAAAAAAGGGAAGGAAAGATCAATTAAGAAAGTTAATTGCAATTAGATCAATAATGGAGGTTTCTTTAATTTAAATTAACTTTCTTTAGGTTTTGACGAGACCGAATATAAGATCAATTAAAAGGAGATAACTCAATGAAAAAGTTTAAGCATAAATATTTCTATTTCTATATTATAATGTAATTATTATTATCTTTTATTACTCAAAAAAATATTATGAAGAAAATATTAATTATAATAACACTTACCAAAGGAGGAAGTGTATATAATGTCAAAAACTATTAAATTAATTGGTTCTGATGTAATTGAAAAGAATACTATTGAGTATAGTAGATATATTCTTCAGAACCAATTTCCATCAGCAGTTGATGGATTTAAAAAAGTACGAAGAAGGTTAATCTGGGCATTAAGAGGAGAAAAAGGTACATTTAGTGGATTAACTTTAAAAAGTCTTGCTGCTAAAAATCATCCTTATGGTGATGCAAGTATTTATGATACTGCTGTTAAAATGAGTCAACGATTTAAAATACCTTTTATTTTATTTAGTTTAAATGAAAGTGATCCAGGAACTTATTCTGGTGATACAGCAGCAGCAGCTAAATATACAAAATTTTCTGTAACTCCAATAACTTTTGATTTATTTTTTAAAGATATTGATATAGCAACTTTTCCAATGGAACTTACAGAAGATATGATGGATTTTGAACCATCATATTTTATTCCAAAACTTCCAACAGCATTGTTGTTCCATAATGATACAATTGGATATGGGTATAAATCTTTAACATTTGGATATCCTATTGATGTAATTTGTGATATGGTAATATCCTATTCACAGTTTAAACAAAAAGAAGATAAATCATTATTATCAGAATGGAATTATTCAAAATTCTTTAAAAAATTATATCCAATATTTCCAATTCGTAATCGATTATTAAATTCTAAACAAATTACAAAAGAATATGAAAATGGAAATTTATCACCTTGTGCAATTATAGAAGGTGAAATAAAAATCAAAGATGCAAATACAATTATCATTCTTACAACTGCATTTAGGAATTCAATTGTAAAAGTTAAAAAAGATTTAATAGCAACATTGAGAAATAAAAATAATCCATTATCAGCATCAATACTTGCATTAGAGTATTTAGCAGATAATGATATTGAAGCAAAAATATTAATACGATTTAAAAGAACAGTTAATATTTTTGAAATGATTGAAAAAATAAAATCGATTATCAAATTTACATCAGTTATTAAACCTTTTAATAATTATGTTGAAAATGATAAACTTGTTGAAAAAACATTTGTTGATTTAATAAAATTATGGTATGATAAAAGATATTATTCTATTTTTGGTCGTAAAAGAAGAATCCAAAAAGAACTATATAAACGAATAGTTCAACTTGAAGCATTAATTATCGTTACTAAAAATACAGATCGAGTAATAGATATTATTAAACATTATGATGAAGATGAAGCGTTAAGAATGCTTATAGATGAATTTAAATTATCATTTTATCAATCTAAATTTATCTATAATAGTAAAATTAGTATTATATCTAAAGCTGATTCAAAGAAATTAGCTAAAGAATATGAGCAAAAGAAAAAAGAAAATGAAGAACTTATTGAATCATTTAAGCATATTCATGAAGAGATTCAAGAAGATGCTAAATATTTTAAAAATAAATACAAGATGGAAAAACATAACTCTTTTATTCCTGAGTATATTGGAGTACTTGTTGTTTTTGGTCAAGGAATTATTAATTTTGAATCATTTGATGAACTTTATAAACTCATTAGTGTATTCAAAAATAAGAAAATGAAAATTATAAAATATCCATCATGTGTAAAATCTATTTTAACTGCATCAAATGGAAAAATAATATCTCATAATACAGATATATTGTTACCTAAAATATTAAATGTTGATGATATTGTTATTAATGGTGATAAAAAATATACTATTGTTACGGATGGTGAATACAATTATAAAATTAAAGGACCATATATCATATCAGATAAATTTACATTACATACAAATGAATCAGTAGTTAAAGGTGTTACTAATATAGGTAAAATAGATGATATTCCTGTTAAAAATATTCCAACACGAAAACCATTTCAACAAGGAAACAAAACAGATTATATCTTTTATTTTGATCCTCCAAAACCAAATAAACAATATGTTCTTATCAGTAATAGTGATAAAGAAAAAAGTAAATTATCTTTTCATTTGATAACTGATAAGACTAAAAAGATATTAACATATGCAGGAGGAAATACAAAAATATTCGGTGTATTTCCAATTGAAGAAAAAAACATATTTTTAACAATGGCTAATAAAAACATTGTTAGGATTGAATCATTTGATAAAATAAAACTTGGTAAACAAAAGAAAAAAGGAAAGATCCGTAATGAAGTACACATAGCTATACCAATTTCAAAATTTGAAGTTATAAAATAAAACATATGCTTTTCAAAAAAATTTTAAATATATATAATAAAAATGTAATACCTCCTTAAGGTAATGGTATAGTTTTCCCCAACGAACTATGCCATTATCTTGGTCAGAAATTAATCTGACCAAAAAACTTTACTATGTTGGGGGATATCAACTCGGTGAAAACCCTGGATTTTGCTGAGTTGCATATCTTATAGGATCGGAGTTATCATTGCTAAATGCAATGATAACTATTCCAGGGTGCAGTAGCTAAACGATGGCATTGATTGAGCAATGTCGGGTTTTAGCTGCTGTAGTTTTATTCTACCTTATGCATGTGCATTTTTGCACATGCATAAAAATTATGGGAAGTACCTGGGTTAGACTTTATCCCTTGGCATGTAGTATGTGCCATAAAAAGGTCATCCTTTTGCGTGTTTCTTCTCTATTAAGGAGAAGAGAAGTATCGGTTAAAACACGCGTTCACCCGCCATCCTCTCAATAGGATCGGCGGGTGATCATTTTATTTTTTTTTAAATATTAAAAGTG
>Ga0114934_10000285_pt1 | contig 32192 bp, 26 predicted proteins | sample 4SBtaG_2_FD_99695 | JGI IMG/M metagenome (GOLD analysis project Ga0114934, IMG submission 99695) | Deep subsurface microbial communities from Kolumbo volcano to uncover new lineages of life (NeLLi) - 4SBTROV10_white metaG | ecosystem: Environmental > Aquatic > Marine > Volcanic ...
CAGAGCTTGTTACAATTTCTGACCCTATTAATTATAGTTATGCTCATCAGAACAGATCAACAACAACTAAAAAACCAAATTTTTTAGCTGGTGCACTTGGTGGTACTGCTACTGGTATAGCTATATATTTTGCATTTAGTGGAGCTTTTGCAATTTCTGCAATTGTTGCTGCTGTCATTATTGTTTTTGTTTTATTTTCAGCATTATTTGGTAAAGATTATAAATTAAGAGAAACTCATATAAATTGGGAATTATGGAAAAATAAAACCGATACTTATGTATTAAATCCTTATGGATATGATGGTAGAGGTATATTTGGAGCTCAATCAGACGCTTATAATCCAGTTTCAGTAAACGATACTACACCAGTTTCAATAAATAAAGGTTCTGATTCAGCATTATTACCATATTATCAGACTCAAAGAGCAAGATGGTTGAGATTTACTAATATTTCAGATGGAAATGGATTGATTTTAAATAGAAACAATAAAGATTATTTATCATATGGTGACATGCATTATTTTACAGGAACTCAAGAATCTGAAGAAGGATTAGTTGCACTATTAGATAATGTCTATAAAATTAAAGAAACAACATTTACTGCATTAGGTTTTGCTCCAACTCAAATAGATAGAACAAATTTTGAATCAAAAACAATAGCTGGTTTTCCAAAATGTAAATGGTATAATTTAAATTGTACAAAAAGAAATTATGCTCAAACAAGTGGAATGATTGTAAAGAATAAAGATGAAAATACTATATATTTAGGAGCAACTAATAGTGTTAGTATTGTTGTTCCATTTGCTGGAGAATATATAGTAAAAGCATTTGATAAGAATGATAATGAATTATCTGTAGTTTCAATAGAAGATGATTTTTGGCAAAAATCTTCAGGTAGTGCTAAATTTGCAAGAGTTATGTTTGGTTTAAATATGGAATTAAGTTCTGGAATTCCTGAAAATAATGCCTGTAGAAAGAATACAATGGTAGAATGGGGTGGTGGAGTTTCAGGTATATATAATGAAGAGAGAGACGAATTTTCAAGACAAGAACTTTTAGGACAAGGATTTTGTGAAAAAAGTGATGATAATTATGTTAGAGATCATGCTGCTACTTATTTAACATTAACTCAAGTTGGAATGCTAAAAGAATTTAAAGTTCCTTTAGAAAAACCATTACCTTTTCCAAATAGAGTAGCACTAGTCACATTAAATGAAAAAGAAATAAGAAAATATAGATGTTTTGAACCATTTGGAGATTGTGGTATTGAAGGTGAAAATAATAAACCTCCACAAGAGTATATTGATAATCCAGAAAATTTCACACCAGATAATTTTAATGATACATATCATGGAGCAAGATAATGAAAAAAGTTATATTATTTATAGTTCTTTTTATAAAAGTTTTTGCTGTAGAGAATTCTACAGATACAGGTGTTGGAACATCAGCTGCTGATTATAGAGAACAGTTAAGAAATGGTACAATTGATGAATATTGTTTTAAATATGGAGAATCTGACTATTTACCAATTTCTGATGAAACAGGAAAAAGTGTTTTTACAAAAAGAGAAAAGAATTTAATTTGTGAAAAAATCAAGAAAAAACAAGGTGCTTGTTTAGAATGGGAGAAAAAAGAAACTGAATATGGATTAGATATAAAAGATTATGATATTTATAAAACTGATGATTTTGAATCAGATATGGGTTCTGTATTAGGAACAGTATCTGCAATGGGTAAATTAAAAGATATTTTAGGTGGTTGGAAAGGTTATTGTGAATCAGGTATGTGGACTGACTTTTCTTGGGCATCTGATCCTTTATTTTGGGGTGGTATGGCATTGAGTTATGCAGTTGGAACATCTGATGAAGCAGCAGATGGAGCAACTGAAGCAACTAGCAAAGTTAAAGAGGCTTCTCAAGCTTTAGATCAAGCTAAAGAATCTGGTGAAGGGGTAGCAGAAGCAGAAGAAACTCTTAAAGCAGCTCAAACTGCAAGAACAGCTGAAATAGCAAAAAAAGTAAATGATACATATAAAAATTTTGGTTCTGCAATTAATTTTATAAATGCAAATAAATGTTTTGTTTCAGCTGGATTAGATGCTAGTAGAGGAATTAGAAGTTATTTATCTGATGGTGAAGATGGTGAAGCTTGTGATCCTGTTGATGAAATATGTGAAGATGAAGCTCAAAGAGATGATTCATATGATCCAATAACATTAGATGAATCAGAATATGAATATCTTGTAGAAAATTTAGAAGATCAGGATTTGGATCCAAATCAAATTATAACTATAATTGATGAAACAGATGGAATATATACTGTTGTACTTACAAATCCAGTTACAGTAGATCCAAATGCAGATTCAGCAACACTAGATAGTATGAGAAAAAAATTCAAAAAAGTTGAATTAGCTATTTCAGGAGCAACAACTGCTGCAAAATTTGCTGGTTGTTATTTTGGTGATGTAGGTGGAAATGGTGGAGCTGATTCTGGTGGTAGTAAAGGTAAAATAGGAATGGAGAGTGTAGCAAAAATGGGATTAAATATGTTGGCAGGTAAAGTTCCTCCTCCATATGGTCAAATGTTACAAATTGCATTAAAACTTGCAGATTCATTCACATTTGGTAATACTTGTACAGATTTAGATTTTGCAAATGAAATGACTGAACAAGGTGCTAGACCAGTTCAAGCATCACAAGCAAAAGTATTAAAAAGTACTGGATTATCACATTTTATTTATCAAAAATGTGTTTTTAAATTATATGGAAGTTGTAAAAGAACAAGATATATATATTGTAATTATGAAAACTTTTTATCAAAAATACTTGTTGAACAATTTAAACTTCAATTAGGAAAAGACTGGATGCACTGTGCTGATATATCTTTAGATGAATTAAAACATATTAATTTTCAAAAATGTCCTGATGGAATTAAAAATTCAAGAGCAAATCCAAGATGGACACCTGGTCTAAATAATTCAAATCAAGAGGTAATCTTCTTTAATGATGGTTCACCTTCATCAACACAACCTAATTTGAATAATAGTTCACCAACTAATACTGTATCTTCAGTAAATAATTTAACTGGTGTTTTTCAACCACCAACAGGAATGGGAGTAGCAGAAAATCCTTTTGATAATCCAACAGTTACTAAACAATATCAAAATAAATGTATAGATTATACAGAATTTATTGAAAAATTAAAAGCTCAAATGGGTGATGAATTTGATGAAACACAAATTAATGATATGTTTAAAGATTTGGGTGCTGATGCACCTAATGTAACAAATCAAGATTTAGGAATTAATTAAAAATAAAAGAAGTGGATTTTAACCACTTCTTTAAAACTAGGTTTTTTATAAACAATTAACTAAATATACCCCAATATATAAGAGTAACTCCAAATATTATTGAAATATAGTTTTCTAAAATGTGTTCTAATCCTAACATAATATTCTCTCCTTTTATCCTTTTGAACTTTTTTTCTTAACAATCTATAGAAAATTTTAAATTCCTATAGATTATTTTTTTATTATGTATTTTTATTTGTTAAAATCATTATCAATGTTAAAATATTTAGTAAAAGATAATAAATAACCATTCCAAGAATAAATATTGTAATTAAAGAAGATAACAACCAAGTTATCTTCCAAAATACATATATTATAGGAACTATAATACCAAGAATAATTAAATCATTACTGATTTTTTTATCATTAGTATAAACTACTACTGTCATTGCTAAAATTGCCAAAAACAATAGGGATAAAAAACCTATTGCTGGACCAGTTGCAATTATTGTACCAAAAATTATATTAGAATTATTAAAATCAAGGAATATAAAACCCCAAATAATTGAAGTTATTTTCCAATAGAAACTATATAAATCTAAATTAGTTATATTTCTCATATCTGCTCCTTATTATGAATAAATTTGAGATTAATCTCAACATAACTTATTCTTGTTATAAGGATATAATATTAAAAAATCTTAGAAAGAAAAGTAGAGTTTCCTCTACTTTAATTTGAATTTAAAAGCATTTTTCTAAATACTTCAGCTGTTAATTTTGTATCAACAAGAGCATTATGGTAATGTCCATCTTTTAAATGTTCTAAATTGTAAAATTTTACAGCTTCTTCAAGATTTGGAACTTTTTTCTTACCATTTGCAGTTTTTGCATTAATGATATCTTTTCCTTCTTTCATAGTGTCAAATTTTGGTAAATCAGCGATATTACAATATTTTTTTAACCCTTGATATTCTCTAATCATAATACCTAAATCAAAATCAACATTTTGTCCAACAACAATATCAGCCCATTGTATTCTTTTTTCAATTTGAGGTAAAAAATGACCAAATATTGGTTTATTTTTTACCTCTTCATTTGTAATTTTATGAACCTCAATAGCACTTTGTTCAATTTTTGTTTGAGGATTGAAGATTTCATAAAAATCTTGATAATATTTTTCTTTCTTAATATCATAAGAAAGTAAGGCTAATGAAACTGCAAAACCATTCAGTCCTGTTGTTTCAAAGTCAAATATTAAAACATTATTCAAAGTAACATCTTTTCTATGTTTATTTGTATTATAATAATCAATAGTTGTCATAGTTACTTTATTCTCTTGTAGTCTATTTTCAATTCCTTTAAATTCAGAATATAAAGAAACTTGAAAATCTTTAAAATTAAAAAAGTTTTTATTAGCTGATTTAACAACCTCTGCTTCATAAAAAATTCTAAAATCTTTATTACTAAGTAACTCATTAAAAAAATCTTTATGAGTTTGTTGTGAATAAATACTTAATTTAGTATTTTTTTTATTTGTTTCTTTCATAAGAAACTCCTTTTATTTATTAAATTAATCAAAAATTAATCTTAATACTGTTATAATATAGTTATTGAAAAAATAAGATTTTATTTATAAAAACAATTATAACATAATTGTATATCTTGTTTACAAGATAAAAACAAAAAGGAGTAAAAGATGAAAAATTTTCCATATCCTAAAAAGAAATATTGGAATAATGTTAAATATAAGGTTATCCTTGATGGATATAGTAATTTAAAAGAAGAATTTAATATTGAATATTTAGATTCTGATTTTATGTTTCTACCAAGATTAGAAACAGATATTGAAGATGATTGGATTGGTGTTGAACCAAAAAGATTTAAAAAAAATAAATCTCTAATAGAAAATTGGAGTAAAATATTAAAAAGTATGTTGATCTCTGAAAGATTATATAATACTTTAACTGTAAAATCTTTATATCCTGATCTAGAGGATAGAAATAAAGTAAATTGGAATAAATTTTTCAAAAATAATGATGAATTTATTATTTCACCATTATTTAATTACAAAAAAATATCATATGATACATCTAATGTAAATGAAATATTTGACTTATTATTAACAAATATTGATTATGTTAAATATTTAAATGAAATTTTAGAAGAAAATCAAGTTATTACAGTTGATTGGATTTTTAAAAATTTAAAAGATTGTAATTATGAAAAATATTCTAAATTCTTTGAACCATCATTTTTATGGAAGAAAAAATTTAATTATATTCCAAAAGATGCTATTATAAAAGATACCATAAATCCTTTTATTTTTGATTCAAAAACTTGGAACACAAGTTTAACATTGCTTAAAAAAAATGGGTTTAATCTTAATGATCAAAAAGTAAAAAAACATATATGTTTACTATACAATATGTTTAATGGAAAAATAACTCAACTATTTAATCAAATTAAAAATGTTGATATCATTTTATCTATTAATATTGTAAATTTCACAGTAAAAGAATATGATTTTTTAAAGTTATATAATACACATAATAATATAAAAGATATTATCTTATTATTAACTTTAATTAATAATCATAATATTAATATAAAAATAAGTTCATATATAAAAGCTAAAAATGAAGTTTTAAATCATTTATTTTCTAAAAAAGAACTTAAATCAAATTTTGTTGATAAAGTATATCCTTACCTTAATGTAGGAAATGATATAGAAAATGTAAATTATGTTGTCAGTGTATTAGAAAAGTATCAAAATTTCTTTTTGGAATACAAAAATAATAAATCATTTTTACCAAATCTAAAAGGTTCTTTGAAATCTGAAAATAATACTACTTATGATTGGGAAATATCAAAAAAAGATAATCCTTTAAATGTTATTTTAGGTGATGCAACTAATTGTTGTCAAACAATTGGAGGTGCAGGTGTAGAATGTTTAAAATATGGTTTATCTAAAGAAAATTCAACTTTTTTCATTGTTAAAAGAAATGGTAAAATAGTAGCTCAATCTTGGATTTGGGTTAATCATGATGAAAAGAGTATTTGTTTTGATTCGATTGAAATATTAGGTAGAGATATTTATTCTGAAAATGTTATGAAATGTTATTTAGAAGTCTCAAAAGAATTAGAGTTGAAATACAAAAATTATTCTATTCTTGCAGGTGGTGATGGAAATACAATTCCAAATAATATAAATGTTTATGGTATTCTTGAAGATTTCAATTTATTTGATTTACCTTCTGATTATCATGAATATTCAGATGCTAAAGAATATCAATATATTTATATTGATAAAAGATAGAAAGGTTTTTACCTTTCTATTATATTTTTAATAAGTATTGATTTTTAATCAATTTATTTTTTTGTAACTTCTTTAGTACTTTCTACTTTTCCTGTTTCTGCTTTTTGACTTTTGATAATATTTTTTAAATTAGTCCAATTAACAGCATAACCTTTATCATTAAATATAGTTGGAGTTCCTTGAACACCAAGTTCAATAGCGATTTTTTTCATTTTTTTGATTTTTTCATCAAGTTCTTTATTTTCAGTATCAGAATATTTTGTCTTTTTATATGCATTACCAGAAGAAGAATCTTTATTTAAAATACTTTTAGCTATTTCTTCTAAAGCTTTTTGTTTATCTTCTTTTGTTTTTTGAGAAAGAATATGTTTAGTCATACTAATTGAATGTTTATGAAAACTTAATGGGAAAAAGAAAACATGGAATGTTGCATCATCTTTATATTGTTGAATTTGAGATTCAAATCTAGCACAAAAAGGACACTCAGGATCAGTAAATAAATAAAATTGAATAGGACCATTACCATAAGTATATGCCTCTTCTTTTTTATATGTTTTCATATCAACTGGAACTTGAACTTTATCCATTACTGAATTAGTATAAAAACCAGAACCCAATACAACAACTTTCATATCTTTAGTTACAAAACCATTTACATTTTGAACACCTCTTGAACTTTTTGCTTGACCTTTAATTATATAAATACTTCCATTGTCATAAGCTTTTTTAATATTAACACCATTAGACTTAAAAGTTTTCAATTCATTGAAAGGAACTGGATTAACAGTTTTATATTCAATTTCTCCAGCACAAAGACTTGCTGTCATAACTGTAACTGCTGTAATACCTAAAATCATTTTTTTCATATATAAAATTCCTTTTTTTTTTATTTAAAATAATCTTATCAAAAAAACAATAATAAGTCAAGAAACAATTTAATTTTCTTTGATTATAAAATCTGAAGATGAATAAATTTCTATTTTTTCAATAGAATAATTATATTTATTTGTCAATATAAAAATATATTCATTAATATCATTTTCATCAAAAAGTTTTTCTAAATTAAATACAAAAAGTTCATCTTCTTTTAGTTCTTCAAGTTTATTTTTAGTAAATAAAATTAAATCTAAATCACCAAATATATACTCATTTTCATTGTTTTTAACTTTAAACAACTGTATTAAATTATTCATTATTTTTTCCTTTTTTATTTTATTATATATTTTGATATATTTTATATACTATAAAAAAGTGATAAGAGAATAAATCTCTTATCTATGCAAATGGATCATCATCATCTACTTCTTGAGCAGGAGTATAATTTGATTGCTGTTCCTGAGCAGGTTGTTCAGAAACATGTGATGATGGTCCATCTTGTTGTGGTGGTGGAGTTTGTTGTTGATTATTTTGACCAGTAGAAACTGATTTAACAACAAAATTATTACCTCTAACTTCTTTACCTTCTTGTGTGGTATAGTTTTGAGGAGTAAAATAACCAGTTAAATCAACAAGCATTTTATCTTGTATCATATCACCATCATCACCCCAAACAGTAAAAGGAATACCAGCTCCATTTGTATATGTTCCATCAGAATTTCTTTTAGAAATTTTGATTTGAGCTGATGTATATTTTTTACCAGATTGAGTTTGACCTTTTCTAATAATAAAACCATTAGAGTTTTTATCCCATACTCCACTTACATAACCACAAATTAGAGTTTCTCTAGAATTGTCATTATTTTCAATAACTTTAACTGATTGAACATTAAAGTTATTTCCTCTGACTTCTTTACCATCTTGTGTGGTATAGTTTTGAGGAGTAAAATAACCAGTTAATACAACTTTTGTATTATTCTGAATAATATCACCATCATCACCCCAAACAGTAAAAGGAATACCTGCACCATTTGTATATGTTCCATCAGAATTTCTTTTAGAAATTTTGATTTGAGCTGATGTATATTTTTTACCAGATTGAGTTTGACCTCTTCTAATAATAAAACCATTAGAGTTTTTATCCCATACTCCACCTACAAAACCTACTATAACATTAGTCTTTTGACCACTATTTTTATTTGACATAATATCTCCTTTGATATTCTTAAAAATTTATTTACTTGGTTAAAATTTAAGTAAATATTAAATATGTTATATATTAAGAGAGATTAAAAATCTAAATTATTATGTAAAATACTTATTTTTAGAAAATGTTTTTAACAATATAAAGCAGAAGTATCCTTGTTCACGGGGGAAATTAGTAAAGTTGTTAACAATTCATAAGGATAATTTATATAAACTATTTTTATAGGGAATCCTCACCCTTTATGGTGAGGTAATTCAGTTTGTATCAGGTGAAACTACATAATGATAATATTTTCCATAATTATTAGGGTCAACTAAATTTACATCATTTAAAAAGTTTATTAAAGAAACATCACCTTTTTGAGAAAATTTAAATTCACAATTTTCAAATATATTTTTATTAGTACATTTTGCTAAAACAGTAATTGGTACTTTTTTAGCTTTAATTTTTTGAAAGAATCTTGGATCAAGTTTTATTTTTATATTACTTGCAATAGCAGAATAATCAAAAAATGGTGAATTAACTTTTTCTTTTAATTTCTTTATGGTATTTTCAACTCCTGACAATCCTCTAAAAACAATATAACCTCTTGCTTTTTTATCAAATCTTTTAATTAATGTTATTTCCTGAGCAAATCTTATTATATTATCAATTGGTACTGATTCAGAATAAAGATAAAAAAATGTTGTGTTATTTATTTCTCCATTATTCATTTTATCATTTAATTTTTTTAGATATTTATATTCAGGAGTTTTTTTAATTCCATATTTATCATCTATAATTTTCATAGTTGAAGATTTCAAATTAGTATTTTTCATTAAATTTTTAAATTTTGAAACATCTGTTATATTACTAACACCTTTAAAATTGGAATAATCTTTATTAGTGTCTATTTTTTGAAGATCTTTATATTCATCAACATTTTTTATATTTGATGAATATAAAAAACCAAGAATAAAAAAACCTATAACTATTATTTTATTTAAATTCATTTACTATTATTCCTTTAAATTATTATTCATCATCTGCATTTGAACCATTACAAGCATATGCACCTGCAAAAAAGTCTCTTTTTTTCCATAGAAAATATGCAACATCATCCTGAGAACCAGGAACATTTTTTAAAGTAGTAAATACTGGTGGTGTTACACCTAATTCAGTACCTTTTCCAACCATAGGATATCCTAATTGAAATTTATATTGAGATTTTATAATCATTGGAAATTTTCTTTCAGCACACATAGAAGATACATTATTTGGTAATGAACTTGATGGTGCATATGTAATATTTGTTGATTTTTTAAAACCATATGTTTTATTTTCTGACAAACCACCTACATGTAAAAAATTCACAAGTCTATGTAATAATGTTGTTGTTCCTGCTAATGGGTCTGAACCTGAAGGTAACCAACCGGTTGTACTTCCAACATTACCTATAACACAACCATTTGACCAAAACATAGTATTTCTTACTGTATCTGCTGCATTTATTGCTTTATTTCTTAAATTATTACTTGTATTATCATTAACTCTTGCTCTACCAAACTCACTGTCATCTTGTAAAAATCCAGGATCTCCTTCATCTAAAACAGGATTTATATTGTCATGATCTAAACCTTGTGAAGCTGTTGCGGCCAAACAATCAAGAATACTTGCAGCCATAGTCATTGGATTAAGCATTGATAATATTAATGGATTAAATTTAAAAGATATTATATCATTATGCCATCTTGGATCAAGTTCAGAAAAATGTAAAGGAGAAATTTTACCTTGATCAAAACAAAGCATACTATTACTTTTCAATATCATTCCAAATATTGGAAATCTAAATATGTGAGCATCTCTAAAAGGTGTAGATGTTGATTCTTTATCTTGTCTACTATTATTAAAATCAATAAATTTAGATGAATGTTCTATACCTGAAACTGAATCTTGTGTACCGCTTTTACCAAGATTCATACCTAAGAATACAAAAAACCAAGGAGTATTTGTTGTTTCAACAATTGCAACAGGTTCAATGATTCTTGTTTTAAAACCAATTGCAGTTTTCCAACCAAAATCATATGCTTTTAACTGTTTCCCTCCATTACAATATCCTATATCTCCGGATATTTCAAATTCATCATAAAATAAATTCCATTGAATAGCAGAACCAAAATTTTCAATTGGATATTTTAAAGAAGTATCTTTTGCTGCTAAAATAGAAAAAAATGTAAGTATACTAATTATTATTATTTTCATCTCTTAAATCCTTAATTTTAATATATTGAAATTTTTCTTTATTTTTAAAGAAATTTATTTTAACAGGAAGACACTTTAAATCTAATTTATTTTTTATAAATGATGAAAGTGGATAAAATTTTTTATTATATCTTTGAGTCATATAATCAATATCTCTATGATTTACTAAAAATACACAATTTTTTGGAAATTTTTTCATTAATAAATCATTTTCTTTATCATTTGAACCATCAAAAATACAAAAATCAAAAGCTATATCCATTAACATTTTTGGTTTTGTACCTTTTTTTACTAAAATTTTACCACTTGGTAATTTTATATCATCTTTTATCTTATAATTAGATTCTCTATTTATTGTTTCTGATTTTGAACATCTATTTATATTTATTTTTGAAGTTTTTGTTTCTTTAATACTATCTATTATTTCTTGTTTAATATTATGGGTTTTTAAATATTTTGCTAAAGCATTTTTAAAAGTTACATCCATATCTTCTTCTTTAATATCATACATAGTTCCTCTGTCAGGAAGTTCAACCCAAGTGACTGTAGTATCAACTTTTCCCATTGAAAATAAAAAAGAAATTGATAAAATCAATATTGTTATTAAAATTTTCATTTATAAAACCTTTTTAATTTAAAGTATCTTGAATTCAATTGTTTAAATTGCCAAGATTTAAATACATTTTTTTTACAAACAGGTAAACCATCTTTATATATGTTAAATGCAATTTTTTTATCTTTTTTTGTATCAAAAGAACCATCTCTATACATATCTCCAAAAATAATATAACCCCAACAAATATTGTTTTTTATTAAAATTTTTGCAAATCTTTTTCTATATTTTTTATTTAAATCTGAATCTTTATTATGATAATCAACTAATAATGTCATTCCTTCAAAAGCTGCTAATGGATTTTTATTCTCTGTTGCAGATTCATAAAATTCTTTTAAAGCTTCTTTAGTTTTAGAACTTGTATATGGAGTTAATGCTCTTCTAGCAGCTCTATATCTTTCTAAAGCTAAATTTGTACCATCAATTTTTGAATTATGTTTTGAAATTACTTTAGAAGTCAAATCTTTAATATATTTTTTACTTGTTAAAAATTCATTTCCTTTTAACCAGTGAAAATCAGTATTTAGTTTAGATGCTAAATCAAAATCAATTTTACCACCATGATTTTTTACATAATCAATAACCATATAATAATCCTTATATGGATAATTAAATTTTTCTTCATTATTTAATGTGTTATTAGTGTTTGTTGTATTTGCATATAGATTTAACATAGTTAACATTATTAAAATTATTTTTTTCATTTTGTTCCCTTTAATATTTTGATAAGTAATCTAACATGGTTTTTTTATTTTCATGAGTAATTATACTAGACATATAATCATCATCTGAAACATACTCATATTTATCTTGAGAATAATTTTTATCATCTCTTTCTAATTTTTTTTTAATTTTCAATCTGTCATTTTCCTCATCATCTTCTTCATCCATATTTGAGTAATTATCTATATTTTTTTTATCTATATTTTCTACATTAGCTGAACTTGATGGTGAATTGATATGTTGAATAGTCTCAGCTAATTTTTGTTCATCATTTTTAATATCTTGAGAATTTTCATTTAATGAATTTAATTTTTCTATCATTAAATTTTTCTTATTTGTAATTTTAGGTTTTTCTTTTTTATCTTGAATTGATTCAACATATTCCATTACATCAATAGCAAGACCAGTACTTTCATCATTAAAAAGTGAATTATCTTCAATTGTATTTGTATTTGTTCTTCTTCCTTGTAATGTTTTTGCACTATCTCTATCACCAATTAAACTTAAATCTTCAATTGTATTTGTATTTGTGAATCTACCTTGTAAACTAACCTGTTTAGTTTGATCTATATTTAAACTTTCATTTAATTGTCTACTTCTGTCAAGTACACCCATATATTCTTTATCAGGATCAAGTTCACCATTTTGTAAATAGATACTCTTAGTTTCATCTTTACTTTCTTGATTATTGTTGTACATACCAGAACCATAATTAATCATTCCAAGAGAAGAACCTATACCTAATCCTTTCTTTTCACTTTTATGTCCTAGATTATTATTGAAATATTCTTTTTCAGAAACACCTTTTAAAGAATCTGGTTTAATAGCATTATCAAATACACCTTCACTATTATTATTGTCATTACCATTACTATATATACTATTTAAATTATTAAATGCTGATTCATACATAATTATTTTCCTCCTTTTCTTTTTCTATTTTATCAAAAATCATCATAGCTTTATCAAATGCATAACCCTTATCCATTTGGTCATTAAAAAACTCTTTTTCTGATTGTTTTCTAAAAATTAAATAATTTTTTTCTTTAATTATCAATAAAAAGAATATTGAAAATATTGTTAAAATTATATGTATAAAATAAAAAGAATATATAAAGTCATAAAAACTGTTTAAATTGATACCATTTTTAATTACAATTATAAATACTTCAATAAAAGAACTTGGTCCATTACCAAAAACATTAACAATATTTTCATTTTGTAACCATGTATATGCACTTTCAAATATTGGTAACATTGAATGTAATACAGAAAAGAAAATTAATATTGCTACTTGTAAAAGTATAAAAAAATAAAAGAATGTTGAAAAGAAAACATCACTTGTATATGATTTTATTTTTTCAGTAACAATTCCTATTGAATGTGATTCAATAAGAGCATATTGTTTCATATGAGAAGCTGTATATATTAACATTCCAATATAAAGAAAAAATGGTATAATAGTTGATAATTGTAAAAATACTGAAAATTTATCTTCTTCAAGTAAAGTTCCAAAATAATATTTAAAAGAAAAACTAACCAAAAATAAAGTCAATAATAATACAAAATTAATAGCATCTTTAATTACAAAAAGTCTTATATCATACAAAAAAGCTTTTGAAATAATTGATTCTTCGAGCTTGGAATTCTTTTTTTCCATAATATAATAAGAATTTGTAGCATTTTCAATTTCTCTAGGTATTGAATGAAATGTGTATTGTTTACCATTTATTTCAGTAGTTTTAACATTTGTTTCATTACTATTACCTAATAAATTACCTAGTAAACTATCATCAGCCATTATAAAATTTCCTTTTTATTTAATATAGTATAAAAATAATAAAAAATCAATATTTATTAAAAAAAACAACTTGATTTATTATTTTAAATATAGTATTTTAAAAGATAAAAATAAAAGGTTTTGTATTTATGAAATTTAAAATAATATTATTAATATTTTTATCATTGAATTTTGGTTATTCTAATTTTCCTGATGTTCAAACACAAGTTAATTCAATAACTACAGAAGAAGAACAAAATACTAAATTTAATAAACCTGATCTCTCATGTAAAGATGGTGATACAGCAAATAATTGTGTTGGGACTAGAAATGCTAGTGATACATTTACAACTTTAGACAATGAAGAAAAAGCTGGTTCATTAACTTATAGTTTAGATAAAACTGAAAATGGAACAGTTATTAAAAGTATTGAAAAAGATGAAAATGGAAATCAGGTTGAAGGTACAATCAGAGATCTAAAAGAAATCAATTTTAATGATGGATACAGATATTATCTTGGTAATTCTGAAGTTACAAAAGATGAATATGATAAATATGATGGACAACCTTTTGTAAAATACAAAATCAATAATAATGAAGTTACATTAAATGAATATAAAAATAAAAAAGATTTAAGTACAACAACTTCAAGTTCTGTAGAATATTATGATAATCAAAGAATGAAAAAAGAATATTTAAAAAATGGAAAAAGTATATTAAGAGATGATTATTTTTCTAGTTATCAACAAATAAATCATTATAATCAAACAGCAGCAGATGACCAACAAAATAATACTACTTTTGAAATAAAATATTATATTGATAATAATATAAAATCAAAATATGACTATAATTCATTTAAAAGTAGAAAATCAAAAAGTAATTATAACAATATGTTGAATTTTTTTTCAAATGATGCAAATCAAAATACAAATTCTATGAAAACTGTTAATAACTCTTTTTTAAATGCTGAAGATAAAGGAGATATTACAAATGAGTTTGGTGAAGTTAAAACAAGAAAAAATTTATATAAAAAACATTTTGATTATCAAATGGATAATATGAATAATAGTTATATCAAAGAACAAAATCCTAATGATGATAGATTAAATGCTGATGATACTATTAAAACTGTTAGAACTCAGTTAAAAACAAAATGGAATAAACATGTTCAAGATACAATAAAATGTTCTATTTCAAGAAAATTAGTTCCATCATATGTATGTCCTTTTTTAGATTTAAATGGAACAACTTTTGGTGGTCAAATACAAGATTCTGTTATAGAAAAAAAAGAGGAATGCGAAAAAGGTTGTAAAGAAACATACACTTGTTTACCAAAAAAAATAGAAGGCGCTGTAACAGCTTCTGTTGATGGAGAAAATCCAAAAGAAAAATTCAATTTTTCACCTTCTGATTTAACTTCTGAAAATAATTATAAAATTAAAGTTGATGCAAATAATGTACAGTCAACAAAAGAAGTAATTATAACAGTAAAAGGTAATTGGGCAGAACATTATACCAATAAACTAAGAGATTCTAATGGTTCATATTTATATGGAGTTGATTCTGATAGAGTATATTACAATGTATATGCAAAATATCATGAAAGTGATTGGGTTACTGTTATGAATAGACAAAGTACTCCAACTATAAAACCTAATGAGGAAGACTCAAATAAAAATATAGAATTTCAAATTAAAATACCATTTAACACTGTTTTAGATTCTATTGAAATTCAATTATTCCCTCACCAAGATTTAGATGTTGAAGAATTATATATTGATAGTGTAGAATTTGTATATGAAGATAGTGAAATTTGGTTTTGTCCTGAAAAACAAAGATTTAATCCAAGAGTATTTAATTGTTCTGATGGAACAGTCAAACTTATTGATATGAAAGATGGTTCCCAAATGAAAATTTGTGTTAATAACACAACAAAACTTGGACCAGAACCAACATATGGAGCTTTTTATTCTGAAAAAAGTTGTTTAAACAATTGTGTTAGAAAAAAAAGATGTGAACCTTCATATAAACAATTTAGAACATCATCTTTAAATAAACAGAATTTTTATAAAATAGAAGTAAAATGTTTTGATTTATCTAATAATTCTAATTGTTCTGAACAATTATGTAGAGATTATATAACAGAAAATAAACCTGTTTTAAATGAATGGAATTTAAATTCTAAAGACAAAATGGAATCTATTGTGAGCTATGGTATTCTTGAAGATGGTAAAGTCAGACCTAAAATTGATTTAACAAAAGAAACAATTAATGAATCATCTACTGATGAAGATGTTAGAAAATTAGAAATATCAACTGAAAAAGATTCTGCATATTTAGATATGTTAAATCAACAAAATTATAATTTTATAACATCTCCTATAGGAGAAACAACATTACAAGAAAATGCTTATGAAAAAGAACCATTTGAAGAAAATGAAAGATATAGATGGATACTTAAACCAAAATCAGAAGATTTTGATAAAAATTTATATTTTTATGCAATAGTTGAATTTGATCAAATGTTTTATCCAAAATATGGTGTATATATGATTCCTGATTCTCAAAATGGTGGTCATATGGTTGTTGCTAATGATCCATTGATGCAAATTCAAGACAAAACATTTATGATAAAAAAAGCAGATGAAACTTTTAAAGTTTTTAGAAAAATAGAAAATGATTATTTTTTCTTAGAACAAGAACAACCTATCATGGAAACTGATGAAAATGGAGAAGAACATCCAACAGGAGAAACTCAATTAAGAAGAAATTGGGTTAAAACTTCAAAAGGTTATTTTAATGATAGAATAGTTGAATATATCAATGGAAAATTAGTTGATATGGATGGAAGTCAAAATGCTGAATACTTTGCAACTATCAATGGTCTTGACAAAACAAAAACTGAATACAGATTTAATATTTCAGATAGATTATTACCTGATATATTGAATGTTAATGGTGGTATGATTAAAAGTCAAACAACTCTTGATCATGGACAATCAATGGAAAGAGTATATAATGGTGAAATTGATGAAAGTAATCATGGAATGTATAAAGGGACTATAGATGGAATGAAAATTTATGGTATATATAGTGAAAATCCATTATCATATAATGATATTATAGATAAAATAGATAATGATAATGATAATGAAAAATATAGTATTTATGATGTTAAATCTGCTTTTTTATACAAAAAAAGTATTTTTGGTGATCAAGAATTTGATACAAATATCAAATTATTTAAACAAGGGAATATGGATAAAACAACAATTCATCTTAAATTAAAACCAAAAGAAAAAGAAATAGGAAAAAGAGGATTTATCTTCTTATTTTTATATTAATAAAAGGACAAATAAAATGAAATATATAATATTAATATCATTATTATTATTTAATATAAGTTATGCTATAAGATCTCAGTTTATTCAACCTAGAAATTCATCATCTCAAATTGTAGATATAGGTTTTCAAGAATCTCAGGGAAAAGGATATCTATCAAAAGAATGGATTGATGTATTATCTGAGATACGTCAAACTGATTATACTAGAGAATATAAAAAAAGATATAAAACTAGTGCTAAATCATGTATTTCTGATGGTACATCTAGTGTATGTCCTTATGAATGGCAGGAATGTCCTACTGAAATTGAATATACTAATGGAACATCAAAAAGAATTGAAAATACAGTGTATTCACCTAAAATTAAAACTATAAGTAATTATTCAAATGGTTCAGTAATGAAAGCAACTTATTCTTTAGAAGCTAATCGTGGAGCTATTGATGGAACATCTTGGAAAGCTGATATTTTAAGAGGTTCATTGTCTCAAGGAGTATCTGGACAAGAACTTTATAATCAAGGTTTTGTTGATGATAATGGAAAATTTGCTATGAAAGTTTTTAATTTTGGTTCTGGTTGTGGTGGTTTAACTATTAGACCAATTCCAAATCATATAAGAACTATAGCAAGTGGTGGTTCAACTGTTGTTTTACAAGATTATATAAATGATTGTTCTCAAACAATTTCTTCTGGTGATGGTCAGTGGGCAACAGTATTGATGACTTGGGATCAAATTCCTTCTAATATTACTTGGGTATTAGATGATTATGGTTATATTAGTGAACCTGATGAAATTTTGGGATTTTTAAGTAAAAAATGCCCTACTGGATATACTGAGGTTAGTGGAGATCCTGAAAAATGTAAAAAGACTATAGTTAATTATGAATATTCTTGTCCTAAAGGTGAAATTGGTAATGAAGATGAAAATTATAGATATACTGAATGGACAATACCTTTAATATCATTAAGCGGTGACTCACCTAATCCTCCAAATAATAATTGTCAAAGAAGAAAATACACTTGTCCTATTGATGGAAAATTAAAATGTACGCAAACTCAAGGTACTTCAGAAGCTTCATTTGAAAAAGTTTATGATCAAGGGAAATCTATTAGACATGATGAAGTTAGTATTGGAATTAAAGATGAAGAAACTCATATAGAACAAATTCCTGGTGCTATTGAAACAAAAATTGATTGGTCTGATAAAATCACATCTCATAAAACTAGATATAAAAGATTATCAACTGGTGATAAAATTTATTGTGATAAAAATAGTACATATAATTCAAGTAATGGAAGATGTGAAAAGCCAGCAATTCCTTATACAAGAACTCTTGTTTCTGGAAATCAAGGTTCATTACAATCATCTTGGACTGATAGTCAAGGAAGAGTTTGTGTTTTTTATGGAGCTGATGTAGGCGGTTGTCCTTATAATTATAATAATCAAACTTTTTTAACTTCTTATGGTACAACAATGAGATTAAAATGTACAGACAATTCAACAGCTAGGTTATATGGAATAAGTGAAGTAATACAAAATTATACTTGTAAAGTTGAATATTCTTGTACTTATGGCAGAACACCAGATAGTAATGGTTATTGTCCGGCTATAACGGAAAAAGCATATAAGTGTCCTTCAGGATTCTATCTAAATGGAACAACTTGTAGTAAATCTCCAGTTTTAAATATATCTAATATTACATCAGATGTACAAATAGTTGGTTGTTCAAATGGTGGTGATTTTAATACTCCTAATTGTGCACTTTGTCCTACTGAAAATTGGAGAACTCCAAGTAATTGTTCTTCAAATTGTGATACGGACGGAACTATAAAATATGAAATAAATGAAAATGCACCTATATCTAAAGGTTGTATTTTTGAATATGATGTTAGAGAATGTCCTAATAATATGGATGATCATGGAACAGATAATCCAGGTAACACATGTACAGACAGTAATAGAAATATATTTGATTCTAATTGTGATGATTGTTCAATAACAAAAAAAACTAGATTATGTCCATATAATTCTGATTTTCCTAATGAAACTTTTCCTAATATTCCTGATCCTGAAAATTGGTTTGATGTAAGTGCTCCTTTAGGTGGTGGTATAGGAGATGGAGTTATATGTCAAAAAACAACTAAAGAATATCATTGTAGAAACAATGATTATACAATTGAAGATAATCCTGAAACTGGTTTATGTAAAAAACATTATACATACTTTGAATATCAATGTAATAGTAATGAATGGACTGGTCCTGCAGTTACTGGTGAAGATTGTAAAGGTTCTTGTGAAGGTCCAAACTGTTTATGTAATGATGAATTACCTCCTGAAGATAATTGTTATAAATATGTACCAATTTATTCAGGACATGAACCAGTAACTCAAAAACCAGCACAAACATATAAAACTAAATTAAATGTTACTAGTTCTTTTAATTTATCTGAATATGGAGTTCAAAAAGGATATACATGTGTTGATGAAAATGGATATAACTGTGGTTATGATGTTTATAAGATAAGTGGTGAAGATAATAAAATATGTTTTCATGATAAAGTCTTTTTTAAAGAATGTATTGATGTTCAAGGTTGTAAATTTTCTGGTGAAATAGAGTTAAGTAAAGATAAATCATTTTCAGCTATTACAATTAATCCTGAAACTAATGAATTAAATGGTTATGTAGCTGGTGAACTTGTTCCTGGTTCTATAAAAAGTTCTTGTGTTATGAATGGTCAAGTTGGTAAAAAAAATGAAATGACAGGTGGTTTTAATGCTGTAAAAATGGATCAATCAAGAATGAGTTTTTGGAATTCTTATTCAACTGATAAAGAAATTCATGATAAAAAATGTATTATTGGACACTTTGATAAAGAAAATAATAAATGTGTTGTTGATGAAAATCAAAAATCATATCCTGCTATATTAACAGAAATATTAACTCCTAATCAACCAGAACAATCTTTTCAATATTTTGCTTATGGTTCTAAATTAACATTTAGTTCTGATGATGATGGAAAAATAAAAATAAAAGGACATTTAAACTTTTTAGGTTCATGTCCAGTTGGAAATATGATTAATTATGAAGTATGTAGATATGGTTCTCCTTCAACATCATCTTGTACTACTCCTGGATTTTCTAGATCAAATAGTGGTTACTGTGAAAAAGATATTTCTATATCATCAACAATTAATTCATCACAATGGTTTGCTGATGTTGATGTTCCATTAGATGGAAGTCCTGCAACAGTTTCTTTAGGTTCAGCTCAAATAACTTTTCAATTAAAAGATAATGTAGTAAACATATCAAGTAATCAAAGACCTGAATATACACATTCTTATATTTTATTAAAAGAAAGTAAAAAATCTTGTAATGAAGGTGATTTTGTAAGTGAAGATGGTAATTCTTGTACTAGTGGTACACTTTTAGAAGGAGAAGATTATATTATAAATTTATCTTCAAAAAACTCTATAGATAATAATAATAATAATAATACTATATTATATAATAATGGAGTAAGAAATATTTATAATTTTTCTTTAAATAAAAAAGTTTTATCAGCTAATTCAGGATGGTCAGGTTCACTAACATTTAGAATAATTAAAGGAAAAGTTAATATATTTGGTTCTATAAGTAATGATTTTGTAAATATAAAAGGTGAAGGAAATAAATTAAAATTTACTGATCCTTTAGATCCAGATATAATTTTTGGTAATCTAACACTTGAATGGTCTGGTTCAAATATTCAAATATCCGGTGGAAGAATTGTAAAATCAGGTAAATTTGATTTTCGTGCTCCTGATTATGATTATGAGTTATTAGACAATCAAATTAAAATTGTTTTTGGTTCAGCTTACAACTCTATACTAACTTTTACTGTAGAATCAAATCAATATTGTGATAAAGAATATATTGAAACTTTTAATTCTTGTGTTGAGAAAAAGGATGAAGTTGGTTTCATTGAATTTGTTCCTAACTGTGAAGAAGTTTCATCAAAAGATCCTAAATTCTTTTATGAAGGTTTTAAAGAAAAAGATCTTTTAAGTAATTTTAATTCAATTATAAACAAAGATGGTTATACTTATGCTAGAAGTAATAATAAAATGACTGAATCAAAGTGTAAAGAATTATCTAATAATGCTGGTTGGAAAATAGCAACTATTAATTTTGAAAAATGTGATAAAGGTTGGACTGAAATTAATAATGAGTGTGTTAGAAATGATGAAAACAAATGGTATAATGTAATTGAAGCAATTTATAATGGTGAATTAAATGCTCAAGATTTATTTTTATCAAATAATGATAAAGAACTTGAAATTTCAAAAGTCATTGATAATGTTACTGGTGAAAAAGGTATTTTTATTTATGCTAAACCTGGTAAAACTAATAATGAAGGATTTTTCTTTAAACCTGATTTTAAATTTAATGAAGTTGATTTATCATACATTATGCAAGGTACAGACAATGGTTATAAATGTACTAGTTCTGATTGGATACCATTAAATGGTCCTGGATCAACTGGTGGTATTACTGATTATCTTTCTCCTTGTTTATCTGGATACAATTGTATTCAAGGTACATCAAGATTAGGAAGAGATAAACCTATATCAGTTAATTACAAAAATGAATCATTTAATTCAGATAATAATTTATTAACTTGGTCAGGTTCAAATACAATTGATACAAGATTTTCTGATTCTATGTATGCTGAAAACTGTGCAAAATCTCCAAATATTCCAGATAACAGAGCTGGAACTATGATTACTAAATTATTAGTTAAAAAACCTGTTAATGATGAATTAAAAGATACTGTTCCTGTTGATAATACTTTATCTGATAAAAAATTAAAATTTTTAAATGATTTTATTCCTGATGGATCATATTTGGATATTTTTGGTTCAAATGGACAATCTGGACAAAATCCAAATGAAATATTTTCACACAGTTGTAATGGACTTTTACAAGGAAATTTCATTCAAGGTTCATCTTCAGCTGTAATAAATCTTGATGGAACTGATATAAATGTTCATTGTGAAAAATCATCAAATAAAGCTTGGACTTTAGCTGGTAAAATTAATGGTTCATTAAAAACTTTTGCTTATGATAAAAGTATTTGGACAAATAATACACTTTTAAATGAAAATGATACTACTTTAAATCATACTGAAATGAAAAATAAAGCTTGGACTAATATGCCTTTTACATCTATTAAATTAGTTTTTGAAACTAATGGTGACAAAAAAAGTATTATTGTTCCTGTATCTGGAAATTCTTTATCTTCTTTGTTTTCTGGTGATTCATTATCAACAAATATCAGTAGAGAATCTTGGAAAAATTTAATTTCAAATTCAAGTCTTCAATCAAAATGTAACAAAAATGGTGTGAATATTGTAGGTGGTACTATAAAACTTAGATTAGGTATTTTAGGAAATCAAGAAAATGACTGTTTAACTCCTGATAGTTTTATTGGTGTTGGTTCAAATGGTACTGTTTTTAATGTATCAACAAATATATCTGGAAATTATGCAAATGGTGCCCCATCATTATCTGCTGACAATGGAGGAAAAAACTTGTCTTCATTTGTGTATGTATATTTAATTAATGATAATGAAACAAATGAAAGACCTGTTGGAACAAATGAAGCATGGTGTATTATTGAGAAAAAAGGAAATAGAAGTTTTAAAAATCTCAATATGTGTGTAAAACTTGAAGAAGCTAACAATGATGTTAAGTTTCATTGTTCACCAATTACTTGTGATGGTAATGAAACTTGTCAATTAGCTAAATGTGTTGAAGGTAAAGAAATTAAAGATGGTATAAATAAAGGACAAATAACAGAACCTGATTTTTTAGGAACAAAACAAAAACCTGATTATGATTTTACTGGAATATGTTCAAAACAATCTTGTGATGCTAATCTTCCTTATACTGCTTCTTGTGGTAGAGATTTTGGATGTGATACTGATAAAGCAGGTATTATAAAAAAAGATGGTAAATGTTTTCAAGAATATTGTACAGATGGTGATTTAGTAATTGATAAACCAAGAAGTCATTGTAAAAAATTTAGTTGTCCTAAAAATACTATTGATCAAGGTAATGGAAAATGTTTAGTTCAATAATAATTATATAAACTTATTAATAATTTATAGTTTAAATGAGATTTAATCTCTCATTTAAACAGAATATTTATAGTATTCAAAATACTTTCAATTAAATATTATCTTCTTTTTATTGAAAAAAATTAAAAAAAAATATATTATTATAAATAAAAGAATATAGGAATAATATTTGAAAGAAAACAATATTCAACAGTTAACAGATAGGGAACATGTTTTAAAAAGACCTGGTATGTATATATCTTCTGTTAAACCAGTAGAGCAAGAATTATATATTTTTGATAGAAATTCTGAAAAAATGGTAAAGAAAAAATTAAATTATGTTCCTGGTTTATTAAAAATAATTAAAGAAATTTTAGATAATTCAATAGATGAACATATTAGAACAAATGGTAAATTTGCTAATAAAATTGATATAGAAGTATCTGATACTCATATTTCAATAAGAGATAATGGTAGAGGAATACCATTTGAAACAAACAAAAAAGATATTACAGGTTGTGAAATGGCCTGGTGTCATTTAAGAGCTGGTTCAAATTTTGATGATGAAGATGTAGATAATACAACAATTGGTCAAAATGGTCTTGGTGCCAGTTTAGCAAACATAATGAGTTTAAAATTCATTGGAGAAAGTTGTCAAGGTACAAAAAAAGTCACTATTTCAACAAGTGATAATATGTCAACTATCAATAAAAAAATAACTACATGTAGAAATAAATTTACAAAAGTATCAGTTTGGCCGGATTTTAAAAGATTTTCAATTGATTCTTTTACAAAAATTCATCAAGATATGCTTTATACTGATATACTTAACCTAAGCTTGATATATCCAAAATTACATTTTACATGGAATAAAAAACCTCTAGAAAAACTTTTATTTAAAGATTATTTAAATACTTTATCTGAAGATAATGAAATTATAGAGGTTGATGGATTAAAAATTGGTGTTTTTCATAACAATTTAGATGAATTTTCATTCATTCATAATATAAATGGTGTAAATGTATATGATGGTGGAAATCCTTTAAATTGGGTTACAAATAATATAGCTAATACAATACTTGAAAGACTTCAAAAAAGATTTAAATCTCTAAAAGTAGGAGATATTAAAAGTAAATTAGGATTAGTAGTATTTTTTGACAGAATGACTAATCCAAGATTTGATTCTCAATCAAAAACAAAATGTATAAATACAATAACAGATTTTAAGACAAGTTTTGATTACAATAAAATGGATTTTGTAAAATTTACAAATAAAATAATCAAAAATAAAGTAATTATTGATTCAATTATTGAAGTTTTTAAAATAAAAGAAGAATTTGAAAAAAGAAAAGCATTGAAAGGTTTAAAACCAGATAAGAAGAAAGTTAGAATTGAAAAATATCTTCCACCTGCTAAAGAAAAAAAATATTTAGTATTAAGTGAAGGAGATTCTGCAAATGGATCAGTATCTTCAGTTTTAGGAAGAGAATTTTATGGATATTTTCCATTAAAAGGGAAACCTTTAAATATTCTTGAAGTGGATGCTAAAAAAATAGCAAATAATGATGAAATTAGAAATATTCTTCAAATATTAAATTTAGATATAACAGTTGAAAAACAAAAATTGGAATTTGAAAATGTTTTAATTGCAACAGATGCTGATGCTGATGGTCATCATATTACTGGTTTATTATTAGTAATATTTACAAAATTTTATCCTGAATTAATTAAACAAGGTAAAGTAAAAAGATTAAGAACACCAATTGTAGTTGGAAGAATAAAAAATGAAATTAAAAAATATTTTTTTACTCTTGAAGAATATAATGATTTTAAATCAAAAACAAAAAGAAAATTTGATTACCATTACTATAAAGGATTAGGAACTTGGAAATCAGAAGATTTAGAATTTTTAATAAAACAAGATGGTTTGGATAATTTTATTGAAACATTGGAATGGGATGATGAAACTTCAAATTTAGTAGATTTATGGTTTTTAAAAGATAATTCTGATTTAAGAAAAAATAAAATCAAAGATATTAAATTTAATATTGATGAAGTTTAAAAAGGATACAAATGAATATAAATAATTTCTTTAAAAAAGATTTTACTAATTTTTCTGTTTATTCAACATATAGGGGATTAGGTAACTATATTGATGGACAAAAACCATCATCAAGAAAAGTTGTTCAAGTTATGATGCAAAACAATATTTCAAAAAATATTAAAGTTGCAACATTAGGATCAAAAGTAATTGAAAATACTGAATATTTACATGGTGAAGCATCTATGTTTAATGTTATTATAGGAATGGCTAAAAATTATCCAGGAACTAATAATTTGAATATAATTGTTCCAGAAGGTTCTTTTGGTAATAGAATTATTAATGATGCAGCAGCACCAAGATATATATATACAAAAAAATCTCCTATTTTTGATTCAATTTTTCATAAAGATGATTTAAATATTTTAGATGAACAATTTTTTGAAGGAACTAAAATTGAACCAAAAACATTTCTTCCAATTATTCCATTAATTCTTATAAATGGTTCAGAAGGAATTGGTTCAGGTTTTTCTCAAAAAATACTACCTAGAAATGTATATGAGATAATAGATTATATTAAAAAATATTTAAAAAAAGAAAAATTACCTTCTGAAATTATTCCATCATTTAAAAATTTCAAAGGATTTATTTCAAAAGATGAAGAATGTAAATATATTATCTCAGGTAAATTAAAAATAAAAAACACTTCAACAATTATTATTGAAGAATTACCTATTGGATATGATTTAAAATCATATATTAAAGTTTTAAATCAATTAGAAGATACTAATAAAATAAAATCTTATAAGGATTCTTCAAATAAAAATAATTTTTATTTTGAAATTAAAGTTGAAAGAAAAATAATATCAGAAAAAACAGAAGAACAACTTATTGATTTACTAAAATTAAATAAAAGAGTTAGTGAAAATTTTACTGTAATAAATGAATCAAATAGTATTGAATTATTTAATAATGAAATTGAACTAATTAATTCTTTTATTGAGAATAGATTATTTAATTATCAAAAAAGAAAAGATAAACTAATTGAAGAAATTGAAGAAGAAATAAAAGTTATTAATGCAAAATGGATGTTTATCAAAAGTATATTAGATGGACAAATAAAAGTTCATAACAGAAAAAAAACAGAAATTGAAAATCAACTTATTGAAAATAAATTTTATAAAGTAAATGATTCTTATAACTTTTTATTAAATATGCCTATACATTCATTTTCTGAAGAAACATTTAAAGAATTGAAAAAAAATGAAGATTTAAAAATTAAAGAAAAAAATAAATTACAGAAAAAAACAATAAAATCTTTCTGGATGGATGATTTGAATAAATTAGAACAAGAATTAAAAAAACAAAAATATTAGTTTTAAGTTATTATATATACTTTAACAAATTAAACTACCACCCCCTGAAGGAGGTGGATTTCTTTCCTAACTGAATAAAAAATCAATAAATTATAAGTTAATTTTATTAATTTTAAAATATATTTCAATAGTTAAAGTAAATATAGAAAATGTTAATGAAGAAAATTTAAATACATTAATACAAAAATTTAAAGATATGGGTATTAAATTATTAGCTGATGAAATAAAAACAAGATCAGAATATCAAAAATATTTAAGAATGGGTTTTCATATTTTTCAAGGAAATTTTATTCATGAAATAGATACTATAGAAAGAAATGCTCATGCTGAATTAAGTCATGTAGTTATTCTTAATTTAATTGAAATGATAAAAAATGATGAAGATACTTCTAAAATTGAAAAATATATAAAACAAAGACCGGATTTATCATATTTTTTAATTAAATTTTTAAATAATAACAACAAATTTGAAAATAAAATATCTTCATTAACTCAAGTTATCTCATATTTAGGAAGAAGTCAATTATTAAGATGGTTGTTAATTTATTTATTTGCAGAAAGAGAAGGAAATGAATTATCAAAAATTTTATTAGAAAAAGCATTACTTAGAGCTAATAAATTAGAAAAATTGTTTCCAAAAAATAAAGAAAAAGCATTTATGGTCGGTATGTTTTCTATGTTAGGTAATCTTTTTGAAACTGATACTGAAGATTTATTATCTGAACTTAAAATTGAAGGACAGATATTATTAGCTATAACAGAAAAAAAAGGAAGTCTAGGTAAAGCTCTTTTAACAATAGAAAATATGGAAATGGAATCATTAAAGAAAATTGTTTGTGACAATTTTAAAGAATTCAAATTAGTTGATATAATTAGATTATTAGAATCTTCAAATATACCATATTAATATTGACAATATATTTTTAATCTGTTAATATATTATATATATATATAAAAGGAATAATAATATGGATAAAATATTAATAATAAATGGTTCAAATGTAAATTTAGAATTTGATAATGATGCTCTTAATGAAGAATTAAAAGTTTTTGCTCAACAACAAAATATTGAAATTGATTTTTTTCAAAGTAATTTAGAAGGTGAATTAATTGATATGATGCAAGAAGGCGGTTCTGGAAAATATAAAGCTATTATTTTGAATGCTGGTAGTTATGGTGTTTCATCTTTAGGTTTAAAAGATGTTGCTTTTTTCAATGAAATGAAAAGAGGTGTTCCAACTATTTATGTTACAATTGAAAATAATCTCAAAAATATTGATAAAAGACATAATTTAGTAGGTGAAGGTTGTTTTGCAAATATCAATGGGTTTGGACCATTTTCATATCATTTGGCTATTGTTTCAATTACAAATATGAGAACAAATACACCAGTTGAAAATAAAACTGAAGAACAAAACTCTACAACTGAAAAATAAATAAAAGGAAGTTATTAACTTCCTTTTTAAACTCATTTTATAAATCATAAATATTTTTTTTCTTTAACAATCATTTTAATTTTTTACTTGAAATTCTTATTTAAAAATGTTATTAATTTTTTAAAAATATACATTTTGGAGATTTATTTTGGATAGATTTGAAATTGAAGAGCAATTAGAGCTATTAAAAGAAGAATTGGAATTTTTTGAAAATGAAGAATATTTAAAAGAATATGAAAGTATGTTGGAAATATATGAAAATTTTGATTGGGATTTATTAGAACACTATAAAAATGTAAAAGATTTTATAATTGAAGAATATGATGATTCAGTTGATGGTAGAATTAATTTTCTAGAAGAAAAATGGGAAAATGAATTTCCTCAAGAAAGATTAGATTATTTACTAGATATTTTATCTCAATAACCAAAAGGCTATTGAGCATTTGTTCTTAAAATAAGATAGTATTCAAAAAACAAATTATCTGTTTCTGCTGTTAATCTAATACTCTTTTTTTCATGAGATATTTCACAATCCCAATTATCAATTTTAAGTGCTTGTAATTGTTTTACTACACCATAATACTCAACCATATCAAGATAAAATAAATCTTCTGAATTCTCATTTAATTTAATCGTAGCAATAGTCATCAACTCTTGTAAATTAGAACTACTCATTATTTCAATATAATTATGATTGTCTTTTAACAAATTTAGGTTTATCTCTTCAATAGAATTTTCTTCTCTATTAAGAACTGTACCAATTTCAAGTCTATTTTCATCATGTGTATCAAATATTTTATGAACATCTATAATGTTGTCACCTATAAAATCACTATTTTTTTCTGTAATAACTAAAAAATGGAATAAATTAGAACCCATTATCTTATTATTTTGTTGATGCAAAAATCTAAACCTTTTTATAGGATTATTTTTTTTGACAAGACCTTTTTGAATTTTTAGTATCTTTAAATCTAACATACTTTTCTCCTCTTTAAAATTTTAAACTTAAATAATTAAGTTTTACATTATTGTTATATTATTTAAAATTTAAATAAAATTTTCTTTTATTATTTATCATAATAACACAATTATGATATAAAATAAATAATTAGAATGATTTATAGCTGCTTTTTCTAATTTTTGATTATTTTTAAAAGTATTTAATCCTGTACTTGTTCTTATTTCATTTCATTTAAATAATATATATAATCTCATCTTAATTCTCATATTTCTTGTTATTTTTTTATAAAAATAGTATTTTTTATATTAAAAAATAAAGAGGTTATAAATGAAAGTATTAATTATTATTTTATTTTTTAATTTATTTTTAAGAGCAGAAAACATTTATCAAAATCAAGAATATGATGATTTATTTATAAAATATGGTAAATATTATAATGTTAATCCAATTTTATTAAAAGGTATTGGTATTGTAGAAAGTTATTTAAATCCTAATTCAATAAATAAAAATTCTAATAAAACATTTGATATTGGATTAATGCAAATAAATGATTATTGGTATGATAAACTACCTAAAACTAAAAAGAAGAAAAAAGAACTTTTAAAAGACCCAAATTATTCAATAGCTGTAGCTGCTTGGATAGTTGCTTCAAATACTAAAAATGTTTATAATTGGAAAACTGTTGGAAATTATCATAGTGTAACACCAAAATACAGAAAAAAATGGATTAAAAAATTAAAAAAAACATTAAAAAAATTAAGACAATATAAATCTAATCAAAGATTAGAACAAGGTTTTTTATGATATAATAATAATTATTAAAAAAAACAGATAAAAGGATAAATATAATTTATGAGATTAATTATACTTGATTATGACACTATGTGATTTGTAGCTAGATTATAATAGTGTATTCTATCAAATTTTAACATCTGGCTACAAAAAGGATGTTGATATGCAAGAAATTTGGAAAAACAATCTATCAGGTTATGATAGAAAAGGTTCAAAAAGAAAAAAAACAAAATTTTAATCATTTTTATAATGATAAAATTGATGGTATTTTAAAAAATCCAAAATACTTAACAAAAAATATAAATAAAGAAAATATTCAATATTTTTCAAGAAAAAATTATAAAGTTGAAATTGAATCAACTTATGAAGAAAAACAATATGAAGTAAAGTATGTTTTATTTAGAAGAAAAATTAAACTTGATAAAAAATTTATTAAAAGAAATTGTGATAATTGTGAATATAATGTTTTTTTTAAAGAACAATGATGATTATGAATTATTATTTTATAATAAAAAATATTCATGGTATAATTATTGTTAAAAAATAGTTAACTGAATTACCCCACCCTAAAGGGTGAGGGTTCCCTATAAAAATAGTTTATATAAACTATTCCTATGAAGAACACATCTCCCCCGTAAACAAGGAAGACTTCTGCTTTATGTTGTTAAAATATTTATATTTAGATATTATCTCTATAACATGAACATATTAATTAATATTTACTTATTAATTAAATTTAAATATGAGTTATCTTAAGGAGAACAAGATGTCTAATTTTAAAGGTAATATTAAAACTAACAGTGAAATTTTTGATTTTAAAATCCAAAATAATGAAATTATAGTTTTAAAAAAAGATGGTTCAGTAGTATCAACTACTGGAATAGGTAGTTTAGATACATCATCTAAAGAAGATGTATCTTATTTTATAAAAGAATATAATTATGTTCTAAATATTAAAAGAGTGATAGAAGTTTTATATTATTGAACTTTTTAAATTATTCTAAATCATAGATAGGTTTTAAACCCTATCTGTTTTTTTTAAAAATTTATACAATCAATTTAATTCTTCCTTATTGTTAATCATATTATTTTTTTCCCAATAATCATAGACTGACTCTGTAAATTCTACTCTTAAATTAAAATATAATAAACTATTATTATCCTTTAGGTTTTCTAAATCAAATAATTTATCTATTAAATTTTATAAAAAGAATTTATCATTAATACATCTTCTAATATACATTTTCTTTAGTGATTCATTATTCAAATTATTTTTGTTCTCTACTAAAAGTTTTATTATTTTTTCAAAATCATATTTTTCTTTCATTGTCTTTTTATCTACTATTTGAATTTTTAATAAAATCATTTTTTATATTTTTAAAAGCTCTTTCATCTGAAGCTGTTTTAGAAACAGTAACAGTATTTCCATTTTCATGTTTAAAAAAATAATGTTTACCATTTCTCAAAAAAATCCAACCATTATTTAAGAATGGTTTTATGATTTTTCTTAAGTCTTTATTTTTTATATCTGATAAATTTAACATTATTTTTATCCTTTTTTATTAAAATGTAATATTTTGTATTAAAAAAATATTAATTATTGATTAATCAGTTGTTAATCAAAGACTGTTATTATTTTTTCTATTAATTTTCATTAATAATGCATATTTTAAAATATATTTTTTTAGTATTAACATTTACATATATAATATATATAAATGGTATCTACCTTTTCTATATATCATTAGTTAAAAATTAACAATAATATGAATTAATTATTCAAAACTATTTATTTTTAATTTTTGGAAAATAATTTTGTTTTGTTATATATATAAAAATATACAGATATTAAATAATTGAATTTCAATATCCTAAATAGACATTAGTCGACTCTATAAAAAGCATAGTTATTTTGTACTATAGTATCATATTCTTCTTTTGTTTTTAAATAAAATTTCATTACTTTCTTCCTTCTTTTTTATATAATAATTATAACCAAAATAATATTAAACCAAGCTTAAAATTATTAAATATATTTTTTATATGATATTTCAGCCATCTATGAGTTATGATGCTTTCATGAGAGACGAAAAAGAA
>Ga0114934_10000289_pt1 | contig 32071 bp, 33 predicted proteins | sample 4SBtaG_2_FD_99695 | JGI IMG/M metagenome (GOLD analysis project Ga0114934, IMG submission 99695) | Deep subsurface microbial communities from Kolumbo volcano to uncover new lineages of life (NeLLi) - 4SBTROV10_white metaG | ecosystem: Environmental > Aquatic > Marine > Volcanic ...
TTCTTTTAATCTAGCTTTAGCCTGTTTTCCAAGTTCCTTTTCGACTAAATTTCTAGTTCTTGTCTCAGGACAATTTATGCCAGCCAATCGTATAGTAGCCTTATGCATAATACTAAATCCCAAGTCTAAAACACATTTAATAGTATCACCGTCAACTACAGTAATACTGCCACGTTTAATCTTATAGTCATACATCAGATAACCACGCCTTATTTTCAAAAATTTCAGACGGCTCTATAGGCGTAAAAAATATTGGTGTACTTTCTCCAAGATATGCACCCAAATAATTAAACTCAAAATATTCTATAGCTTCATCTTCAGACATATCGTGACTCATAAGAATCTCAATACATTTCTGACGATTATATATAACTGCCTGATGATTAAATTGCCAAGCTAACCCTACAAAAGCATCTTCAAACTCATGGTAAAAAATAAGTTCATCAAACCTACCATCTTCAGAAAAAAACTCTTGTAGGGTTTTTGGATTATTTAACACTTGCTCTAATTTCACCAGCTAGTTTCCAAAATGCAGAATTTAACATGTTACGTTCATCTGCACTTAGTTCACCATCAGATGTTGTGCTTTTAATTAATGTTACTAATTCCCACGCCGATTTCATTGCCTTACGGTTACTTAAAACTTGAAATATAAAACCCATTTTATTCCTTCTCCTTTAATTTGAGGTACTTTCCAATGTAAGAATATATATCCTAATTAACATAGTTTTTAAATCTATCTACTGTCTTATCTATGCAGTTTTCAAAGTTTGTTTTCCAACTGTCTAAGTTATGTTTTTCCCAAGTCATTTCTTGTATCTCTTTTCTGTCTACATCTTTGAATGATTTGATTGCAGATATGAGTGCATCCTTATCATCTTTAGGTATCAGTCTATAGTGTTTCTTACTTGCTGGTATAATTTCAGATGCGTGTGTTCCATCTTTGAAAGAGTTTAATATCACAGGAACACCACAGGATAAAGCCTCAAGTGCAGTTATACCATACGTTTCTTTATCCCAAGTAGAAAAGTATGAACCACATTTTGACAAGTTGGTCATAACTTCGTTATGTGGTAAATCCCACAATACATTATCGTACTCTTTATGTTTGTTGTAGTAACTATTATCCCACTTTGTTGTAGGTGTGTTGGTAAGCACTAGATTTTTTATATCAGTATCTTTCAATAGTTGTTTTAGTATGAAAGGTCTTTTTTGTTTATTACATCTACCTATCGTTCCACAATCATACTCAATGTCTAGTAAATCTACTTTATGTTTACAATAGTCAGGGTTTATGTAGCCAGAAATATTAAGATTATCAAAGTTTTGAAGTTTTTTTATCTTATCGGTATATCTCTCTAGTTGCCACTCAGACACAAAAAATATAGAGTGTCCTTTCAAATGTAAATTATTTAATCGTGATATGATTGATGGAAACATGGGTAAGTCATGAACAATAGACATAACTGGAATGTGTGACTTTGCGATATCACTTCCATTGTCTATTGCGTGTGAACCATTACTAATAATCACATCTGCATTTATCTCATCAGCTTTTTCTATAATACTCTTTGCAATTTTCTTTTTCTCATGAAAATCAAAGTTTACAATATCAAAAGGTATTTGATATGTTTCAACATCAAAGTTTTCATAGATAGACCTATAGAACATTTCTCCACCACCTTGAACTGGAACTGAATAATCGTCTAACTGTCTATCATGTGGTATTCTATAGGGTAGTAAAATTTTCATTATAAATATAATATTCCTTCTTATTGATAACAGTTGTGTGGATACCATCCACAGTTCTAAGATAATTCCTATATCTACGAAAGCCTATTTGTCTTCCCCAACCCAAATAGTCCGATAAAGTTTTAGTATCAACCATCTTGTTTCTTTTTATAAAATCAACTATGTCATCTTTCTTCTCACCAGATTTTACTACCATACTTAATTGATTTTCTATCGCACCATTTATCATATCATTGAATGGTTTTATTCTATTGCTCCAAGTATGCACATTTGAACAATGGTCAAGTGCTAATTGTGATTGTACATTTCTCCATTCATCATCATCTAACATACGATTAAATAAATCAATCGCCTCTGAGTTTTTTGAAAAACCAGTTTGCATCCTATCACCAAACAGTTCACCAGTTTCAGAACCTTTCTCAAACACATAAGGTATTCCTCTACACAGCCCATCTTGACTTGACATTGCCCATCTTGTACCACCATGAAACCCCACTCTACAATTAGTTAATTTTGCAATGTACTCATCTCTATCTGATGGCCCATCATAATCAAAGAATGAAGTATCATCAAATGACTTTTTAACCAGTGCTTGTCCAGCAGTGTCAATCATTGAACAGAACACTTTGAAATCTTGTCTCGTTTTTCTTAACTCTTGTATTATCTTGATAAAATTTTTCCAACCTCTATACTCTTTAGTTCTGTGGTTGAACACTATTATCTTATCAGTATCGGTTTTCACTGACTTAGATACTTTATTAGGTTCAATACCAAGATACAAAGGTATCATAATATCAGATAACTTGTCAATAGTTTTTTGAGAGTAGTATTCCTTTGCTTCATCTAATATTGCATCTATCTGTGTCTGTGTATTGAGTCCACATTTATCCATTTGTAACATACCTGTAATATTATTATGATAAAAAGTTGTTTTCCATTGTGGAGCAAACTCTTTATTCTCTATCCAGTGAGAATATCCTATTACTGGTATATCTTGAGAGAATATATTATGACAGTGGTTTTTTAAATTAGTAGTCTGTTCTGGTAGATGACTCCACAATACATCCATTTCTATTTTCTTTGCATTGAGTATTTCGTTCCATTGAAAGAAATCATAGTGCGCCCTCATTGCATTTGGAAAACTAGGGAGTTTTATTATGTACTGTTTTGTATTATAAAAATCTAATCGCTTACAATATTTGGTAAGTGGTAAGTGAAAGAATAAATCATCTCTTATTTTATTCAACTCTCTTATCACGTTCTCCATCACTAACACATAACTGTCTTTCTCTAAGTTAGATGCAGACGTAATATTTGGTGCGACTAATACTTGATATGTTGATTTATCTACTTTTGATAAATCAATATCATTATCTAGAAACTGTACTTCACCTTTAACTTTTACTGTCATATTTTTCTCTCAATATAGCTCTTATTTTTCTATTCAATGGATAATAGTATGTGTGTTTCTGAACTCGTTTAATAGCTGTAATTTCAATTCCCAATTCTTGTTCAAGACGTTTTCTATTTGCGTGTCCATACCTATGATTAACTGTTCTAGTATGTACCGTTTCACCATTTATAATTAATGCTTGTGGACCACCTTGAGATGCTTTACCAGCATAAAACCAATTAGAAGCCTTATAAATTCCACCATGATGATTCACTTCTGGAGCCGCATATGCAACTAATAACTGAACCTCTGGAAAATTTTGTCTTACCTGATTTATTGTTTGGCTAAGAAATTGAGATAGTATCCCATTATACTCATCAGGACTCCAAAGACGCATTAACTCTTGTGTCTTACATCCAAATCTAACATTACCTGTTGTTGGTCTACCGTAAATTGCTACAGCTTCACCATCTGTATAAGAACATAAAACCCTTGAACTTGGAACACTACCCAAATAATGTTCTGTTAATAAACTATTTGCTGTTGTGGAATCTATGGAGCGGAAGACTAGATTTGCACTAGTACTTTTTCTTTGGTGAAGAAACGTGCTACTCACTTGCACCACTTCCGCATCATCTTCAATATCAAATCCTAACTCATCGACTATTTTTATCATGTTAATTTATTTCTGTTTTTTTCTTCCTATCATAGTAGCGTTTATTTCTAATTCTATTAGCAGTTTTTTTCACATTAGGGACTTTATACTCTTTATTTTTGTTAGAGCCTCTATCCCAACATTTCATACAAAACCCATCACCTAGCTCTTTCAATTGCCCACAACGTCTACATTCACCATGTGTAGCATCAGGAACCTCTACCTCATTTCTAGGAAATAAATCATTAACTTTTCGTTGTAGTCCTCGACCCTGACCCTTAGTAGTTTTTTGAATTTCCATACATTAAAATCTCCCTATTGAGTTATTTATAAGTGAAGCTTTTACACAAAATGCAAACTACCCTTCTTCACTTAAAAAGCTCCACTTATAAATGACTCAATTCAGAATGAGAATATTGATTAGTATCCCTAAATCTCATCTGTTTACCAGTTAACTCAAAAACTTTATCCATAATAGCAAAAATAGATTCGGAAGCAAAAAGTCTAGGTTTAGTTGGGATTGCGTTATAGCTATAAAGTAAAGACCACCCAAAATAACTATTATAAGCTAATAAATTTAAGTCATCATAGCTGGAATACCAGCCATAGCTATCATTAAAATTAAACGATATTACATGTGATGACACATTAAACCTATACGCAATCCCTACCAATCAACTACTGGTTGGCTCTATTAAATTTATTAATCTTACGTAACTCATATCCGATACCGATTAAAGCATTGAGCATCCCCACCTGATACGCCTGTTCATCACTATATTCTTTTACTTCATCTAATTGATGTCTGGCTTCAGCTAAATAATCAACATAACTATTTTGACCAGAACTATTCTGAGAATTATCAGAATGATATCCATTTGAGTTTGAGTTTCCATTATTTCGGTCTTTTCTTCCTAACAAACCTTGAACCATCTATTCAACTTCCTCTGCATTAAGATTTTTTCTAAACCAATCAACATAGCAATAACTACATATCGGCCCTGAGTTATATTCGGGGTCTTCCTCAACAGCAATAACTATAGGGGAATCTGTTATAAAATTATGACCCCTTGGACAAGAATATTCCGCATATTGTGTTTTTATATCTTCTTCCATACTTATACCTATATCAAAATAAACCCATTTTCAAATTTATATTGTCCAGTTCCCAATCTAGGAAATCTATCTGTTTGTGGCTCGAATAGTTTCCAAGTACCATCAGAGAAAACAATCACGTTATAAGCATGTCCCCCTGAGTAATCAACAACTAATCCTACTGAATTTACACCAAATTTTCTTGCAACTCTTGCTTTAAAATTAAAGGCGAAATTATCACAATCATATTGTTCAGATACATATTTCTTTTCATCAGTCCAATCATAATCAATAATTTTCTTCCAATCATCTTCATTACAAGTCCAAAACTTACTATCAAGTGCTTTAACTTCCATGCGACCCTTAGAACGGTCTAGCTCTCCAGAATTAACCATTCTAACAATATCAGTAGTTATAGCACTACGTACAAAATAACCATCATGTTCCTCATATTGTATATCAGGAAGCGTAAAAAAGTCAAGACACCCTCGTAAATTACTTATTAAGTTCGCCATTTTTTCATCTCCATTTTAAGCTCTTCACTTAAAGTTTCAGCTTCTAATAAAACATCTTTTAATTCCTTAACTTCTTGTTGTAATGGAGCATGTTGTCTAGTTACAACACTCAATTTATCTTCAGCTTGTTTTTTCTTAGTTTCCATAAAAGTTAATTTCTGCTGTAACTCTACAACTTCCTTAGATAATCCAATAATATCTGCCTCTAAACTCTCTATTTCTAAATTAGCTGTATTTAAAGATTGTTTTAACTCATCATTCCTATTTCCAAAAGATAAAATAGTATTCTCTAATGTTTTTAACCCACTCTGATGATTTGGATTTATAACTGGCTTAGTATCAATGGCGGTAGATACCAACTTATACTTTCCTAATAGACCTAACTTAACTACGATTTGAATAACAAAAATTACCCATTCTTGAATACGTTTCATAATTAATTTTCTCCTGTCCAATCAATAATATTAGAAATTATATTATCCGAGTTTTCCCCACAAGCCATACGCCCCATTATGTACCCAATATGAAGATTTCCAAGAACAAACTCCACAATTTCTTTTGGCATAGCATCTCTAGCAAAATGATAATAAGATGTTGAAAGACGTATTAATTCTTCAGTATCCATAAAAGATTGAAGAGATACGTCTTTCTCTAAATCCCCTAATGATGTTATGTGCTTACAAGACTTCTCAAATAAAGTTTTACCATCGTTCATATAATTACACCTTTGTACGTTTAGCTGTATAAACAGGTATAGGACTATTATCAGGTAATGAAATTGTGTAATCACTAAATAGATTCGGCCATCTCTTGATAGCTATATCAGCAACTTGTGAAAAAACTAACCTTATTTCTTCTTCCGCTGATGGGTCAGTTCGCATTTCAATAACATGTCTCAAAGTACGCATATTACACGACCATCCGATATTAGTGGCTAATCCAATCGGAGCCAATCTTCGCATAGCAGAAGTTAATTCTTTCTTTTCTCCAAATGAATCTAACCCATCTAAATCAAAAATATCAGCCATCTCTTGTTGAAGTTTAGATAGTTCCTCAAATGTTTTAGTAAATAACGTCATAACTTGCTCATTTTCTTGTATACATAAGGGGGCATAATAATCCAAGTCAGTTAAACGCACATATCGTAAACTTTCCTGAGACATAGCTGTTCCGACTCTGTGCCGAACCAACTCATGTGTAAAAACTCTGCTAACGTCAGCAAAGAAAAAATTCGCAACACCATGTTCCAGAACGCTACCATCGCCTTTCTCAATAATATTGTTTAGATAAGTTTTACTAGATTGTCTTACTCTAGTAACATTAGGATTTAAGGTTGTTCCAAAAGATTTATAGCAAGACCTACCATAAATTTCTGATAATAACTCAATATCGGTACTAGCATCTGAAGACCAATCAGGAACACCTAAATGCTCTAAAAGGGCTTGAACTTCATCTTCATTAACTTTTGATTCCCCAATTAAAAAAACTTTAGGCTCAATTATTTTACTCATCTTTTCCTACCTTGGGTATAAAGTTTTCATAGGTAATTTTAATGATTGAGAAACAGGTAACTCCCTATACCTATCTAATAACTCAGGAGATGGATTTCTAAGTCCTCTCTCAACATGTTGAATTTGGGTACGAGAATATCCTGTATAACTACCCATCTCACATTGAGTAAGATTCGCTTGTTGCCTCAATATTTTTAAGTAATGACCTAAGTTATTAATTTCTCCATCGCCCTTACAGTAAGGACAAATTAAATGAGTTTCTACCTCTTTCTCATTATATAGAGACATTAATCTACTTCTACTATTGAGGATTTAGATGATTGCTTTTTTTGCTCAATAACTTTAGCCCACTGGTCAATTTTCTGCAATGTTGGTGGGTTTGGAGCCGAAACAGCATTTGGATGTGTACGTGCATAATCAATAAAATCTAACATCTCATCACAGGTATCTAATAAATCTTTTAAATAAATTTCTAATGTTATGTATTCCATTTTTTCCTCAACCTATTCACTACTCCCATTTATCAACTCCATTTCCGCATGTCTAATTTTCCAAATATGTCTAATACTACATTCTCGTGAACAATGAATATTTTTATATCCTCTACGTTTTTGAGCATTATAAACTGACCTAGCCCAAGTTACGTCTATCCCACAAAAACTACATTGAAAAGTAATACTTGAGTTTTTCTTTCTGCACTCTGAAGAACAAAACTTACGAGATGTCTCAACACGAACCTTACATACAGAACATAATCTTGGAGTGCGTTTTGCTTTAGTAGGCATACCTCTTTTCTTTAAGATTTGCCTCACACGTTCCCTAGTTACTCCAACCTCTTGACCAATAGCATCTAATGTCCAATCAGGATGCTCCTCTCGTAACGCAAAAACTCTCTGTTTGTTTACAACTCTGTCCATATATCCCTCGCATAATAACCCCCCTATATTAATTACTCCTATATATTAAATACGATTAAGAGACAGCCATCAAATCTCTAATCGCAGAATGTAAGTAATTAACCTACACTAATATATAGGAGTAATATAGTAATCGAGAACGATGCTGGATAACTGGTGAAAAATCCACCGCACAACTTCCTAGCAACCTTTTCCGTAGAGTTGTCCTACGACCCGATTACTATAAATAATACCAATAATAAGCCCATATGTCAACACTAATCAAAGGTTATTTGATAAAGCCATGTAACGAGCTTATCTTCCGATGTACCAAAAATTGTTTGAGTTGGTGGTGAATCATAACCTAACTGTAACGCATACTCATCATGACTAACCAAAGTTCCATTCATTATTATGGGCATACCATTGAAATTTAAGACATTAGCTGTATGGAAATGACCTAAAACGGCGGCATCAAAATCCTCAATAAATCTCCAATGCTCCATTTTTTTAATAACACTTCCAAACGGGAATCCACCATAACTTTTAATTGTATCTCCATGAGTAACTAAAAACTTATGGTTCATAACATCAGCTATAGAAAAAGCCACCCTATTTATATGTGGCGGTCTATGGAAAAAAACTCTCTCTTGATTTTTCTTTAGATTTTCCATCAAATTAACACGAACTAAATCCCAATTAGAGCCAGCAGAATACTGCTTATCTAAATTTCCATGATTACCGGGTGCGTCATGCCAATGAACCTCATCAAACAAACCTAGTAATTTATCTATCAACTCGCCCATAACACTAGTTGATATAGCTAATTGTTCTGGAATCCCAAACTCAAAATCATTCATTCTTCCTTGCTGACCCACACGTTCTCCATGAACATTATCTCCAGCATCAAATACATGAATAATCCTTAATGAAGAATTATTCCTATGCAACGTAACAATATCCTCAAGAGAATCATATAACTGAGCCATTCTATCGGTATAAACTTCCGAATCGAATGAAGGTGTTCTTCTACCAATATGTAAATCGGAAAGAACTAAGCAAACACGTTCCTCAACACCGTCATTACTATCTAATTTCGGTGCAGAAACTCTCTCCGATGGAATCATAAGACGTTGAAGTTTTTGCTCTATAGTTTCTTCAGTACCAAATTCAGTCTGTTCAGTATCTACAGAATCATCACTTCTGTAATTCTCCATAGCGTTTTTTATTAAACGACCCTCTGGACTATTTCTTTTAATCCATGAGTAAATAGTAGCTTTATTGGCTCCAACATGGTCGGAAGCTTGAGCTACAGATTTTCCATTCAGAATTTCTTTTACAATAAGGTAAGCTAACTGAGATTTTTCTTCTGCCGTATATAATCTTGGTGTTTCCAAAATAATCTCCATGTAAATAACATTTTTAAATCCTTTCGCTTCAATATTTTACTTATATATTTTGTGACATTCCCTTGGCTGAACATACTCTAGAACAATAATTTTTACCTTTATATCGTGGGTCATCCTCTCGTTTTAATACAACGGCTCTTCTCCTATAGAATAATAGGTTACATGTATTACACACTAACGCTATATATAAATAATGAAACCAACAATCCTCTGAACAAAATTTCTTTGTTATTTGACCAACAATGGGTTTTTCACATCCCTTACATGGATGCGATTCAATAATTCTTCTTGTAGATACTTGATAAATTGAACATATCTGTCTTACTCGTTCCCCACTAATACCAAAAACTTCTCCAATTTTTCGGAGAGATATTTTTGGATTATTCAATTTAAATTCAATTATCTGAAAATGTACATTTTTTCTATCGTCAACCATTATTAAACTACTCTAATTTAAAAGAACCTTTCCCTCTGTAGCATCAGAACTACCGTTTTCTTCCTCTGGAAAACCATATATAAAATCAACAGAATTCGGGTCTATATTAAAATGCTTCAACAACTCAATTTGCAAATCTATAGATTTCCTATTATCTGAATGTTCGCTCCACTCTCTAAGAAGCGAACTATAATATTCAATACTTTCCTCATCTTCAGCTAATAAAGAGTCTAACAAACCATAGCCAATTTCTCTAAATGTATAAATACGATATAATTCTGCTAATTTAATTTCCTCTAACTGATTATAATAAATATTTGAAGTAGGTTTCCATAAATTTAACCCACTCTCATAAACATTTATTGCTCCTATAACCAAAAAATTTGATATGTATAATTGATGGTATCTACGCCCTTCCAGTTGATAAATAATTTGAACATCACCCAAGAACAAAACAAAATTATTACTTATGTCATTAAATGCCGTTAATTCTTCAATAACTATTTTTCTAGAGTCTACTACAGGTTCTGGAGTATTAGTGGGTTCTGGAGTATTAGTGGGTTTTGGAGTTTTAGTAGGTAATATAATATCAGTAGGTAGAAGTAATTCTTGAACTTCTGATGAAGTCAGTTCAAGTTTTTGTTCTACCTCGGAATCTGCTACGCTAGAACATCCAACCAGAATAAAAGACATTACAAAGAAACAAATAATTAGCTTCATTATGCCCCCATAGTAAACGAAATTATACGCTAATATGTCGGATTTGACAATGCTAGTTCCGATGTATGTTTATAATGCTTGTACTAGGGAATCTCCAATTAAACTATTAAGGGTACTACCTGATGAATATCTTTTAAGTAACTCCTGTTTTTGTTCCAAAGAAATATTCGGATGATATGACTGTCTATAACATGCTTCCAAAAACATATTATGAATTCTTATTATCTCTGATTTATAATCAGGAGAAGTCCCCCTAAAATTTACTAGTAAATTCTTAACCTGTTCTTCCCCTACTAACATAGCCTCGGTAGGATTTGTATAATAGCTATACTCCGCTCCGATATTACTACAATTTCTAAGCTTAAATATAGAGTAGCAATACGGTGAGCCATTTATATGATATTCACCATTAGGTAGTGTTTTGGGCGATGGATAATACACCTCTAAATGTTCATCAAACTCAAAGTTTTTGGATAACTCGTATGTTCGATTACCAAGAAGTTTAGCTAGTTCCTCAAAATATTCTTCTCCACTAGAAGTCTCTCTTATAGTATTCCCTACTAGCAAACTTTCTTCTGAAAACTCTTGATGTTTCTGTAGATGCTCAGATGAATATACTCCTAAAGATACCTTTTCAAATTTTATTTCCATAATAATTACTCCTTCTACTACTTTTCTGTTATTAGTTCAAAATCATACGCTAAATCAATTATGTCCTGTTTCTCTAAAGAATTAATAAACTCATATGCCTTAGTATATGAACACTCATAAGTTTCCTGATATATTTCTATTAACTGATTTTTTATTTTCTCCATCTCTACTATCTCTCCTTACTAGTTAAGTAATCTATGACATCATCCAGCATATTGACTTCCAAATCTCCCTCTTCTCCATCAAGGATATTTCCAACTACTTTTCTCTTTTTCTCGATAAGACTCCAGATAAAATTGTCGATGGTGTTCTTTCCAAGAATGTAGTAGCAATTTACTGCGTTTTTCTGAGTATTCCTATGAAGTCTGGATTCTGCTTGGTCATGTGTAGCTGGATTCCAACCCAAGTCTACAAACAAAGCATTTGAACCAGAAGTTAGGGTTAATCCCTCAGATGCACCCTTGAGAGAACAAATAATCAATTTCTGATTAGGTTCATTCTGGAATTTGTTTTTAGCTTCATTCTTTTTCTTGGCATTATCGGAACCTAGAATTGTTAGTGCATCTGGATATTCCTCTATTAGCGTATTCTGAACAGCCCTACTATCAGAGAACACTACTAATTTTTCACCAGACTCTAGGAAATCTGAAATCCAGAGTTTGATATTCTTCATCTTTCCCCGAACACATGCATCTTTCAAAACATTGATTCGTACAAGATGTTCTGCACGAGAAGCTCTTTCTGCTGAAGCCATACCTTTATTATCTATTAACCACGCAATCAAATCTTCCTCAATCCGATTGTACTCTGAACGATTCTCTATACTACTTGGAATTATAGAAATCGTGCGGTCTGGTAAATCTGGTAGAGCAAGTTCTTTAGTTATTCGATTGTAAACCGTTGATGTTAGCTTGGCATGTAACTCGTCTAGGTTACTAGCACCACTGTAATCAGTCCCCCACCGTGAAATAGTTGGGTCACAATACCTATTGATGAATTTCTTAACTCCACCAAAACTAGATAATCCATTCATAGCCTGTAACTGAGTTACTAATTCCACTGGCTTGTTCATTACTGGAGTACCTGATAGTAGGAATACGTAAGGAATGTTCTTTACAATTTTTAGTGCTGAACGAGTTCTTTTTGCATCACGACTTTTGATTTTATGTGATTCATCAAGAATCGCTCCTTTAAATTCAGCGTGTTCAATCTGACCAACGTGTTTAGTCAGAATGTCGTAGTTGATAATGGTGAAATCCGTATCACCGTATTTACCCAAAGCCTTGCCACCGTTCAAAACTTTGAAAGTTTTCCCCGGCAACCACTTTTCGATTTCTTCAGCCCATGTGTATTTCATACTGGCAGTTGTTACTATCAATGCTGGATACGCATCAGCAGAATGAATCGCTACCAAACTGGTGGGAGTTTTTCCTGTCCCCATATCCCAACCTAGCATAGCTTTTTCTTTCTCAACCAACCATTTTGCCCCCTCTTTCTGGAAAGGGTATAACTCCAATCCAACCCCATCATCATTCAAAGATGGGGCATTAGCTTTTTTTACCGAAAGAACAGACTTGGAAACTTCTCTGACCTCATCAGTTGCATCAAAAGTGTACTCTTTAGCAACCTCAATAAATCGGGCTACTGAATCTTTATTGGTTTTGGGGAAATACCAGACTTTATTGGAAGGATTCCAACGTGCAATAGGAATAGTTTTTACACTGGCAACCACCGAAGGGTCATACGGGAATCGTAGAACAAAATTTTCACCTACGATTGCTACAGTACGTTTAGCATCCCCTCTAGTAGCAACCTTGTGAGACTCAATCTCACTATCAGTAAATTCGGGAGTAGGAATAGAATCAAAGTCGATTCCAAACCCTGATAACTGACCACGATATTTCCGAACCATTTTATAGGTAGCTCGAACCATTTTAGGTGTCCAACTCTCAAATGGTTTTTCAGCTAATGAGTGACCAAAACTAGCATCAACACCGTTAAAGCCCTTGCCGTCATCAGTGTTAGCGTAATCACAAACTCCAGCAAGTGCAGATACCGCATAGTGGAGAACTGACCAACTGGAAAGGTCTATACTTTTTGTCTCTATTGCTACGCTCATTTAAAAACCCCCCATAAATACCGTAACTAATCCTGTACAAATCAATAGTATCACGACTTGCTACACTTGTCAATAGTAACAAACAAAAAAATTTTTGGGTTTTATATATTTATTTGTTTCGCCCTTTCTTGCTTACGTTTCTCCTTTAACTCTTTCATAGCACATGGTCCACACAAACTTTCAACCCTTCTCCTAGATTGTTTCCTAAAACATTTAGTACATTTTTTCCAAGAGTCTTTAGCCATCCATACCATCATCCCCAATATCTTCATCTTCAAAACCGTCTTCATCTGAATTAAAAACGGAATTGGCTATGGCTCTACACAATGCTAAATCTACAGATTCCCCTTCACCAGAATATTCTCCACCCCAATACGTATATACAGTAACATTCCTCATACCCTTGAGATTACGAGAAATTGAAACATCAAGATTATCAATAACGTCTAATAAGGAAAATGTTTCCTTGGGAACGTATCCTTCATCACAACAAGTATCACATTTTACTGATATATGATTTGGACAATCTTCCCTAAAACTTCTGAATTCTCTTGCTAATTTCCATAGCAGTTCATTCACACCAACATATGTTTGCATTATATTTTTCCCTATGGCTACTCCGACTCTAAAATTTTCATACTTAATGCACCTAACAGAGTAATGCAACCTGTGGCAATATCAGTCATTTGATTATAAATCGAATAAAACGCAATACCGCCCAAAATTACCATCCCTATTAATATTTGTGGTCGTAGTCTATGTTTCATCCACTGGATTACCATCTTCATCGACTATCATAAGTATGTCCGAATAAAACTGCTTCATAATATCGTGACGTTCCTTCTCACCATCAGAAACATCCCATATATCATCTTCAGATTTCTCTAACCACTCGTTTAAATATTCCAATGAGCTATCCATAAAATCTCCTTTTTTCGCAAACAATTCTTCCAATTCGTAGTCCTGTCTAGAAACTTCTGCCCATTCCTCTGCTTCAGCCGCACCCGGCATTGCATTGAAATAATCACAGACATACTCAGGGTCTACTATCTGATGTAGTTTTGTACACCACCCACCGTCAGCAAAATACTCACATGTATGGCATTCAACTGCCTCTTTCTCTGAAGGTCTATAATTTGATTCTTCTAATAACGCTAAGTTCTCATTAGCAATATCAGGAGATTCTTCCGAAGAAGAAGAATATTTATCAAGAACATTCATAAAATGATTGATTGAATAATCAAAATCATCTTCAAGATTTTCTTCACCAGTTAAAATACTTATCTCACCAATTAGATGATGTGAATCATTAATCAATTTAGACATATTTTCTACATCATCTTCAGAGGCAAAATCTTCTTCTAAAATTACTTTCTCTAAACCTAAAAATTCATCGGTAATTTTTACAGCTTCAATAACCTTAGATTGTATTTCTTCATCATCAAACTGACATAACTTAGAAAATGCCTCTACAGATTTAGGACAAATATCAAAATTCTCAGTCTGATACCCATAACAGTTTATTTGTTCATTTGGCTCTAGTTCATCATCAGAGATTGATTCAATACGTCTTTCAATATCTTCCATAATAGACGTATCAATATCTTGAGCCTCTATTTCCTCTTCTTCCGTTTTTGGCTTTTCAACGGTAGTAAAATCTGCTTTCAATAAAGGCACACAATTAAAATATGGTCCGGGTTCTACAACAATAGGAATTTCATCACTAACAAATTTTCTTAATTCTAATGATAGTGCATCAGTTATAGAATTAGACCTATCTGCACAAATAATAACTCGACTTCTATCTTCGGTTATTACTGCGCCCCACTCATGGGTATCAATTGAACTAAAAGACGGTAGTTTTTCTTTAAATACAGGAATACAACTTCCATCAGCACACGATTTAGTCGCTGCATCTTCGGATTTAAGGATATTGAAAAATGCACCCTGATTTACGCCTTTTTCACATAAAGTAACTTCCACCAAATCCATCTTATCGACTTGCATGAAAGTTTGGACTCCCTTAGTAACGTGCTTAGTTTCTGTAGCATTACCAGCTATAGAATATGATTGAATATTTCCTTTATGAATCTCATCGGCAGTTCTCTTGGCAATAGAGATATCATCACGTAATTCAGAAATTAACCACAATCCCTTATCATCAACACCAGATTTAAACACTTCACCAGTAGGTGAAATATAGGCTTTTAACGGCCAACCAATCTGAACATCTGAATGAAATAGTTGAATATTTTGTAATCTAATATTTTCCATAAATCTGGAAAATGCCTCAGATAGAGCTTCACTAGTAATTAGATGACCCTCTGAATCAACCATCTCCACACTAGCTGGACCACCAACTACTAGAGGGTCAAATTCTCCCTCAAAGAAACCTTTTATCTCGCATTTACGATGATATTTACTGTCAGGTCCATGATATCTGGCTAATGTGAGTAATTCTGCTGGAGAAGCCAAATCAGCTTTATCCAAATTCTCATACGCTTTAATAGCTTCAGAAATATCTTCTTGTGTGGTACGACCAACCTGTGGAATATCCTCTAAATCAATGGACTTACGTAAAAACGTCATCTTGGATTCATTCACTACAGGTGAATAATAACCACGATTTGCTCTGCGTACTTCATTATCTTTTTCAAGACCAGAAAGGCTATCTAAATTCTCTTTAAAAATATCCCATTTTGCACCGGGATAAATCTCTTGCAATGTTGAATCACCGTTCTCGTGAATCTGATGAGCAACAGCATCAATAGCAATAGATTGTTTAACTAAACTTGGTCTAGTATCGTCAAACCAATTATGGAGGGAATCTCCCTCTGGTAAACGAAACATTAAATCATAATAAAGTTTTTCAATATCGTCTTGAGTAGCAGTTTGTTTTGCTATGTTACGATAAGTTTTAAGAAAAAAATACGGATTTGACATTATTCAGCACCAACATAAAACACCTAAATTTAAGAAACCTAAACATTACTACTCTGGTACTGAACTAAAAAACTTAATATAGAAACTTCCCTACCCTATCCCCAAACTCATATTAGCACACGCTAAAAACATATTTATTCTGGATTAAAATCCTTAAAATAAAATAGTAATTCATTTCGTGTACCATAAATTACATCATTTAATCTCTTTTTAACCGCCATATACTGAGCCTCATTCGGAAATGCTATCTCTAAAAGATTATATAAATCTCCAGCCATATTACCGAATTTCTCCATTACATGTAACTGTCCAGCATTTGCATTCTGGATGTCTTTTTCAATATTTCTCTGTTGCATTTTAATACTCCCTAGAGTTGCTCTAATCTTTTTAGATATAGTTCTATATCTGAGGGAAGGAATTGGATTCCTTCCTTAACGGCACGAGTCAAGAAAAATTGTCCGTCAAAACCACCTTTATTAGACATAACTCGATAAATCCTTTCGGAACTTCGACCTTTGCCATTCTTAGGTCTAAATCCAACCAATCGTTGATTTTCATAACGCTTAGTATGACCTTGGACTCGATGGGCGTTTACATATGTACCATCTTTACGAGTATACGCACTTCGTTTATGTGTCTTTGTACGAACCTCTTGAGGTCCAGACCAAGGTTGTGCAGGAGTTCCAAACTCAATTTCTGCTGCATAATCGGCTCTATATCTTATAGTAGCACCATCATTCAAATCGGCCTTCTCACCAGATTGTTTTAACGTACCAATATCAACAGGGACAAAGCAACCTTCAGTATCTTGGGAAATATTAAAAATACGTTCAGCATTGCGTCTAATTCCCTTTACTATCGCATCAGTTATAAGTCTATTTATATCATTAGTATTCATTAAACAGTCCCTAACAACAATTCATTCACTCTATCAAGTTTTTGAGACTCTTCATCGGTTAACCCTAATGGTTTCAATTGTATATCTATTCTATAATCTAATAATTCTAAAATATCCTCAACTTGGTCAATTGTTATATTTGCCCTTCCATTTTCTATGCTAGATATATACGGTTGTGTAACACCTAACAATTTTGCTAATTGCCATTGATTTAAATTTCTAGTTTTTCTAGCGTTGGAAATTACCTGTCCAACTATTAATCTTGAGTTTTTCATTGTTTTCATTATTATTTACGAATTGCATTATATCATATAGATACTATTTGCAATACTATATTTACATAAGTTTATTCCCAAGGCATGTCAACATCTAAAGTTCTCTCAAACATATTTTCCCTACCAGCAAACCTATTACCAGTATATTCATCATCTACAGGAGTACGAGAAACAGTACATCGACAATTTATGTTCCCATTTTGCCATTTTCCATCTACCATTTGTTTATTATGACTCCAAAGGAACCATGCTTCATCCCATGTTAGGGGATTCCAGCTTTGCCTAATCTCTTTCATTTTTCTTCGTCTAGTATCGGGGGTTGAATTCCAGTTATATTGATAAAAATATAAATCTTCTGGTTCTTTTGCCCATGCCCAAAATCTACCTATACCACTAGTTTGTCCAACCTCAGTTCTAGCTATTCTCTCTAACTCAAATCTTCTAGCTGGAGCAACATCATTTAGTTGTCTAACCATAGCGGGTAAATTATATTCTTCTGTCGGTCCAAAATTTCTCTCAACAACTTTTTGATACCTATTAGCTATATCTTCAGAAAATAAAACTATTCTACTACCTATTTTTAGTTCCGATTCCCTAAGTAATTCCAGAACTTTTTCATCACCTATATCAAGTCGTTGTCCAACTGCTACAACACCAGCTAAAAGACCACGTTTAAAAAGTTCTTCAAATGTTCTATTCATTAGTGGGATATTAACTTCAGACCATCTAGCTATGACTTCCCGAACCGCATCGACTACTTCTTGTTGGCTTTCTGTCCCATCAAGGGTTTCTAAGAACGATTGAACTGCGTCTTGTAATGTACTATATAGACGTAACTCAGCAGAACGACCAATAGTTTTCGTTCCCGGTGGTTGATTACCCTCAAAAACTAAACCAGCTTTAGATATGACTTCATCAACCCAATCGTAATACTCTAGTGTAGCTATATCAGGTATTGGTGGAAATCCAAGTTGAAGCGGAACCGTAGATTTTTCTACAAGCTCTTGTTCATCACTATGATTTGCCATTATCTCTGCAATAGCAGAACTCATAGTTTCTTCAAAGACATCATCCTCTATCTCTGGAAAGAGATAGTCACCATTTTCGTCTTCGTTATCCTGTAATTGGAGTATTTCGTTTTGCGGCAAAATAAGCCTTCCCTATTTTGTAACCAATAGAGTTTTTATCAAGTGTTTTTCTGGCTCCCCAAGTAGTATTTACCATAAGCCCTTTACCCACATGAGTAAAATTCTCATAGTACTTACGTTCAAATCCAGATGGCTTCCAACTAGCAAATTCCCAAGAATGCTCAAATGAGTCTATTTCTTCTAACAAAGAATCTAAACTCTCCTTAAATCTTCCAACTTCATGTAAGTTCCTTACATTCCTCTTGAACCTATCTCTAATTTTATCCCTATAGGTATCATCAACAAAATCATAACCCTGTCTTGCCCATGTGTAACCACCAACCGTTGCATTAGCACTTAATGTAATACTGTGAACACCTAATTTTTCATAATGTTTTTCAACATTCTCAGATATATCAGAGGCTATTCCTTGATTCCTATAAGTCTCGTAAACCATAAAACGACTATGCTCAACAGTCAATTTTCCATCTCTATTCATAAAATTTCTCTCCATAAATCCAGCTACTGGTCTATCATCGAATATTTTCTCATCATGTATGGATACATGTAGAGATAAAAATCCATATTCATCGTTAATATCACCATCTAGTTTAGTAATTTCGGTAGAATAATCCTCTAATCCAATAGAATACATGTCTTGTAAAGTACTTCTATCAAAATCCTCACCAAAAAGACTTTTCATGGCTTCCTTAGTAGAATTATCTAAAATCAAATCATCATGAGCCTTCTTTCTAGTTTTACTAATTACAGCACCTTTGGGTCTAACCCATCTCTTGGGTTTTTTCCAGTTACCGCTCTGAGGAACCAACCCCCTTGCTTCAGCCCTAGCCATATCTTCAGTAGAAACGGATTTTTGCACACGTTCTTGTTCATCACTATGATTTAACATTATCTCTGCAATAGCAGACATCATAGTAGATTCAAAATCTGGGTTCTCTAATTCAAGAAATAGATAAGCCCCATCTTCACCTATGTTTTCATTAGGATGTTTGTTCATTCTTTTGTCTCTTTAAAGCAAAATATGCCTTCCCTATTTGATAACCAATAGATTTTTTATCAAGTATTTTTTTGGCTCCCCATGAAGTTCCAAGTAAAATCATCTTACCAAGAGAATAACCTTTCTTACTCGTATAACCAGAGGGATTCCATGAAGCAAATTCCCAAGAATGATTAAAGGATTCTAAAGTTTCCAATAATGGTTCTAAGTCCCCACTAATCTTTCCATTCTCATGCAACTTAGTGACAGACTTTTTAAACAGATTTTGAATTCTATCTTTCTCTTTATAATTTCTAAAATCATAACCTTGTACAGCCCATGTGTAACCACCAATTCTATCATTAGCAGTTAAATTAATTGCGTTAACACCTAATTTCTCATACTCATTTTCAGAGTGTTCAATAATATCAGTAGCTATCCCTTTCCCTTGAAACTTTTTCTCAAGCGAAAAGCTTTGGTGTGTAACTGAAAGTATACCTTCTTTTCTACTAAAAGTTCTAAACATACTTCCAATCTTTTGTCCAGAGGAATCATTAATATCAATAAAAACTTTGATACCCATTTTTGAATTCCAGCTAGGTATATTAGGACTAGTACTAGCAGGATAATGCATTACCTGTGTAATTTCGGTAGAATAATCATCTAATCCAATAGAATACATGTCTTGTAAATCGCTAATCTCAAAATCCTCACTAAAAATAAAAGGAAGGGCTTGAGAAGCCGATTCAAAAACTACATCAGTATGAGGATTAAGTTTATTTTTTGAAGCTATAGATGCTTTCTTTCTAGGTTTCTCTACAACCACACCGGGAAGTTCCTTCCACTCGCTATGTAAGGCATTAGCATAGGTAGAATTACCGTCTAATATACTATATGTTCCATCACCATTATCTTTTAAATCGAGGGGCTTACGGCGTGATAAAAGCTGTTGCATTCGTTTATTAGCTTCAATTATACCTTCGGGTCTAGACCGTGTAGGAACTAATTTATCTATGTCTACAAGAATAGTATCTGGAACTTTCTCAAAATATTTCCAAGTATCCTCTGGAAGTTTAGTTAGTTTACTACTATCTTCCCCACCATTTTTAGGTAGTACCCACCGTTTTGGTTTTGACCAATTCCCACTTTGAGGCACTAATCCCCTACGTTTAGCTTCCGATATTGATGCAGTTGATTTAGTTAATTCAATCGGATATTGCCAACCTTCCTCGGAAGCCTCTTCTGCTTCTCGTTCTTCAATATCCTCTAAAAATATATCAGCATTATCATCAAGCGTACTTTCTTCATCATATATGTTACGCTCAAAGAAATCATCCATATCTTCCCAAGTCTGATAATCATCAGAATCTTGTTTCTTTACTCTAGTAATTTTACGAACTTTCTTAGGTTCTGGCTCTGGAGTACTTATATGATTCCGTACAAGTTTATCTTGCTCCTGTTCCCACTCAGCCCAAACCGTTGGCAAAATATAATCTTTTACAGATACTTCTGGGGTATGAACCAAAAATTCTGCACTAACTTTAGCCACGACTAACTGATGTTCTCTAAATTGTTTAGCTACATAATCAGCAACAACGGCTTTTCTGTCAGATTGAGATAATTTCTTCCTACCGCCCTCTTTATATTGTTTAATCTCTGCCCGGCGAACAGCATTAGAAATTTTCGCACTATCAACAGTGGGCATAGGATACTCTTTTAGCTTATCAATAACTAATCTAGTAGCATGATAATGTCTAAAATTATGTGGCTTAAAATCGTTTCCACCACCTAATTTTTGCAAGTAACTCCGAACTTTAGAAGAAGTAGGTTTAAATAGTTTATCATCATCACCTACCTTCTTTTTCTTTTCAGAAAAGAATTTAACTAGAAAAGCATCATCAATTAGCTTATCAGCAGGTTTAGCATCTTTACCAAGGTACTGAAGTCGAATCTTATTTCCCTCAACAGAAACATGTTTCCCTAATAGTTGTCTAGCTCCATATGTCGGAACTCTTGGAAATAAACCTTTTTCATCTTTAGGTTTACTTTTATCATCTGTGAAACCATTATTAGGCTCATCTCCAATTCTCAATCCAGCAACATCAAGCAGATGAAGAATAAGAGCTTCTTCATCACCTTTTTTCATCCCTCTCTCAATATCTTTCCGTATTTGAGGAAGAGCCTTCGTAAACTTAGCCACTTTAGCGTGTTTAGCCGCATCTTTCTCACCACTTTTTTTATCAGACCATATGTATGCCCATTTTCCCCTTGCATTACGCGCTCTGGCAACAGCAGTGTTTTCGGGATTCATATCCAACTCAAGAGTTTCACGTTGCCATGTAGAAGCAACCCTTTTAAGTACACTTTCCAAATACTCTTTTACATCTGGATTATCCTTAACCGCTTCAAAAACATCATCAAAGTTGGCAAATCCTTTCGGGTCAGATTTACTCTTCTTCCAACGAATACCCTCAGTTTTCTTCCCACTAGGTAATGTTATAGGAACTTTCACAGGAATTAGTTGACCACGAGCTTTCTCAATTTCAATATCTTCCTCATCCATTTCTGTATGCTCATGTTCAATATATTTTTCATTAATACCTACATAATCCAAACCTTTATTTTGAACATATATTTCCACGCCACGGCGTAACATATCTTCAATTCTATTTTCTGTTCCTTGAATAATGTCAAATGGGGAAGCTGATAAAATAGATAATCTAGCCTCACCAGCCTGATTTATATGTATGCTAACCACTCCGACTATACGATTATTAAATATAGCCAAAAGTCCATCATACCCTTTATATAGTATTTCTTGTAATGCAATTATTGGAAGAAATAAATCATGTCTACCTTCTTCCCTATCTCCAACATATCCCTTCCATGAAGAATATATATTTTTAATATCTCCTGTATATTCATCAATAGGAACAACACTATAAGCAGTACCTGTACGTTGCGGAACCGTAACTTTTTTCCATCTAGTAGCAAAATAAGGGGTTTTCCCCGGTCGATTTACCATAGTTCGATACGGAACCAACATCGTGCGAGATGATTGCTTAGAAATCCACTGTGATTTTTGTATATTTTGTTCGTCACCAGCTTCAAGTTCAAAATTTCTTGTGAGTTCCGTTATTAAGTATGGTAAATCCATAAAATCAGGGTCATTTCTAAGCTCTGAATACTTTTTCCATCCAGCGTTCTGAATTCCGTTTTTCCAAAGCTCTAACGCTTTATATGCTGGCATACCATTATTCTGAACCTGTTCCAATAAATAATTATTTAAGGAAGTGTAATGATTCATATGGTCATTAACAGAATAAAACTCCTGAAGTGCTATATTATAGGCACTTTGAACATCTAAAGATAAATCTAATATATCAGAGGTTTGTTCATCGGATAAAGAATACACTGATTCTTGCTTAAAACCATAACTATTATAATCAGATGCTAATGGGCTTCCCTCTGTTTCTTTCAAAGTGTTGGAGAGTATACCAACAGATTCACGTTCTTTATTAATAACAAGAAATTCTCTTTCATTTCCCTGATATGAATGCGACCAAAAATTAGACCAAATATCATCTTTATGAACCAAAGATGAGATTACCCAACCAGAATCTCCTCTAACAGCAAATTTATGAGCAACTTTAGAATCTAAAGTATAGCTACTTACAGGATTTCCCTTAACATCAACTGGATTCCAATCATCTTCTTTATATTCTTCTAATGAAGTTAATTCCTCAATTTCCCCTCTATTAGTACCACGATAAACTGGAATATAATCTTGGTCTTTATACACATAATCTAAAACTTTTCTAATAGCATTTTTATGTGAAAGAACATACGTATCTAAAAGTTCTTGGTTAGTTTTATACCTTAAATTAATCCCATCAAATGACTTTTTTGATGCAGTAAAATCAATTAATCTTTGTGGCTTAGATAAATATATTTCTTGAAGTCTGCCTATTGTGGGTCCAGAATGATGTAACACATCACCATCTAATTGCCGTCCGATAGACTCTTTTAATAAACCACCCCAATCAGAGGAACTGGAAGTTTCCCACTCATTCATTGAAACTCTATGAATATGACCAAAACTAGTATTATTATATAAAGATATGAAAGCTTCTTTAGCTTCTTCACCGGGGTCTGTTTTCATCACGTTAAACGTATATGTAGTATCAAACACTACATCTTCAGGAAATTCATTATGCTCTATAAAATGATTAACGGCATCTCTACCAAATGTATCATGTAATTTCTCAAGTTTAGCTACTTTATTTTCATAATTAGTCATAGGTAGATTTAAATAATATAAACTATCAAAAAATTCTGAAGAAATTAAACCTGACTTAACTCCTTCCCTTAAATCATAATGCTCACTACCAGTAAGTTCTGTAATAAGTTCATGAAATCGTTTTCCATCTAAGGATAAAATTGCTTTAGAGCGTTTGTCAAAATCTAAATCTTCATTAGTAGCCATATCCATAATGAAGTCTGCGGTTGGGTCAACTTCCATAAGGTCATAAATCACATCATGAATATACCATTTATCAGAATTGACAAAAGTATCAATATTATCCAGTATTGATGTTATAGGTCGAGTTCCAATAAGAACTTCTACAATAAACCTATACTCATCATCAAGTTCCAAGAGTTCTTTAAAAATAGAATCATAAGCATTCATTGTTTCCCATTTTGCTACAAGAAGTGCATTTGTTTCATCTTCCGATAATCCAGCAATAGAACCTGAAGGGTCAATTTTAGGTGGTGGAGCATCTAGAATTTTTCTTAATCTATCTCTTTCTTTCTCAAGAACAGCACGTTTTGGAGAAGGTAAAGCATTTTCTAGTCCTTGTAATAAAGTATTAAAATCCTCATCCGAAAGAACTTTATCTAATACATCCCCAAATATTCTAACCGTATCTATTTTATTTAGTTCAGAAATATCAGCGTCTTGGTTCATCGCCGTATTCCAACCCCATAATAATTCTTCTGGAGAATCACCTACACTGAACAAGCCCATTGGAATTTCCCCTTGTTCAATAGCATCCTGTAATGCAGGAATCATTAACGAATGTATGTCACCAACAATATTTGTTATGGTTTTTTCTGATGATATATCAGACGAGGCTTGGTCAGGCTTATCAGTTTGTCCAGTAAAATATTCTGCATGGTGTTTTACCCGAACAGGATGTTCAGGAAATCCATCATGTTTATGATAGCCCCTACGTTGTTTTTCTAACCAATCAGTTAAATCTAAAACGCCAACCATACCATATTATTCCTTAGTACGTTTATCTGCTACGGTAGTCAACCGATAATCTTTTGTTTTTTCACTCAAATCTTCATTTATTGATAGTGTGCTTTCAGCTACTCTATCAAGAAATTTCTTAGCCATTTTTATTTTATTAGAATTTCTAGATATTGAGTTATTAAACTTATCTATTTTATTCTTGATGTTTCGTACTCTACCAGCTAATTTACCAGCTAAATCTGTATCATCATTACTAACTTTTGATAATTTGTCCTCTAGCCACTTTAGAGCTTTCTCAGATTTATCTCGAACATCCTTTAATGTTTCTATACTATCTGACGCTGTATCAATTAAATTTTTAGCATCATTTTCTAAAGAAGATTCATCTTCCTCATTTTCTTCACCTTCTTCACCTTCTTCATCCTCATCCTCATCTTCTTCATCTTCCTCTAGTGATGGTTCATCCTCATCTTTAGTTTCTTCTTCTTGTTCTTCGGTATCTTCCTCTAGTGGTGGTTCTTCTTCTTTGAGCGATTCTTTTTCTTGTGCCTCTAATTTTTCCCTTAATTTTTCATAATTCTCATCCTCAAATGCCTGACGCACTTCTTGGTCTTGGTCTTCATAAAATTGTTTCATATCAGCTAATTCTTTACGAGCCGCAATCTTATCTTCATCAGTTATCTTCCCAAGACCATGTAACTCATTAATCTTTTCTTGTAAAGACTGAACCTTTTGTTTAGCCTTATCACTATCTTGGTCTACTTCCTCTTTAAGCTCTGTTAACTCATCAAACGTCTGTTGTGGATTATCAACACGACCTTGAAACAAGTCATCTAGTGTTTTAAGAATTTTCTCTACTTTATCATTAAATTTTTTAAGTTCCTGAGCAATTGGACTCTTAGGTTGAGTTAACGATTTTACTCGTTCCTCTTTATCATCATCAGGTTTTTTAATCCACCTACCGGGTTTCTTCCAATCTCCAGTTTTAGGTTTAAGACCCCGACTTTTTGCATCTGCTATGGATAAAGAACCACCCTCTTGTTTATCAAGGTCTTCTTCTTTACCCTTAGTCCATCTATGAGTATCAGGATTCCAAACGGCTCCCTCATAAGGCGGTCTACTTGGAGGATTCATAGCTCGCAAATTATTATGAGACTGTTTAGACAAATTTTGTTCTTCTTTTTGTTCTCTAATAAACTCACTTGCTTCACGAATAGATTCTTCATCTATAGAATACCCGGCATCTATAGGGTCAATAATTAAACCTATAGGGTCATCTCCCTGTTCCAGTGGTGTAGGTATATCAGAAGAATCTTGTTTCTTTACATTAATATCTTTTCTCCCAAACATAGAAATCCAAGGCTCTACATTTCCATAATCAGGATATTTAGAAATAGCATTATCAACTAATTCCTCAAATATTGGTCGAACATTAGGATAGAGTTCCTCATATGAACGACTAGTATCATATTCTGAAAATGTCTCTCGTATACTTTCTTCCGTATTTGGGTCATCTAACCATACTCTCATTTTTTCATTAGAAATTTTCATATCGTTTGATTTTTTATCTAATAGACCCATTAAATCTTCTTTAACATAACCCGTAGCAATTAAATTTTTAATAGCTGAATACATATGATTTAAGGCTTCTTTACGTTGTTGTTTTACTGACGATTCATATTCTTCCTTATCAGTAGCAATCATAATTGGTCTATCACTACTAAAATTTTCAAATCTAGAAAAAGCATTACTAAAATCACCTTCTTCTAAAGAAAACATATTTTTTAAATCATATTTATCAAAATCTTCTTCAGTAAATGGTCTTTCTAAAGACTCCATTGAATCAGCTTGATTTAAGGTTTCAAATAATTCAAACATCTCAGGATTTGTACGTTCTAATAAATCAGTTTTTGATATATATGTTTTAAAACATTCAGCGAAGAACTCAATTGGATTCACTGTAGAATATTTAGATACAAAACCCTTTTCAGACTCAACAGCCGTATTATATGCATTAGTTACATGCGCCCTAATCCAAGAAGGAACATTACTAGTACTATTACTATAAAAAGTATGAGCCAATTCATGAACCATAGTTTCAGCAAGGACTTGATGCCTTACTGGAGGATGCTCTTGCCCATATGTAACATGATTTTTTGTTCTCCAAAGAACTATATTATTATCTGCATCACAATGAGCTTTAACATGACCACCACCAAACTCACCACCAAATTTCTCTGATAGGTGTTCATCTTCTGGAGATTCATCCCACTCTAACTGAAAAGTACCAGTAAACGAATCTATTTGCCATTTAGGTATATTTCTCTTGCCTTCTCTCCCCCCTACTACCATATGAAGTCTATCTCTCTTAGGTTCCCCAAATCCCTCATAGACATGTTCAGGGCTTGGTCCTAACTCTCCCCCATCAATAGAACCTACTACTACCTCTAGTATGTCCTCAATTTGGTCATATCCCAAATAATAATCATCTTCAGGGTCATCATCACCAAATATATTACGTCTACCGTATTTCTCTCGCATTTCATCAAAATCAAATTTAAAAGTGATTTTATCTTCCACAAATTTTTTAACTTCATCATAAGAATAAACTCGTGGAGCATCAAGTTCCTCAACAACATCAGCATCTTCGCCCAAAACCCATCGTCTAGGTTTTTCCCAATCACCAGACTGCGGAACAAGCCCTCTACGTTTTGCTTCAGCAACAGATTCAGCAGAAACAGCCTTAAATAGCCAATCAGTTAAATCAGTTAAACTATCAAAATGTTCTACAGCTTCTTGTTTATTTAACCAAGTATTTAATGTTGTTAAGTTTAAATCAACCATATTAATCCTTCTGATTATTTATCCACTTAGTTAGCTTTTCGATTGAGTCTAAATCTTCATCTATCTCTTGTTCTTCTTCCTCAACTTCTAATTCAGTTTCTTCACTTTTATCAACTGATTCTTCCTCTTTTTTCTGTTTTGCCCTATCATCCCTGACACGTTTAATCCAATCAGCGTTCTCGTCAGAGTTATCTACGTTAATAGTGATTTTTTTATCTACCATATTATACCTCGTTATGACTAGTTATTACTAGTTAATAAATTTAAGCATTGCCAACCTTAGCATTGCCAACCTTAGCATTGCCTTCTTCAGCCCATTCCCACAGATTCTTTGCAATAGTTTCAGATTCTCTTCTTAATTCTTCCTCATCTTCATCATTTGACAACGGAACCATATATATTGGTGGTGAGTGAGGAGTTCCACTCCAACCTAACTTCTCAGTATCAAAGATATCATCCGCTAGGTCGGAGACTTCAGAATACTTACCAAGTAAATCATCAGGTGTCCATATATCCCGAAACATCCTATCATACACATCAAGTGCTTCTGATTGCTCTGAAGGAATATCTACCTTAAAATCATAATTTTCTACGGCTTCATCCATTATTTTTTCAGCGGCATAGCTAACCCAACCGTTAAATTCCTGCTCATCATATGAATTTGAATTAAGGTATTTAGTCATTAGGTCAGTTTCATCATATAGAGAAGGAGCGTTACCCTTGTCTGTTAATGTATCCGTTATATATTGAGCCAATTCGGTTGAATCTCCTTTAAACTCATTAACATAGTCTTGAGAACCCCAACCCAACCCATATATCTGCTCTATATCATAGTCATCTATATATTCAGCATTTAGTTCATCAGTAGCTATAAACTCTTCGGCATACCTTCTTGCGGAGATGTCAGTATTAGGGTCATTGATGACAAGAACCTCTCGTTCATTTCCCTGATATGAATGTGACCAAAATGTAGACCAAATGTTATCTTTATGTAACTCAGGTATAGATAATACAACACTATTTTTACCCTCATTAGCAGTTTTTTCGGCAAAGTCCATTGCAATTTCTTCACTTAATGAGTAGCTACTTAATGAATTTTGATTAATTGTTGCAGATTGGTAATCTTCAGTTAATAACCTAAAATCATCTTCAGTTACCTCACCCTCACTACCACGCCAAACCTCAAACGTATCACTAAATGGAAAACTTCTATCTAACAATGCTCTAGTCATATTTTTATGAATTCGTACATATTCATCTAAATTTTCTTGATTCATATTAGCCGTTGTTAAACTAGAAGAATTAAAAACACTATTTCGCTCTCTTTCTAGCGCATCATCAATACTCTCCCTAGATAATTTCTGAGAGTGATAAATAACCTTATCATCAAATTGTCTTCCAACAGATTCTTTTAAGATTCCACCCCAAACAGAAGAGCTACTGCCTTCCCAACCACTTTTAGAGTCTGTATGCATAGAACCAAATTTAGTTCCCCAATAAAGTTCATCAAAAACCGCAGGTAAGCCGGGGTCATCTTCGTATGGGTCAAAACCTCTCTTTAATTCATCTATAAATTCAATATCTAGAGAATCTGCCCATGTACTAAAATCTGAATCAGTATCACGTAATGCTGATTGAAACTCCTCTATATTTTGAATACTTAACCCCTTATCCTCTATAATATCTACTCTTGCATTTGCTTTGAATAAAGTTGAATCATTCACACTTTTAATTTTATTATAATACTTATTATTTATTCTTACGGCTTCCATCGCTTCTTTAGTTACTTGTCCTAATCCAGTTGGTTCTAACTCATTACCATCTTCATCAACAGTTAAAGCAACCTCTTCAGAACTGATTGGTGTAAGCACCCCTGTTAGAAAACCCTCTCGTAAAAATTCTTCAGTACTTTCAAATGGAGTTTCACTAATATATTCACTGTTAGCTCGTTCACGTAATGAATCAATATCATCTGTTGATTTTAAATCTCGTAAATTAGTTAATAAACCATCTACAAAAGTAAGAGGTAGTATATTAGCTAAACTCGATAAAATAGTAGGGTCTGTTTCAGTTTTCGCTAAATTTAACAACGCTGGATGACTAGGGTCAACATAATGTAATGCTTCTACTCCAGCTTGACGTAAAACCCTCCCGGCTCCTAAAAATGTATCCACATGATTAGTAAATTCTTCAGCAGTCATATTCTGAGATAAAGCGTGAAAAATAGTATCCTCAGTAGGTTCCCCACTTTTTGCTCCGAACCTATTAAGAATGCCCATAGGAATATTCTCATCAGAAAAGAATTCAACTAAACCATCAATATCGCCATCCGATAACATATCAGAAAATATAGAAAAGGATAATTGGTTGATTGTAGATAAAACATCAGAAACATCTGATGGTAGAACATCTCCACTAAAACGTCTATTAATTAAGGATAATAATTCTTTATCCTTAAATGAGTTTACTAACGAATCTCGCATAAATTTTTTATCTTTTGAAGATGACTTAGTGTAAGTCATTAATATTAAGTTTTGATTGTCCATACGAGCATTAGTATCAAATTTAAATAGGTTATCTCTAGAAAAGTTAAGTAAAGTATTAAGGTTTTCTGTATCACTAAAATTTAGAATAGAATGTCTAAGGCTATCTGTTAAACCTCGTATCAAACCTTCTGAATTATCTATATCCAAAACACCATCTAAATATAAATCAACAACATCTTCATGTGTAAAATCATCTCCCCTAACTAACATAGAATTTACAAGCAGGTCACGTATATTATGGATAGCAAAGAATGGCGAATATTCATTTTGTTTTGGAAATAAATGCTTATCCTCATCATTAAAAATTTCTTGTACATTCTGCTCTAACTCTTTCAATTGACTTATAATATATGGTTGAGTAAGCATAGAACTAATTTCAAAAGTGTCACCTTCAAACTCTAAAACTGCATCAGACTCTACATCAGACTCTACATCAGTTGCTTCTATTGTATCAATAACAGAATTCTTAGCGTTTACATATAATTCAGGGATATAAGTTCTAGCAGTCATTTTTTTACGGAGTTCATCTGCCAATTCCCACCAATGTTTATCTCTTTCAGACGGTGACATATCTCGTGTTTCATTAATTATCTGAGTATATCTATCTTTCACATGCTCAAGTAGTTCATCAGTATCTTTATCTAAAGAATCCTTAATATGAGAAAAATACATTTTTTGCTCATTTGTTAGTTCCGCAGTAGAATCTCGTTTCTCAAGAAATCGTTCCATAAGAGCATCAAAAAATTCATCTCTATCGCCACTTAATTCATGTATTTTTGTTTCTGTATCGGATTCATCATCTTCTTCGGGTCGAACCCATCTATGGGTTTCTTTCTTCCACTCCAATCCACGAGCTTTCATTCTCGCTGCAACTTCTTCATCTGGTGGTAAATCCCTAAAATCTCTAAATGTTGGAGAACTTAAACCACCTGTCACTTTATCTAAAGAGTCAAAAGTATCAGCAAGAACTTTATCAGCTTCGTCTACTTCCTGTTTCTGTTTAAAAAACTCTGGGTTTAAAATATTTTGGTTACTCAATCTAATTTTAATAGGGTTTTTTAAATTCCTACCTAAAACTGTAAGTTCTTCTTCATGTTGAGCGTCAGGTTTCATAGCATTTAAATCTAATAAAATATCATCACGATTAACTTCATACATCGCTACATAGGGTTCCCCAACACCCTTTTGACTAAAATAATTTAATGCTGCTGTACCCGGACTAAGAGATGTTGGTGTCGGTATATCATCACCGTGAACTTTACCACCACGAAATACATAAAACTTTTCTGGTAATCCTCTATGTTCTATAGATTTCTGAGTCATATCCTGAAATTTTTCAATAGCTAGTTTAGCCTGTTTCTCGGTAACACCCTTACCTGAACCACCATAGTTTGGAAAAAATTCACTAAAAACCTCGGCAGCATAGGAATAGTCTAGTTTTCCATCAACACATTTAAGGGCTTCATAAAATCTCTCAGAATCCATCCCACCTAATTCAACTAGTTTTCTAGCTACTCCTTTCAAAGATTTATCACCAAATTCAAACTGTTGTAAGGCATCTCCATAATTATTTTTAGCATAAAATTCTGGAATATCATCATAATGAATTTCTTTAATATCAGACGGTATTTCAGGAAATGGGTCATTTGAATCAGTAGCCCACTCTGGTTTAGGAGTCAATCTAGGTGGATGATAATTTATAAATGTTGTCGCTCTACTAGGAATCGTATACTGAGCAAGAATTTCATCTTTTATATCATGTTCAGATGAACCAAACATAATGCTCCTTGGAATTGTCCCCCAAATCGCCATAACTTTATCAGTGGGTGTCATACCAATATTTTGATAAAAATCATTAGCATAATCCTTTTCTGTAAGAGTTACATATTCAATGGGTGTATCCTTGAATTCAGACTCGTATAATGATTCCCAACTCAAATCATACTTAGGCATTTCATATGAAGAAGTTTTAGTGGGTTTTGCTTCTTCTACTTCTTCAGGTTTTACCCAACGATATGGTTTTTCCCAA
>Ga0114934_10000290_pt1 | contig 31916 bp, 27 predicted proteins | sample 4SBtaG_2_FD_99695 | JGI IMG/M metagenome (GOLD analysis project Ga0114934, IMG submission 99695) | Deep subsurface microbial communities from Kolumbo volcano to uncover new lineages of life (NeLLi) - 4SBTROV10_white metaG | ecosystem: Environmental > Aquatic > Marine > Volcanic ...
TCCTGCGGCGACGGTTTCACCCAGGTAGATGTAGAAAGCTGCGACGATGGTAACGCCGATAACACTGACGCCTGCCTGGCCACCTGCGAGCCTGCTTCCTGCGGCGACGGTTTCGTCCAGCTTGACGTTGAGAGCTGCGACGATGGTAACGCCGATAACACTGACGCCTGTCTCTCAAGCTGCGAGCCTGCTTCCTGCGGTGACGGTTTCACCCAGCTTGATGTAGAGAGCTGCGACGACGGCAACGCCAACAGCGATCTTCTGCCCAACTCCTGTCGGACTGACTGCCAGCCTGCTTCCTGTGGCGATGGCGTGGCCGATGTGGGCGAAATCTGCGACGACGGCAACGCCGATAACACTGATGCCTGCCTCTCAAGCTGCGAGCCGGCCTCCTGCGGGGACGGTTTTGTCCAACTGGAAGTAGAAGCCTGCGATGCGGGTGTCGACAACAACGACGAGCAGGCTGATGCCTGCCGCGACGATTGCACGCTGGCCAGCTGCGGCGACGGCGTGGTCGACTCGGGCGAGGGCTGCGACGATGCCAGCAGCCACAACTCGGGCACCTGCCTGGTCAGCTGTGAGCCGGCCTCCTGCGGAGACGGTTTCGTGCAGACAGGCGTTGAAGCCTGTGACGCGGGCGCTGGCAACAACGACAATAACGCTGACGCCTGCCGCAACGATTGCACGCTGGCCAGCTGCGGTGACGGCGTGGTCGACGCGGGCGAGAGTTGCGACGATGGCAATGCCGACAACGGAGATGCCTGCCTCGCCAACTGCGAAGTCGCGAGCTGCGGCGACGGGTTTGTGCACGCCGAGATAGAAGCCTGCGACGGTGGAGTTCTTAACAGCGATCGGCAGGTGGACGCCTGTCGTAACAATTGCACGCTGGCCAGCTGCGGCGACGGCGTGGTCGACGCGGGCGAGAGCTGCGACGACGGCAACGCCGACAACAGTGATTCCTGCCTGGCTACTTGCGAAGCGGCCAGCTGCGGTGACGGTTTTGTCCAGAATGACGTAGAAGCCTGCGACGCGGGCGTCAACAACAGCGACGAGCAGGCTGACGCCTGTCGCAATGATTGCACGATGGCAAGTTGCGGCGACGGGGTAACAGACAGCAACGAGAGCTGCGACGACGGCAACGCCGACAACAGTGATTCCTGCCTGGCTACATGTGAAACGGCCTTTTGCGGTGACGGATTCGTCCAGGCCGGCGAAGCCTGCGACGCGGGCGCCAACAACAGCGACGAGCAGGCTGACGCCTGCCGTAACAACTGCACGCTGGCGAGTTGCGGCGACGGGGTAACCGACAGCAACGAGAGCTGCGACGACAGCAACGCCGACAACAGTGATTCCTGCCTGGCTACTTGCGAAGCGGCCAGCTGCGGTGACGGTTTTGTCCAGAATGACGTAGAAGCCTGCGACGCGGGTGTGGCCAACAGCGACGAGCAGGCTGACGCCTGCCGTAACAACTGCACGCTGGCGAGTTGCGGTGACGGCGTGATCGACGCCAACGAGAGCTGCGACGATGGCAATGCCGACAACGGCGATGCCTGCCTGGCTACATGTGAAGCGGCCAGCTGCGGTGACGGTTTTGTCCAGAATGACGTAGAAGCCTGCGACGCGGGCGTGGATAACAGCGACGAGTTGGCCGATCTCTGCCGCAGCGATTGCAGCCTGCCTTCCTGCGGTGACGGCGTGTCCGATGCCGGTGAGGCCTGCGACGACGGCAACACGGATAACGGCGACGCTTGTCTCAACAATTGCGACGCGGCCTCTTGCGGTGACGGATTCGTCCAGGCCGGCGAAGCCTGCGACGCGGGTGCCAACAACAGCGATGAGCAGTCCGATGCCTGTCGCAATGATTGCACGCTGGCGAGTTGCGGCGACGGGGTAACAGACAGCAACGAGAGCTGCGACGACGGCAACGCCGACAACAGCGATGCCTGCCTGGCTACTTGTGAAGCCGCCAGCTGTGGCGACGGCTTCATCCAGGCCGAAGTGGAAATCTGCGATGAGGGTGTGGCCAACGACGATGCCGTTCCCAACTCGTGCAGGACCGATTGTACACTGGCGAGTTGCGGCGACGGCGTGGTCGATTCAAGCGAAGCCTGCGATGACGGCAACAGCTACGACGGCGACGCCTGCCTGCAGGACTGCAGCGTGGCGACCTGTGGCGATGGTTTCAGGTTGGAGGGCGTCGAGCAGTGCGACAGCGGTGACGGACAGTACGGGCCCTTCCGGGTGGCCAACTCGGACACCGCGCCTAACACTTGTCGCAGTGATTGCACGCTGCCGTTTTGCGGCGATGGCGTGACCGACAACGGCGAGAGCTGTGACGACGGCAACACCGACAACACCGACTCCTGCACCGACGCGTGCCGCGTTGCCTTCTGCGGCGATGGCCTGGTACAGGGCGGAATCGAGGCCTGCGACGCGGGTGCTGATAACAGCGATGACAAGTTCGACTCCTGCCGCAGTGACTGCACCCTGCCCAGTTGTGGCGACGGCGTGGTAGACGGTGGCGAGTTCTGCGACGACGGCAACGCTTCCAACAACGACTACTGCTTGTCTGATTGTACCTTGCCGAGCTGCGGCGATGGTTTTTTGCAGATCGACGTAGAGCAGTGCGACAACGGTGAGTTGAACTCGAACTCGAACCCGGGCGGCTGTCGCAGCGACTGCCGGCTGGCCAACTGCGGTGATGGAGTCGTTGACGAGGGCGAGGCCTGCGACGACGGCAACGCCGTTGAAACCGATTCCTGCTTGTCTAATTGCCGCGAGGCCTCCTGCGGTGACGGCTACGTGCAGGCCGGCGCCGAGCTTTGCGACGATGGCAACTCTTCTGATTCCGACGGCTGCCTTTCCTCCTGCGAGCCGGCCAGCTGCGGAGACGGCGTGTTGCGCCTGGGCGTTGAAGACTGCGACGCGGGAGTCGCCAACAGCGATGAAAGACCCGACGCCTGCCGGAGCGACTGCACCCGGCCCTTGTGTGGCGACGGCGTCACCGACCTGGGCGAGGCCTGCGATGACGGCAATGTAGACAACGGCGACTCCTGCCTCGTCAGCTGCCGTGAAGCATCATGCGGCGATGGATTTCTCCAGCAGGATATAGAGGTTTGCGACGATGGTGCAGCCAACTCTGACACGCAGGGCGATTCCTGCCGGAGCGACTGCAGCCTCCCGACCTGTGGTGACGGAGTGATCGACGCGGGCGAAACCTGCGATGACGGTAACGTTGGCAATTCGGATTCCTGCCTCGACGACTGTCGCTCGGCCAGCTGCGGCGACGGCTTCGTGCAGGTGGGGGTTGAAGCCTGCGACGCGGGCGTTGACAACAGCGATGAGAACGCCGACTCCTGCAGGACCGACTGCAGCCTTTCATCCTGCGGGGACGGCGTGGTCGATTCCAACGAAGTATGCGACGACGGAAACGCCGACAACAGCGACGCCTGCCTGGACAGCTGCCGGGTAGCTTCGTGCGGCGATGGGTTTGTACAGGTCAATGTAGAAACCTGCGACGCGGGTGTTGACAACAACGATGCAAGCGCCAACTCCTGCAGGACCGACTGCAGCCTTTCGTCCTGCGGGGATGGCGTGGTCGACTCGGGCGAGAGCTGTGACGACGGCAACGCCGATAACAGTGACGTCTGCCTCGACAGCTGCCAGCTGGCTTCGTGCGGCGACGGCTTCGTGCAGGTGGGGGTTGAAGCCTGCGACACGGGCGTCGACAACAGCGATGAGAATGCCGACTCCTGCAGGACCGACTGCAGCTCGTTCTCCTGCGGTGACGGCGTGGTCGACACTGGCGAGGCTTGCGACGATGGCAACGCCGACAACAGCGATGCCTGCCTTGGTAGCTGCGAGGCGGCGTCCTGCGGTGATGGTTTTACGTGGGTCGATTACGAGCAGTGCGACGATGGCAACATAGACGAGAGCGACGCTTGCCTGTCTGATTGCAGCAGCGCCAACTGCGGTGACGGCCACGTTTGGCTCGGCGTCGAAGAATGCGATGCGGGCGATGCCTCGAGCGATGTCAGGCCGGACACCTGCCGCGGCGACTGCCGCCTGGCCTGGTGTGGCGATGGTGTCATGGACGCCGGCGAGCAGTGCGACGATGGCAGCATGAACAGCTCGACCCGGCCGAACTTCTGCCGTCCTAACTGCGTGCTGCCTCACTGTGGTGATGGCGTTTCGGACGAGGGTGAGAACTGCGACCGCGACGCCCAGGAGGTGATGTCCGAAAAGGTGCTTCCAGGCAAGCCGGTATCCGGCCTGTCGCTGCCCGCCCGGCCGACGCCCGCAAAGGCAGAGGCTTCCGCTGACCCGAACGGAGAGCTATAGAAGTCATTCGGAGATTTATCCCGCATGGCCACCAACTTAAGAGACGCTGCCACCGTATTGCCCCTGCGCGATATGGACGGGTCGCTGGAAGTTTTCATGGTGAAGCGTAACTCCGCGCTTGGCTTCATGGGTGGGGTCCACGTTTTTCCCGGTGGCGTTGTCGACGAGGATGACTCCGTGATCGGCTGGAAAGACGCGCTGAGCGGCTACGACGGCGAGCGTTCTTCGCGGAGCATGCATAAACTCGACGCGGACCGCACGCTGGGCTACCACGTGGCCGCCGTCCGCGAATTATTTGAAGAGGCCGGCGTTCTGCTGGCCTGCGACTCGTCGGGGCGCGTGCTCGGCGGGGCGCGTGACGCCGAGATCGTGGAGCGGCTTGGTAGTCGCAGGGCCGAGCTCGCGGGTGGCGCGGTGGCGTTCATGGAGCTGCTCGTAGGCGAAGGTCTCAAGATAGCGGCCGACGCGCTGCACTACTTTGCTCACTGGATCACCCCCGAGCCCTCACCCAAGCGTTACGACACCAGGTTTTTTCTCGCGGCTATGCCGGCGGGGCAGGAAGCCGACCACGACAAGGTCGAGTCGGTCGAAGGGGACTGGTACGAGCCCAAACAGGCCCTGGACCTCTACTTGCACAGGAAAATTAAACTCGCGCCGCCCACGCTTTGCGCGCTCGACCGCGTGGCCCTTCACGATACCGTTGCCGAGGCGCTCGAGGCCGCCGTCGCGCTGGACGTGGTGGAGGTCGAACCCAAGATATCTATGGGTGAAGACGCCGTGGCGATACTCTATCCAGGCGACGATGACTACGACTCGGGCGTGGCGGTTCATCACTCGAGTGGTCGCATACTGAACCGGCGCGTGCTGAGAGACGGCCTGTGGGTGAAGCCATGAAGTACAGGTTACGCTGGCAGGCTTTTGACGAGTTGTGCTGGGAGTTGGCGGCGGCCAACGAGGGATCAGCTTTCTGGATCGAGAACCCGACGGGCGAAGTGATGGCCGGCTCGCGGCCCGAGCCCGACTCGGGGCGATGCTGTCGTGAGCTTGAAGATGACGGACCGGTGGGTCGCTTGCTCGCCTGCGCTACGGGTAGCGATGCCACCAGCGGGTCGGGCCTGCTGCAGGCGCTTGCCTCGCGCGAGATTAAACAGCAGTCCACGGTACGCGATATGGCCGACGCCACGGCGCGGCTGTGGAGACAGACCAACGCATTCTTGCGCATGGCCGAGACTACCAACCTCTCCTTTGACCCGGCGGTTGCCCTGGACAAGGTGCTCGACGTGATCGAGCACTCCACGTCGTTCAGGCGGGGCTGGGGTATGCTCAAGTTTCCAGGCAGCGAGGGCTGGCGCCTGCTCGGGGACCTCGACGGCAACCCCGAGGAGGGGAACCACGCGCCCGGTATCGAGGTGCAGCCTCCAGCCACAGAGGCCCTCGACGAGGACGTCAAGCTGCTTCAGCCAGGTTGCGAGGACGGCGAACTTTACGAGCAGATTTCTTCTACCTTGGGGCGCAGCGGCCCGCTGGCGGTAGCATCGCTGGGTACCGGCCAGGGCTGTTACGGCTACCTGTTGGTGCCCGCGGACGACCCGGACCTGCTGACCTCGGAGGACTTCAAGGTGCTAGCCGCGGCCGCGCAGATACTGGGCGTGGCTGTTGAGAACGCGCACATCCTCGGCCGCGAGCGCGAGGCCATGCGCCTGCAGGTCGAAAACGACATGTTGGCCCTGCAGGCACGCGACATGGAAGAGATGACACACGTGGTAGCGCATGACCTCAGGTCGCCCATGCACTCGATATACGGATTCATGCACGTGGCCCTCGACGAGCTTTCCGATCTCTCTACCCGCCTCAGCCAGGACGGTTACAACAACGCTACCGGAATGGAGACGATGGTCGCCGACCCGATACGGGACGCAATACGCAGCGTCGAAAAACTCAACCGCATGGTCAAGCGGCTGCTCGAGTTTTCGCGTTCGGCGAGAGCGCCGTACAACTGCGAAGACCTCGACATGAACGACCTGGTCGATGGCGTGGTCAGGTCATTCGGATACGCGCTTTCGCAGGACGAGGTGACGGTCACGGTAGAAGAGCTTCCCCCGTTGGTGGCCGACCGCGTGCAGATGGAAGCCGTGCTCGGCAACCTCGTTGACAACGCGGCCAAGTACATCGGCGACGGGCCCGAACGCTCTGTCGTGGTGGGCTGCGTCGAAGGCGATCATGGCCGCGAGTACTTCGTGCGCGACACCGGCGTGGGTATGACCCCCGCGCAGGCCGCCAAGGTGTTTCAACCTTTCCGACGTTTTCACGCCGACAGCGTCCCCGGCGAAGGCATAGGGCTGGCCCACGTTCGCAAGATCATAGAGCGGCACGGGGGGCAGATTCGCTGCGAGACCGCCGAGGGCGTGGGAACGACGTTTTATTTTTCGGTAGGCAGCGAGCTGGGTGCTGCAGCCGACGAGGCCCCGGTCGCCTTGCAGGCGGCCGAATAGTCGAGCTTCAGTCGGGCCAGGTTGTTCCTGGCCGCTGGGCCGGTGAGCATGGTCTCGCCGCTGGTTACCGGCCGGCAGGCCACGGCGGCCAGCTCGGCTTGCTGATGGGCTGACGCGAGCATCTCGGCGGCGGCGCAGGGGTCACCGCTGGTAGCCTTCGCAGTGCCACGCTCAAGCAGCGCGCGGGCAACCCGCACCCTGTCTTTGCATGCCTGCCGCGCGTCTTCGATGCGCAGGCCGCGCAGGCCGCGAGCCTCGTCCATTGCCTCGCGAAAGCTGGAGACACCGAAGATCACCGCGAGTACGACCGAAACGGCCACGAGCCTGAAGAATGTTTTCCTGGTCATGCTGGGTCTCCGACAGGGTGAAGTGTTTCACTGCCGTGGGGGCAAATAAAACAGTGGCTGCGCCCGGGTCCCACCCACCGCCGCTCTGGACTCGCCGGCGCGAACCCTGTCAAATACCCGCGTGGACGTTCCGCAGACACTGGAGGGTTGGTACACGCTGCACGACGTGTGGAGCGTAGACTGGACGGCCTGGGCCCTGCTCGGCGATGACGAGCGGCGCAGCGTTCTCGATCAAGCCCGCGCGTGGCTCGAATCTGCCTCGTCGGTGCGTCGCGGCGACACGGCCATGTACAGCGTGTTGTCGCAGAAAGGCGACCTCATGTTCGTGCACTACCGCGAATCGCCCGAGGCGCTCAATGCCGTTGAGCTGGCCCTGCGGCAGACGGCGCTCTACGGTTTTCTGCAACCCACTTATTCTTACGTGTCGCTCATCGAGGTCAGCCTCAACGAGGTAATGGGCATCGCCGCCAAGCGCTTGTCCGACCGCGGACTCAACCGCGGGGACGAGGGTTTCGACGAAGCCTGGACCGAGGCGGTGGAAGAACAACGCGAGAAGATGAAAGAACGCCTCTACCGAGACGTGCCGCCGCAGAAGTACATCAGCTTTTACCCCATGGACAAGAAACGCGGTGAGACCGTGAACTGGTACACCCTGTCGGCCGCCGAACGCCGCGACATGATGCGCGGCCACGGCAGCGTGGGCCACAAGTACCACGAGGTGGTCACCCAGGTCATAGGCGGGTCGATCGGACTGGACGACTGGGAGTGGGGCGTGAGCCTGCACTCCGACGACATGCTGGTGTTCAAAAAGCTCGTCCACGAAATGCGCTTTGACCCCGCCAGCGCCCTCTACGCCGAGTTCGGGCCGTTTTATCTCGGCATACGTAGCAGTGCCGGCAGCCTCGGCTTGCTTCTGAGCGGCCATGCGCCCTCCTGAAAACGCCGCAATTTGAAACAATTCAAGCGAAATGTTGCGGCAAAATGCGACATTTAGGCTGAACGGCAGGCTATATGGCCTGGGATCATTGCCCGCCCGGGGCCGCCCCTGTGCTTTCCTTAGGGAGCCACGCGGCTCTTTTTCGCCTGGCTCTCGCCCCTTGAAAAAAGGAGAGCGCGTAGCCCGGTTGATTAAAACCAGCACTTGCCTCGTCGACTGTTATTGGAAACCAGGTGCCGTATTTCCAATCTGCACACAGGACTGGTTGCATTTAAACAGGAGTCGGAAAAAAGAGGTCCCTAAGATGGGTGCATTGAGAATCCAAGCAAAGTTTCACGTCGGGCAACTTGTCGAGCATCGATTGTTCGGCTACCGCGGTGTCGTGGTCGATGTCGACGCCGAGTTCGAAGGCAGCGACGAATGGTACCGCGAGGTGGCCAAGTCGATGCCGCCGCGAGACCAGCCCTGGTACCAGGTGCTCGTGGATGGTTCGGAAGACAGCACCTACGTGGCCGAGCGCAATCTCCAGCGCGACGGGCTGGGCATCGCCGTCGAGAATCCCGGACTGGAGCACTACTTTGACGGGATGGATGATGGGGTTTATCTCACACGTAACTTCAACTGATACTCGTTCACCCGGGTCGGCGATACTGCTCGCCGGTGTAATGTTGGCAGCGGGACTGCTGGCAACCGGTTGCGGCGGCAACGACGGCGGCAACGACGGCGCTCGGCCGGCTGCCGCTACGCCGGCCCCGGGCGAAAGCGCCGACAGCAGCGCACTGGCCGAGCCGGCAACGGGCACAGGAACCGTGAGCGGGACGGTCAAGTTGCTGGGCGACGCGCCCGCCAGAAAGCAGCTGCGAATGTCTGCCGACCCTTACTGCGTTACGGCCAACGAGGGCGGGGCCGTCAGCCAGTCCATCGTCACGGGCGGGCAGGGCGGCCTGGCCGGGGTTTTTGTCTACCTGTCGGCTGGAGTCGCGCCCGGCCCCCGTGCCGTGCCCAACGAGCCGGTGGTACTCGACCAGCGCGGCTGCATGTACGAGCCCCGCGTGGTGGGCGTGCGAGTCGGCCAGGAAGTAGAGTTTCGCAACAGCGACCCCACGCTGCACAACGTCCACGCGATGCCCGAAAGTTCGAGCAGCTTTAATCTTGGAATGCCGCGCGAGGGCATGACCGTGCGCCGCCGTTTTTCGAAGCCCGAGGTGCTGGTGCGGGTCAAGTGTGACGTGCACCCATGGATGGAAGCTTACGTGGGGGTGCTCGAACACCCTTACTTTGCCGTCACCGACGAGCAGGGCCGTTACAGTATCAGTGGCCTTGTGCCCGGCGATTACACGCTGGCAGCGGTGCATCCGCGCCTGGGCCGGCTTGAGCGTGCGGCCCAGCTGCAGGCGGGCGATTCTCCTGCAGGCGATGCGCCAACGGTTGATTTTGCCTACCCCGCCCGCGGCGGGGGCTGACCCTGCGCCCGGGCGCAGTCGCCCAGTAGCCACCCGTCCCTTCGCTCCGGGGCCGCGCTCAACTGGACTTGCGAGCCCGCAGCCGTTAGTCGTGCTGCCGTTGGTCGCATAGCTCAGTCCGGTTAGAGCGCCTGCCTCACATGCAGGAAGTCCCTGGTTCGAGTCCAGGTGTGACCACCATTTTTCAAGGCCGGCGAACAAGCGAGGGCAAGCGCACTGGAACTGATCGACGAAAATCGTTTCCGGCGTGTCCTCGACGCCCGGCACTTTGTCAGTCCTTCGCTTCCGGCTGCATGAAGGCCAGGGGCATGCCGCCCGGCGCGTCGATGACCGAGGCTATCAGCCCGCCCTGTATTGCCTTGTTGGGGCCGCTCACTTCGTGGCCGGCTCCTTGCGCGCTGGCGACGCTCCGGAGGATGTCGGCCGACTGCAGGGCCAGCCCCCAGGCGGCTGCCGGTACCGCTGCCTCGCGGTTGACGGATATCTCAAGGATTGTTTCGCCCGCCTTGATAAAAGCGTAACGACCCCGCGGCAGGTCACGGACACGAGGGCGCAGTGCGAAGTTGTCGGCGTAGACTGATGCCGGTTGCTCGGCATCGGGAGCCATCAGTACCAGGTGGTCGATAGACGAGACCGCGTTGGGGTGGTCTACGGGCGCGTTCGTGCCGTCGCCCGCTTCGAGCAGCGTCAGTGCACCCGGCGTCAACTCGGCGGGTACTTGCAGGCAGGTGGTACCGGGGTCGTGGGCCAGTTCGACACCACTACGCGCCCCGATAGCCCGCGCTGCCTCCCCGATGTCGGCGCAGGTCCAGGTCCATCCGAGCAGGGTGCGGTTACAGGCAAGTGCACCGGTCACGGCGCGCGACAGTTCGTTTTTTGTTCCGTCGTCTACCAGCAGCCGGATATCGGCGTGCTCGAGAACGATGTCATGGCAAAGACACCCCTGCCAGGTCCTGGGAGAACCCAGGGCAAAGCCCATGTCAGACCACGCTTGCAGGTGATCATCACTCGCCGCAACCAGGGCGGCCCCAACTCCGTCAACGATTCTCACCGGGCAAGCATAGAGGGCGGGCGGTATCATGGAAATGGGTGTCGCCGGGGCTGCATCGCGGGGTTCCGACGGCTCGGGTGCCGAGCTAAACAGGTCTGTCGTGGAACGGGACCTTGAGAAGAGCCAGGCGGCGTTGCAGGAGTTCATCCGCCGCCAGCAGGCCGGGCAGGCCGCGGGAGACGACGCGCTGCGCGTGGGCGGGCTCACCCGCCTGTCGGGCGGGGCCAGCTGCGAGGTTTACGGCTTCGACCTGCACGCTGGAGACGAACCAACCCGCGCCATGGTGCTGCGTGCCGACCGGCCGGGCAAGGATTTCAGTGCCAGCCGCGCTGACGAGTACGCGGTGTTGCGCGAGGCCGAGCAGGCCGGCGTCACCGTTCCCCACGCCCATTGGCTCGGCAGTGCCGACGACGGGCTGGGTGTGCCCTTCATGGTGATGGATTTCGTGCCGGGTCTCGCCCTGGGCCAGCGGCTGCTGCGCGATGACGCTTACGCTTCAACCCGCGAGGCACTGCCCGCTCAACTCGCGGGCGAGCTGGCCCGCCTGCACGCGGCCGCTCCCGGCCATCGCCTGCCCGGTGCGACGCCGGCGGGGGACGACCCGCGACGTTTTGCACTCGCCGCCGTCAAGCAGTGGACCGCTGCCGCGGCGACCCTGCACACCGACTACCCGCGCCCCGCCCTGGATCTCGCGGCCCGCTGGCTCAAGCTCAACGCGCCCTCGGTCCAGGAGCCCGTGCTGGTGCACGGCGACTTCAGGATAGGCAACATAATGTTCGACGAGCGCGGCCTCACGGCGGTGCTCGACTGGGAGCTCGCGCACCTGGGCGACCCCGCCGAGGACCTGGGCTGGCTGTGCGTGCGCTCGTGGCGATTTGGTCGCGACCATCCCGCGGTGGGCGGCCTGTGCACGCGCGACCGCCTGCTCGAGTTGTACCGCGAGGCCGGTGGCCGGGCTGTGTCGGCCGACCAGCTTCGCTACTGGGAAATATTCGGCAACTGGAAGTGGGCGGTCATCTGCCTGCTGCAAGCGGCCAGTGCACGCGCGGGCAGTCGCCCTGACGTGGAGCTCGCCGCCATAGGCCGGCGCGTGCCGGCCGTGGAATGGGAACTGGTCGATCTGCTCGACCGGGAGCAGTCGCAATGAAAGATTATCCACCTGCAGACGAGTTGCTCGAAGCCGTGGCGGCTTTTCTCGACGAGGAGGTCAAGCCGTTGCTCAAGGGTGGCAAGCGCTTCAAGAGTATCGTGGCGGCCAACGCCTGCAGGGTGGTCGCGCGCGAGGCGGCCGGAAAAACCGCGCTCGTCGAAGAGCAGCGCCGTGGCCTGGGCGAGTTGCTGGGCGAGTTGCTGGGCAAGGATGGCCAGCCCACGGCTGCCGTTCCGGGAGACGACAGTTCGGCAGATGAACTCGGCCGCGAGCTGTGCGCTGCTATAGCCGAGGGAGCTTATGACCAGGGGCGGTCACGCGAGCAGTTGCTGGCCTGGTTGCGCTCCGATGTTGAGGCGCGCCTGCGCATCAACGACCCGGCGTTCCTCGAGCGTAACGAGCGTCGCGACAAGTAACCGCTGCTGAAAACAGCGCGCCGCGAAAATCAACCGCCGTGTCAGTGGCCGAAAGCGGGGGGTCTAGAGTTTGTCGGCCAGGTCGGTCAGTTCCCAGGGGAACAGTCCGTCCTCGGCCACGCGACCAAAGTGTCCGTAGGCCGCCGTCGGCCTGTAGATAGGTCGCTTGAGGTCAAGTTTCTCGATTATCGCGGCCGGCCTGAGATCAACCAGCAGCTTGAGCTTGTCGGCCAGCGCGGTCTCGTCGCCCTTGCCGGTGCCGAAGGTATCAACGAGCACACTCACCGGCTGCGCCACGCCGATGGCGTAGGCCACCTGCACTTCGCAGCGAGTTGCCTGCCTCGACGCCACCACGTTATGGGCCAGGTAGCGGGCCATGTAAGCAGCCGAGCGGTCCACCTTGGACGGGTCCTTGCCCGAGAACGCGCCGCCGCCGTGGCGACCCCAGCCGCCGTAAGTGTCCACGATGATCTTGCGTCCCGTCAGCCCGCAGTCACCAACCGGTCCGCCAACCACGAAGCGGCCGGTGGGGTTGACGTGATAAACGGTCTCGCCGTCCACGAGCTCGTCGGGCAGCAGTGGGCGCACCACCTGCTCGAGCACTTCTCGACGCAGGCGATCGTCGTCGGCGTCGGCGTCGTGCTGGGTGGAGACCACGACGGTTGTAATGCGCGCGGGCTGCTCGTCCCTGTACTCCACGCTTACCTGCGACTTGGAGTCGGGCCCGAGGTAGTCGGCGCCGCCGGTCTTTCGCAGCCGTGCGAGGTCGGAAACGATAGAGTGCGACAAGGATATGGGCAGGGGCATGAGCTCGGGCGTCTGGTCGCAGGCGTAACCGAACATGAGCCCCTGGTCGCCGGCGCCCTGTTCTTCGTGCTTGCCGTCGCCAACGGTCACGCCCATCGAGATGTCCGGCGACTGGGCGTCGAGCCTGACAATGATCTCGCAGCTGTCGGCGTCAAAACCCTCGGTACCCGAGTAACCTATGTCGCGCAGGACTCCGCGCACAACGGTCTCGTAGTCAACGGCTTGCTTGCTCGTAATCTCGCCCGCCACCACGACCAGGTTGGTCGTGACCAGGGTCTCGCAGGCCACGCGGCTGGCCGGGTCGCCGTCCAGGTGGGCGTCGAGTATGGCGTCGGATACCTGGTCGCAGACCTTGTCCGGGTGCCCTTCCGAGACCGACTCGGAGGTGAATACGAAATCGCGTTTGCCCATAAACTAAAGCTGCAGCAGGAGCTGCAAAGACGATGGAAATTACAGGGTTGCACCCGGGGGGTCAAGCTGGGCGCAGGGCCTACTCGGCAAAGCCGCGACGCACGAGCTCGCCGAGGGTGGCAACAGCCTGCTGGGCGTCGCTGCCGGTGGCCTCGATGACCAGCAGCGTCCCGTGGCCGGCCGCCAGCGTGAGCAGGTCGAGCACGCTCCCGGCGTCGGCGCTGGCCTGGCCGTTGGATATCGTGATGCTGGATTCAAAGCCCTGGCCGGTGCGCACCACGATGGCGGCCGAGCGCATGTGCAGGCCCAACCGGTTGGTTACGCGGAACTCGCCGCGCGCTTGTTGCTCTTCGCCCATCGGTATCTCTATGGCCCGCTACTGATAATTCCGGTCTATGTCACGGTGGCGCACGCGCCCAACGTAGCCTTCTTCGCTGAGCCTGCGCACGAGTTCTTCTGCCAGGGCCACCGAGCGGTGGCGTCCCCCGGTGCAGCCTATGGCAATGGTGATGTAGGCCTTGCCCTCCTCGGCGTAGCGCGGCAGCAGGAAGCTGAGCATCGACACCAGCTGCACCAGGAAGTTGGAGCAGTCGGCGCGCTCAAGAACGAAGCTCGACACGGCCTCGTCGAGCCCGCTCAGCGGCTTGAGCTCGTCGACGAAGTAGGGGTTGGGAATGAAGCGCACGTCGAACACGAGGTCGGCGTCGGTGGCAGGGCCGTGACGAAAGCCAAAACTCTTTACCGTCAGCGCGGGGCCCTTGGAGTGTGCGCGCGACCCCAGCGAGTGCACGATGTTGGCCTTGAGCTCGTGCACGTTGGTGTCGCTGGTGTCGAGGTTGATGTCGGCGGAGTCGCTCAGTATCGACAGCGACTCGCGCTCCCGGGCAAGTGCTTCCTCCAGGCCCAGGCCCTGGTCGCCGGGGTGCGGTCGCCGGGTTTCCGAGAAGCGCCGCAGCAAGATATCGTCGCTGGCGGTCACGAAAATAACAGTGACCCGGTGGCCCGCGTCTTCGAGGGTGCTGCGTATGCGGGGCCAGGCGTCGGTGTACGACTCGTCGCGGCAATCCAGCCCCAGCGCCACCCGGGTCATGCCCTCGTCGGTGTTGTTGCACAGTTCCACGAAGCGAACCACGAGCGCGCTCGGCAGGTTGTCTATGCAGTAGTAGCCGTCGTCTTCGAGCGCGGCGAGGGCGGTGGACTTGCCCGACCCGGACATGCCAGTGACCACCACGATGTCCACAGAGTCGTTGTGGCCGTGGGGAGCGCTCACGGGGAGATAGCCGACTCAGTCTCCCTGCTGCGGTCTTCGGCTTCAGATATGGTCGCCATTACTTCGTCGACGTCGGAGCAGGCGAGCAGCTCGTGGCGAAACTGCTCATCTGTGAGCAGGTGGGCCAGGTGGGCCAGCCAGCGAAGGTGCAGCGAAGGGTGGGCTTCGGGAGAGACCAGCACGAAGAAGATATGCGTGGGCTGGCTGTCGACCGAGTCGAAGTCCAGGCCGTCACCCGACAGCCCGAGGCAGGCGACTACTTCCTCCGACATGGCTACCTTGCCGTGGGGAATGGCAATGCCGTCGGCGATGGCCGTGCTGCTTGCTTGCTCGCGTTCGACGAGCACTTCGGCCACGCGTTCGGGGTCAATTGCAGAGTGGGTCTCGCCCACCATGTCGGCGAGCTGCCCTAGTATTTCGCGCTTGGTTTTGCCCTCGAGCTTGAGCGTTATGCGGCGGGGGTCGAGGATATCACGGGTTTTCATCTGCGCTTGTCCGGGTTGGGGTGCTGGGTGGTCTTGTTCTTGTGGCGTTGCGCCTGGGACTGGACCTTGTCGATGGCGAGGTCGATGGCAGAGTAGAGGTCCCCGGTGCTCTCGTGGGCCGACACAACGAAATTGGGCGCCTGGATGTTGATCTCGGCCTGGTGCCGGCGCTTGTTAACCGTGAGGATAACGTGCGCGTCAACGGCCCGCTTGAGGTACTTGTCGGCCAGGCGGGTGATCTTGTCAGAAGCGTATACCCGCAGGGGTTCGCTGGGTTCTACGTGGCGAAAAGTAACTGTTACCTGCACGTTGTCCCTCCTCGTTTCAAGGGGCGGCCTCAACCAGTTGCAACGTAACTCTTTCGCTTTGACGAGGGAAGTATACCCAGCACCTCCCGGTATTTGGCCACCGTTCGGCGGGCGATACTGATGTCGCTCTCCTTGAGCTTGTCGGCTATGTACTGGTCGCTGAAAGGTTTTGCGCTGTCCTCGGCTTGGATAATGGTGCGTATGCGTTTCTTGACGCTTTCCGACGAGACGTCGCTGCCACCGCTGCTCTTGAGGCTCGAGGTAAAGAAATACTTGAGCTCGAACAGGCCCTGAGGGGTGTGCACGTACTTGTTCGAGGTGGTGCGGCTGATGGTCGACTCGTGCATTTCTATGTCGCTGGCCACGTCCTTGAGCACCATGGGCTTGAGCTTATCCACTCCGTGCATGAGAAACTCGCCCTGGAATTTAACGATGCTCTCGGTCACTTTTCGCAGCGTGCGTTGGCGCTGCTCGATCGAGCGAATCATCCACTCTGCCGAGCGAACCTTGTCCTGCAGGTAGCCTCTCGCCTCGCTGTTTTTTTCCTTGTTGTCCTTGCTCTTGTCGTTAACGATCTGCCGGTACTCGGGGTTTACCTTGAGCGCCGGCAGGCCCTCGTCGTTGAGAGTGATCTTGAACTCGTTGCCGACCCTGTAGATGTAGGCGTCGGGTGAAATATAACGGGCCTCGCGCTCGCCGTAGTTGCGACCGGGTTTCGGCTCGAGGTCGCTTATGATGTCGTGCGCGGCGATCACCTCTTCCACGGAGCAGTCGAGCTTGCGCGCCACCTGGTCGTAGTGGCGTGACTCGAGCTCGCCCAGGTGGGCGTCGATGATCATGACAACGTAGTCGTCTTCCTCGTAGCCGATCAGCTTGGCCTGCGCCATGAGACAGTCGCGCAGGTCGAGCGAGGCTGCCCCGGGTGGATCAAACTCCTGCCGGATGATGTCGCGCACCTCGGTGACCTGCTCCAGGCTGCACTCGGCCATCGAGGCGATCTCTTCTTCGCTGCAGTCGAGGTAGCCGTCCTCGTTGATGTTGAGGATGATGATCGTGCCCACGCGGCGCTCGCCTTCGCTCATCATCGCCAGGCCCAGCTGGTCGATCAGTGCCTGCCTGAGGTCCGACTCGGGGTTGCCCGTGGTCTCAAAGATGCTGGGGCGGCTGTCGTCGCGGTCCGAGCCGCTGCCCACCGCGCCGTGCATGTCGTTGCTGTGACGCTCCACGTACTCGTCCCAGTCAACGTTCTCTTCTATCTCCGAGGTGGGCGCTTCTTCTTTGCCGGCGTCCTCGGCCTCGCTGACGGCCACCTCGACGGCTTCGGCCACCTCGGCTTTCTCGGCCGCGTCGGCGGTCTCGGTCTCGGCGCCCTCGGCCTCGCTGCCCTCGGTAAATTCGGCTTCGAACTCGTCCTGCTCGAGGGCCGGGTTCTCGGCCAGCTCGGCGTCGACCATGGCCTCGAGATCGGCGCGCGACACCTGCAGGATCTTGATGGCCTGGCGCAGCTGGGGAGTCATTCGCAGGGTCTGCGAAAGCTTGAGTCCCAGGTTTATGCGTTGTTCGAGGGCCATCTAATCACTTGTCTCACAGCGTGAACTTGTCGCCCAGGTAGATCTCTCGAGCCCTCTTACTTGAAGCTATGGCCTCGGGAGCCCCTTCTTCAAGCACCTTGCCCTGGTTGAGGATGTAGGCGCGATCGCAGATACCGAGCGTCTCTCTCACGTTATGGTCAGTAATAAGGATACCAATTCCGCGGCTCTTCAGCTGAGAAATAATGCCCTGGATGTCGATTACCGCTATCGGGTCGACACCGGCAAAAGGTTCGTCCAGCAGCATAAAACGGGGTGAAATTACCAGCGCGCGGGCAATCTCGACCCTGCGGCGCTCCCCCCCGGACAGGGACTCGCCCAACGCCCCCCTTATGTGGGTGATGCCGAGATCGTCGAGCAGCAGCGAAACGGTCTCTTCCTGGGTCTGTTCGGGGGCCCCGATGACCTCGAGCACCGCCAGCAGGTTCTGCTCGACCGTGAGTCGCCGGAACACCGACGCCTCCTGGGGCAGGTAGACCACGCCTCGGCGCGAGCGCTCGTACATCGGCAGGTCGTCGAGGCGCTGGTCGCCCAGCGTTACCCTGCCTTCATCGGGGTGCTCGAAACCCACAATCATGTGAAAGGTGGTTGTCTTGCCGGCGCCGTTGGGTCCGAGCAGGCCCACCACTTCGCCGGCGTCTACGTGCAGCGACAGCTGGTCCACGACGCGGCGCCTGGCAAAGCTCTTACTGAGCGACATGGCCGACAGGGTGAGCTTCTGGTCGGTGGGTGTCATGGCTGGTCCAGGGGACTGTTCCCCATGCCCTTGACGTCATCGCTGGAAATCGTGGCCCGCACCCGACCCTCGCCGCCGTCCATCACCGTGCGGTCGTTCTCGAGATCGACCACCAGGCTTTCTCCCGTGACTTCGCTGTCGCCCGATCCCAGCGTGGCGTTGCCTTCGAGCAGCAACTCGCGGCGCACACGCGACCAGGTGGCCGTGCGCGCCGTGGCCCGTTCCTGCCCACGCGTGACGACCACCGAGCCGCTGGCCTTGACCTTGCGCAGCAGGCTGGGATCCGAGGGCGCAAATTGCAGCTTGAGTTGGTCCGCCGACAGGCGCACGTCGCCGTGCTGGGCCACCACCTCGCGGCTGCATACAAGCGTGCCGGCCTGGTAGTCAAACGACATCAGGCCCGCTTCGAGGTGCAGGTCGGCAGGTAGTTTTGAAAAGTCGAGCATTTTCACTGCTGAAGCGACCGAGGATAGCACATCGCCGCCGTCGGCATCATTATTGCTTCCGGTGGTGGAGTTTGCGTCTCCCACCGCGCCGGAGGCTGGCAGTCGGCTGCGCCAGGGCCTCGGTTCGCGGTACACGGTGGCGTTGACGCCGCCGCGAAAGCGCAGGCGGCGCAGGTTGAGCTCCAACTCGAGGTCGGCACCTTCGAGCTCGAGGTCGGCCGAGTCCATTCCCACCCGACCGCTCACGGTTAGCAGGTCGGGCCCGCGCTCCCAGGCCAGGATGTCGGCCGACAGGTGAAAGCGCCCCAGCGCCACCGACACGCCACCCGACAGTTCGATGGCCTCCACCTGGTTGCCGTCCATGTACACGCGTCCGCTCGACCCCGACACGAAGGCCGAGGGCTCGCCCTCTTCGAAGAACGTGACCTCGGGGCCCGATATTGTCACCGCCGCGTCGTCGCGAAAGTAAGCGGCTTCCTCGGCGCGCAGTTCGAGCAGCTTGACGCCGTTGCGGGTCACCACGCGATGGAAGTCGCGCATTCGTTGCATGAGCTCGGGTACCACGTGGGCAATCAGCCGACCGTCGTCGAGCTCGAGCACGTCGCCGGTGTCGGCGCGCATGTACACGGTTACCACCCCGGCCAGCGCCAGCGCTAACAAGCCCAGACGCAAGCCCTTGGTTTTCATGCCCCGCTCGCTTCAGGCCACGCGACTGCGCAGCAGGTCGTGCAGGTGCACGACACCCACCGGGCGGCTGTCGTGCTCGTCGGTTATAAACAGGGACGTGATCGCGTGCTGCTCCATCATGGCCAGGGCCTCGGCGGCCAGCGAACGACCGCTCACCGTGCGCGGCCCCACCGTCATGACGTCGGCAGAGCAGAGCCCGGCAGGATTTTCGTTGGCCAGCACCGCGCGCCGTATGTCGCCGTCGGTGACCACGCCCACCAGCCGGCCGTCGTCGTCAACCACGGCCACGGTGCCGAGCCCGCCGCCGGAGATGGCCTCCACGACCCCGTGCATGGAAACCTCCAGTCCCACCGATGGCAGCTCGTCGGGGCCGTGCATGAGGTCGCTCACGCGCAGCAGTTGGCGGCCAAGCGCGCCGCCGGGGTGCAGCAGCGCGAAGTCGTCCTCGCCAAAGCCCTTGCGCTCGAGCACGGCCACGGCCAGCGCGTCGCCCAGGGCCAGGGCCACGGTGGTGCTCGCCGTGGGTGCCAGTCCCAGGGGGCAGGCTTCGTTGGTAACCGAGGCGTCGAGCAGCGCGTCGGCGGCCTCGGCCAGCGGTGAGTCGAGCCCGCCGGTGATCGCCACCGTGGGTATGGACAGGCGCTTGAGGTTCTCGAGCATGTCGACCACGGCGTCGGTGGTGCCGCTGTAAGAAAGCGCGATGCAGATGTCGTTGTGCATGAAGATGCCCTGGTCGCCGTGCCCCGCCTCGGCGGCGTGCAGGAACATGGCCGGCGTGCCGGTGGAGCTGAGCGTGGCCGCCAGCTTGCGGGCGATCTGCCCCGACTTGCCCATGCCCGCCACTATGACCTTGCCCGTGCAGTCGGCCACCAGCTCCACGGCCCTTTCGAAGCCCGGGCCCAGGCGATCGCGGGCCTCGGCGAGCTCGGCCATCTCGATGTCGATCACGCGCCGCGCCGACTCGAGCGTGGCGCTGTCGGCAGCGTTGTCGCGGGCCTTGCCGGTCTTGCCGCTCACTTGTTGGCCCCCGCGGCTGATTTTTCTGCTGCCGACTCTTCGGCTGCTTGCGCGCAGGCCTCGTGCACGCGCGACAGCTGGTCGAGCACGGCGGGCAGGTCGGCCAGGGCCAGCGAATTGGCGCCGTCGCTCAGAGCCTGGTCGGGGTTTTCATGCACCTCGAGAAACACGCCGTCCACTCCCACGGCTACCGCCGCGCGAGCGAGCGGGGCGATGTACTGTCGCTCACCCGTGCTGCGGTCGCCACCGGCGCCGGGCAGCTGCACAGAGTGGGTGGCGTCAAACACCACCGGCGCTCCCAGCCCGCGCATGATCAACAGCCCGCGAAAATCGTTGATGAGGTTACCGTAACCAAAGGTCGTGCCGCGCTCGGTCAGCAGCACGCGCTCGCCGCCAGCCTCGCGGGCCTTGGCCAGCACGTTGCGCATGTCGGTGGGCGCCAGGAACTGGCCTTTTTTTATGTTCAGCGTGCAGCCACTCGCGGCAGCTTCCTGCACGAGGTCGGTCTGCCTCGCGAGCAGCGCGGGAATCTGCAGCACGTCGGCGACCTCGGCCGCGGCGGCCACCTGCGCGCACTCGTGCACGTCGGTTATCACCGGCAGCCCGGTGCGACGGCGCACCTCGTCCAGCGCGGCCAGTCCCTCCTCGGCGCCGGGTCCGCGAAAGGATTTTGAAGAGCTGCGGTTGGCCTTGTCGTAAGAAGCCTTGAATACCAGCGGCCAGCCGGCGCGGTCGCAGATCTCGCCCAGGAGCTCGGCGTGGCGCAGCACCGACTCGCGCGACTCCACCACGCAGGGGCCCGCGAGGAGAAACAGCCGCCCGTCGCCGGCCGTAACGGCAGCGCGTTGCTGCCCGTCCAACTCGAGGCCGCGGGCCAGCTCAAAAGCGGAGCCAGGTGCTCGCTCGACGGTCAACTACCGCCCTCCTTGCCGCCCGAGCCTTCGACCACGCGCAGGCCCGACAGTTCCATGGTTTCGCTTTGCCGGCGCCGGCGTTCGAGTGCCGCGCGAATGAAACCCTTGAACACCGGGTGACAGGCCAGCGGCTTGCTCTTGAACTCGGGGTGAAACTGCGAGGCCAGGAACCAGGGGTGAGACGGTATCTCGATCATTTCGACGAGTTCGCCGTCGGGGCTGAGCCCGCTCATCACCATGCCGGCCTTCTCCAGGCGCTCGCGGTAGCTGTTGTTAAACTCGTAGCGGTGGCGGTGGCGCTCGCTGATCTTGCGCTTGCCGTACACGCGCTGCCCGAGTGAGCCTTCTTTCACCGTGCAGGGCCACGCGCCCAGGCGCATGGTGCCGCCCTTGTCTTCGAGGTCCTGCTGCTCGAGCATCAGGTCGATCACCGGGTGGGGCGAGTCGGGGTTGACCTCCGAGCTGTTGGCGTCTTCGAGGCCGACCACGTTGCGCGCAAACTCGATGACGGCCATCTGCATGCCCAGGCAGATGCCAAGAAAGGGCACGTCGTTCTCCCGCGCGTACTGTACTGCCTTGATTTTGCCCTCGGCACCGCGCGACCCGAAGCCCATGGGCACCATCACGGCGTCGGCCTGCTTGACCTCGGCGGTGAGTCCGTCGGCCTCGATCTGCTCGGAGTCAACGTGGATGATTTTCACTTCGCAGTCGTTGGCGATGCCGCCGTGCAGCAGGGCTTCGTTGAGCGACTTGTAGGAGTCGGCCAGGCCGGCGTACTTGCCTACCATGGCCACGGTGATGCCGGTCTTGAAGTTGTCGAGCGTGGTGGCAGCCTTCTGCCAGGGGGCCAGGTTGGGTGCGCCGGTCCATATGCCGAGCTTCTCGGTGATGCGCGCGTGCAGTCCTTCGTGCTCAAGGGCGAGCGGCAGGTGGCAGATGTTGGGTACGTCGCGGCAGGGGATGACCGAGCGTCGATCCACGTTGCAGAACAGTGCAACCTTGTCGCGTATCTTTTCGTCTATCTCGCGGTCGCACCTGAGCAGCAGCATGTCGGGTTGAATGCCCAGGCCGGTGAGCTCCTTGACGCTGTGCTGCGTGGGCTTGGTTTTCATTTCGCCCACGGTATCGATCCACGGCAGCAGGGTGAGGTGCACGTACAGCGAATTGCCCTCGCCGGCGTCGACCTTCATCTGCCTTATGGCCTCGAGAAACGGCAGGCTCTCTATGTCGCCCACGGTGCCGCCGATCTCGCCTATGAGTACGTCGTAGCCCTCGGCAGCGGCGTTGATACGCTTTTTTATCTCCTCGGTGATGTGCGGAATGACCTGCACGGTGGCGCCCAGGTAGTCGCCCTTGCGCTCGCGGGTGATGACCTCGTAGTACACCGAGCCGGTGGTCACGTTGTTGATCCGGCCCATGGTCGTGGAGATAAAACGCTCGTAGTGACCAAGATCGAGGTCGGCCTCGTAGCCGTCGTCGGTGACAAAAACCTCGCCGTGTTGAAACGGGCTCATGGTGCCGGGGTCCACGTTTATGTAGGGGTCCATCTTGAGCATGGTCACCTTCAGGCCCGAGCTTTCGAGCAGGGCGCCGATCGACGCCGAGGCAAGCCCCTTGCCCAGGCCCGATATCACGCCGCCGGTTACGAAGATGAACTTGGTGGGTCTCTTGTTACTCATGCTGTTGTTCCTGCTTCTCCGCCTTGCAGCGCTTGCCGTGCTCTCTTGAGATCCGCGGGGGTGTCTACTTCGAGTGGAGCGCCACCGGCCGCCACCACCACCGCTATGTCCATGCCGTGTTCGAGTGCCCTGAGTTGTTCGAGTTTTTCGCTGCGCTCGAGCGCCGTCGGTGCGAGTTGGCTGAAGCGAAGCAGCGCCTCGCGCCGGTATGCATACAGGCCCACGTGGTGCAGCGCCGTGGCCTGGCTGCCAGCCGCTGAGTTGCCAGCCGCTGAGTTGCCAGCCGCTGAGTTGCCCGCCGCTGAGTTGCCCGCCGCTGCGTCGCGCGAGAAGGGGATCGCGGCCCGCGAAAAATACAGCGCCCGTCCGTCGGCCCTGCACACGAGCTTGACGACCGAGGGGTCGGCCATCTCGCGGGGGTCGTTGATCGGCACGGCCATCGTGGCCAGCTCGCAGCCTGGGTCACGGCGCAGGCGTTCGACCAGCGAGTCCACCATGGCGGGGTCAAGCAGCGGCAGGTCGCCCTGCACGTTGACTATGATGTCGTGGTCGAGCGCACGGGCCACCTCGGCCACGCGGTCGCTGCCGCTGCAGTGTCCCGGGTCGGTCATCACCACCTCGGCCCCGACCGCGCGCGCGGCCGCGGCTATGCGCTCGTCGTCGGTGGCCACTATCACTTGTTCCACGGTGGCGGCCTGGCAGGCACGCTGGTACACGCGGGCCACCATGGGCAGGCCGTCGAGCTCGGCCAGGGCCTTGGCCGGCAACCGTTCGGAGGCGTAGCGCGCCGGTATCACTGCTGCGGCTCGAAATTTGGCTGCGGACATAAAAAAACCGTGGCCAGGTGAGCGCTCTTGAGGCTGCGCTCCCTGTCACGGGGTGTCTTTATACTCGGCGCTCATGGGCAAGTCCAAGCGAGGGTAGTTCGTGGAGGGCCCCCGCGGCGGCACGGGGGGTGTCGAAGCTTTGACGCTCGGGCGCAGTTTGTACGGTTGCCGGGTGGAGTCAGGTGGGCGCTTTTGTGCATGGGGCCAGCTTTTAAGGGCCTCAGCCTTACTCGCCCGACCGGGCTCGGCTGGCACCAATCGTGCTCATTGCAGGGCAGAGGATCCCGGCATGGAAGCGCAGAACACGGCATATCACGACACAGCAGACCACAAAGACCCCTCGCTGGCCGCGCAGCCCCCGGTACTGCCGGCGGCCGCCGAGCCCGACGAGCAGTTGCTGTCCGAGCTGAGTCACAGCCTGGGCAACATCATTCATCGTATGTACTACTGGACCGGTGTTCTTGAAGACGCCGTTCTCGAGGATGCCACTTCAGAAGGTGCAGCGCCGGAGGATTCAGCGCCGGAGGATGACGCCGTTCTCGAGATCAAGTCGTCGCTCGCGAGCCTGCACGAGATCATCGGCCGCACCATGGAGCTGGTTCGCCCGGTGGAGTCCCACCCGGTAACGGCAAGCGCGGCCGACCTCGAGCTGAGCATCGGGCGGCGTTTTGACTGCGTGCCGCCTGGCTCCGACGCCGATTGCCTGTCCGGGCTTGCTACGCCGGTGACGGTGGACCCGCAGCTGCTGGGCCGCGTGCTGGCGCTCATAGCCGAGCTGGCCGGCCCGGGCTCCGAAGTGAGCAAGCCCCCGGCGCGGCTGGCCACGAAGCTGGACCAACAGGCCGCGCAACTGTACTTTCAGCTCGAGCTCGCGGCCTCTGCCGAGGTCGCGAGCGGACCGCGCATGGAGCTGGTGGCGGCCTTGTGCAGCAGGTTCATGGCCGCTTTCGGTGCCAGCGTTGAGATGGCCGTCAGCCATGCCGGGACGGGCAGAACCCTGGCGGTCAGCCTTTGTTTCGGGCTCCAGGCGCCGACGCCGTCCTGTTGAAGCGCTTGCCCGAACCTGCACAAAATCTCTGCCGGGCTGGCGGACTTGCCGCGCTGCGGCTACAATGAGCGCAGGTTGAGGGCGAGTGCGCCCGCGTAAAGGGTAAAACCTGCGTGGTTTATTTGCGTGGTAAGTATTGACACTGTGGCACGTGTGGGTGTACAAGCCGTCTTGAGTATCGTGGTCTTCCGCCCACAGGCCTGGTCTCGGTTGGCGTAGCGATTAGAAAGAGAGCGAATAGAAAGAGCACGTGGAGTAGAAAAAAACATGAGGTTTGAAATAGTGACGAGTGTAGTGGTCAGGCGGCTGTTGGTGTGTGCGTTGGGCCTGGGGCTGGTGGTGGCGTTGGCGCCCCTGTCGGTCACGGCCGGCTCGGTGTTTGGCACCGTGCAGGTAAACGGTCCGGTGTGGTCGAGCACGGGCGCGGCAGATTGGGCCGAGGTCTCGGCAACCCGTCCGCTGGTGGCCGGCGACAAGTACCGCACCGGTGACGAGGGCTACCTGCTGGCCGATCTTGGCGACCAGGGAGTCGTGGGCATGTACGGCAACACCGAGATCACAGCGGGCGCGGCCGGTGTCGGGGCGCTGATTGATGTTCTCAAGGGCAAAGTGGCGTTTCATCTTGCGCCCGAGTCCGGCTTGCAGCTCAAGGCTGCCAACGCGGCTATCAACATCGACTCGGCGGGCCTGGACAAGGCGGCCGACGGTTACGTTCAGGTCAACAAGGCCGGCACCGCGGTGCTCGCGGTAGAAGAGGGCACGATCAACGTGCGCGTGGCCGGTGTTGATCGCAGCTTGACCCAGGGACAGCAGATACAGCTGAGCGTCGACAAGGCCATGCAGTTGGCTGGCTCTGACTCCGAAGACGCAGCGGCAGCGGCCGTGGCGGGTGGAGCAGCCGGTGGCGGAGCAGCCGCTACAATAGGCGGCGTGGCTGTCGGCACCGTGGCTTCGATAGCGGCGGTAGCCACGGCCGTTGCCATCGTGGTCGAGACCGACGACGACGGCAGCCCGGGCAGCTGATCTGGTTTGGATTGGCGGCGGGGTGCACGAGCCCCGGTAGAAAACTTGAAGGCGCCGAGCGGGACGACGAATCTCCTCGGCGCTTTTTTTGTTGTATACAGGGCGCGCGTGTTAGTGTGCCCGCGTTGAGTGGTGTGGTAGTTGTAAACAAGAAAGGCTCGGTTCGTGCTGTCGTGTTGGCGGGCTTAATCCTGTTCACGGGGGCCTGCGCGGCGACGCCCGACTACACCCGCCTGCACAGCGACACGGCGGGCAAAACAGCCGCCAACCAGGATCTTAACGCCAGCCTGAGCCTGCTCGCGGGCAAGTCGCAGACGCCGGGCGACTACGCCATCGGCCCCGAAGACCTGCTCGAGGTCACGCTGTTCGACATCGAAGACACCACCGGCGAGCCGCGCCTGATTACGTCGAGGGTGTCGAACACCGGCTACGTCACCCTGCCCTGGGTGGGCAAGATCATGGCCCGTGGCTACACGCCGCTGGCCTTCGAAGAACACCTGCGCAAGAACTTCGCGCGCTTCATACACCGGCCGCAGATAACGGTGTTCGTCAGGGAGTACCGCAGTTACGAGATCTCGATAGTGGGCTACGTTGAGAAGCCGGGCGTGGTGCAGCTGCGCGGTCGCAAGACCCTGCTCGACGCGCTCAGCCTGGCAGGTGGCCTCAACGAGGAGGCCGGCCACAACGTGCGCCTGAGCCGTGAGATCGAGGTCTGCCCCGAGGCCTTTCTGCAGAAAGACGGCGGGCAGGCCAACAGCGAGTCCCTCCTGCCCTGCCCGCGGCAGGTCGTAACCGAGTTGATAGACCTCGACCGCCTCACCCGCGACGGCGACATGCGTCTTAACCCCGAGCTGCTGCCCGGCGATGTTATCAACGTGCCGCGTGCGGGCGTGTTTTACGTGGAGGGCATGGTGAACAAGCCCGGCGCTTACCCGCTGCTGCAGGACACCACCGTGAGCCAGGCGCTGGCCACTGCCGGTGGCATTGACGTGGCGCTGGCAAAAGGGGGCGACACGACGCTGTACCGCAAGATGGCCGACGGCCAGCGCCGCCCCATACCAGTGAGGTTTGACCAGATAAGAGAAGGTCGCGCCGAGGACTTCCTGCTGCAGGAAGACGATTTGATAGTGGTGCCCGTGTCGGGGCCCAAGTTTGTTGTTGACCGCGTGCTCGGCCTGGTGCGCGTGGGCGTGGCCTACTGATGAACGCGCAGGCTAGCGGAAGAAAACAGTGAGAGACGACCACAACGACGCCGATCATCCGCTCGACGAGCAGCGGCCGCCCCGCGAGGAGCCGCGGCTCCAGCAGCAGCCTTCGAACCTGGCCACGCGCAGCCAGGCCGGCCTGCCCACGCAGTACGGCCCGCCCGGTTATAACGCCGAGCCCTACTACGCCGACGATGAGATCAACCTCTGGGATTACATCCACGTGTTGCTCAGGCGTCGTTGGTCGGTGGTGGCGGTGTTCACGGCCTGCGTGCTGGGGGCGCTGATTTTCAGCCTCGCGGCCACGCCCATGTACAAGTCCACCGTGCTGTTGGAAATCCAGCCCGGCGGCCCCAATGTAATGGACGACGTGCAGTCGGTGACCGACCCCATCGCCCAGGCCCAGGCCTACAACGACTTCTTCCAGACCCAGTACGACATTCTCGCCAGCCGCGAGCTCGCCCGTCGCAGTATCGACGAGCTCGATCTCAGGGACGACCCCTGGCTCAACGGAGAACTGGCCGCAGCCGCTTTCGTGGGCCGCACGAAGCTGGCAGTCAAGGGCTGGCTGGGCGGTGGCGGCGAAGGCGACTCCCTCGAACTCGCCGAGCGAAAGTTTGAGCACGACATGTTTGAGCGCTTCACCGAGCAGGTGGAGGTAAAGCCCAGGCGCAAGAGTTTTCTCGTTGAGCTGAGCTTTTCGTCTCCCGACGCGGGGCTGTCGCAGCGCGTGGCCACCGAGCTGGCCGACCAGTACCGCGTCTTTACCATCGACCAGTCGCAGGAAGCCGCGCGCTCGGCCCGCGAGTTCATCGAAAAACAGCGCGAGCACCAGCAGGCCGAGCTGTCGTCGGCAGAGGCCGAGCTGCAGGTTTACGCCCGGGCCAACGACATCCTGGCCATGGAGCAGGAGGCCGGCCGCGTGCACGAGCGGCTGACCGACCTCATCACCCGCCACACCGCTGCCCAGGCCCGTCGCATAGAGGCCGAGAGCCTGCACTCCCAGGGCGTGGGGCACGACCGTCGCTCGTTGCCGCTGCTGGTGAACAACGCGCTCCTGAGGAGCCTGCGCGAAGAACTGTCCGAGGCCCGCGCCATCCGCGCCGAGCTGGGGTCGAGGTTCACCGACGAGTTTCCCGACGTGCGCAAGGCCGACGCTCGCGTGCAGCGCCTGTCGGCCGACATCGTTGAGCAGGAAGACCGCATACTGGCGGGCGTGCGCAGTGACTTTGAGCGCGCCGTTGACAGCGAGCAGAAGCTGGCCGATGAGGTAGGCCGACAGCGCCTGGTTGTGGCCGCCTACGAAGAGAAGGCCATCGACTTCAAGATCAAGAAGCGCGAGGTCGACACCACGCGCGAGATTTACGAGAGCCTGCTGCGCCGCAGCAAGGAAGTAGAGTTGATGAGCGCCATCAGCTCCACCAACATATCGGTGGTCGACGCGGCCGAGACGCCCATCGAGGCCGACAGCCCGCGCATTCCGCTCAACCTGGCCATGTCGATGATGCTGGGCGTGTTCGGCGGGGTGGGACTCGCTTTCTTCCAGGAGTACATGGACGACAGCCTCAAGACCCCCGACGATGTCGAAAGACAGCTCAGGCTGCCCACGCTCGGCACGGTGCCCGAGTTCGTGTTGCCCAGGGTTGATAAGGGCATGCCCGCGCCTTCGGCCGACCTCGAGGTGGCGCTCAATCCCACCTCGGCCGGAAGCGAGGCCATACGCACCCTGAGGGCGTCGCTGTTCCTGGCTGCGCCCGGCGGACTGCCTTCGCGCTTGATCCTTACCAGCTCCAAGCCCAGTGAGGGTAAGACCTGCATCGCCATGAACCTGGGCATAGCCATGGCGCAGATGGGCCGGCGCGTGTGCCTGCTCGACTGCGATCTCAGGCGGCCGCGCGTGCACAAGACCATCAACGAGGAGCTGTCGCCGGGGCTGTCGAACTACCTCACGGGCAACGCGGCGCTGGAGGAAATAACACGCGCCAGCGGTCAGCCGGGCTTCGATATCATTACCGCCGGGCCGGTGCCTCCCAACCCGGTGGACCTGTTGAACAGCCCGCACATGAACGACCTGCTTCGCGATCTCGACGAGCGCTACGACCAGGTCTTGATCGACGCGCCGCCGGCCATGGGCTTTGCCGATGTGCCGGTCATAAGCAGCCAGCTCGGCGGCGGCTGCCTGCTGGTGGCGCACGCGGGCGAGACCTCGGCCCGCCTGGCTCGCAACACCTGCGAGTACCTGGTGCGCATGCAGTCGCGGCTGCTGGGCGTGGTCTTGAACCGCGTGTCGGCCAGGCGCGCGCACTACTCTGACTACGGCTACGGCTATGGCTACGGTTACGGCTACGGCGACGACTACGCCCAACGGTTGGAAGACCCGTCGCTTGAAGATCCAGCACCCAAAGGACCCACACACACGATGACGACGTGAGCCGCGCAAACAGACTGCCGCTGCCGGTTGCAACACTGGCTCTCGGCGCGCTGCTGCTGGTGGCCGCGTCTGCGGTGGAATTGTTCGCGTTGTGGCAGGCATCGCCTGCCGCCGGTTTCACGGCGGCTGGCAGTGCGACCGCGGGTCTTGAGTCTGCCGCACGCTGGTCGCCGCTCAACTGGCGCTACCCCTATCGCCTCGGACGACTCGACCGTGCCCTGGGGCGCAACGAAAAAGCTGCACAGCGTTTTCGCCACGCTATTGAGCTCTATCCCGGCTGTGGGCATTGCTGGGTGGCGCTGGCCGAGGCCAGGGCAGCCCAGGGGCTCGACCCGCGCGCCGAGCTCGAGCGTGCAGTTGCCCACGGCAGCGCCACGACCACCGTACGCACGCGCACGGCTGTGTTGTATGCGCGCCTGGGCCAGCGTGACGAGGCGCTGCGCGAGTTCTCGGCTGCCCTGGGCGGCCACCGCAAGGACCGCACCGGTTTTTACGACCAGCTGGCCGTATTGTACCCGGCCGACTTCGTGCTGGACGAGATCGTGGAAGACATAGACCTGCCTTCGTTTTTCGGCTGGGCTCGCCGGCGGGCAACGCCCGAGCTGGCTGCACGCACCTGGGCCCGCTACTCGCGCTACGAGGATTCTGACCGCGCGCGTCCCTGGTACGTTGACTATCTCATCGCGCACGGCTTCGTGCACGAGGCCTGGCGCGTGGCCTTCGGTAGCCGGCCCGGGGCTGTAGCCGCCGGGGAACCAGCCCTGATAAACAGCGACTTTGAAGACCTGGCCGGCGTGTGGACACGTCGCCCGGGCGAAGCGGGCCGCGCTGAAGTGGGCGGGGCACGGCAGCGCTTTGCCTGGCGGGTGCAGGACGGTCGCGACAAGGCCGAGGGCGTGACGGCGCGCGTGGTGCACTGCGGCGACTGCGCCCAGGGTCGGCGTGCTCTCAGGCTTCGTTTTGACGGCGAGCACAACCCCCACTACACGGCCACCAGCCAGTACCTGCCCGTTGAGCCCGGCCGTCGCTACAGCTTGACGGCACAGGTGCGTTACCAGGAGCTCGGCTCGGTATCGGGGCCGCGCATAGTGGTGCAGGGAGTGGCCGGGCGGCGTGGTGTTGGCGGCGGTCTGGAGGGCGGCGGCTCAGACGACCCCTCGGCCGGTTGTCGCATGTGGGTGCAGGGCGAGCAGTACCGCGGCAACTCTGACTGGCGTGCTACCGAGCTTGAGTTCGAGGTGCCCAGCGACTGCGAGGGCGCGCGGGTGCTCGTGTTTCGTTCGGCCACCAAGGCCCTGGACCGTTTCATAGGCGGCGAGTTGTGGTTGGATGATTTTGCGCTGGCGCTGTTACCCGGCGAAGAGCTATCTTCCGAAGAGCCTGCCCAGCCAGCCGCTGGCTTTGCCCGGAACGGCGGAGGCGTCTGAGTCGTGCTCTGCGTTGGCCGAGTAAACAGGCACCGCCAGCACGCGGCTCGCGAGCAGTTCCTGGGGGCCGCTGTTGGTGAGCAGGGCCGCCGCCTGTTCGCCCACGAGTTCAGCGGCGCGTTGTCGGGCCTCGGCCAGCCGCGGTGGACGGCGCTTGACCGAGTGGGCATCGCTGGCCATGGCCTGGGCGAGCCCGCGCTCGAGCAGTTTTATGGCCAGGCGTTCGGCGCCGCGTCCCCACACGCCCAGCAGCGAATCGCCGTCGACTTGAAGCACGGCGCCAGCGCGCAGCCAGTCGGCCGCAAGGCGCGGATTGTCCTGCAGGGGCTCGTTACGCTCGGGGTGGGCCAACACCGGAACCAGGTCCTGCGAGGTGACCGAGAACAGTACCTGGTCCATGGCCTGGGGCAGCACGGCCATGGGCATCTCGAGCAGCACGGCCTTACCGCCGGCCAGCGTGGGCAGCTCGGGGCTGCCCTGGGCGTAGCGGCTGGCGAGATCGACCTCGGCGCCCGTGAGCACCTCGAGCTTGATGCCGGCGTCGCCCAGGCGCGCGTTGAGCTGGGCGGTGAGCGGTGTCACGAGCGACAGGGTGTTGTTGTACACGCCGTCGATCAGGTGCGGGGTAGCCACGGCGCGGGTGATGCCGTCGTCGGCCATTGCGCGGCAGAGCTCAACCGACTGCTCCCAGTTGCGCGGCCCGTCGTCTATTCCTGGAAGCAAGTGGCAGTGGATGTCGGTCATGCCGTGGTAGCCGGTAGTGGAATCTCCGGCAGTCACGCGCGGTCCACCAGCTCGGGGTTGTCGGTCACACGCACAAACAAGGCCACCACGAGCGCAAACACAAGCGCCACGCCGGGAACACGCAGGCCGAAATCAGCGGCCGAGTGGAAGGCCACCGAGGTGATGCCGGTGGCCAGCGCCACGGTCACCGCACGCTGCGCGTGGGTGAGCGGCCGCGACAGCGCGCGTAGCACCCGCCGCCCGAACAGCCACAGCGCCCAGGCCACCACGGCCGCGCCGGCCAGGCCTCCTTCGGCCAGCACCTGCAGGTACTCGTTGTGAGCGTGCTTGTAGTGCAGTCCCGTGGGACGACCGGCCCAGGCCGGCCACAGCGACTCGTAGCTGCCCCAGCCGTGGCCCAGAAGCGGCGCCTCGCGCCACATGGCCAGCGATGCCTTCCAGATCGGCAAGCGGCCGTGCTCGAGATCCTGGGGTATGCGGAAAAACCTCTCCAGCACCGGGTCTATGCCTATCACCAGCGCAAAGCCGCCCAGCACCAGCACCAGCAGGGCGGGCAGGGCGTAGCCCTTGCGCGAGCGGCCACTTCCTGGCTTGAGCAGTGCGTTTGCAGCAGCAACAGTGGCAGCGGCCGCAAGCAGGCTGAAAATACCCATCCTCGATCGCGA